>OCOJ01038525.1_pt1 | contig 25901 bp, 21 predicted proteins | sample 1539251 | NCBI WGS metagenome assembly OCOJ01 (sample SAMN01911457, study PRJEB22624) | soil metagenome | biome: Soil | place: Malaysia | collected 2012-04-30 | depth RA_metagenome m
CTCTGGAGCTGGCGAAGGGATTCGAACCCCCGACCCTCTGATTACAAATCAGATGCTCTACCGACTGAGCTACGCCAGCGCGTCTGGGGACAGATGCGCCTCCGCGCATACTTATCCCTCGGATCCCTGCCAGATGTCCGGGACAATTAGTTAAGGTATCACACGGACAAACCGAGGCGCAACCGTCGGATCAGGGTCTTTCGAGCCTCCGAGCTGGGACGCCTGCTAACGTACTCCCGCCGGTGCTATCATTTCTGTCCTGACCACATTTCATGCGAATTAGACGCACGCTCCCCCTGGTTTTGACGGTCGTTCTCGTCGCCGCGGCGGTGATTGTTGCCGTCCAACTGCGAAAGCACGCTCCGCCCGAACCGGCCCGGCTCTTGCCCGGCGCTGACGCGTTCTTCTACCTGAATCTCGGCTGGGCGCGCAAGGCGAATGAGGGGCACCCCCTGCCTCTCGTCATTCGCGATCCAGAGTATGACCGCTTTATCCAGCAGACCGGCTTCGATTTCGAGCGCGATGTGGACGCGGTGGCCGTTGCTGTGCATTATCCGGCGAACTGGCCGGGCGGCGGAACGGGCAGTTCCGCGCCGGAGCCGCGGTTCTCCGAGGTCATGATCGGAAAGTTCGACGGCAGCCGTGTGGCCGCCTATTTGAGGCAGCAGGCGAAGTCGGTGGAGAATTACGACTCGGTGGAGATCTACAGCATTCCCATCGCCGAGCGCACACTTCGCGTGGCGATTCTATCCGTGGATTCCATCGCCGGCTCCAATCACGACGATCCAGCGGTGATTCGCGGCATTGTCGACCGCTCGCGGCGGCTGGCATCTCCTTTTGGGGGGCCTGCCATGCTGCGCCACTATTACAAGCGGGTGCAGTTCGCGAGCCCCGTGTGGTTNGATGGCCCGCTTTGTTCCCGCCAATCCGGAATTTGGCGGATGGAACGGCCTCTTCTCCAAGCCAGCGGACGTGATCATTTCCGTCAGCTACAATCCCCTGCATTTGCCGGGACGGACGGGGGCATTCCATCTGCGGGCAGAGGCGCTTGTAGGCACTGCCGAGGATGCTCGCGACTTGGCCGACAAGGCAAACGCTTTTCTTGCGATTTCGCGCAGCGCCGAGTCATCTGTCGGGCGCCAGGGAAGCGACGCCGACGTGAAGGCCGTCTTCGACAGCCTGCAGGTTCGCCAGGAAGACGACCACGCTGTGCTGACTGCGACCATTCCGAGTGGTTTCTTGCACAAGATGCTGTCTGGGCCGGACGGAGAACCGGCTGCAGTTCCGCCGGAATCCCCGCCCCCCGGGCCGTCGAAGGCGCATTAGCACAGAAAACGCGTGAATCAAAAACCGATCCCACACGTCTTATGGAATGCGGGTTGAGTCGCCTAGCCAAGGTCGTCTGCAGGCCGGACCCGTCAGGAGCAAGTACAATACAAATCCGATGTCCAGTCTTCCACTTCCCATCGCCGCTTTTCTGGCCGGCCTGATTTCATTCCTCTCGCCGTGCGTGCTGCCGCTGGTCCCCGGTTATGTTTCGCTGATTTCTGGGGCGGGAGTGGAAGAATTGAAATCGCCGCAGGCGCAGCTAATGCGCCGCGTGATGGTCAACTCGGTCGGGTTCATTCTGGGCTTCAGTGTCGTATTCGTGACGCTGGGGGCGATCTCGTCCGAAATCGGCCAGCTGGCCGCTCGCTACAAGCACACGCTGTCGATCGTGGCCGGTGTGGTCATCATCATCTTCGGTCTGCATCTGACTGGGATTTTCAAGATCAAGGCGCTCTATACCGACGCCCGCCTGCACAGCGTGAAAGGCAGCAGCACCCTGGTCGGTGCGTTCGTGATTGGCTTCGCCTTCGCCTTCGGCTGGACTCCTTGCCTGGGGCCGATTCTGACCGCGATCCTCACGCTCGCAGGCGAGCAGAATACGCTGGTCAAAGGCGTTCTTTTGCTGTCGGTGTATTCGCTAGGCCTGGCGGTCCCGTTCCTGCTGACCTCACTGCTGATGGAGCGTTTTCTCAAGTTCTACAGCCGCTTCCGCTCGCACATGCACGCTCTGGAAATGGCCAGCGGCGGCCTGCTGATCGCGCTGGGCGTCTTGCTTGTCATCGGCCGCTTTACGCTGATCTCCAACTGGCTGTCATTCCTCAACCGTTTTGCATTGTGACGTGTGTTCAAATATGAAAGTGGAGTAGTGATTCATGAAACGTAACCCGCTTGCGCTCGTGGTGGTGGCCCTGGTGGTGGCGGCGATGCTCTACGCCGGATTCCACATGGCTCCCCNACATGGCTCGCCGCGGGTCGAGTGCGCCGCTCTTCGCCAAAGGAACTCTCGCTCCCGACTTTACTCTGGAATCGCTCGATGGCAAGAACATGCGCCTGTCCGACTTCCGCGGCAAGGCCGTGCTGCTCAACTTCTGGGCCACCTGGTGCGCCCCGTGCAAGATCGAGATGCCGTGGTTCGTCGAACTGCAGCAGCAGTACGGAAACCAGGGCCTGCAGATCGTCGGCGTCGCTATGGATGACGCCAGCAAGGAAGACATTGCCAAGTTCGCCAAAGAGATGGGAGTAAATTATCCCGTCCTGATCGGGAAGGAGTCGGTGGGCGACGAGTACGGTGGCGTTCCCGCGCTACCGGAGAGCTTTTTCATCGGCCGCGATGGCAAGATTGTCGACAAAATCATGGGGCTCAAGGGTAAAGCGGAGATTGAAGACTCCATCAAGAAGGCGCTGGACACGCAGGCCGGGACCAGCCAGGCGGCGGCGCCGCAGAGCGCGCTAGCACCAAGGTAACTGCGCCTCAGAAGTGGCAATAGAAGTCCGCTGGCAGATCGTTCTAGTATTGATTCAATGTAGCCGCCCATTCGGCGCTGGATTCGTTTGCGCAACGGCGGCGGACATCTCGGATCGGGACCTTTCGAACAATGACTCGCACCATGACTCCGCGGAAGTCACTGTACCGAACGCTGCCGGCATGGCTGTGTGCGTTCCTTTTCGTCACACTTGCATCGGCCCAAACGGGAACTCCGCCATCGGTTACGATAGCCCCGGTTTCCCTGGTCACCGCGCCTAAAGCGGCGCAGACCACAGTCAGCTTGAATTTCCGCGTTCCGCACGGCTATCACATCAATTCCAATACACCCAAGTCGGAGTTCCTGATTCCGACTGCCTTGAAAATGGACATACCCACCGACATTGTCCTCGGCAAGATTTCTTATCCCGAGGGCGAGGACCTGAGCTTCCCTTTTTCGCCCGACGAGAAGCTGAATGTCTACACAGGCGACTTCACCATCAACGTTATCGTGCACCCTCTGCAATCAGTGGTGTTGGGAAAGTACGTCATGCACGGTGTGCTGCGCTACCAGGCCTGCGACAATGCGGCCTGCTATCCTCCGAAAACCGTACCCGTGAACTTTGACGTGAAGGTCGTGAAGGGAAAGCCCGTGCCCCACCGCAACCCGGCGCAAAGCCCGCACGTGCACGGATAACTCTTAGCTTCTGGCTCCAAGCTTTTCGTCCCCCAACCCAAGGAGCCTTGCGGGCGGTGTTACATTAGCTTCCGCCCGTTGATCTTCCCAAACGTCATGAAACGCCTTTCTCTGTTCATCCTCGCTTTGGCCATGTTAAGCCCGGCCAGCCTCGCACAATCGGCATCGCCGGTCCTGATTATTCACAACGTCACCATCATCGACACGACCGGAGGTCCGATTCAGCCGCATCGCACGGTGATCGTGCGCAATGGAACGATTGCAGACGTTGTCGATTCCGACCTGAGCGCAAGTCGCGAGCTGCGCGGCGTCCACGTCAACGGAACCGGGAAATACCTCATCCCAGGCCTGTGGGACATGCACGTCCACATGGTTTTCGGCGAGTGGTTCCCGCACAGCAAGGAGATCTCGCTGCCGCTGTTCATCGCCAACGGCATCACCGGCGTGCGCGACATGGGCGGCGAACTCGAAACATTGCAGCAATGGCGGAAAGAGATTTCCGCTGGAACGTTGCTCGGTCCCCGCATGTGGATCTCCGGGCCGATGCTCGATGGTCCGAAACCGCGCTTCCCCAGCTCGATCGCGATCAAGACGCCGGAAGATGGCCGCCGCGCTGTCGACGACCTTAAGCGCCGTGGCGCAGACTTCATCAAACTGCAGTCGCTGCTTCCGCGCGACGCAGTCTTCGCCATTGCCGACGAAGCCCGCGAGCAGGGAATTACTTTCGTCGGGCATGTGCCCGATTCCGTGCGGGCCTCCGAGATGTCCAATGCGGGTCAGAAGAGTTTTGAGCATCTCATCGGAATCTTCGAGGGCAGTTCTCCGCTGGAAGATGAGTTCATCAAGGGATCCAAATCGGAAAGCAAGTTTCTATCGACATATGACCCGGCGCGGGCGGCTGCGTTGTTTGCTCTGCTCGCGAAGAATCAGACGTGGCAATGTCCAACGCTGGTGTGGGAGCGCGGCGGCAATCTCATCGAACTCAGCGATTTCGCGAAGGATCCCCGCGCGAAGTACGTGCCGGCTTACTGGAAGGACGTGACCTGGAAGAAATTTGCCGATCAGGTCATGCACGAGTTCAACACCGACGATCTCGCCACGCGCCTACGTTTCGTGGGAAAGGAACTCGAGGTCGTGAACGCCATGCATCGCGCCGGCGTTCCATTTCTCGCGGGCACCGATACCCCTCCCGGCGTTTACATTTTCCCTGGCTTCAGCCTGCACGAGGAACTCCAACGCTTCGTCGCTGCTGGTTTCACGCCCATGGAGGCACTGCAGACGGCCACGCTGAATCCGGCAAAGTTTCTTGGGATGGAAGATCGGCTGGGAACGATTGAAAAAGGCAAGTTCGCCGATCTAGTCCTATTGGACGAGAATCCGCTCGACGATATCCGCACCACGCAGAAGATCGCGGGAGTGGTCGTGAATGGCCGTTACTTGTCGCGTAAGGATCTGGACCAGATGCTGGTTCGTGTGGAGGAAGCAGCAAAGGCGAAGTGATCACCGCCGCTTTTCACGACAAAAAACCGATGATGCCAAAGACCGTGAAATCGCAGTTTCAGCACGCACGAACGCCGGTCGGCGACTATGCCGCGCGGCACATTCGCTTTCTGCGCCGTTGGGAGAAAGGCGGAACGACGTTCAAGGTATACGGGATCACCATGGGTGCCTTGCTTCCCACTCCTGGCCTGATCGACGCCGCCCTGCTCAGGGTTGCGCGCCATCTGAAAAGAAATCCTACCCGGCATCGCCACTACGGCGTGGGCTTTATCTCNACGGTGTGGGCTTTATCTCGCTGCATGAAGGGCGCGGCGAGAATCAGATCATCGTCGACCGATGGATCAACGAAAACGAACTTCTGCACGAAATCTATGTTTCCTCGCCCGCGGCGCCGGCGGTCTTTCGTCGCCCGGCCCGCGACCACAATTGCGTATGCGTGTGGGAGCTCTATCTCCAGAGCTTCGAGCGAAAAGCGTGGCTCCGGCACGTGCTGGGCGGCAAGGCCGCGTGGCCGCAGCGGCTAAAAAGATATTTGGAAGATCGACTGGATGTTCGCGCGTGAAGTTCAGAAGCTAGTCCGATTGCGGGGTGGCGCGGCGAGCGCCAGAATGGCCCCGGCGTACAGCAGCGTGTCGAAAAAGTAATTGATCCCGTCGACCTTTACGTCAGTGCTGGGGTCTAATAACGAGGAGATTAGGATCGAACCATAGACAAATATGACCAGCAGCAAGATCCAGCCGCCGAGATAAGTTGCGGCTATCCGCGTCTTCCTGGCTAGCAAAATGGAAGCCTCGGCGACCAGCAGAATTACGCCGGTCAAATAGCTGATCAGCACGCGCCCCGGAATCCAGCCGGGCATCAGTTTTTCGAGAGGAATGCCGGGGACATTGACCGGATGCAGAAAGTGCTCGACGCCGTAAAACATCGCGGCGATGCCGATCACGATGCGGCCCACGGTGATGAGTGGTCTCCTGCCGCGCTGCTCATCCATTGCGGTCGCTGCAAGGCACCAGCCGCCGGCGCCGAACGACATCTCGCGGAGCACATAGGTCCAGGCAAATCGATCGTGTGGCCTGGCCAGCGCTCCAGGGAGGTCCATCATCGCCACGAAGAGAAACATCATGATTCCGAACAGCAGGCCCGACCAGCGCACCTGGATTTTCGTCGCAATACTCAGGGACGCGGCCAGCAAGGCGACGCCGACGAAATAGGTCCAGAACAGGGGCCAGGGCATAAACTTGGGCACCAACTGCATGATGCCCCTGGCCGCAGCGAAATGCTCTGCGCCAAAGACCGCCAGCGGCATCGCGAAACACAAATTGCCCAGGGCGACGACCTTGTCGACGCCGCGAGCCTGAGCAAGCTCGCTTCTGACAGCCCACAAGCCGATCACGAAGAGCGCGATGCCGGCGGAGCACATCGAGACCACCGTACGCGAGGTTTCAAGGAATGCGGCGAGGATGGTCGGGAGCGTGTTCATGATCGGCCAGTCAGACGCGGCGTGGACTTCGCGAAATCATACTGCGGTTTAGGCCCGCGCGGGGCGCGAAAGGTGAGGTGTTCATGAATGGCCGAGCCTTCCGTTGCACGGGGCGGATTTGTCATCCTGGGCGCGGCGAAGGATCTATGTAATTTGGACTAAACTGCATAGATCCTTCGGCGCAAAAAGCGGCGCCTCAGGACGACAAATTGAAGACAACTTCGACTTCGCCGGTAATTGTGTCGAGCTGGACGGGCTGATGTGCGACCCCGAGTGGAAGACGCGCTCGGGGGTTTTGCTTCTTGAGCAATTGGGGTAGTCTGGCCACCGGAGAAAATAGCCTTGCGTTAAACCGCCGAAGCCCAGTCTCCTTGGCCGAAGGCTGCGCTCATTACTCCTGTTGTGGCTGCGAGCCAAGGAGTAGTCTCCGCACATATTTCATCCGCGAGTCCGGGGGACTGGAGATTCTTCGACGGCAGGAAGACAGGCACTCCATCGCGAAGGACCACATTCCATCGTGCGCTGAGGGGATCGCCGTGCGTAGCGCTGTTCAGTTCCCTTGTAAACCCTTTTACCGATAAGCGATCCTCTTTCAAAAGGCGGTCGTTCAAGTATTCCACCATTCGTTGAAGATTCGGACGCTCCCCGTATTTCCAGCCAGCGTCCCAGATTCGCAGTCCGTCAGGATTGTTGAAAAGATAGAGTATGGTGACGGCACGTTCCGTGAGCGGCCTAATCAGAACCTTCGCACCAAATAGATAGCCCTGGCGAATAAGCTCCCTGATTNGAGAGCGCTAGCGAAATCGTCTGGGGGACGAGGATACACAGCGCCTGCTGCAGAGGAGAGAGAGCGCGTCCGTGGGACGATGGTGCGCACTTCGAGTTTAGCTCAAGGCAGGCGCAAATCAATTTGTCGAACGCGAGCAACTGCTCGCTTCCCAAATATGGTTCGTCTGAAGGAGTGAATACAGCTCCGCTCACGATTCCGGCTCTCCAGTAACCTAATTGTACGAGGGATAACTTCAGCCCCTCTCGCCCTGCTTCCTCTCCAGCTTCGCCCACGTATCTTTCAACGCCACCGTACGGTTGAAGACCGGCTTGCCCGGCTTTGAGTCGGGATCGGCGCAGAAATATCCCAAACGCTCGAACTGATAGCGGCTGCCCGCAGCCGCATTCGCCAGCGACGGCTCGACTTTCGCGTGCGGCACAACTTCGAGCGAGTTCGGATTGAGGTTGGCCGTGAAGTCCTGGCCTTCCTCCAATTCGTTCGGATCTTCCTTGCTGAACAGAGTTTCGTACAGCCGCACCTCGGCGTCGACCGCGTGCGCCGCCGAAACCCAGTGAATCGTCGACTTCACTTTCCTTCCGTCAGGAGCGTTGCCGCCGCGCGTCGCCGGATCATAGGTGCAATGCACCTCGACCACTTCACCCTTATCGTTTTTCACGACACTCTTACACGTGATGAAATAACCATAGCGCAGGCGCACTTCGCGTCCGGGCGAAAGACGAAAATATCCCTTCGGAGGAACCTCGCGGAAATCATCCTGCTCGATGTAGAGCTCGCGCGAAAACGGCACCTTGCGCGTGCCCGCGCTTGCATCTTCCGGGTTATTCACCGCATCCATCTCTTCCACTTCACCGGCCGGATAGTTGTCGATCACAACCTTCAGCGGCCGCAGCACCGCCATCACGCGCGGCGCGCGCTTGTTGAGATCCTCGCGCAGAAAGTGCTCCAGCATCGACAGTTCAACAATGCCGTTGGTGCGCGACACGCCAGCGGCCGCCACGAAATTGCGGATCGCCTCGGGCGTGTAGCCGCGCCGCCGCATGCCGGAAAGCGTGGGCATGCGCGGATCGTCCCATCCCGCGACGCGCCCTTCATTCACCAGTTGCAGCAGCTTGCGCTTGCTCAGCAGCGTATAGGTGATGCTGAGGCGGTCGAACTCAATCTGCCGCGAGGGGAAGATTCCCAGCTGTTCGATGAACCAGTTGTAGAGCGGCTGGTGATCCGCGAATTCGAGCGAGCACATCGAATGCGTGACGTTCTCGATCGAATCCGACTGCCCGTGCGCCCAGTCGTAGGTCGCATAGATGCACCACTTGTTGCCGGTGCGGTGATGTTCGGCTCGTAGAATGCGGTACATCACCGGATCGCGCATGTTGAGGTTGGGCGATGCCATGTCGATCTTCGCCCGCAGCGTGCGCGCTCCGTCGGGGAACTCGCCCGCCTTCATGCGCTGAAACAGATCCAGATTCTCTTCCACCGTGCGGTTTCGATACGGGCTGTCTTTTCCGGGCTGTGTGAGCGTGCCGCGGTACTCGCGCACCTCCTCCGCCGAAAGATCGCACACGTAGGCCTTGCGTTCGCGAATCAGCTTCAGCGACCACTCATAGAGCTGATCAAAATAATCGGAGGCGTAGCAAAGCCGCTCCCAATCGTAGCCCAGCCAGCGCACGTCCCGCTGAATCGCCTCGACGTACTCCGTCTCTTCTTTTTCCGGATTCGTGTCGTCGTAGCGCAGGTTGGTCTTGCCGCCGAATTCATCGGCCAAGCCAAAATCAATGCAGATCGCCTTGGCGTGGCCGATGTGCAGATACCCGTTGGGCTCGGGAGGAAAGCGCGTCTGAATAACGGCATCTCCGTACTTTCTCGTGCGCACGTCCTCGGCGATGATGTCGCGCAGGAAATTTGACGGACGCGGCCCAGGCGCGGCGTTGGTGTCGGCGACGTCTTCGGCATTCTCCGTTTTCATAACTCTTGCATCTTACCGCAAGCAAATGCCCGCGCACATTCAGTGCACCGCATCACTTGTGAAATCGAAGCCTCCAAGGGTGAGTCGTCTTCCTCGTCGGCTTGACGCTGCTTTTCTGTCGCCCGTACCATCGCAATGGATCCTATGAGTTCATCGTCGACCGCGGTTGCCAGGCCTCGTGTGCGTTTTGCGCCGTCCCCCACGGGATTTCTCCACGTCGGCAGCGCCCGCACCTTCATCTTCAACTGGCTGTATGCGCGCCGGAATGCCGGCACGATGATCCTTCGCCTCGACGACACCGACGTGGAGCGCAATACCGAAGCATCGGTCAGCTCGATCTTCGACGGGCTGAAGTGGCTCGATCTCGGCTGGGACGAAGAATACAAGCAATCTGAGCGGCTCGAACTACATCGCAAGATCGCATGGTCGATTTTTGAGAAGGGCTTTGCCTACCGCGACTTCACCCCGGCTCACGCCGGTGACGCCGAAAGGTCCGGCGCGCAGGGGACGTGGCTGTTCAATCCTGGAATGCGTGATCTTTCGCACGACGAAAGCGATCGCCGTGCCGCTGCAGGCGAGCCGTTCGCCCTGCGCTTCCGTGTTCCCAGAGATGGGACCATGTGGGGACAGCCGCCCTCGGCTGTCCGGTTTGCCGAAGGCAAACTTTCCGTTCACTTCAATGACGCGGTTTACGGGAGGCAAGTCAAAGCATGCGCCGACATCGAAGACTTTGCCCTGCTGCGCTCCGACGGCATGCCGACCTACCACCTGGCTTCCTGCGCCGACGACGCCGACCTCCATATAAGCCACATCATCCGCGGCCAGGATCACCTCACGAACACGTTCAAACATGTCCTGATCTTCGAAGCTGCCGGCTTCACCCCCCCGCAATTCGCCCATCTTCCTTTGCTGGTTGCGCCTGACGGAACGAAGCTCTCCAAACGCCGTCACGGACCCGTAGTCAGCGTCACGACTTACCGCGACGCCGGATTTCTTTCCGAGGCGTTCATCAACTTCCTGTGCCTGCTGGGCTGGTCGCCGAAAGACGACCGCACAAAGATGAACCGCCAGGAGCTGATCGACGCCTTTTCGCTCGAAGGGATCAACCGCGCCAACGCGGTGGTGAATTTCACAGGTGAGCCGTCGTTCCCCGCAGCCGTCGGTCCGCCGGCAGGGGGATGGTTGCCGAGGTTTTATCCCGAGGAAACTTTCGATCCGAAGGCCGTTTGGCTCAATGCCGAGCACATCCGCGCCCTAGCCGTCGACGATCTCAGCGCTCGCTTGCTGCCGATTGTGCGGGAAAAGGGTTTTCATGTCTCCCCGGATAAGATGTTGCGCATCACCCCGCTGGTCCGTGAGCGCATCAAGCTGCTGCGCGACGTGCTGACCGTCGCAGATTTCTTTTTCGTCGAAGAACTCGCGCCCTACGATCCCGCCGAACTCATCCCGCAAAAGGGGGACGCGGCGATGGCCCTGAAAGTCTTACGGCGTGCGAAAGAAGTACTGGCGGGTGTCGAGTTCAAGCACGACTCGCTGGACCACGCCTTGCGCGCCGCTGCACAAGAACTGGGGATCAAGGCTGGACAGATGTTCCAGCCGATTCGCGTCGCCGTCTGCGGACGCAAGAACGCCCCGCCGCTGTTCGAGACGCTGGAAGTGCTGGGGAAAGAGACCGTAATGGCGCGGATTGAGGAGGCGGTTCAGAGAATCCTGTAGTCCGCACGTCTGTCTGAAAGAAGGTTTGCTAAAGCGCTTCCAAGTACAAACCCCGAACCGTTTCCAGTTCGGGGCCGTCAACCTGTCCAGTTACAAGCCGATTATCGAAGACCTGTGGACTGAAGTCAACATTACTTTAGGAGTCGGGAGAGCCTTCCTGTCCTAAGGCCCTCCGCCAGCTTCCCTACCAAACCAGGGTTCGCCGTGGACCCGACGGGACTCGAACCCGCACCTTACAACTGGACAGGTTGACGTGCTTCCATTTACACCACGGACCCTATCCCGCCTACGAACGCGATTCTGCGCCAGCAAGGTCATACGTCACACTCCTTGCGAGTAATTCCCGATCTGGAAAATGCGCTTCCTACGCGTGGTTGGTCGCTATTGACACCAAGTACTTTGTTATATAAAGTAACTCGCAATGACCCTCTCGGACGAACCCTTCCTTCACCCGCCAAGGAAACGCTGGATTCCCCGCGAGATGACGACTCCCCCGGATCTCAACCCGCACGACTCCGCCGGGCCCGTCGAGCCGCGCTACGCGTTGCTCATCAATCCCTTCTACCCCAAGGACGCGAATGCGAGTTTCGGCAAGCACGTACTGACGCCGACGCTCGCTCTGACCAGCTTCGCCGCAACCACGCCCCCACATTGGCGCGTCCAGTACTGGGACGAGAACCTGCTCGACGGACGGCCTCCGTTTCGTCCCCTGCCGCAAGTGGTCGGCATCACGGTGCACCTGACGTTTGCGCGGCGTGCCTATCAACTGGCTGCGTGGTACCGCGCCCGCGGCGCGAAAGTGATCTTCGGCGGGCTGCACGTCCTCTCCTGTCCCGAGGAATGTGCGCCGCATGCGGACGCGCTGGCGCTCGGTGACGGCGTGCAGCTCTGGCCACGCATTCTTCGAGACGTAGAAGCCAACAACCTGCAGCCGCGCTATGCCGCCACGTATGAAAACGACTACTGCGACGATCCTCCGCCGCGGCGGGCGATTCTTCCGCGCCGCAGTTTTCTCACCACCACCAGTCTCATCGCCACCCGCGGATGCCACAACCGCTGCGGCTTTTGCTATCTCGCGACCGATGGCTTGCGCATGCCCTATCGCATGCGGCGTCCGGAGCAGGTCGTCGCGGAGTTCACCGCCGACAACCAGCCCTACGCGGTCTTCATCGACAACAATCTTGGCTCCCGCCGCGACTACTTGCACGCGCTCTGCCGTGCGCTGCGTCCGCTCAACAAGATCTGGAGCGCCGCTGTGACCATCGATGTCACCGATGATCCCGGCCTGATCCGGAACATGACGCTGGCGGGATGCACCGGCGTTTTCATCGGCTTCGAATCGCTCTCGGACGAAAATCTTTCCGACGCGCATAAGAAGACCCCGAAAACCGCCGACTACGCGCGCCGCGTGCGCATCCTGCACGACCACGGCATTCAGGTGAACGGATCGTTTGTGCTCGGCTTCGACCATGACCACAAAGATGTCTTCGCGCGCACCGCCGAGTGGATCGAAGAGAATCGCCTCGAGTGCGCGACCTTTCACATCCTCACTCCGTATCCCGCGACTCCGCTGTTTCGCCAGATGGAGGCCGCGGGAAGAATCCTGCATCGCGACTGGACGCTCTACGACACCGGCCACGCCGTCTTTCGCCCCAAGCACATGACGCCGGAAGAACTGGAACGCGGCTATGCCTGGATCTACCAACGGCTGTTTTCGCACGCCTCGATCTGGCGTCGCCGTCCCGAGGATTGGCAGTCCGTGCCGCTTTACCTCGCGATGTCGTATCTCTACAAACGCTCGAACCGCTTCTGGCACCTTCTCATCAAGCACGACCTAGTCAATCCCGTATGGAAGCCGCTGGTCGAGATGACGCGCTGGCGGCACGTGCGATTTCGACGCAGGCTGGCCGCGCAGGGAGGGCTGACTGTCGCTCCCGGACAGGTCGTGTCAGCAGGCGTCTTGCCCGGATCTCCTGCAACGGCACGCCGATGTGGGGTTAGACAGATAAGTGCCGCGGAAACAAGCTGTTAGGGGGCACCGCGTACTTGTTGGTGCGGTTTGATCGTCACCCTGAGCAAGCGTTCTGTGCGCGGCGAAAGATCTGGCGAGCTGCGCGATCTCGGAGCCTGCCCTCAGAGAGCGAAGCGACCGAAGGGCGCGTTTGGCTTACTTCCTTACCAGCTGCACCCCTCCCTGTACTTAAATCCTGTTGTCTTCGCAATCGCCCTGTGAAAGCATAGAAACAACCGCTTCCCCGGAAAGAACCTGGAGGCCCGCGCCCGTCGATCCTCGCCGGCTGCTATGAACAGTGTCTTCATCGCGATGATCTTCATCCCCGGCGTGGTCTCCGCTCTGTTGTTTCTCGTCTTCTGGTATCTGTATCAGCAGAGCCGGCAAGCGTACTTTCGTGCCTGGGAAATTGCCTGGGCAGCCTACACGCTGCATTACGCCCTCGATACGTTCCCCACCTCTGCCCTGGCTTATTTCGTGCGCTCGCTGCTTTTGGTGGCGATGGCGCTGTTGATTTTCGTTTCCACGCGCCTGATGCGCGCCTCCTACCGCTTCCGCTGGCCCGACGCCGCGCTGGGCACCGCTGGCATCGCGCTCGCAGCAATTGATCTCTGGGGCCACATCCAGGGCGGCGTGTTTCATCCCGAGGCGCAGCCGGCCATCCGTCTGGGACTGGGACTCGCCGCGCTGCTGCTGTATTGCTCGGCCGTCTTCTACATCAACGGCCACAAGCGAGGATCCCTGTCGTTCCAGGTCTTGGCGGTCTCGCTCGCGTTGTGGGCAGTGCTGATGAGCGTGGGTCAATTGCCGGGACCGTGGCACGGCCAATGGGCTGAGATCTTCGGCAGCACCAGCCGCCTATTCGGTCCCGTGCCGCAGATGCTGCTGGGCATCGCCATGGTGATGGTGCTGTTTGAAAACGAGCGCAATGCCGTCCAGGAAACAACTCTGGCGCTTTCGACTCTGGGTGTCGATCCGCGGAAATTGCTTGCAGCCAGCGACCTGATCCCGAGCATGCAAGCCGCGCTCGAAAGACTGGTGGGCGCCTTGCCTACTCCGCGCGCAGCCATTTACATCTCCGAACGCTGGCGCGGTCTGTTGCCTTCAGTGCAACGCGGATTTTCTCCCGAGTTTCTCCAATCTCTCGAAACCAGCGGCGCGGGAGATTACCTCTGCGAACTGACCTACCGCCAGAGCGGAATCTTTACCGTCAACGACCTGCCGGAGATGACCGAACCCTTGCCCGCAGGGCCGATCGGGGCCTTCGCCGATTTCAAACGCGTGCTCACGCGAGCCGAAATCCACAACCTGACGGCCGTCAGCCTGCAGGCGCGCGAACACAATTTCGGCGTTATCCTTTTCCCGCATACGGGCCGCAAAGCCTTCGGTTCGTCTGGTCCGCGCCTGCTTGTAGGCCTGGCTCTGCAATTGGGTCTGACGCTCGAAAACTACGTCGTCACCCACGATGCGCATCGCCGGACGAAAGAGTACGAACTGATGACGCAGATCGGCCAGGCGATCAGCTCGCACCTCGATCAGGATGAGATTCTCCGCACCATCCAGGTCGAACTGGGGCAAATCTTTGACACCAGCCAGTTCTATATCGCCTTCCGCGAGGGCGACGAAATTCGCTTCGAGCTGGAGGTGGTCGACAACCGCGTTCTATCCAAGCGTTCTCGCAAACTGGAGAACGCCTTCACGGAATACGTGATTCAGACTGGCCAGCCCCTCTTGATCCGCTCTGACCTGGAAAAGACCCGCTCTCGTCTGGGGATTACTTTCACCCCGGAGCAGCCCGCCAAGTGCCTGATCGGGGCGCCCATCTTCCTCAGCAACAAGCCAGCCGGGGTCATGGTCGCCATGAGCACGACCAACGAGCGCGTTTTCGAGCAGCGTGACTTGGACGTCCTCGTCACCGCGGCTGGCCAGGTTTCCGTCGCGGTCGAAAATGCCCGCCTCTTCGCCGAGGAGCAGCGTCGTTCCCGGCAGCTGGCATTCCTCAACAACATCTCCCGTACCGCCATCTCCAGCGACGACCCGGTTCACATGCTGGGACAGATCGTGGGCGAGATCCAGAAAAACTTCAGCTTCGATCACATCGGCATCGGCCTGCTCGATTACGGCACTAAGGAAATCGAGATCAAGGCCGAAGCCGGCGTCACTGCTCACGCTATGGGCAAGCGCATTCCTCTGGGAACCGGCATCTTGGGACGTGTGGCCCGCACCGGCGAGCGGGCCCTGGTGCAGAACATGGCTCCCGGCCAGCAGCAGGGAATCCTCCTCGAGTCGCGCGCCGTGCTTTGCATTCCCATTACTTACGGCGACACGCTGCTGGGCGCACTCAACATCGAAAGCCGCGACGAGAACGCCTTCACCCCGCAAGACGTGCTGATTCTCAACACCCTTGCCGACTTGCTGGCTACGGCTCTGCACAACGCCTTCGTCTTCCAGAAGCTGCAGCAGCAGTCGATCACCGACGGTCTGACCGGAATCAAAACCCGCCGCTTCTTCTGGGAAGCGCTGTCGGCGGAGTGGAAGCGCGCGTCGCGCTCGGGACGCCCGTTCTCAGTCGTGCTGATCGATCTCGACAAGTTCAAGGAAGTCAACGACACCCTGGGCCACTTCGAAGGCGATCTCGTTCTGGCGCGCGTCGGCCGCCTGCTGGAGCAAAAGTCGCGTCAGTCCAACGTTGTGGCGCGCTACGGCGGCGACGAATTCATCGTCCTCATGCCCGAAACTGGTCCCGACCAGGCCCAGGTGCTGGCCGAGCGCCTGCGGCAGTGGATCGCCTCTGATGCCATGCTGAACGAGCACAAGATCACGGGCAGCTTCGGCGTGGCCAGTTTTCCCACCCACGGCTTCTCCATCGAAGACGTAATTCGGGTGGCTGATGCCGGCATGTATGTGTCCAAGCGTTCGGGTGGCAACCTCGTGTCAACCGCCGAGGAATTCGCCGAGGGCGAGGAGTTTGCCCGCCAACGCCAGCAGATTTCGGCGTACATCGAGGGATTCCTTCAGCGCGAGCGCACCGGTCCCGAACAACTGGAAGAACTGACCTCGACCCTGCGCAAGCTGTGCGGCGGCGACGACTGCAACGTCCCGTTGCTCAAGGAATCGATCGAGTCGCTCAGCCGCGCCGCCGAATCGCGCGAGTTGCAGACCGCCGGCCACGGCGATATGGTTGCCCGCTACACCGAGATGATTGCCCGTGCGCTTCAGTTGCCGGCCGACGAGATCTCAGATCTTGTCTACGCCGCGCGCGTGCACGATGTGGGGAAGATTTTTGTGCCCGAGCACATCCTCAACAAGCCCGGACCACTGACCGACGCCGAGTTTTTGCAGGTGCGAACCCACGCCCACGTGGGCGCAGAGATCGTTGGCACCATTCCTCATAGCGATCGCGTGCGCCAGGCGGTCGAGCACCACCACCAGCGTTTCGACGGATCGGGCTATCCCGACGGCCTGCGCGGCGAGCAGATCCCCCTGTGGGCGCGCATCATCGCCTTGACCGACGCCTACGCCAACATGCTCACCGAACAGTCCATTTCCGCGGCCAGAACGCCAGATCAGGCCCTGGACGAACTGGCGAAGATGGCCGGCACCCGCTTCGACGGCATGCTGGTGCGCCTGCTGCAGCGCGCCCTCAAGGCCGAGCGTGCGTCGTTCCCAACGCTGGGGACGTAGGACGGGAACAGGACGATCAAGAATCCGCAACTTTTCAAGCTGCTCCGTCTGTTCAGTTTCGGACACTCCTTACTACAGGTGGACAGCGACAGCATATTTTGCTATGCATCCAATTCGGTGCATCGTTTCTTTTCAGTTTCTTAACTCTTTGCAGAAAGGAAGGGAAATTGCCCATATCGCGTGGGGGCTCCCAATGACCACTTGGCTCCAGGACGTTCGCTACGCTTCGCGGCAGCTGCGCAAGTCACCGGGCTTCACCATCGCTGCCGTTCTTACGCTGGCCATGGCCGTCGGGGCGAATGCAGTGGTGTTCGGTGTCCTGAATGGAGTGATTTTGCGTCCCCTGAATGTGCCTCAGCCGCAGAGCCTCTACGCGATCGAGCGCGCAAAGGATTTCAATACAGCGTATTCGTATCCTGACTATCTGGATCTGCGCGACCGCAACCACAGCTTCGACGACCTTGTCACTTACGGCATCACTCAGGTGGCGCTAGACACGGGAGCAGGTTCATCCACCACTTGGGGCGTGGAAGCCAGCGGCAATTACTTTGACGGATTGGGAATTCATCCGTATCGCGGCCGGTTCTTTCACACTTCCGACGAACATGGGCCAAACAGCGCTCCCTACATGGTGCTCAGCTACGCCTATTGGCACACGCACTTTCATGACGATGAGGGCGTACTGGGGCGGGTGGTTCAGCTCAACCAACACGCTTTCACCATCATTGGAGTAGCCCCGCCAAAGTTCCGCGGCACCTTGGTTTTTTTCTCTTCCAATTTTTTTGTGCCGCTCGTGAATTGTCAGCAGGTGGATGGGGGCACCTACCTGAACGATCGCCGGAACCTTTCGCTTCTCATGGTGATGGGGCATCTGAAAACGGGAGTCACCCCCGCGCAGGCCACCGGCGATCTGAATGCAATCGGCGCGTACCTGGAAAAGACTTATCCCAAGGATGAGAGCCAGATGGCTTTTTCGCTAACGCGCCCCAATCTTTTTGGCGACTGGTTCAACCGTCCGTTCCAAGCATTCCTTGCGGGACTGATGCTGCTGGCCGGACTGATCCTGCTGGCCGCATGCGCCAATCTGGGCAGCCTGTTTGCCGCCCGCGCCGCGGACCGTTCCCGGGAAGTAGCTCTGCGTCTTGCTCTCGGCTCGAGCCGCAAACGCATTCTGCGTGGGCTGTTTACGGAAGCCGTGCAGGTTTCGCTCGCCGGAGGCGCGGTTGGACTGTGGGCCAGCGTTTTCCTGCTGCGATGGTTGAGCGAATGGCAGCCCTTCGGAAATTTTCCGATGCATGCGCCGGTCACCCCGGATGCAAGGGTTTATGCCCTCGCTCTGCTGCTAAGCCTGGGGGCGGGATTCCTCTTTGGCGCAGTTCCGGTGAGCCAGGTTCTGCGTACGAGTCCCTATGAGGTGGTCAAGTCGGGATCGGCCGCGCGAGTGGGGCGGCGGATTACCGCTCGTGACGTGTTGCTGGCGGTGCAGATCGCGATCTGCGCGGTGCTGATCACATCTTCGCTGGTTGCGGTGCGAAGTCTGGCCCGCTCGTTGCATGATCATTTTGGTTTTGAACCGCGGAACTCCATGCTGGTCACTGCCGACTTGCGCATGGCCGGTTACACCGGCGATCGTCTTCCTCAGATGCAAAAGCGCATGCTCGACGCGGTGGCGGCGATCCCCGGAGTCGAGTCGGTTGGGCTGAGCGTGCCGCTGCTCCTGAATGACACGGAGACGTCGAATATTTTTACCGGTGCGACTACAGATTTGCGGTCCGCAAATGCGGCTGCGACAACTTACGTGTACCACGTGTCTCCCGATTACCTTCGCGCTGAGGACACTACATTGCTCGCCGGACGGTCTTTCACCTGGCACGACGACCAGAACTCGCCACGAGTCGCAATCGTCAATCAGGAGTTCGCCCGCAAAATCTTCGGATCGGTTGCCGGCGCGATCGGCGCTTATTTCAAAATGCCGGATGGAACTCGTGTGCAAGTCGTGGGTGTTGCCGAGCAGGGGAAATACAGCACGCTTACGGAAGATCCAGCCTTAGCGATGTTTCTGCCCATTCTGCAGTGGCCGTCTGGCACCGCCTTTCTGGTGGTGCGTTCCAGCCGCGATCCGCAGCAGCTCGGTGCGGAGATCAGGAATAGTTTGCATCAGCTGGATGAAGGGCTGCCGGTGGAAACTGAAACGCGATACGACGAAATGGTCACCGTCCTCTTCCCCGCTCAGATCGCGACGGTGTCGCTGGGGGTGATGGGCGGGATGGGTGCGATCCTGGCGATCACCGGGATTTTCGGCATGGCTGCCTACTCGGTCAGCAAGCGCCTGCGGGAGCTCGGCATTCGCGTCGCTCTCGGCGCCCAGCGCAAGGAAGTGCTGCAGGCCGCGCTAGGACGGGCATTCAAGCTGCTGGCTTTTGGTTCCACGGCGGGATTGCTTCTCGGCATTCTGGCCAGCCGGGTTCTGGCGTACATCGTATATCTAGCCACACCCCGCGACCCGCTGGTGTTGGCCGGAGTTGTTCTGGCCATGGCGCTGCTCGGCCTGCTGGCCACCTGGATTCCCGCCCGCCGCGCTTTGTCGATCGATCCCATGCAGTTGCTGCGCGAAGAGTAAGCAGATCGCCGCACGCACGGAGCCAATTCTGCACCGCCCGAAGGCGCGCCTGCCGCCTCATGTCCACAGTACATGCCTTTTATCCCGTGCGGGTTTCCCGTCCCCCTTGCAACTAGCGGCCAGAACCCGGAAACTAATCTCCCATGCCCGTTCCTCTTTCGCTCTCTGGGAAAGTCGCCCTCATCTCCGGCGGATCGCGTGGCATTGGCGCCGCCACCGTGCGTATGTTCGTTGCTGCCGGTGCCAAGGTCGCACTTAGTTATCACCAAGCTCGGGCGCAGGCCGAAGCGCTCGCCAAAGAATGCGGCAACAACGACAGGGTCTGCCATCCCATTGCCGCGAATCTGCAGACGCCGGAAGCGGCGCGCGCCCTCGTCGCGCAGACCGTCAAGCATTTTGGCCGCCTCGACATTCTGGTGGCGAACCACGGCGTCTGGCCCGTCGAGGACGTCCCCATCGACCGCATGACCGACGAGCAGTGGCACTCCACGCTTTCTATCAATCTCGACGCCGTTTTCGGCCTGGTCAAGCACGCGGTCGCGCAGATGAAGTCTCAGCCGCGCACCGGCAAAACCGCCGGGCACATCGTGTTCATCAGTTCGACCAGCGGTCAGCGTGGCGAAGCCTTCCACACCGACTATTCCGCCACCAAGGGTGCTCTCATCAGCATGACCAAAGGGCTCTCCACCGAACTGGCCCCGTCAGGCATCTATGTGAACTGCGTTGCTCCGGGCTGGGTGCAGACCGACATGAGTGCCGAAGCCCTCGCCGATCCGAAGACGGGCGAGGCGATCCGCCGCACCATCCCTCTAGGCCGGGTGGCCACGCCGGAGGAAATCGCCGCGCCAGTCTTATTTTTGTGCACCGAGCACGCCGGCTTCATTACGGGCGAGATCTTCAATGTGAATGGTGGCGCAGTGCTGACCGGTTAGGCCCGCAAGGAACGATCCGCTCGGGCAGAGCCACGGCGCCATTTTTCTGCATCCAAGTAACTTGGGGTGCTTGACCGCTGCGCGCCGCAAGTTCACCAAAGACGCTACAATTCTGATTGCACGCACCGATCCCTTCAGCGGAATGAAACCGGTGTTCCCTATCTTGCTTTTGGTGATCTCTGCCTGGTGTCAGTCGCCCGGCGGAGCGGCCCCAGCCACGCCGCAGACCACCCCTGCCAGCAATTCGGCCCCACCCAGCGCTCTCGATGAGAACGCTCAAAAAGCCAAAGCGCTGCTGGAGCAGGCCATCCAGGCGCTGGGCGGGCAGGCCTATCTCGGCATCCGAAACCGCGAACTGCAAGGGAGAACTTACAGCATGCACCACGGCCAGTCCACCAGCGGCGGCGTGCAATTTTGGAGTTTCACCGAGTTCCCCGACAAGGAGCGTGTCGAGCTGACCAAGGAGCGCGATGTCACCGAACTGTTCATTGGCGACAAAGGGTATGAGACCACCTTTCGGGGCACGCATCCCATGGACGACAAGGTGCTCAGCGATTACCTGCGCCGCCGCAAGTTCTCTCTGGACGTCGTTCTGCGCACCTGGGTGAACGACCCCAGCGTCGCGCTTTTCTATGATGGCTTCGCTACCGCCGCCGAACACAATACCCAGGAGGTGACCCTGATCAACTCCAAAGACGAAAGTGTCGACCTCTACCTCGACAGCGAGACCCACCTTCCCATCAAGAAAACTTTCACTTGGCGTGATCCTGTCGACCGGCAGAAGAACGTGGAAGACGAGGTTTACGGCAATTACCGCCTGGTTCAGGGAATCATGACTCCCTGGGACGTGAGCCGCTATTTCAACGGCGACATATCGGGGGCGCGCTTCATGAATTCCGTCGCGTACAACCAAAACCTCGATCCCGCCATGTTCGACCCCAATTCCGGCTACAATCCCAACAAACCTTCGGGCAAGCACTAATGGCTTGTACCCACACGTCGGCGGCAGCACATTAGAAGTAAGCCGTTGAATCTAAGATACTTATACCGTTGCCGAGTTTGGTTTCCGGAGTCGTTGGAACCACGGAGTGTGGCTTTTTTGCCACACACAACTTTCCGCCCTCGCGAGTAGTCTATTGCTTCACCCAGAATAATCATTCGGATTCTTTGATCCCTGAGCGAACAATCCGTTCTGCCGTGGAGTGCAGCGGCATCGGTCTTCACAGCGGCGTGCCGGTTCGGTTACGCATCCTGCCCGGCCCGCCCGGCAGTGGCATCGTCTTTCGCCGCACCGACCTCGACGGTTTCGAAATCGAGGCCGTCAGCCGCAACGTCGCCCGCGTCAGCTATGCGACCAGCCTAATGAAAAAAGGCGTGCTGGTCTCGACCACCGAGCATCTGCTCTCGGCCTTCATCGGCATGGGCATCGATAACGCCGTCGTCGAACTCGACAACCTGGAACTGCCCATTCTCGACGGCAGCTCCCGCCCCTTCGTCGATATGATCCAGAAGGCCGGGATCCGCAAGCAGCGCCGCCCACGCAAGTATCTGAAGATCCGCCGCGAATTCGAAATGCGGGATGGCAACAAGTTCATCGCCGTCTATCCCGCCGACACTTATTCCGTTTCCTACTCCATCAACTTCCCCCACCGCCTGATCGGAAAAGAAACCTTCAAGGTGGAGCTCACCAACGGCAACTACCTGCGCCACATCGCGGCCGCGCGCACCTTCGGCTCACGCGAGGACGAGCGGGCCATGCGCAACATGGGCCTGATCCGCGGCGCTTCTCACGAAAACTGCGTGGTGCTCTCCCGCGACGGAATCGAAAATGGCCCCCTGCGCTTTCCCGACGAGTTCGTGCGGCATAAGGTGCTGGACCTAGTTGGCGATCTGGCCTTGCTAGGCAAGCACATGCTGGGGAATGTCGTAGCCGACCGGGCGGGTCACGCCATGCACACCGCGCTGGTTTCCCGCCTGTTGCGCGATAAGACCCTTTGGGAAGAGGTCACGGTTTGCGACGACGAAGCCCCCCGGCCAATCATTTCGCGAGTTCACGCCGCCGCCGTATCCGCTGTCTAGCAAGGAATTTCTACCGCCCACACCGCTCTGTCATTCTGAGCGAAGCGCGAGAGCCAGCGAGCGCAAGTCGAAGAATCCCTACCTGGTCCGCACCACCAGCGCCCTTGCGAGGAATTTCTACTCCTCAGTCCGCGGGCTCGCAGGGCGCTTCGTCACAGTGCAGCGTGTCATCAGGCCGTGCCTGCAGCAGCTTCTCGAGCTCGGCGCGCGTCTGATCGATCACCGCCGCAGCAAAACGCCGTGCCGATTCCTGCCGCTCCGCCGACAGTTCTTTCACTCGTATGTTCAGCAGGGGGATATCCTCTTCCAGCCAGCGCAGGGTTTTCTGCACGCGGGCGATGCGGAAATCATTGGTGAGCATAAAGGCAGTTCTCCGCTTCCTTCCCAGACTGCCGAAGCAGGCACGAGCAGACAAGTCTTAAAGGGGATACCACGGGCGCGATCGCTTGCGGCAACTAACTATGGGGTGGGTGGGATTCCGTTGCCGCCAGCCTCTCCTTGGCCCCAGGAAGCTCCTGCTCCAGGTGATCGTCGAGCCATCGCTCGAGCAATTCTTTCGTACCCTGAGGAATGTTGTGGAAGCGCAGACCGGCGTGTCCTTTCATGTCGGCCCAGGCCACTTCCGCTTCGATTTCCAGACTGTGGCCGGTGTCCGGCAGGGCGAACTTCACCTTGGGCGTGGCTCCCTTGGGCAGAGCTTTGCTGAGGATGACCGCCATGCCGCCCTCGCTGAGGTTGGTGCTGGTCGCCTTGAGTTCCCGATCGCCCTCGACCACGATGACCATCATCTTCACCGGTTTCCGGAAGTACCGCCGGCGCTCCCGTACCATGAAGTTCAGCGCCGCATGAAAGCAGCGCGACGCGTTCAGCGCGCTGATCGGCTTCTGCAGCACAAAGTTCGCTCCCATGCCGAACGCCTGCTGCGTCGTGGTCCTCTTGCCGTTGAGCACGGCGAAGGTCACCGAGTTCTTGTTGCTGGGGGTGTTCCTCAGACCCTCGAGAACGGTCAGGCCGCCTTGCAGATCATCGCAATCCACGATGACGGCGTCGAACTTCTCAGAAACCAAAATATTCGTGGCTGCCCGCGCTTCCTGGCAGATTTCGACATCGATCCCCAGTTTCTCCAACGTGGGTCGAAGTACCCGGACGGTCTCGACGTCCCGGCTCAACAGGAGAGACTCCAACGTCATGTTCCGATTCTAAGGGCTGGGGCCGACCTCCATGCAGGTCACAAAGGTAACGAGTCGTCCTTGGCCACATGGACACGCCAAATGGGACCGAAACAGGATTCGAGATTCCTTTACACGTCGAGACTTGTGTTACGAAATCCGAACAAAGTAAAACTGGTACGACTCCGCCATGCCCAAACTGGCTTACCTCTCGCTCGGTTCCAACCTCGGCGACCGCGAGCAACATCTCAGCGACGCCATTCGCCGGCTGGAGGCGGCGGGGCATGTCGTCTCCGTTTCTTCTTTCTACGAAACCGAGCCCGTGGAGTTCACCCGGCAGCCCTGGTTTCTGAATTGTGCGGTGGCCCTCGAAACCGCAAAAATGCCCAAGCAATTGATGGCCTCCATCCTGGGCATCGAGCGGGACATGGGCCGCCGGCGCATCCAGAAAAAGGGGCCGCGCACCATCGACATTGACATCCTGCTGTTCGGGAACGCCATTGTGGAGAGTTCGGAGCTGACGATCCCGCATCCCGCGATGCACCAGCGCCGTTTCGTGCTCGAACCGCTGGCGGAAATCGCGCCCGAAGCCCGGCATCCCGTGCTTAAAAAAAAGGTGAGGGAACTGCTGGAGGCCCTGCCCGCCGGACAAGCCGTGCGCAAGCTGGCAAAGACTTAGCCACCGATCGCAACGGATCGAAAACCTCGTGTCCTGTAAACGATGTTCGCAGCATAAGTCAGAATGCTTTGAAGGGGCGCGGCTTCTAGCCGCGCCGAACGCCACCCCTAGAAAACCGGGCTTTAGCCCCTGAGGGCCTCAGCGTTCCGGCCGCCGGGACCCGGGAACTATTATTCAACGAATCTCAGTTACAGGACACCAGGTTTTGTTTGCGCCCTTTGCGAACCTTCGCGAACTTTGCGGTTTAATGAGTGTCGCTTCCCTCATCCGGCGGCTTGATGAACGTTACAACTCACCATTGACTTGCACCGCCAACCCGCATACCATTCCCGTCGCAACCACAACCGCCCGATGAGCTTTAGCATCGCCACCCGCGAAGTTGGACACGTCACCATCGTCGACATCACCGGACGCATCGTCCTGGGCGACGAAACCGATGCTCTTCGCGCCACCATCCGCGAACTCGTCCGCGAGGGCAAGAAGAAAATCGTCCTCAACCTCGCCGGCGTCGCCTATATCGACAGCTCCGGCGTCGGCGAACTAGTCAGCAGCTTCACTACTGTCCGCAATGCGGGCGGCGAACTCAAGCTGCTCAACCTCACCCAGAAAGTCCACGACGTCCTCAACGTCACCAAGCTCTACACCGTCTTCGACATCAAGGACGACGAATTCACCGCCGTCAAATCCTTCGACTACTTCTTCGCTAAGTGACCGCGTCTTGCGGGCGTCTGAGCCCGCTGCGGTCATCCTGAGCGTCCTTCGCGAAGGATCTCGAGCTAGAGCGAAAGGGTGTGGGGACGAGCGCAGCTTGGTCTGAGCGAAGCCGAAGGCTTTCCGTAGTGGGCTGTTTTGAGAATCCTAAGTAGTTGGATTGTAAAAGCGGAACATCGGAATCCCGTAATGCCGGGACAGGTAATTCAGCATTTTCTTGGAAAGATGCGACGCAGTCCAATGTTGGTTTTCTGACCGCTCACCCTTCTTGAGCGCATAGTTTCCTTTGCCATCGTGAGCCACTTCCACTCCGCTGGCTTGGAGAACTTGAATAACAGTTGCTAGGGAAACCTCTCCAATGTCGTGCAGGAGGACTACCTTTTATGCCGCAGCCGCCTTAACTTTTTCAGCGTAAAAGTCTATGCCCTTAAACGGCAGTGCTTTCAGTTGCTCGTGAAAAGAGATTTGAGAATGCAAAAAGGATTTCTTACCGGGAGTAAATGGACCAAGAACCATCTCTTTCCACACTTCTGGTGGCGCGGGTTTAAGCAGTTTTTCGATACTGCCAAACTGATTTAGATTCTCGCAAACCGTTGATGCCAGACCTTTCGCAAACAATTTCTTAACGGCAGGTAGCGTTTTTGCTTCGACTGCATAGTCAATTTCAAGCCCTTGGGCAAACCACAAGTCGGCATCCTTCACAATCACGACCCGCAGATTTCCTATCCCGACGATGTCGGTCCCATCCTTGGCCTTCCCATGGAACGCCATTGCGGACGAGTATTTCTTTGACAATTTTTTCTTCTTGCCCATTCTCAATGTGACTCTCGCCTTCAGTTTAAGTTCAGGTTCGCCGTTATGGGTCTTACCCAAGTCACTAGCGATACGTAACAAGGGTACAATACCCGAAAGTAACCTCTCTCAGATGCGGATTAGACTACAGACGAGTCCATATGGTCAACAATTTCTCGGATCAAGCCACTGCCTTAGCGGTTGCAAAGTCCTGCAACTGCACCAGTTCCGCAATACTCCAAATGTGGTCTGTCAGGCCTGCTTCCATCGCGGGCGTCACTCGCAAA
>OCOJ01042180.1_pt4 | contig 25815 bp, 24 predicted proteins | sample 1539251 | NCBI WGS metagenome assembly OCOJ01 (sample SAMN01911457, study PRJEB22624) | soil metagenome | biome: Soil | place: Malaysia | collected 2012-04-30 | depth RA_metagenome m
CGATAAGCTCGTCGCGCTTACCTTCGACGATGGCCCGCGCCCGTATGTTTTGTTCGGCACCAAGAAAGATCACGCGGCTCTGGGGCTGGTCGACGTTCTCGATGCCAACGGGGTGAAGGCAACGTTTTTCGTCGTGGGATGGCGGCTCACGCCGAAGACTTGGGGGAATGAGCGTTACGAAGAAAATATCGGTGTGACGTGCGTCGACGCGGCCAAGCAATTGGTCGGACGGGGCTATGAGCTTGAAGACCACACCTACAGCCACATCGAATTGCGGGGTGCAGAGCAAAAGTGGGGGGAAAAATGGGTCTTGGGCGACGTGGACCGGGGCGCGCAGGCGATCAAGGCGGTCAGCGGCGTGCAACCGCACTATGTGCGTCCTCCAGAGTGGAGCATATCAGACGATGCTCGCCGCGATCTCGAACGCGAAGGCTATCGCCTGCTGACGATCGCGAGTGAGAATCCGGTTGCGTTGCGCGACATCAACTCGCTGGATTATTTGTGCACCAGGAATTCGGCGCAGTGCCCCAAACCGTCCCTGGCGGACGCCGTCTTAAGACAGATTGAGCGGCGCGAAAGGCAAGGGGTCTACACCCACATTCTCGCCTTCCATGAATTGTCGTCGACAGCGGCGATCATGCCGCAACTGATCACTACCCTCAAGGCACGGGGATACCGCTTCGTCACGCTGACGGAGTATATGAACCTGGTGGCGGCGAAGCCCAAGTCCTAGTCCTGGTCCAACATAGCCACGGTTGAAGAGCTTGGCCGGAATCGTGAGGATATTCCTCCGCAAGTCCGGTCTGGCCCATATCTTCCCGCTGTGATTCCGATCACACCTTGCAGCGATGCTTGTCACTGCCGCCGGGGCTCCTGCGGCCTGTAATAGCTCATAGAGGATGCGGCCGAGGGGCGCCGCACTCGAGAGATTCCTCCAAAGGACAGGCCATGGCAGAAGATAACGTTGTGAAATGCCCGCTGTGTGGCGGGTTTGCCAAAATCGAAAACACTCAACTCCTGAAAGCGTTGACCGAACCCCGGATTCGTGAGCAGGTGGAAAGCTACATCACCTCGCTCCTGAAGACTCCCTTGGAGGAGTTGGCCGGGGTGGGCGCGGCAAAACCCGAGGCCCGCGATTTCCAGAAGGAAGTGCATAGCTGGAATCCGTGCGTGCCCATGTGGCGGAGAACTCCGAAAGAGTGAGGCTGCGCTCGGGGAGAGATCGCGGGGGTAGCCGGTCCTGAGGATCAACGCGGTAACCAACACTCTCGCGTCCGAGGGGCACACGGCTAGAGCAGGCAGAGTGAGTGACGGCTGAGTCGGTCCTTTTGAAGACCGGAAAGCGAAGAAAAGTACGCCAGGGCCGCGGAGAAAGATCGCATTGGACCGTTAATTACGACCTAGCCGGAAGTTCCGCATAGGGGATGGTAAGGCGCAATTCTGTGCTCACAGGAACAGGTGATCGCGATCACTGCCTCTCGCACGATCGGGGAATATACAGAAAACTATGGATTCTCTCTTGCGGCGTAGTGCCAAGCCGCCAGGAGGTGTGCCATGTCCATCCTTGAGCCGGTTACCCGTATTTCCCTCAAGAACATTCTGCTGACCACCGATTTTTCCGAGACATCGCATTCCGCGGTGCCGTTCGCGGTGGCGCTCGCACGCCTGTATGGCGCGAAGCTGGTGTTGGCCCACGTGTTGGGGCCGGAGCCGCACCGGCAGGTCGTACTCGATCGTCTGCCCGCGCAAGACGACCGCGTCTGGCAAGATGCGAAACAGAAGCTGCTCGCGTTTGTCCAAGAGCCATCTTTGAAGGAGACGCCGTGTCGCACGCTGCTGGAGTGTGGCGACATTGCGGATGTCGTTCCCAGCCTGATCCAGGAGCAGGCGATCGACCTGGTTGTCGTGGGCACGCACGGGCGCCGCGGGGTCAGCAAACTGATGCGAGGCTCCGACGCAGAGAAGATTTATCGCTCGGCGACGTGCCCGGTGCTGACGGTCGGACCCATGGCGCATCGCGACTCAGCGGAGCCGTGGAAGATCGCGCACATCTTATTTCCCGTCGATTTGGCGGAGAGCCCCGAGCCCGCGCTTCACTACGCGCTGTCGCTGGCCGAAGAGCAGCAAGCCTGCTTGTGTCTGCTGCACGCCGATCCGCTGGTGCCGTGGCAGTTTCGCACAGCCGTGGAGGAAGGGACGCTGCACAGGCTGAACGACCTGATTCCGGAGGACGCCAAACTCTGGTGCCAGCCCCAGTGCATGGTGCGTTGGGAGCAGCCCGCCGAGGCTATCCTGGACGCTGCGCGCGATTGTGCGACCGATTTGATCGTGATGGGCGTACACAAGGGGCGGGCGGCAGCCCTGTGGTCGCATTTTCCATGGCCCATCGCGTCGGAGGTGGTCAGCCGGGCGTCGTGTCCTGTGCTGACAGTGCGAATTTGAGTTCGTGTGTGTTGCGCGGCCCGCTTCAGGCAAGATTGGCGGGGCAGGGCCGAGCGCAGATGCACAAAGTTTTAATGAGAGTAGGGAGGCAATCATGTCAGTGAATAAGCAGCAGGCCCTCGACTATCACAATGGGCCCAGGCCTGGAAAGATCGAAGTGACACCCACTAAACCGTGCCGTACACAACGCGATCTCAGCCTGGCGTACACGCCGGGCGTGGCTGAGCCGTGCCTTGAGATCCAAAAGAATCCGCATGATGCGTTCAAGTACACGGCGCGCGGGAACCTGGTCGCAGTCGTCAGCAATGGCACGGCGGTGCTCGGTTTGGGCGACATTGGCGCGCTCGCCGGCAAGCCCGTCATGGAGGGGAAGGGTGTGTTGTTCAAACGCTTCGCCGACGTGGACGTCTTCGACATCGAAATCAACAGTCATGATCCGGAGGAGATCATCAAGGTCTGCCAGTTGCTCGAGCCTACCTTCGGCGGCATAAACCTTGAAGACATTAAGGGGCCGGATTGCTTCTACATCGAGGAGACGCTGCGGCGGACCATGAAGATTCCGGTCTTCCACGATGATCAGCACGGAACCGCCATCATCTCAGGCGCGGCGCTGCTGAATGCGCTGGAACTGGTTGGCAAGGACATTCACAAGGTGCACGTGGTGTTTAACGGCGCCGGAGCGGCCGGCATTGCCTGCGCCGAGCACTACGTCCGTCTAGGCGTGAAGCGGGAGCACATCATCCTGTGCGACACGAAGGGCGTCGTATATCAGGGCCGCAAGGAGGGCATGAACCGCTACAAGGAGCGCTTCGCTCAGGACACTGAGCTACGCACCCTCGGCGAGGCGATGGAAGGCGCCGATGTGTTCGTGGGTCTTTCGGTGAAGGGAGCGGTTACGCCCGACATGGTGCGCTCGATGGCGCCGAATCCCGTGGTCTTTGCGATGGCCAACCCGGATCCGGAGATTAGCTACGAAGAAGCTAAGGCTTGCCGTGAGGACGTCATCATCGCCACGGGACGCTCGGATTATCCCAACCAGGTCAACAATGTTCTGGGATTCCCCTTCATCTTCCGCGGCGCACTGGATGTCCGCGCCACAACGATCAACGCCGAGATGGAGCTGGCCGCAACTCGCGCGCTGGCCAACCTCGCCAAAGAGGATGTACCCGATTCGGTTTGCCGCGCATACGGCGTAGAGCGGCTGCGCTTCGGGCACGATTATCTGATCCCCAAGCCTTTCGATCCGCGCGTGCTCATGTGGGAGGCTTCGGCAGTGGCCGAGGCTGCCATGCGCACTGGCGCAGCGCAGGAGCCGGTTGATCTCGAGACCTATCGCGATCAGCTGGAGAAGCGGCTGGGCAAGGCGCATGAAATCTCGCGCACGATGATCCATAAGGCGCAGGCGAACCCCAAGCAGGTCGTCTTCCCTGAGGGGGACAACGAGAAGATCCTGCGCGCCTGCCACACGCTCGTGGAAGAAAAGATTGCCAAGCCGATCCTGTTGGGCAATGCCGCAACGATCCACGCCAAGGCGGCCGAATTGGGAGTGGACCTAACCGGCATGGCGCTTGTTGATCCGGCAGACTCCGTACTGCGCGAGATTTACGTGCAGGAGCTTTTCCGGTTGCGTCAGCGGCGCGGCGTGACGCTGAGCGAAGCCCGCTCTCTCATCGACAACCGCAACGTGTTCGGCTCCATGATGGTGCACATGGGAGATGCGGACGCCTTGGTCTCAGGGGTCACACAACATTTTCCAGATACGATTCGCCCTGCGCTGCAGATCGTTCGCATGCGCGAAGGCCTGCACCGCGTCTCGGGATGCTATGGCATGATCACGCGCAAGGGAGACATTTACTTCCTGGCCGACACCAGCGTGAACATCGAACCGACGGCCGAAGACCTGGTGGAGATCGCTCTCTGCACCGCGCATATTGCGCGGCGCTTTGACGTAGTGCCGCGAGTGGCGATGCTGTCGTTTTCGAGCTTCGGCAGTGTCAACCATCCCATCTGCTCGAAGGTGCGCAAGGCGGTGGAGTTGCTGCGCTACGCCGATCCCACGCTGATCGTGGACGGCGAAATCGCCGCCGATGACGCGGTTTCACCGGAGGTGATTGAGGAATCTTATCCCTTCAGCTCGCTGAAGGGCGGCGCCAACGTGCTGATCTTCCCCGATCTGGCTTCGGCCAACACGGCGTACAAGCTGCTGGCCAAAATCGGCGGTGCCGAGACCATTGGCCCAATTCTGATGGGGATGAGCCGTCCGGTGCACGTGCTGTTGCGCAGTGCGCAGGTGGAGGACATCGTCAGTGTGGCCGCCATCGCGGTGGTCGACGCGCAGGAGAACGAGACCTACGCGCATGCCCACCTAGCCGCGGAAGCGCACCAGCACGTGGCGGTGGAACCGGAGCTGATTGGGGAAGACTGAGGGCAACGATTGGTAGTGGGCCGGTTTAATGAGGAAGCGACCCCAAGGCGCGATGATTGCGTCGCAAAAGGGCGCGACGCAGCGCGCGGCTCGCTCCGATCCTTCGCTGCGCAAAAAACGCTGGCTCAGGATGACAACCAAACTGACCCACTACCAAACCATTGCATCCAATAGATTGGCGAGCAAGAATGTTGGGGTGGGAGGTTTAAAGCCATGTCTACGCTTTGGAAGTCCCGGTATGCCCAGCGGACGTCCCGGATCAAGAGTTCGGCGATTCGCGAGCTGCTGAAAGTCACGCAGAGGCCCGAGGTAATTTCTTTCGGCGGAGGACTCCCCGCGCCTGATGTGTTTCCCGTGCAACGCTTCGAAGAAGCTTGCCACAAGGTTCTCAAGGAACACGGGGCATTGGCGCTGCAATACGGACCGACGGAGGGCTACGAACCTCTGCGCGAGATGATCGCCAGGAACATGGCCCGCTATGGCATTTTCGCGCGGACGGAAAATGTCCTCATCACTTCCGGCTCGCAACAGGCTCTCGACTTGATCGGCAAGCTGCTCATCAACAATGGCGACCGCATCCTGGTCGAGGCTCCGACGTATCTGGGCGCGCTGCAGGCCTTCACCGTGTATGGAGCACAGTATGTCTCTGTGCCCGTCGATGAGGATGGTCTGCTCACCGACCAACTGGAACCCTGCCTGCGGTCGGGGCCGAAATTTATGTATATCCTGCCGAATTTTCAGAACCCGGCAGGAGTTACGCTCTCGGAGGAACGGCGTTACCAACTGATCTCGCTGGCGGATAAGTACGGCATTCCGATCATCGAGGACGATCCCTACGGCCAGCTGCGCTACGAGGGCGAGCATCTTGTGCCGCTGGTTGTGCTCGACCGCGACAACCTGCGCCGGGACAACGGCTTCACGCTGGGCAACGTCATTTACCTCAGCACGTTCTCGAAGACCCTGGCACCAGGGATTCGTCTGGCGTGGATCGTCGCGCCCGGCGACGTGATCAGCAAACTGGTGCAGCTGAAGCAGGCGGCCGACCTGCATACTTCGACCTTCAGTCAGTTTGTGGCCTATGAAGTAGCGCGCGACGGATTCCTGGACCAGCACGTCAAGCTAATTCGGCAGGTGTACCGTGAGCGGCGAGACGTGATGCTGCACGCCCTCGAGGAGTTCTTCCCGCACGAGGTCACGTGGACCCATCCCAAGGGCGGACTGTTCCTTTGGGTTACGATGCCGGAGGGCATCGACTGCCAGGCGGTGTTTCGATCGGCGCTGGCAGAGAATGTCGCGTTTGTGCCGGGAGATTGTTTTTACCCCAACGGCGGCGACGAGGGCTGCCGCCACATGCGCCTGAACTTCTCTCACTCTCAGCCGGAGCAGATTCAGGAAGGGATTCGGCGGCTGTCGGTCGCAGTGAAGATGCAGCTGCACCACGCGCACACGAAAGCGTAGGGCTGCCCAGCGGACCTCTAACAGGTCCAGCCTCAGGTCAGGCCCTGCTCCTAAAAAGCCTGAACCGCAAAGATCGCGAAGCAAAGCCGCAAAGATCACGAACAAGACCGGCGTGGACCATTCGTGGCGTTTTCGCCCGCTATTGTCGAGGATGCCCTCGCGTGTCCGGGCCAGGAGTGAGGTTCGGGCTAAGGGCTGAGAACTGGTGGCCGACAGCTCTGTGATTCCGATCACATTTTCTGGTGATACAGGGCACCGTATTTACAGAGACCTTTGGGCACACTGAAATTGGACACGGTGCGGCCGCCTCGAGGGTGAGCCGGAGCCGGGGCGCCGGCCGGGAGGTGTTTATGTCGGTCGCGGTGCTCATTGCGATTGCGGTTCTGGCGCTGGCGGTAGGACTTTTCATATTCCGCGCGATTCCGGGCGTGCGGGCGTTCTTCGACTATCGCGGCAAGCGCCTGGTGACCTGCCCTGAAACTCACAAGATTGAAGCCGTTGACGTCGACGCCAAAGAAGCCGCTCTCGGGGCATTTCTCTCTGAACCTACGCTGCATCTGAACCTGTGTTCGCGCTGGCCCGAGCGCCAGGATTGCGGCCAGGAATGCCTGAAGCAGATCGAGGCCGATCCGGAGAACTGCCTCGTCTGGAATATCGTTTCGAAGTGGTATGAAGGGAAAAGCTGTGTGTTCTGTCACAAATCTTTCGGACCGCTGCAGCACCTGGACCATGCGCCCGCGCTACTGGCGCCCGATAACAAAACGGTAGAGTGGAAGAGAATTCGCCCGCAAGAGCTTCCTGATGTGTTCGCCACGCACCGACCGGTCTGCTGGAACTGCCACGTGAACGAGACCTTCCGGCGCCTGCATCCCGAACTGGTCACAGACCGGCCGTTAGAGGCGAAGCGGATGAGGTAGCCTGTTCTGGCTGAATCCGCAGCGAGCGCGCACTACAACGCAGCCTGCGTTACGGATGGCGATGCAATACGTGTGTGGCGATATCAGGCCAGAACTCGCGAAACACATTCGTCAAAGCGTCACGCCCCATCGCCCATCCAAACTTGACGGCGAGTGCTCCTACCGTGCGGTCCGGTCTGGGGTAGTAGGCGGTCGAGATGCCTTGGGCCATGGCGCGGCCGAAGACCTCAGACGCATTGAAGCTGTCGTGGCCGTGGTAGTCAGGAGTGATGAGAATGCGGGAGGCGGCGTAGATGCCGCGCTTAAAGATCCCGCCTTCGCCCCTGGCGTAGTAACGTTCGTCCTGATGAAAGACGGTGGGCAGGGCGAAGATCACCAGATAGTTGCCATCGGTCTTATCTAGGAAGCCGCGCCAGTAGTACCTACCGAAGCCTGCTACACCTTTCCCCAGCTGCGGATGCGCATCCGTTCCCTCTGCCAGCATCGAAGTGATGCCCACAAAGACAAACGCCGAATAGTCAAAGCTGTTCTGCGAGGCGATCTTGAAGGCTTCCTTAGGTGTGGGCGGAGGGGGAATCGCTCCCGCGCTTACTGCCCTGTAATTCGGCATGACCCCAAGGATGCGCTTGGGTTGTTGCTTCGAGATCGGAACTGACGATTGCGCGGCCCCACCAGATGTGGAGGTGGTACCCCGCTGGCTCTGTGCAGCAGACGGTGCAGGCTGCGCCTCGGGACTAGGGTTCGATTGCGGTGGGTTTTGTTGACCGCTGGACGCGGAAGCCAGCAGGACTAGAAGTGCGAAAGCGATCAGTCCAGCCGGAAACTTGGTCGACAATCGTTGCTCCTTTGAAAGCCTGATATAACATCCGCGAGAACCTCGTTCCACGCTTTCCATGCGTTGGTGCTTGAGTAGGATGCATTCAAGCTGGAACGGTTGTATTCGCCACGGCAGGCAGCGGGAACTCCGCAGGACCTGGCCCGGCTCGTTTGTCGGCGCGGACACTTGGCCGCTATGGAACCGGACTCCCTCCCAGTTCGCGGTCTGCCTTGGACTTGTGAGACAGCTTGCGGCGGATATCAGGCCAGAATTCCTTGACCACGAGCGTCAGCGTATCGTAGCCGTATTGCGTTCCCCAGACTTTGGCCGTGTTCGGCAGGGTCCGATCGCTCGGGATAAAGCGGAGCACGCCCGGGGTCGGCGTTGTCACCAGATGGCTCTTGGGATGATAGCTGTAGGTTGAGATCGCAGCTGCCAGCGCGCCGCCAACGACTTCCGAGGAGTTGAACTGTTCTCCGCCGGAGNTCGGTTCTGGTAACGAGGTTGCGGCTCATCGCGTAATAGGTTCGGTGCCAGAAACTCCCGTTGCCCAACTGGAAGTAGCGCGGGTCTTGATGCAGGAGCGAGGGCAGCACGGCGCCAGTCATAAAATTCTCAATGGTGCCATCGGCGAAGGCCGCTCCGAAACGCTTGCCATAACCCGCGCCACCCTGACCGTAGCCGGGCTCGCTGTCTTCCCACTGGCTGATGCCTGACAGGAACCCATACCACGGGTAGACAACATAGTCGAACGAGCCGAGGGCCACGACGGCATACTTCTGCTTAGTGGTGAGGGGGGGGACATGACCGGCGTTCTCGAGAGTCAAAAAGTTTGGCAGAGTGTAGAAGAGCCGGTCGTTCGAGGTTCCGGAGATGGTTCCTTGTTTACTCGTGTTTTGCGGATCTTTGTCCTTGGCTGCCGGCTGCGAGCCCGAATCTTGTGCAGGTTGTTGACCGGAACTTTGGGCGTCTTTGGACGATGACTGTGACGCGGATTGGGCCGAGACGTCACGGTTCGGCGACGGAGTGGTCTGTTGCGCTGCTGACAGCAAGGGAGCTGCGCTCATCAGTGCAGCGCATACCAACACTCTTGCCACGAATTTGATCTGCAAGCATTTCTCCTCGAACCGAGCGGTTAGGAGCGGAGGTCTTTGTTTATTGTATCAAGCAGAATCTTTCGCTTTCTGTGGAAGTTTGAGTTTTACGTTCATTTACAAAGCCCGCATTCGCGGCCGTGCGAGCTTCATCGAGGGTTGAACTGCCTGCCAGCAAGTGGTCAGAAATGGAACCCCAATTCCGCCGTCAGCGCGCGCGGCGACACGTAATGCGTGCCGCTGAACGTGGAGAGGAAATTGTAGAGGACGTAGTTGTTGGTAAGGTTGATGGCCGTCAACTGCAGGCTGAACTTGTACTTGTCGCCGTGGAACAGGTCATCGTCTCCGACCGACGCGTCGAAGAGATGACGCGACGCGATGCGGGCGGGATTGTGGTCGTCGTTTTGTTTGCCGGGAGCGGGCACGGTGATCAGCGTTGATCCGAACTGTGAAGCCGGACAAACGGAGGGAAGTGCCACTGTCGGCGTGGCGCGAACACTACCGCAGAAGAATCCGGCTTCGAACTCCTCATCAGCGGTCAAGGGAGCGCCGTTGCCGACCATCGCAACGGCAGGTTGGCCGTCGAGGGTGGCTGAGGCAGGACAGTCGTTTCCGGGGCTGACGCCAAAACACGGCGCGGCACCGGCTACCTGTCCGCTGTCATAGCGCCAGCTGAAGGCGAACCAGGGGCCNGCGTTTCCATGGCTGGTACTGCAGATGGCTTGACTGGTTGAACTTTTCGTCGTGGTCGATGCGGAAGGGAAGTCCGTTTTGACCGACGGTGACTCCCAGCCCACCAGCTTGCGGCGGGAAGAAGCGCGCGGCCACGCTGGAAAACACAACTGCCGCCGTTAGTCCGTGAACATTCGGCAGGTGAATACTGGCCGCATATCCGGGAATCTTGGAGTTGTGCCACTCAATGGGAAATGTGATCGGCGTGTTGCCGAGCACGCTGAAGTCGTATCCGTTGTGCGTGTACTTCCAGATGTATTCTCCGTCGAAAACGAGATAGCGTCCAAAAGCCTGCTGTAGCCCGGCGTGAAATTCATTGCGAAATCCGGGATTGAGGTTTGCCGGGACGCAGGGCACAAGAGCCTTAATCACGGCAAAATCGCAGCCGTTGTTGGAGAGAACCAGATTCTCATTGAAGGGGGTCTCCAGGGTGCGCGCATAGGAGATGCGCAGCACGGTGCTGCTGGGCTTGATGTTGTAGGCGATTCCGAGGCGCGGTTCCAACTGCCAGGCAGAGCTGAGGCCGTTATACACATCGCCGCGGAGACCGAGGCTGAAAGACCAGCTCCCGGCAGTGATCGTGTCCTGAGCGTAGAACGCGAGTTCCTTCACATCAGTGTGGCCGTTGAAACCATACAAGCCACCCCCGCGAGTGAGGTCGTAAGGCAGCAGGACGGGATTGAAAAACGGATAAGGAGATGCTCCTGTCGCGGGAGAGCCTGGGACTGGCTCGTTGGGAAAGAGTCCAGCAGGGCATGCGGAAGGGTTCGTGACACCCGGCGACGCCACCGGCACGCCGCTCGCGTTCACGCACGGTGCGTTGAGCAAGGGGTCGACGATCCCGAGGCTGTCGTGCTCGGCAGGGAAGGTCTGCTGGTAGTCAACTCCGAACTTCATGTTGTTGATCCCGCGGACGTAGGCCAGTTCAGCGTGGGTTCCCGCGTTGGTGAGGGTGCGGTGCTGACCGATGGTCTCGCGCTGCAGATTCAGAGGGCCAAGATCAGCGAAGGGATCGTTGCTCGGATAGTAGTGGAAATCATCGCGGCGCGCGAAGCCGGCGAGGGTAAAGACGGCTTTCGGATTGAGCAGACGCGTCCATGAAGGCGCAACGTTGAAAGTCTTGATCTGCGAGCGCTGGTCCATCGCAGGCACCGGGTTTCCGAATGGGTCGAGGACATCGATATTGAGATTATCGAAGGTCTGGGGCGTTTGAAACCAGGAGCGAGCCCAGCCGAGATCCAGGTGAAGCGTGTTGCCGGAGGCAATTTGATAGTCGATGCGGTCGAAGACGTTTTCCACGTTACCCTTGTCGTGCATGACGGCGAACTCGGGCGCATCGAGGAAGCGGCCGCCATCGGTACCACTGATGGCGATGAAGTTGCCCCAGTTCTGGCCGCCATAGGCAAGGTCAAAAGACGTGTTCGTGGTGCCGAACGAGCCGTAGGATGCGGTAAGCGAACCGGTAGGAGTGGTGACGCCCTGACCGGAACGTGTGCTGACCTTCACGACCAGACTGGTCTTGCCGCCGAATTCGGCGGGTGGCGCACCGGCGATGACCTCCATGGATTGAATGGAATTTGACGGAATCTGGTTGGAGAAAGTCTTGCTGCTCTGGTCGGAATTCGCCTGCTCGTCCACCGAAATGGTGTTCTCGGCGTGGTCGCCGAGGCCATGCATCATGTTGTTGGAATCGGCAGAAACGCCGGGCGTGGATTGCGTTACAGCTCCGCTGAAACCGGATGACTCTGTAGGCATCGGCAGCCGGTCGAGAGCGTTCTTGTCGACATCGGTGTGAAAAGTGGAGTCGGTTTCGACCAGATCGCCCGCTTCTTCGTGGACGGNTGACCGTCGTTCCCGCGACAACCGCCTGCAGTGTGACGGCGATGGTGACGGGCACGACGGAGCGCAGTTCGACATCCTGGGCATAGGGCGAGAAGCCCTTCGCTGTCACGGTGACATGGTAGGGATTGAAGGGAACGTTGGTGAAAGTGAATTGACCGTAGATATCAGTGGCGGCGCTGCGGTCGAGGCCGGTGACAGGATTGTGGATTCTAACCGTGGCGCCCACAATCACCGCGCCAGTCGCGTCCGAGATGGTGCCGGTCAGCGTGGTCGAGTTGCCGACGGACTGCGGCCCTGAAGCAGCCACCGAAGCGCAAACGGTAAGCAGCAGGACTAGGGCGAGGCGCAAGGGACGCATAACAAGTGCGAAGTTGAACTGCGATTGAAAGGGCAAGCTGTTTTTATTCTACCAATCCCATCCCATCCTGCTGGGCGTCTGCCGCATTTTTCTGTTACTTACTAGGGTCAGGGGAGGTGAGTTGAAGTGATCCGCCGAAAACGGAAGCGGCCCCGCACGAGGCCGCTTCTGGATCTTCCGGGTCTTGACGGGTTTAGAAGTGATAGGCCAGCTCCGCGGTGATGGCACGCGGGGTGACATAGTGCGTGCCGCTGAAGGTGGAGAGGAAGTTATACAGCGCATACTTGTTGGTGAGGTTGATGACAGTGAGTTGGGCGCTTACTCGGCGCGTGTCGTTGCTGTGGAACCACTGGGGAAACAGGTTGTCGTGGCCCACGCTTATATCGAACAGGCTTCGTGGTGCAACGCGCTGCGGGTTGTGGTCGTCATTCTCCCTGCCGGGCGCCGGCACTTGCAGCAGCGTAGACCCGAACTGTGACGCCGGGCAAGCGAGTGCGGGGCTGTTGGGGAAGCTTGTTCCGATCAGCGTAGTTGGGGTGGGGCGCTGCGTTCCACAAAACAACCCCGCCTGGAATTCCTGATCGGCGGTAAGGGGCGCCCCAGAGATCGTATTCACAAGTGCAACATAGCCGCTGGGGATGAACGCATCGGTGCCTCCATCCGCGATCGACGTCGTGGGCGAGCAGGTCGCAGTTGACCCAAGACAGGGCGTTGCACCGGCCACCAGGCCGCTGTCGTACCGCCAATTGAATCCGAACCACGGGCCCCGCTTCCATGGCTGATATTCCATGTGCGTGGTTTGGTTAAAGAGTTCGTCATGGTCAATGCGGAACACGCCGGTGGCCGGAGGAATGATAGGCAATCCGGCGACCTGCGGCAGGAAAAAGCGTGCTGCCACGCTAGACATCGTCGCTAGGGCAGAAAATCCGTGATAGTTCGGCACGCTTACCCGGATCGCATAGCCCGGAATCTTGGAGTTGTGCCACTCAATCGGGAAATAGATGGGCGTGGCACCTACGTCGCCGAAGTCGTAGCCGTTGTGCGTGTACTTCCAAATGTAATCTCCACTCACAACCAGGTACCGTCCGAATGCTTGTTGCAGGCCGGCGTGGAATTCGTTGCGAAATCCGGGACGAATCAGACCCAGATTGCATGGCGCATTCGGCGGCGGGACCAGAGTTGCGAGAAAGGGAATACCGCAGCCTTCATTGGCAATCACCAGATTCTCATTGAACGGGCTCTCCAGCGTCCGTGCGTAAGACACGCGCAACACCGTGTTGGTGGATTTGATGTTGTAAGCAATGCCAAGCCGGGGCTCGGCTTGCCGGTCCCGGGCGAGCCCATTGTAGAAGTCGCCACGCATTCCCAGGTTGAAGGACCAGTTCTTTACCGTGATCGCATCCTGGAGGTAAAGTGCCAGTTCTTTCACGTCGGTATGCCCGAGGAAAGGAAAAGGGGTTCCCGGGGCGTAGCTGCCCCCTTGACCTCTGCCTCCGGTCAAGTCGTGAGGCGCCAGGATAGCGCAGGGTGTTCCGAGGATTGGTTGACCGGCCGCCAGACATCCTAGCCCAGGCACAAGCGTGGGATCGACGATGCCGATCTGGTCATTCTCATCGAGGAAGGTTTGCTGATATACAGCTCCCAGCTTGATGTTGTGAATGCCCTTGACGTACGACAGATTCGAGCGAAGGCCAGCGTTGGTCAGCTTGCGGTTCTGCGAAACTGTCTCACCCTGTAGATCCGGCGCCAGGTCGTCGAAAACGTTCGCGCTGGGATAGTAGTTATATTGATCTCTTCGTACATAACCGCCGAGAGCAAACACGCTGGACGTATTGATCAAGTGTGTCCAGAGTGGGGCGATGTTAAAGGTCTTGATTTGCGAAACCTGATCGGCGGGTCCCAGCGGGATGCCGGTTAAGGGATCGGACAGTCCGGCACCATCGACGTTGTGAAACTGCTGGTCGAAGGAATTGGGGTTTTGAAACCACGAGCGGGTATATTCGAAGTTCAGTAGCACCGAATCCGCTCCAGAAAATTTGTAGTCAACCCGGTCGAAAATGTTCTCCTCGTTTCCCTTGTCGTGCATGACGGTGAACTCCGGGGGATCGAGGAAGCGGCCGCTGTTCAGTCCGTTGGCACTGATGAAGTTCCCCCAGTTTTGCCCGCCGTAGCCGAGATTGAAGCCCACGCTTGAAGTGCCAAAAGCGCCGTAGGAAGCACTGAGGTCTCCGTGGGGCTTGCTCATGCCCTGACCAGAACGCGTCGTGACGTTAATGATCAAGCTCGTCTTGCCGCCGTATTCCGCCGGCGGCGCGCCCTGGATGACTTCCAGCGACTGCACAGAGTCCAAAGGAACCTGGTTAGAAAATACCTTGCTCTGTTGATCGGTAATGGGCTGGCCATCGAGCGAAAACGAGTTTTCCGCGTGATCGCCCATGCCGTGAAAGAGCCCGTTCGAATCGGCAGCGACCCCGGCCGTAGCGAGTGTCACAAGCGAACTTAGGGACGACGACTGGCTTTCGAGCGGCAGTTTGTCGAACAGGTTCCTGTCCACGTCGGTGTGAGAGATCGGTTCGTTCTCGACCAGGTCAGCGCCCACTTCGACGGTAACGGACGTGCTAGATCCCGCGACCTGCAGCTTGATCTGGACGTCGACGGGGACGCTGGACCGAATCTCCACGTCCTGGGTATAGCGGGCGAATCCAGGGGCGGTCACCGTCATGTGGTAAGGATTAAAGGGGACGTTCGGGAAGCTGAATTTTCCTGATGCGTCGGTGGTGGTGGAGCGATCGTAGCGGCTCACCGGGTTGTGGATCTCAACCGTTGCATTAGGAACTACGGCGCCGGTCGGATCCAGCACGGTTCCACTGATGGATTGGGCTTGTGCGACGGCAGCGAGAAAGAGCGTCACAGCGGCAATGGCGAGCGTACGCCACAGATGAAGAGTAAGCATGAGTCCTCCGGAATAAGGAAATAGGGATTGGCCGGCGGCGGGCGCCGGTACAGCACCGATGGGGCGGAATCCCTAGGCGGCAGGAGGACCGCGAATGCCGAGATCGACGACATCAAGCCGGGCTTTAGCTACGATTAATTCTTCCGGCAGAACTCCGATCGCGGCAAAAACGGGAGCGGCATGGTTGGAACTGGCCGCGGGGCTGGCGCTGTGCGCCACCACGCAGATGGAGCAGGAAGCCGCTTCGGCCTGGCTGGGGTGGTTGTGGGTAGACTCCGCCGCTACCGTCCACAACATAAGGGACAGGCAGAGCCACACCGACCAGCGCCTGAGCGTATGCATCCGTTCCTGCATTGGTATTAGACTCTTTCGAGGTTATAACGGTTATCCACGGCAAGGCAATGGCGGGCAAGTTACTATAGGAATGACAAGCGCTGCAACATAACAATCTTTGTGAGAGGCGACACATGGCAGAACCGACTTATGAGGAATTAAAAGCAAGGCTGGCAGAGCTGGAAAAACAAGTCGAGACCAAGAAACGCAGCGGCGACCTCATCTTCAAGGTTGGCGAAAAGGGCGGGGTGAGCGTCTACGGCCTGGGCCGCTTCCCGGTCACGCTGTATTACGAGCAGTGGAATCGCTTGCTGGGCGCGGCCGAAGAGATCAGGAAGTTCATGCAGGAGAATAAGGCGAAGCTGAAGCTGAAAGAACAGGGGTGACAGGCCTCGTCAGTCACTCCAAGCAGCAGCTTGTACTTCACCTTTCGGAGCCGCAGTACGGCGTCGAAGAAAGTACAGCGACACTCCACTGGCTGCAACCACGGCGACCATCAGGAGCTGCCCTGGGAAGGACCGCCAGTCGCGCAGGGTGGCGAATAGCACGAGCACGGCGAAAGCAAAGGGCGTCAAGCACACATAAGCCATGCCCCACCAGTCGCCGGGAACGCGGAATCCGCGATGAGCTCGTGGCCGGCGNGATGCGAAGCGCAATCAGACTCAGGAACTCCAGCGTCAGCGCCCCGGCATAAAGCACGGATGAGATGATGGCGAGACTCCCGAACGAGAGAGCGGCAAACACTGCCGCAATCGCCGACAAGAGAAGAACTGCCAGTTTCGGCACGGCTGTGCCCGGCGATGCCTTGGCGAGCACATTCGGCAACCAGCCATCGCAGGCCATGACGTAGGGCAGGCGCGAAGCATAAAGCAGTTGTGCGTTGAACAGACCCCAGGTTGCAACCAGTCCCGCCGCCGCGATCACACTCCCTAGCCAACTCCCGCCCACCAATTGCGAGATGACGGGCCAGCCGGCGTCGGAGCTCCAATCAGACGGCCGCGTCGTCACGGTGATCCCTGCCAGCACCGGAAGTACGTAGCACAGGACTGCAAGCAGGAGCGCAATGCCGATGGCTCGCGGGTAGTTGCGCTGCGGCCGGTCCACCTCACCGGCGTATGTTGAGACGTTATCCCAGCTCGAATAGTTGAAGATGATGTAAGACAATCCCAGAAGCAGAGTGCCTTTGTGATTCGAAGCCAGGTCGCGGCTGATGACGTCAAACGCCGCACCCGGCGCGCCGAAGCGCTTCAGCCAGACCAGCAGCATCAGGGCGAACGCGCCGAGCACGAGGTAAATACTGACGTTTGCCGATCGGCCGACATCCCGGGCCCCGCACAAGTTCAGCCACGTCCCGGCGCCAATGACGAGAGTCGCGATCAGCCAGCGAATCAGTGCACCCATGCCGGGGTGCGCGGAACCGTACGTTGAAATTGCCGGAACCAGAAATGCGAGATAGGTCACGAAAAGGACGGGAAACATCGCCAAACCACCGATGTGGCCATCGTCCAGCACGCCTGCTGCACTGCCCAGAACGATCCAAAGGTGTCGCGGATCCAGACATAGTAGCCGCCCTCCTCCGGCATGAGGGCCGCGAGCTCGGCCACCATCAATGCTGTCGGAAGGCTCCAGACCAGGGGCGTAACCAAGATGAGTATGATCGCCCAGCCCGGCCCGACGGCCCCGACGAGGGGTTCGAGACCGAAAGCGCCTCCGCACGTGGTGAAGAAGACTAGGCACGCCAAGCCAGACAGCGTGATGCGACGCTCCCGTGGCAATTCAACCAAAGCAGGCTCAATTCCCCGATGGGCAGAATCTAACGGAAGCGATGGTGCTATCACGGGCACATGCTCCTGAAATATGAGCGGAATGCTCAGCTTTGTAGGCCGCTGGTCCCAGATGTCCCCAAAATGGCAAACAGTATACAGTCTTGGGAGGTATTTTCAGGCTATATCGCCAGACTGTACTCAAGTACTTTCCGGTCAGGCTCTATTGCGAACAGTGGAATCGCCTGCTGGGCGCCGCCGAACAGATCAGGAAGTTCATGGAAGAGAACAAGTCGAAGCTGAAGCCGAAGGAGCAGAACGCCTGATTTTCAACTCCAATGCCTGGGGTCGGTCAGGTGCTGATTTCGCAGCTTCTTGCCGAGAAAGGAGCAACGTGGCCGCAGCAACTCAAGTTTGTGCGGCAGCCGATTGGTCTCACTGTCTGTTGGCCATGTCTGTGAGGTTGAGAGTAGCTTTCTGGCGAGAGAAAACAGCGAACGAAGCAAGTGCCACAAGCTCTGGGTCTATGGGTTGGCGGTAAGGGATTTCGGAGTGAGTGAGATAGTAAGCCACGGGAAACGAAACCAAGGTGAGAATATACGGCATTGCCTTATTCCCGGGGCTTTGGAGTGCTTTGCGTAGACCCGTCAGAGCCAGAACTGTGACCACCGTGCAAAAGAAAATGTTTGCCAAGTCGAAGGGTTCTCCGCGCAGGTACTCCGGGCGCAAGCTCCAGAAACCCGTCCACATGTACACCACGCGGCGAATGGAGCGCCACAACACGATGGCAGGATGCCCCCGAATGTAGGCGAGGGCCTGCTCGCGTTCCCGCTGCATGTAACCCAGCTCACCCAGTCGTCGGAACTCAGCCAGTTCCGCATCATTGCCTGCGGGGTGGACAGAGCCGTTCCACCAATCGGCAGCGTTCCCCAGATTGCCGATGCAGACCTCCATCCAGAAGTTATCTTTCAGGAACACAGGGTGATGGAAGGTTCGGTAATTACGTACCATCCAGGGAGCAACCGTGGCGAGCAGGACGCATACGAGGGTAAGAGCGGGCATCTTCCAGCGTTTCCCGTTGCGATGCAGCCGATAGCAAACCCAACCGCCCAGAAACGGCAGAACCGCCAGGACCACAGGATTAGTGAGCACGGCAACCCCCCACAGGAATCCGAAGCCAGCCCACATCCAAACGAAAGCCCGCGTTTCCAAATACGAAGCGATCCACAGAAGGCAAGTGAGAAGCAGTGCTACTAGGCTGTGATGCCACATCGAACTCGCCGAGAAGTAGACCGCATAAGGAAAAAATGCCCAGGTCCAAATAACCCCGACTGCGGTTCGAAGACCGAAACTGTTTCGAGCCAGGAAGAAAATAGGGATGCAGGTCAGGGCTGAAACAAGACTGTTAAGGGTAAGCACGGCTAGGGCCGCGGCCTTGGTGTAAGCCCCGAACAACGAGAAGGCAGAGCTGATCAGATAGGGAAAAACAGGAGTGACCATCGCTGTCGGCCCAGTTTCGATCCAATACGGATTGCTGAATCCACGGCCGCTGGTGATGGAATATGCAATCTTTCCCATCTCGTAGCCGAACTCCCAGTGATCGCGTCCTGGGACCAGAAAACCCTGGTAGACAAAGCCGACGACTACAAAACGCAGCAATAAAGCTGTTAACACAGCAAAGAACAGATGACTACGAGGATGAGAAGAGACCGCTGGAGGAGGCTTGGGGCTTGTTCGTTCACTGGTTTTCATGCACCCTCAGGTTACCGGCTGAAGGTTTATCTGCCCGCATCCCACAGTTCTGTTTATAATACAAAAACAGTGCCCAAGTACTCCATCGTCGTCCCTTTACACAACGAGCAAGACAACGTCACCGACCTCTACGATCGCCTGAAGGCGGTCATGGAAGCGCACGGCGAAAGCTTCGAAATCGTGCTCGTGGACGATGGTTCCACCGATCACACTTTCCCCATGCTGCGCGAGATCGCAGCTGTCGACAGCCGCGTTACCGTGGTCAAGCTGCGCCGCAACTTCGGTCAGACCGCGGGCCTGGCGGCTGGGTTCGATCATGCGCGCGGCGAATACATCATCGCCATGGACGGCGATCTGCAGCACGATCCAGCCGACATTCCCCTGTTCCTGGAAAAGATTGCGGCCGGTTATGAAATCGTCAGTGGATGGCGCAAGGTGCGTGTCGATAATTTCTGGTTCCGCCGCCTGCCCTCCCGCGTCGCCAATTGGATGATGGCCAAGCTGAGCGGCGTCGATATCCACGACTTCGGCACGACTTTCAAGGCTTACCGGCGGGACATTCTCGAGCAGGTTCCGCTCTATGGCGACCTACACCGCTTCATTCCGGCGCTGGCCTCGTGGCATGGCGCAACGATTTGCGAAGTGCCCATCCGCAACACCAACCGCGAGCGGGGCACGTCGCACTACGGCATCTCGCGCACCTTCCGCGTGTTCTTTGATCTGCTGACGATTCGCTTCCTGCTGCGTTATCTGTCGCGACCGCTGCACTTCTTCGGGACCTTGGGCATGGTGAGCCTTTTCGCCGGCAGCGGGGTGGTGGCCTGGCTCGGCGTGGAGAAGTTTCTGCGCCACGTGCCGGTGATGACCTCGCACGGGCCGCTCATGATGCTGGCTCTCGGCCTGCTTCTGGGGGGATTGAACCTGCTAGCCATCGGATTGCTGGGCGAGATGCAGGTGCGCCACTATCATGAGCCCAGCCGCCGCGCTCCGTATTCGGTGGATCGCGTTCTGCGCTCACAGAGCGAAGAGCAAAGCGTCTCGGATTAGATCGCCTCATTCCCGAGTTGCACGTTTACTTCGGTTCCTGGACAGGAACTCTCCTTTCTTGCACGGTGTCCTTAACAGCATGCGGCTAACGCTCGCGCTAAGATTCGTGGCGATCTTTTGTGTCGCAATGTTCCTTACGAACGGCGCACACGCGTGCCAATGCGGCGCGGGCGCTCATGGGAAGAACGCGTGGGAAAATGCGCGGCAGTTTTCCGAGAATGCGACGGTGATTTTTGAAGGAACGCCCATCAAGTTCGAACTCCGATGGAGCCTCCTGAATGCCAAAGCGGGAGAACTCATTCCCGCCAGCATTTTTCTGGACAAATATACAGACCGCGAACCCTACATGACGGTAACGTTTCGTGTCGAGCGAGCGTACAAGGGTGCTTTGGGGCAAGAAGTACAACTTCGCACCGGACTGGGAGGAGGCGACTGTGGCGCTGTGTACATGCCAGGCTTGAAGTACCTCGCATACACGGGGGGCCCGAGCCCAGATCAACTGTGGGTCAGCATGTGTAGTCCGGGCGGATGGATCGACGGCGCAGATGTCGCCACCGACCTGCGCTATTTGCGGAAGGACCGGCCCACGGCCGAAGACTTACAGCCGATCAGGGGCTGGTCCGAAGAGGGCTGGGCACAACAGGAGGAGCGACGAAAGCGCAGGTACGAAGAATCCCACAAGAACTATGAAGCCGCAACAGGAAGAATATGCGGCTCACTCGGTCTGAAGAGCGACGCACATGGCACGCTCGCCTTTCTTTCAACGCTCGGCTATTCGCCCCTGGATCCCCCTTACGGCGAAATCAAAGAAGATAATTCCTTCTGCTCTCCATTACTGGGTCCAGGTAAGTATTATCCCTATTTCGTTCAGTTCGACGATCACGGAACATCGGCTCTGTATTATCCGGGAGTAAAGGATATCGCGGAAGCAACGCCCCTGGAAGTCCTTGCCGGACGAGCCCAGTCCAACGTCGTCTTCCACGTACGTGCCCAGAGCTCATATTCCGTACGCGGCCTTATCTTCGCCAACCAGAAACCTGATTTCGGCAACGTTGCACCACACGGTGTCGTCGTTGTCCTTATCAGATCGGACGGGGACCGTCGCGTGTGGTTCAGCAATGAGGCGGAGTTCTTCCTTCCGAAAACGGCCTATTTCAAGATTGATCATGTTGTCCCGGGCCACTACATCGCTTGGGCTCAAGCGCCAGTCGACGGCTGGATGACGAGAAAAGTCGAAATAGATGTAACGAATCACATGAAGCTCATCTCACTCGACTTGGTTCGCAAGAACTAGGTCCGCTTGCAAGTCGGCGCCTCCCGCGCTCGCAGAACGAAGAGCACAGCGTGTCAGAGTAGGTGTCGAGTTGTCCGCGTCTAATTCGTGCCGCCTGGAGGGCATGCCCGCGCTTTCACTCGACGTTATAATTCCGCATTCTCGGTCGGGAGAGTGAATCCCGGTCAAGTCGTCGACGCGCATCCACCATCGAGGTCTCAGAGTGGCCGACCCGCACCGCCTGCAAATGCTTCTCAAGAAGGGATTGAAGCTTCATCGTGAAGGGCGAATTCAGCAGGCGGAGGCGTGCTACCGCAAGATTTTGAAGATCGATCCAGCCTCGGTCGAAGTGCAAGAGTTGGGGAGGCTGTTGGAGGCGAAAGCTGGCTCCGGAGGGGAGTCTGTCCGGTCCGCCACCGCCACTGACAATCCCGAGGCGCTGAGGCGCCGGGCAGTTTCCCATCTTGCCGAGGGAAGGATAGAAGCGGCGATTGATTGCCTCCGTCGAGTTGTGGAGCTGCTGCCCGAGTCTGCCGAAGCTCATCAGTATCTCGGCGAAGCGCAGGAACGGCTTGGCGACCTTGAGGCTGCAGCGGATTCATATCAGCGAGCCGTCGCACTTGAGCTTGATTCGGCAGAGCTTCACTGCCACTTGGCGAGGGTGCTTGCGCAAGCGGGTGCTTTTCAGCCGGCCGCTGAGTTGTATCGGCGTGCCTTAGTTCTCGCCCCGAAGCGGCATGAGATTCTGAGTGACCTTGGTTTCGTGCTGACAGAGCAAGGAAATATTGATCTGGCTCTGGAAGCTTTCCGCCAGGCCGTGCATCTCAATCCGCGTTCTGCAAAGACGCGTGCGAGCCTTGGACGCCTGTTCGAGCGCAAATGCGATCTCGCTTCTGCAGCCGACGCATATCGCGATGCCATCAAGCTTGACCCGAAGTTGTTTCCGGNCCTATGTCGATTTGGGATTCGTTCTCTACGGCCTCGGCGAGCTGGCTGAGGCTGTCGACTGCTTTCGTCGCCTGCTCGCGCTGCAGCCCGAGTCTGCCGAGGCCAAGGTCAACCTGGGACTGATTCATCTGCTGCAGGGCAATCTGGCGGCCGGATGGGCTGAATATGAACACCGCTGGGAGATCGGAGTTGGAGACGAGCGAACATTCCTCCAGCGCAAGTGGAAGGGCGAAGCGCTGAAGGGAGATCGCATCTTGCTTTATGCCGAGCAGGGATTGGGCGACACGATGCAGTTCATTCGCTACGTCCCGTTGGTCGCGGCACACGGTGGAGACGTGCTGCTGGAAGTTCAACCCGCGTTGCGCGGCCTGCTGGGGGGCATGGACGGCGCGTCGCGCGTGATCAGCCGCGGCGAACCGCTCCCGGAGTTCGCGTGGCAGTGTCCGCTCATGAGTCTTCCGCTGGCCTTCGGAACGAGGATGGAAACGATCCCGGCAGAAGTTCCGTATATCCATCCCGATCCAGCACGCGTGGAGGTATGGAAGCAGCGGCTGGGTAGACGGGGCCCGCGCATCGGGCTGGCCTGGGCCGGCAACCCGAGCCATCCTCGGGATCGACTACGGTCGATTCCACTCGAGCAACTGGCGCCACTGACGCGGGTGGCCGGCACTACTTTTTATTCTCTGCAGTTTGGCGCGGGAGCCGAGCAGATGAAGCAGTTGTCTACGGACGTCACCTTGATCGATCTCGGTGAAGAGTTGAAAGACTTCGCCAACCTGGCGGCGATTGTAGCCAATCTCGATCTGGTGATTTCCATCGACAGCTCGGTGGCGCACCTGGCGGGCGCGATGGGCAAGCCCGTATGGATTCTGCTGAACAAAGGCTGCGATTGGCGCTGGTTCCTGGATCGCGAGGATAGTCCGTGGTATCCCACAGCGCGGCTGTTCCGGCAAAGGGTCCCCGGCGATTGGGAAGAGGTGGTGAAACGCGTTGAGCAGGAGCTCCGGCGAAACGGATGCCAAGCGTGAAGAGCAACAGCTCCTGGCTCCTGCTGCCATCATTCCCTCAGTGAGGTGTGGACAGCCGCCGTGGGCCAGTCACAGTGGGCCCACATTTGCGGGCGTATAATGTGCGGTTTAGCTTGGCAGGAGCCGATCATCATGGCATCGACGACACAATATGAACTGCAGTTGGCGCGGCGCATGTCGCGGCTGGGGACTGAGACCGCGTTTGAGGTCCTCAATCGGGCGCGGGCGCTAGAGAGGCAAGGGAAGAACATCATCCATCTTGAAATCGGCGAGCCGGATTTTGACACGCCGTCGAATGTCGTTGAGGCAGGCGTCAAGGCGATGCGTGGCGGATGGACCCACTACGGTCCTTCGGCGGGTTTACCGGATCTGCGGCAGGCGATTGCCGACTATGTTGGAGGGACGCGGGGGGTCAAGGTTGGAAGCGATGAGGTCGTTGTTGTACCTGGCGGTAAGCCTATTATTTTCTTTACGATCCTGTCGTTAATTGATGATGGAGATGAAGTTATCTATCCCAACCCGGGCTTCCCAATCTATGAGTCGATGATTGAGTACGTGGGGGGCCGTGCAGTACCGATCCGGCTGCGGGAGGAGCGCGACTTCTCGCTCGATGTCAATGAACTCGCGTCGCTGATCAACGACCGCACCAAGCTGATCATCCTGAATTCACCCCAAAATCCTACCGGCGGGGTGCTCGGGCGGAAAGACATCGAGCAGATCACGAAAGCCATCGGCGATCGCAACGTGATGGTGTTGTCGGATGAAATCTACAGCCGCCTGCTCTTCGATGGCGCCCAGCATTTCTCGATCATGTCGGTGCCGGGCATGCAGGAGCGCACGATTCTGCTCGACGGATTCTCAAAGACGTACGCGATGACCGGCTGGCGCATGGGATACGGCGTGATGCGCGCGGACCTGGCTACACACATCACGCGCCTGATGACCAACTCGAATTCGTGTACGGCGAGCTTCACGCAGGTGGCCGGGATTGAGGCTCTTCACGGCGATCAGAGTTCGGTCGACCGCATGCGCGATGAGTTTCGGCGGCGGCGCGACGTGTTCGTGGCTGGGTNTGAATAAGATCAAGGGCTTCTCTTGTCGCATGCCCAAGGGAGCGTTCTACGTGTTCCCGAACATTACAGGCACGGGATGGAAGTCGAAGCCGCTGGCCGACGCACTGCTCGAGCAGGCGGGAGTGGCAGCGTTGTCGGGAACGTCGTTTGGCGCGTTCGGGGAAGGCTACCTGCGCTTCAGCGTCGCCAATTCGCTGGAAAATTTGCAGCAGGCACTGGATAGAATTGATCAGTGGACGAGAAAGAACCTCTAGGTGTCGGTCAGCTTTTTCCGGCATTCCTCAGTTCTTCATGCTGACGAAAGACAGGTCAAGACGCTCAGACTTGCCCAAGGCGAGCCGTCCGCACGCGCCCGGATATGGCTTTCCCAAAGGCAAACGAGGACTCCTGCCATGGTCCTGGGCGGAGCAGCGCTTGAAGAAATCGCACAACTACTGGATCACCACTGTCAAACCTGACGGATCTCCGCACGGCGTTTCTCCTCACACCATGGTCGTCTGGGGCCTGTGGCAGGACGGACGCTTTGTGTTCAGCACCGGCAGCACGTCGCGCAAGGCGCGCAATCTCGCCGCCAACCCGAATTGCATTGTCTGCACGGAAGACGCCGGCGAAGCCGTCATCGTAGAGGGCGTTGCGGAGATCGCCGATGTGGCCGCGAGGCGAAAGATGATTCCCGTCTATGAGAAGAAATACGACTGGGATTTGTCGTCGATGAAAGACGACATGCTGTCGATGAAGGAGCCGGTGTTTGCGGTCCGCCCGCGAGTCGTCTTCGGATTGTGGGAGAAACACTTCCAGGGCAAGTCGACACGCTGGAAGTTTGAATGACTCGTGTGGCGCGGACCTGCCCTGAGCGAAGTCGAAGGGGTCCTCGCCCGAGCGCTAGCCCCGCGAACGGCCTCAATGAGTGTAATGAGGATTTTTCAACAGCTAGCCGCAAAACGTGTTGGGAGGTTCGGGCTGCCTGCGCGCCCCGTATACGATCCAGTAGAGGTCTCCCTTCTTTCCCCATTTGGAGTCCTCTTTGTGAAGCCAGTACTCCAATCCGAACTTGTCGCGGTAAACATCAAAGCCGATGTTGATTTCACTTAGGCTGTCGTGACAGTGCCTGAATGCCGCCGAGAACTTCACTGCGCCCATCGGGATAACGCCATCTGGTCTGAGGATGATTTGGTTCAGAGGCCCTAGAGTCGGGTTGTACACCGGACCACTTTTCATCGCGTAGGTCGGGATTATTCTCCAACCGTTTCGCTTCACTGCTGCCGTATCACCGAGAACGCGCCGAACCGCATCCCGCCCTGAGAGGCCCGGCTGAAGTGAAGCGAGATACTTGGAGTAGAATTTGAATCCCTGCAACTCGTTTGGATAGCGGCTGTGCGGGCTGTCTCCCGCGCCAGCGAAGGATGTGGCGAGCACGAACGCGCAACAAGCTGCAAACGCTCTCGTCAGAACGGTTCTCACACTTGTATTAGACAACGATCATCGGTTGATTGTCGAAACCAGACGTGGGTGTTGAAAAAGTCACTGAGATTAGCAGGTGAGATTTGGCGAAAGCATGTT
>OCOJ01055912.1_pt2 | contig 25754 bp, 23 predicted proteins | sample 1539251 | NCBI WGS metagenome assembly OCOJ01 (sample SAMN01911457, study PRJEB22624) | soil metagenome | biome: Soil | place: Malaysia | collected 2012-04-30 | depth RA_metagenome m
CAGCCAGCGCGAGGGACGGGGCGTGTAGCCTTCGACAGACTGCGTCCAGGTAATCAGATCGCCATGGGCGAAAACCAGGCGTGGCACGCCGACGGGAAGGTCGCCATAACGGAATTGGTCGAGATGCAGCACGTCGGGCCTGAGCTCGCGCACGAGTTCCACCAGAAATCGCGATGACTCGGCGAGATCGTCCTCGGCCTCCTGCATCCATTCCAGGCGGAAAGCGGTGGGACGGTAGTCGAGTCCGTACAGGCTTTCCATCCACGCGGTCTGATGGGGCAGCGGGATTTCGCCAAAACTTACCAGGGTGACGCGCACGCCGCGGGTGACGAGGCCGGTGACCAGCTCGCGAGCGTAGGTCCAGGCGCCGGAAAGAGTGTCGGCGGTGACCAGGACGTGCACAGAACCTCCAGGAGGCACTGCGGGATGCCGGTGGGAGGCGGCACACCGCGCTGCGCTGCTGGACATTCTACCCGGACTGGAGCGGGAAGCGAAGGGAATCTGGAAGACGATCGGCTGGCAAGAGCTAAACCGCAAAGAACGCAAAGATGGCCGCAAAAGGCGCAAAGAAGACCAGCGAAGCGTTTCTGACGGCTTAGTCAGCAGGTCCCTATTCGGGACGGCTCGCCGGGCTTCGCCGGCCGGACAGCCGAGGGCGGCTGTCCCCACATGGGCCTTGCTAATGCAGCGTCAGCGGGCGTTGAAGCGCGAACGCAGTTCGCGCGCCAGATTGTCAATGGCGCGAATTTTTTCGGCCGCGGGAGCTGGGACCTCGGGAACCGACATTGCCAGTTCACAGGAGAGCAGCATAGCCGTGAGGGTTTCATACATCTCGCTGCGCATCTCGCCGGCAACGGCACGACGGGCGGCGGTCTGCTCCCGCGTGCGCCGATGCAAAGCCGCGCGCACTTCCCGCACCAGGCGTTCCATGTTGGTGACCGCAAAGTTAATGTAGATGGGAAACGCTGTGCCTAGATGCTCGAGCACACGGTCGCTTTCCTCGGGCTCGGTTTCGAGCAGGAACTGGTCGAGGACTGCCGCGGAGAAAGTTTGTTCGCGCAGACGGGTGGCGGCCTCCTGCAGGGTGCGGGCCCACTGCGTGTCGAGGCCGGTTGTGGCTTTCAAGGTATCGGCGCACTGTTGGCCGCGGGCGGAAGGTGTAATGAGTAAGATCATGCCTTTGTGAATGCACGTCTGCCGCCATCGACGGACGCATTGAAAATACGACGTTTAGAGGTTTCGGATGCGCGGTGGGTTCCCGCAGCGGAACTCCGCGCATTCCAGAATCGAACCGGCGATGGCCTCGTGGTTGCTGACATGCCGGTTCTCGCGTCCGAGCGCAGCCTGCCATTGGCTCATGCCTGATCGGGTCCGGACCAAGTGCGTAAGCCGTGCCCAGCGGAGCCTCGCTCCGCCGGATGGCCAAGGCCCGTTTTTCCCGCGCGCGACCGAGCGTCGAACCACTTTACGACTGTGCCGCATAGTCTTTCAGTTTGCGGTAAAGCGTGGTCTTGCCGATCCCCAGCAGTCTTGCCGCCTGCAACTTGTCGCCGTTGAGTTCGGCGATGGCGTTGAGGATGGTCTGCTTCTCCAGTTCCGCCATCGGGATGATCTTGCCTTGGCCGTTGCCATTAGTGTTGCCGTTGACGGGTTCGGGGCCAGCCATCTTCGCCACTTCGCGAGGCAAGTCCGTCGTGTGAATCAGCGGGCCGCTGGTGAAGGCGCAGGTGCGCTCCAAGCAGTTCTCCAGTTCGCGCACGTTGCCGGGCCAGTCGTAGGCCAGCATGGCCTTGACGGCATCGTCGGTCAGGACCTTCTCCTGGCCGGAGGCCCGCGCCATCCGTTCCAGAAAATGAGTGATCAAAAGCGGGATGTCCTGGCGCCGCTCGCGCAGAGGTGGAATGCGCAGGCTGAGGACATTAAGGCGAAAGTAGAGATCACGGCGAAAAGTGCCCTGCATGACAGCCTGTTCCAGATCTCGATTGGTGGCCGCAAGAATCCGCACATTAATAGGGACACGCCGTGTGCTGCCGACAGGCCGAATCTCGCGTTCCTGAATGGCGCGCAGCAGTTTGGCCTGGAGATCGACGGGGAGCTCTCCGACTTCATCAAGAAAAATGGTGCCGCCTTCGGCGATGGCCATGAGGCCGTCCTTAGCCTGGTTGGCCCCGGTGAAGGCGCCCTTTACGTAACCGAAGAGCTCGCTCTCGATCAATGTGGGCACGAGAGAGCCGCAATCGACCGGGATAAAAGGCTTGTCGCGGAAGGGTCCGGAATAGTGAATGGCGCGCGCGACCATCTCCTTGCCGGTGCCGCTTTCGCCCAGAATCAGCACCGGGTGTGCACTGTTGGCCGCCTTGGCAATGATGCGATAGAGCTTCTCCATTTCAGGGGCGCGGCCCACGATGCTGCCGAATCCTTGCTTCGACTTGACCTTCTCGCGCAGCAGCCGGTTCTCGGACTTCAGCCTGAGGTGGCTGGACACGCGCTCCAGCAGGAGCTTGAATTCTTCCACGCTGAAGGGCTTGGTGACGTAGTCGTAGGCGCCGCTTTTCATCGCCTGCACGGCGGACTGCACCGTGCCGTAGCCGGTAACGACAATCACGATGGCGTCGGGACGCTGCTCCTTAATGCGGCGGAGCGCTTCCAGGCCGCCGGCGCCGGGAAGCCGGAGATCCAGAAGTACAGCGTCAATACTGTGCGCTTCGAGGAGGCGGAAGGCGTGCTCGGCCGACTCGGCAACGAATGCGGTAAAGCCGAGAGTTTGTGCGACTTCGCGGCAGGCTTCACGAATCGCCTTCTCGTCGTCGACGATTAGGAGGTTGAGAAAATTGGCGGGCTCGATCTGCGGCGTGCTGGGGAGTGGACCAATAGCGGCTGACGTCATGGCATGACATCCTTTTCTTGAAATGATGGAACTGGCTGGGACCCCGCTGCTTCCACCAGATTGCCGGCGCACACAGAGTGAAGAGCGGTGTCGGGGATGAGTGGCAAGAGCACCGTAACGCGCGCTCCGCAGCCAGGTGAACTCTCGACGTGGACGAGTCCGCCGTGGCCGGTGACGATGTCGTGGACGGTGGCCAGCCCGAGGCCCGTGCCCTTGCCCGCACCCTTGGTGGTAAAGAAGGCCTCGAACAGGTGCTTGCGGGTTTCGGCATCCATGCCCTTGCCGTCGTCGCGGACTACGAGCAAGGCACAAGGCAGTGACGCGGCAGCGCTTCCCGCGGAGCGGTTTTCGGATACAATCTGCACGCTGCAGTTGCGGGTTTCTACGGTGATCTGCCCGCCTTCGGGCATGGCATCGCGGGAATTGAGCACCAGGTTGAGAACAATCTGCTGCACTTGGGCTGGATCCATGTTGACCAGGCCGAGGCCGGGGTCGAGATGGAAGTCCAGACCGATGTTTTCCCCGATCAGGGGTAACAACAGCGTGCGCATGCCCTCGGCGACTTCATTCAGGGAAATAGGCCGTGGTGTCGCATAACGAGGACGCGCCAGCGCCAGCAGCTGGCGCACCAGCCCGGTAGCCTGCAGGCTGGCAGCGCGAATCTCTTCCGCGTACTTGCGGACACGATTGCCGGACTCGAGGCCGTTGAGCAGCAGATCGCAGTAGAGCAGAACTCCGGTCAGAAGATTGTTAAAGTCGTGGGCCACGCCACTGGCCAGACGACCGACAGCCTCCAATCTTTCGGCCTGGCGAAGGCGCTCCTCGGAATGGCGGTTCTCGGTGGTATCTTCCGCCATCACCAGGACCGTATCTGGCCCTCCGTTGCCGCTGCCGACCCGCCATGCCGTGAATTTCGCCCATCCGCCCTCGGGGTCCGCAGTCTTGTTCTCCACTTGAAAACTTTCGCGTTCCCCGCGGATCATCTCGCGAAAGAGCCGCTCGCACTGATCGCGATCATCAGCGTGGATGAAGTCTGCGAGGCGGAGCGGTTGCAGGCTATGAAGCTTTTCGCTGCCCAGCATCCGCTCCAGAGCTGGATTCATCGCCGTGATGGTTCCCTCAGGCAGGCACTGCGCCACGCCCAGTGGGGCGTGCTGGAAGAGCTCAGCGAGTTCTAATCCTGAACTCGGTTTGTCCAGGGAACGGGGAAGTGGTCTGGCGGCACTCATGTCTCTACTGTGGCGCGGGACAATTCCCAAAAGGAACAATGAAGTCCGGCTGATACTTTGGTGTTTCCCAATACGGGAGCTGGCGAGTCGCTTGACCCGAAGCCTCCCGCGCCACTCCGCTCACTATAGGGAGAAGTTTTCAGACTGCTAAGGACACTCGTCACGTAAACGGGAATCTTTTCTGTGGAAAAGTCCAGCAGAAGTTATCTAGTGAGATACTTCGGACGAAGGAGTGCTGTCAGAGCTGGGCTTCGCGTAGGGGAAGAGGTGGCCCGACAGATCGCCCTGATCCGGCAATGATAGAGCAGTCGTGATGCGGAAGGTTAGGCGTCGGCCCTTTTTCAGGTCGATGAACTGTGCCTCATGATTGGGGCCGACGGCGTGATCGTTACTAACACGCACGTGACCGCGAGCGAAGAGGCTGGAAGTTTGCACGGGCAGATCCCGGCCTGCGATCGTGATGGAGTTCAGAGTAAGACGCACGTAGCCAGTATCGCGCTTCACTGGGGAGGCCCGGGCGGACTCGATTCGCCCAGCTACGCCGGCGCCGCGCGGCACTAACGTCGCACCGTCGATGATGATGGGCTCATCGACCACGGCGGTGAATGCACCGCTGGCATCGGACCTGGCACTGGAGAGCGATTTCTCCAGCCGGACGGTAACCAGGGTTCCGGCGGGCAAGCTCCGGGATTGAGAATTTCGGAAGGGGAGCGCCTTCGGCCCCTGGCTGCGGCCCTGCGCGCCCGCGTCCTTCGTATCCCGGTAAGAGGGAGGTTGAGCTTTTCCCTGCTGAGCACCGTCATCCTTAGCGTGAAAGTCGACCGGACGGGAGCATCCCCCAGCCACAGCCAGCAAGGCCGCGAGCAACCCCCAGCTCGGATGCCGACAAGACTGGTTCATCGCAGGCATGGTCGTGGCCCTTTCCTCGTATGGCAAACGGAGTACCAGACACGTTCTCACCAAACCAATGATTTGGGCATAGCACTTTCGGGTGGGGCTGGTAGATTTTTCGCACACGGGAGGGTCGGGAGGGCCACGGAGCACAGGAAAAATCGCGGAGAGCGTGCCGAACGCTCTCCGCGCAGGAAGCACAACAGTCCGAGGTCGTTACTTCTTGGGAGTCGTCTTCTTCGGAGCCGCTTTCCTGGGCGCGGCTGCTGCCGGTTTCCCAGTTGGCGTCCGGCCGCCGATCAGGCTCAACGAGTCTGCGGCATTGAACGGGAACTGGCGGGTGGAAGTTTGGCCGGTCGTGCTCAGCGTGACGTCCACCCGGCGATTGCTGGCCAGGATGATAGTTGTCATGTTGCGCAGGACCCTTTGCCGCTCTTCCGACGTCAGCTCAGGATTCTGCTCGACCGACTGCCTGACTTCATCCGGGGTAAGGTTGTGTTGGGCGCCAAAGGCTTTGGTCTCGATAGCACCGGGAGAAATGCCCTGTTCGATCAGGAAGCTCTTGGTGCGAATGACGCGGCGCTCCGAGAGCGCCTGATTGTAAGCGGCAGCACCTCGTTGATCAGCGTGACCCTCCAGAATCAGGCGCGCGTTGGGTTTGGTCTCCAAGTATTTCTTGAAGTCGCTAGCCAACGTAATCAGAGTTTTCTGCTGGCTGGGCAGCAAGCCTCCCTTGAGATCGGTCGCCCTGGGCAGATCGCTGGGGAAGTAAATGCTGTGCAGAGCCAAGCGGGCTTCCAGGACCTTGATTTCTGGACTGATGGGTGGCGGAGGCGGAGTCTCCAAGGTCAGTTGAGTTGAACCCTGACTGTTCAGACCGCGGGAGTCGGTACAAGCTGCGCTGACGGTCACCGGACCGGGGGAGGCTCCACTCGTGCTCAAGGTGGCGGTGCTGCCGATGCCGGACAAGCGACCGCCGGAGGCGGTCCAACCAGCGACCGAAACCGGAACGCCGTCGGGGCTAGTGCAAGTGCAGTTCACAGTGGCAGAGCCACCGATCTGAACTGTCGCCGAACTGGCCGAGCAGCTCATGGTTGGCGGATTCTTCGGTGGCAAGGGTTTGATGGTGTAGTTGGCGGAGCAACTGGCTTCGTTGTTGTTCTTGGCCTTGGGATCGGTGACATGCGCCGTCACTGTGTAGCTACCGGGAGCTGCGTTGGTGGTGTCGATGGTGGCGGTAGTGTCTTTACCTGTTATCTGGCCGCCGTTGCCGCTCCAGCTATAGGTGACGGTGTGCTTCGGGTTGAAATTGCTGGCGGTCACGGTGGCGGTGATCGGCTCGCCCACCAGTACCTCAGAAGGTTGCACCGAGCAAGCGGCCGAAGGGGCTACCACCGGAGCTCCTGCGAAGTTGAAGACCAAGCCGGTTCGCAGGCGCACGCCGTCGAACGTGGGCCGCCGCAGGGAAGGAAACGCCGGGGCGGCAGCGTTGGGATAGTTATGCCGTGCCCAAACATAGTCAGCCTCAAACAAGCGCAGGGCAAACTTCTTGCCGAAGGGCAAGTCTAGGCCGCCACCGAGGATCGCGCCGATGCCGTCGTACGAATTCAACCCGGGCACCGAGACCCGGTTGTAACTCACCAGCGAGTGCAGGAAGTAGTTAGCCTCGTCGGTGCGCCAGATGAAACGGGGTCCCGTCGAAGCGGTAGACTCGTAGTTGCTGCTGCCCCAGTTGTGTCCCAGATCGAATTCCAAACCCCAATGGGGGTCGAAGTTGTAAGTCCAGGCGGCACCGAAACCCTTGTCCATGGCGGGAAGCTTGAACGGTGTGGGATTGGCTGGATCGCCGAAGGGGGCGGGGATCGTGGCGCCGGGATCGAGCCATTGGTATCCAACGAACAAATCCGACTTGGGATTCATGTTGCTCTGAGCGAGCGCAGAACTTGAAATCAAAACTAGGGCCAGAGTCATGAAAAGGCCGGCCACCAGAGCGCGGCCTAGGCGCACTTTGCAAGGAAGTGACATGTAAGCCTCCAATGAGTGATCGCTCGCCTGCTTTGGTCAATGCAGGCGCGATTGGGGAAAACTTGTGTGGTACCGGAGAATGACTTGGACTGCTACCTGGGAAACTCCTGATTTTACCGCAGTCGAAGCTTAAAGCGAAGGGACAAAGACGTAAAATTGCTTACAGGGCGAAGGGGTAAGCTGTCTCAATTTGAAGCTGTGGATACCGGTGTCGGCTTCATCGAAGACGCCCCTTCGGGAGCTTGCCCGCTGGGAAGTTGGCCGCGTATCGTGGTTACTTCCATAACGCGGATTGAAGCAAAGAGAATGAGCCACGAAAAAGTATTGATTGTCGAAGATGAAGAGAACGAGCGCTCGGGCCTAGCCGAGTTGGTGACGTCGTGGGGCTACCGGGTCGAGACGGCGCGCGACGGAGTAGAAGGCCTGGACAAGGCGATGCAGTGGGTGCCATCGATTGTGGTCACGGATCTCAAGATGCCGCACATGGGTGGGATCGAACTTTTGGGACGGCTGGAAGAGCAAACGCAAACCATGGCGGTGGTTCTGGTGACGGCGCAGGGGACGATTGACAGCGCGGTGCAGGCCATGCGCATGGGGGCCTACGACTACATTACCAAGCCGATCGATACTAACCGGCTGCGCATGATTCTGGGGAATGCCGCAGCCCTATTGGGAACGCGCGCCGATCTGGAAGCCACACGGCGCAAGCTGCGGGATACAGGATCGCTGGGCCAGCTTTCCGNGTTCTTCGCGTAAGATGCAGGAAATCTTCCGGCTGATCGAAATGGTCGCGCCCAGCACGGCTTCGGTGCTGATTACGGGAGCGAGCGGCACCGGCAAGGAACTAGTCGCGCGTACCATTCACGAGCTTAGTTCCCGGCGGGATAGGCCCTTCGTTGCCATCAACTGCGCCGCCATTCCCGAGACTCTCATCGAAAGCGAAATCTTCGGACATGAGAAGGGCGCATTTACGGGAGCCCTGGAAAGGCGCACCGGGTGTTTCGAACTTGCCGAAGGTGGAACCCTGCTGCTCGACGAGATTGGGGAGATGCCAGTGGCAACCCAAGCCAAACTACTGCGCGTGCTCGAGGACAGGAAAATTCGCCGCCTGGGAAGCAAAACGGAGACACCGGTCGACGTGCGCGTGCTGGCTGCCACCAATAAGGATCCAGGGGAAGCCGTGGCGCGTGGTGAGTTGCGCAGCGATCTTTATTATCGCCTCAACGTGTTCAACATCCACATGCCGGCCTTGCGCGAGCACAAGGAGGACATCGCGGACTTAGTGCAACTCATGCTCACCGAGATGAACAGCAAGCATTCCCGAAAGGTTGCGGCGGTCAGCGAAGCGGTACTGAACCTGTTCAAGAATTATTCGTGGCCGGGAAATGTGCGCGAGCTGCGCAATGCCATCGAGCGTGCGGTCATCGTGTGCGAAGGAGGTATGATCGAGACCAAGCATCTTCCGCCAGGTTTCGGAATCGCGCCGGTGCGGACCGCGGCCAATGATCCCGACGCAGTGAGGCTAGGCGTGGGCACGACCGTGGAAGAGGCGGAAAAGATGCTCATCCTCAAGACGCTCGAGGCTACCAATAACAATAAGACACGGGCTGCGGAAATCCTCGGCATTAGTTTGAAAACCCTTCATAATAAGCTGAAGGAATACGGCAGCGGCGCTGCGGACGCGGCTTTGGGCAAAGACGAAGCCCCGAGCGGATAACGGGCCGGCGGAGTGCATTTTGGGCGCCTGTTCATGGCCCTGGTCGGCGCAGCTGGAATGGCGGCGGGCAACCAGCTAGCCAGTTCTCTCCCTGAATGCGGCGAAAAAGCATCATCGTATTCGCGATCACCTTCATGGTGATGCTGATGGTGTCGGCATTTTCCTATCTCTACATTTCTCAGACTCTCCGCCTGCGCATCGACAATACGTATGAAACCGCGACGCAGTTGACACGACAGCTGGAGTACGCCGTCTACACCGACCTCCCCGACCTGAGCAGCACGCGCATCGACACCAGCGATCCTGAAGCGGTGCGCCATGCGCTGACGGATTATTTGCCCATGGACGTCGATCTGAACAACATGTTGCAATCCGACGTCGGCGCGTGGCCGTTCATCTATGACGCCTGCATCGTGGATCGCGAGGGCAAGGCTCTGCTGCACACCAACGCTTCTCTGGTGGGTAAAGTCATCGCTCCGCGGCAGGATTTCCAGAGGGTGCACGACGCTCGCTTCCGGGACCAGCTACGGATGGTGTACAGTCTTGCCGCAATTTACGACGTGAGCTATCCGCTGCACTTCGGCATTGCGAATGCCAACGACCAGCCCTTCGGAACCATTCGTATCGGGGTCTCACCGGTTTTTCTGAAGCGCGAGCTCAGGCTTAAGCTGATGCACGCACTCTATTTTTCGATCGTGGCGATTTTCGCGTCGTTGCTGCTCTCGGCAGGCATTTCAAATCTTGCCCTGGGTCCCCTGCGGGCCATCAGCCGCAATCTGGACAGCGTGAGCGCAGGCGATGCCGAGGCGCTCGGCGGCGATGAGTCAAGACACGACGAGTATGGACTGGTCACGCTGAAGATCGCCAACCTGGGCCGCCAGATCCGCGATACGAAAGAGATTTTCTCCGCCCTGAAAGACAACGTGGACCAGCTCATGGCGAAGCTGCAGGATGGGCTGATGCTTTTCGCTCGTGATTCCCGTGTGGTGCTGGTTAGCGCCCCAGTGGAGCGGTTCCTGGGCCAGCCGCGACAAGCATTGCTGGGACACACGGTAAAGGAGGTCTTTTCGCGCGACTCGATTCTGGGAGCGGTGATCCTGGATGCGTTCGAGCGGAAGCGCCCGATCCTGCAACACGAGTTTGAAGCCGCAGGAGGAAAGCGTGTGCAAGTGTCACTCGATTTCGTCCAGGAAAAGAACACGCAGATTGGCGCCCTGCTGATCATGCGCGACACCGAATCGGTACGACGCATTGGCGACGAGATCGAGATGTCGCGCCGCCTATCGGCCAGCGGACGCCTGACGCGTGGCGTGGCGCACGAGGTAAAAAATCCGATCAACGCGATTGTGCTGCATCTGCAGCTGCTGCAGAACAAACTGGCGCAGGCGGAGCCAGATACGCGGCGTCACATGGACATCATCGACAGCGAAATCCGTCGCCTGGATCGTGTGGTGCAGACGCTGGTGGACTTCACTCGTCCGCGCGACCTGCGTCTGGAAGAGGTCGACTTGCGCCGCCTGCTCGACGATGTCGCCGGGCTGGCCGCGCCAGACGCCGAGCAGCATGGTGTGACCATCGAGCGCACCATGCCCGGCGAACCGTTACCGATCAAGGCCGACACTGACTTGATGAAGCAGGCACTGCTCAACGTGGTAATCAACGGAGTTCAGGCTATGCCTCAGGGGGGTCTGCTTACGATTTCCGCGCGGCGCGACGAAGACGTGGCCATTGCGGAGGTCTGTGACCACGGTCCTGGCATTCCTCAGGACTTGCACGACAAGATTTTTGAACTCTATTTCACGACCAAGAAGGGCGGAAGCGGCATCGGATTGGCCTACACCTATCAAATTCTTCAGTGGCACTATGGAACCGTGGAATTCGAGTCGAGCGAGGGCACGGGCACGACATTCCGCTTCCGCATCCCATTGGCGTCTTCCGGCGCCGAGAACGGGCGAGAGCTGGCAGCCGACTCCGCAACCATGATGTCGAAGCGTGGAGATTGAAAGCTTGCGCGGCCCCTGCGAGGATCGAGATTTCGCTGGAGGCGGTTTGCCATCCGAGGCGTAGAATTGTGACGCGTGGCGGTGCATTTCTTGGGATCCGAGTATGAATCGGGCAGTACTCCTCCCCTTATTCTTGGTCTGCTGGGCATTTGCGGCCGGGCCGGCGTCCCTTCGACTGCATATGCAGTCTCCGGACCAGCAGGCCGGTTCTGTGCAAAGCACGGATGCGAAGTCTCAGGGAAATGCTGGCGCGCAACATAATTCTTCCGACTCAGGGGTGCAGGGGCCAGCCGCAGAACAGGCTCCCAAACCTAAGCCAACCGGTACAAAGGTCGCGCGGCGGCATCGTAAGAAGGCGGCGAGCAATTCCAATTGCGGCAACTCATCGTCCCCGGCAGGCACAACCCAAGACGCGCACTCGACCGCTGCTGCCAATTCTGCTCCCAGTCCTTCGAATGCAGCCGGGAACTGCCCGCCGCAAAGAACGGTCGTGCGTCAGGGAGGAACGTCTGAACCCTCCATTCAACTCTACGGAAGCACGAGTGGCGAACAGGCGAACCGCGAGCGCTCCTCAACGGACCAATTGCTGGCCTCGACTGAGCAGAATTTGAAAAGAATCGCGGGCGGCGCGCTCACCCAAAACCAGCAGGCCATCGTGAATCAGATTCATCTGTTCATGCAGCAGTCGAAAGCAGCGGTAGCCGCGGGAGACGTAGAACGCGCCCACAATCTGGCTGTAAAAGCAAGTCTGCTCTCAGACGAACTGGTGAAACCGTGAGCCACGGCGCCAGACCAGCATCGCAGAGCGCAAAGGCCGGTACTTACTTTCCTTTGGCCCGTGCCGCGTTCACCTTGGTCAGCAAATCCTGGCAAATCGGCTGCATGGGGCCGGGAAACTTTACCGCTTCCGTCAGCACGTCACGGGCTTCGGTGGTCCTGCTCAATTTGGCGTAGGCGAAGCCAAGACGGTAGAGGGCGACCACGTACTGCTGGTCGTCTTGTCCCTTCAGCAGGGCGGCCGCGGCCTTTAGTTCGGGAATCGCCGGAGTCGTTTTCTCCTGCTTCATGTACGCGTAGCCCAGCGTCGAATGAGCGACGCCGGCCGAGAGTTTGCGCGACTTGTCGGCGTCTGGGGCGTCCGCCTTGGCCACTTCGATGGCCTTCTGCGAATAGGCGATGGCTTTCGCCACGCTGCCGGGCTTGGGGTCGTCCACATAGAAATTCGCGAGCAGCAGGAGTGCGGGCAATGAATTCGGATTGGCAGCGAGCGTCTTCTCGCCGTAGGCCACCAAGCGCGCGTTGTCTTTCAGCTGGCTGAGGGAATCGAGAGCATAACTCGAAACTGCCTCTTGAAACTTCGAGTCGGGAAATGCCGTAGTAAATTTCTCGATGTACGTCATGCGGGCCTTGGCATCGTTCTCGCCGGAGATGACGTTGAAGCCCGAGGTTTCCAGGTAATCACAGTTGTTCTGGATGGCGCTCTTTTCTTCTGCGACTCGTCGCGCGAATTCCTCATCACTTACTCCCTCGGGTTTCGGCTGCTTGTCGACGGAGTGGCAGACCTCGCCGCCTTTGGTGGCATAGTCGATCAATTTGGCGTTGTCCTTGGCCTGCAGCGCCAGGTTGGCCTGCGAAACGAGAATGTCGAGGTTGTGCGGGGACGCGGCCAGCGCTTTGTCGCCGTAGTCGAGCGCTTTTTGCACATCGCTTGCCTGGTACGCCTGCGAAAGTTGCCAGTTGCCGTAGGCTACCGCCGCGGGATTCGACGAATACTTTTGGACGAAATCCTGATACATCGCAATCTTCTTCTGCGGATCTTGTTCGCTGGAAATCGCCTGCAGGTCGTGGTCCTCCGGCGAACCCGCTGCGATCATGATGTGGTCGACCTGGGCCCAGGCCTTGGGGATTGAGAACCAGAGCAAACAAACCGCAACCAGTGCCAGCGACCCGGCGTAGCGTTTCATAGGTCACCTCCGGCATGCGCGAGATGGGACTGCAGCTTTCGGCAGCAGGCGAATCCTAGCGCTGAACAAGACTCCGCGCAAGGGCGGGCGTCACCGGGAGTTGCGATTGACAATGGTCGATTGACGATTGGACTTGGGACGCTGCCTGGTTCCCAATCGGAAATCGGCAGCCGTAATCTTCTGGCGCTCTTTTCGGTGGCCCTGCCCCGGTCCATGCTCTTCGGCTAAAGTAGAGGGATGCGCGCCGTCTTCGGCCATCGTCCGCTGCGTTTTGTTTTCGCCGCCAATGTGATCTCCATGTTGGGCAGCGGGATGAACTCGGCCGCCGTCGCCTGGTACATCCTCGAGGCCACGCACTCCGAGATGGCGCTTGGAACCTTTGCCGTGCTGCAAACGGTTCCGGCGATGCTGATGCTCCCCTTCACCGGCGTAATCATTGACCGCGAAGACCGGCGGCGACTGGTCATGCTGCTCGACGCGGTGCGCGCAGTGATCATCGTGACCGTGGCCGTCCTGGCGTTTCGGCACCGCGTGCAGATCTGGCAGCTCTATCTGATGAACACGCTGGTCGCAGCCGGCTTCTGGATGTTCTGGCCGACTATCACTGCGCTGATCCAGGAGCTGACGCCCGAAGGCGAATTCGTGCATTCCAATACGTTTCTGCTGGCCGGCGTGCAGGGAGGCTGGCTGATCGCCGGCTCGATTGTCGGCTTCATGTACAACCACATCGGCCTGGGCGGCGTATTGCTGATTGACGTTTCGACGTACGTCGTGTCGTTCTTCTGCTACTTCGCGGTGCGCAAGGGACGGCATGTGGTACTGCATCGTGAGCAGCTTCGCGCCGACATTCTGGCCGCCGAGAACCAGTTCGAGCGCTTCTGGCACGACTTGCGCGAGGGCCTGCACTTTTTGTGCGATCATCGTCCGGTTGTGCTGTTGGGGATCAGCTGGGCGCTGTTTCTGGGCGCAATGGTCACCGGTGTCGTGGTTACGCCGTCGTTGAGCGAGCGCGTTTTCCATGCCGGCGCAGTGGGCTATGGATGGCTCAATGCAGGATGGGGCACGGGCGCATTTCTGAGTGCGTTGTACGCTCCCGCTGCGATCGCGCGGCTGGGCGGAAAGCGCTCGGTCGCCTTTTCGATGGCGGCCTTATCGGCGTGCGTGGCCTGTGCGCCCGTGTCGCGATGGCTAGCGGCCGCCATCTTCGTCTATGCGATGATGGGCTCGGCCCGTGGGGTCGGCGGAATCGCCATGAACACCAGCCTGATGGAAATGGTCCCGCCTTACTTGATGGGGCGCGTGCAGAACACCTTCTACTTTGCCGGAACGTTTCTGCAGCTTGTGCTGGCGTTGAGCGTGGGCGCGGTGGCGCACAAAGTCAGCCTGGTGGCCGCGTTCGCCATGTTAGCTTGCGTCTACGGCCTGTCGTTTGTGGCTGCGAGTTGGCCGGTTGAGGTACCTGAGCCGGTGGAAGAGGTTAGTACGGCAGATTGAAAACATTTTCGATTGGCGATTGCCGATTGATTGCCGGCCGCAGGAAATATCACCGCGGCGCAGTTCGCTTGAAAATCGGAAATCGGCAATCGGAAATCGAAAACTGCGCACTGATCTTGTAGTAAACGATGAGCCTCCGCTGTTATCCTTTCCCATTCCAAGGAGCAGCCATGTCCTCTGATCTGCAGGGGCGCAATGCCGTGGTCTTCGGAGTTGCCAACAAGCGCTCGATCGCGTGGTCGATCGCCCAGGGATTGCACGCCGCCGGCATGAAGCTCGCCATCACGTATCAGAACGAGCGGCTGGAGCAGGAAGCGAAGGATCTCATCCTGTCGCTGCCGGGCGCGGAAGCCTACATGTGCGACGTGAGCAAAGATGACGAAATCGCGCGCCTGTTCGGCACACTGAAAGAGCGCCACGGCAAACTGCACGCGTTGGTGCACTCGGTGGCGTTCGCGCCCGCGGACGAACTCAAAGGAGATTTCATCAACACGACGCGCGAAGGATTTCGCATCGCGCTGGATGTCAGCGTTTATTCGTTGATTGCAGTGGCGCGCGCGGCCGCGCCGCTCATGGAAGATGGCGGATCGATCATGACCATGACTTACTACGCATCCGAAAAAGTCGTCCCGCGCTACAACGTGATGGCCGTGGCTAAGGCGGGATTGGAATGCTCCGTGCGCTACCTGGCTTACGAACTGGGAAAGAAAAAGATTCGCGTCAACGCGATCTCCGCCGGGCCAATCAAAACGCTTGCCGCGCGCGGCATTTCCGGCCTCGGCGACATGCTCAAGATGCACGCGGAACGCTCCCCGCTCGCCCGCAACGTGGAGGTCAGCGAAGTTGGATCGACGGGAGTATTTCTGGCTTCGGACGCCAGCAGCGGAATTACCGGCGAAGTGATCTACGTCGACTGCGGATATAACATCATGGGGTTTTAAGAGCAGTGGTCAGTTGCCAGTTGTCAGTTCTCAGTTCGGCGCGAGGTGTGGCCGTAAACTCGGGTTTGTAGAAAGGTACAAGTATAGGGGTGCCCCACCTTTTTAGTGTTCTGTCCTATAGGGTTGGGATTTCGAAACTCAGCGAGGCAATGCGATGAGCGCCTCCGTGGATTGCAAGATTGCGGCGGATCGATTTGATGCAGTAGCTCGAGAATTCTGCGCCATCGTCGACGCTGCGCCGAGCCTGGACCGAACGGACTTTCTTCTGAGAATCTACCAGGTTCTTCCGAACCTGATCAGCGGAGCGATCCGGCTTCCCAAGGTTTCGGGCGATGACGAGTCGGACGAATCAGACGAACCGTCGCCGCAGTCGCGTGTCAATGTCGACAAAGTCAGATTCGGAAAACTCTACACATTCCTTCAGGAAAAGCTCGGTGACTGGGACGGCTACATGCAGGTCTTCGATCCTATCGAGGACAAAGAGGCAATCTGTGGCACTCTCGCCGATGATATCACCGACATTTATAACGACCTTAAGGAGGGTACCCTCCTGCTCGAAGGGTATTCCGAACAGCCGGAGGAGGCGATCTGGAGCTGGCGCCTCCACTACTACTTCCACTGGGGCAAGCACGCGATCGATGCCCTGTTAGCACTTCACTTTCGCCTTCAAGATCACCTGGAGTAACCGTCCATCCTGATCTTCCGCTCGTTCTCGCCTACCCTCTCCAGCACAATCTCCACATCCCGCTCGCGCACAAACCTTGGGAACTTTTCTCCCCACTCGATCAGCAAAATGCTGTCCTCCGAGCGCAGATCGTCCAATCCCAGCGTCTCGAGTTCACGTTGCGTATCAACACGGTAAAGATCGATGTGATACACCGTGGCGCGCGGGCCGCGATACTCGTGCACCAGCGTGAAGGTCGGACTGGTGACGTCTTCCTCAGCGGCGGCATCGAACCCTGCCGCGATTCCCTTAGCCAGTGTGGTTTTCCCGGCGCCGAGATCGCCGCGCAGCAGCACCAGTTTCGGAGGAGTCAGTAATTCCGCCAGAGTACGACCGAAAGCAACCGTTTCCTCGGGCGAGTGCGTAATGATTTCTCGGATCGTTGCTGGCTTGCTTGCAATCGGGCGTGCCATACGGCCTGTCGCGCAAACACGACCAGTATAGCGGGAGTGCGGAGCACTCGCGGCCAGCGAGCCCTTCGACGCGGCCTACACGCTTCTCGCGGACGAGAAGGCGGTCGACTTCAGGCCAAGCAAATTCCGGTCCACCACGTGATCGAGCGAGGTGCGCAGGCGGCGATGGTCCTCGTCCTCGAGCGCCACGAAGCGGAACGGCTGCAGGACGCCGTCGTCGGTCTTGCGCATCGGGCTGAGGACCTCGGCCATCCCGTGTACCGGGCCAGATTGCGTCTGGAAGGCGACCTCAACGAAATCGCCTTGTCCCAGCGTATGAGCCAGCCGCAACAGCCCGCCGGTCACGGAAATGGTTTGGAGTTTTGCTTTAGCGCGGCGGCCGTCTTCCAGGCGAATCGCAGCCAGGACGGAATCTCCCAGCTGGACCCGCGCCGCGCGCCGCGAAGGGTGCGGTTGGGGGAAATGGGTCATAGCCAAGTGCACTATGGCACCATCTCTGATGCAGTAATAGATTACCGAAGCCCGTCGTCCGAATTCCGCTCTGGTGGCTGGTTTCGGCGGCTTGGAAGTCTTGGCCCGGCGGGCAGACAGCGCAAGTTTACTACTGAGTTATCGTCCGGTTGGACAGGAAGACGCAGTAGCAGCGAATTTGAAGTTCGTCAGGTTGAGCGCGGCCACTCACCCGTACCAGCGCACCAGTTTCTCCTGAGCAGTTTTCTGTGTGCGCCAGAAGGCCTCCGGCAAGCCGCGCAGAAGATCAGTGGCGACCAGCGAATGCTCACCCAGGCTTTCGACCATCACATCGCCGGCGAGGCCGTGCAGATGCACGGCTGCGAGAACTGCGAACAGGACATCTTTGGGATGCTGCGCCATCATCCCTGCGACCATGCCGGTGAGAATGTCTCCCGTCCCGCCCGTCGACATGCCAGGATTCCCCGTCGTGTTCACCCACGTTTCGCCGTCGGGACGAACGACCAGCGTCCGGTGTCCCTTAAGCACGACGATCAGTTCATGCTCGCGCGCGAACTTGCGTGCCAGACCCAGCCGATCGGCTTGCACCGCCGGAACTGTAATGCCCGCCAGGCGCGCCATCTCGCCCGGATGCGGAGTGATCACCAGCACGCGGTCCTTCCCATTCAGTTCTTCGGCGTGATCTTCAAACGCGTTCAGGCCGTCGGCGTCCACGACCATCGGAACTTGGCACTTTCGCACCAGGGCGCGGACGAGACCCGCGGTTTGTGGAAAGCGCGAGATTCCGGGACCAATCGCGAGAACGGACTTCCCCTTCGCCAGGGCATCGATACGCTCTTGTGCGCTTGCGGAGATCGTGCCAGCTTCGGTTTCCGGCAAAGGCTCGGTCATTAGCTCTGGGAAAAATCCTGCGACGGTTGGAAGAACAGATTGTGGCGTCGCCACGCTCACGAGTCCGGTCCCGCCGCGCAGCGCGGAAATCCCCGCCATCGCGGCTGCTCCGGCCTTTCCCACCGATCCCCCGATCACCAGGACGTGCCCGTAGAGGCCCTTGTTCGATTCGACCGGTCGTGGACTCAGCAACGGAGCCAGATCGCGCGCTGTGATCACATTCATTTGCAGCGATGAAATGATTGCCTCCGCCGGTGAACCGATCTCAGCTACATACGTCGAGCCTGTGGTCAGCAGACTGAACACGTGCGCTGGCCGCGCCGCGGTAAATGTCACGATGGCATCGGCGCGCGCGATCGTTCCCGTCTGCGGGCCCATCGTGTCCGCGTCGGCGCCCGAAGGAATGTCGACGGCGACCACGGGGGCCTGGCTGGCGTTCATGAGCTCGATGGCGTCCGCATAGAGGCCGCTCACGGGAGGTTTGAATCCCGTGCCAAGGATCGCGTCCAGATAAAGATCGGCAGGAAGAGAGAGTCGCACGCGATCGCTCTTCAGTTCTTCGGAGGAGTGGACGGCGATCGCAGCAGTTGGCAGCTTGTCAAACATGACCGCTGCATCGCCGCGCAGAGCGGCCGGGTCGGAAAGCAGAATGACTTGTACTTTCTTCCCCTGCTGATGCAGGCGCCGGGCGGCAACAAAACCGTCGCCTCCATTGTTGCCCTTGCCGCAAAAAATCACGATCCGCCGCACGGCGGCATGGTGGGAAAGAACGTAGTCCGCGACGGCTGCCCCCGCGTTTTCCATCAGCGTGAGTGAAGGAACCCGGAAGCGCTCGCTGGTGGCGCGATCAATGGCGCGCATCTCTTCTGTGGTTACGATTTTCATGACGGGGAAGACGCGGTCTGTTCCAGACGTCGCAACTGCGCAGGCTCGCCCATCGCGATCAGCCAGTCATCGGGTCGGATCTGCTCATCAGGCGCGGGATTGAAGCGCATTCCCTCAGGGCGCTTGATGGCGAGGACGATTACGCCGTGGTCTTGCCGGATGCGCGAGCTTTCGATGGTCTTGCCCGCGAATCCAGACTGCCCAGTCACCTGAATCTCGCCGATCTCCAGGTCCATACCCAGGTGGGTGGTGGCGGTATCGAGAAAGCTGACCACGTGCGGCCGCAACAGCGATTGCGCGATGCGCTGCCCGGCGAACGAATACGGCGAAACCACGGAGTCGGCGCCCGCCGTGAGCAAATGCTTCTCGGCGCCGTCTTCGCTGGCTCGCGCAATGATTTTCAGGCGTGGATTCAAACCTCGCGCGGTCAGAACGATGTAAAGATTAGTCGCGTCCGTGGTAGTGGCAGCGATCAGGCCGCGGGCGCGCTCAATCTGAGCCTGGCGCAGGGTTTGCTCTTGGGTGGCGTCCCCGGCCACCACGAGCCAGTTCTCGGACGCATAGCGCTGCCGCTTGGTCTCCGCACTTTCGATGATGACGAAGGGGACCGGTTTGGCGGCCAGTTCTCGCGCCACGCTGCGGCCCACGCGTCCCATGCCGCAGATGATGTAGTGGGCGTCGAGACGACCGATTTCGCGCTCCATGCGGCGCCTTCCGAAAAAGCTCTGCAGCTCGAATTCTAGCAAAGCCTGGCTGAGCGACCCGACGGCCAGCAATACCAGCGAGACGCCGGCCAGAATCACGAATACGTTGAAGACGCGCCCGGCATGGGAGAGCGGATGCACCTCCTGATAGCCGATGGTGGTCAGCGTGGTCACCACCATGTAGAAACCATCGAACCACGGCCAGCCCTCGATGAAGTGAAACCCGGCCGTGCCGATGGTCATGACCAGCAGCAGGAGCAAACCGATGGTCCGGAGATTGCGGAGGGCCTTCATGTGACTGCCAGCTCTCGGCTGTCAGCCATCAGCTTACATCGTGACTCACGCACAGAAACAGCGGGAGTTGAAGGCAATGGGGCGATGCAAGCTCAGCACCGTCCAAAGATAGGCGAGCCGAGAGCTGACGGCGGTTTTCACTCAGCCATCGATCGTGCCGGCGCAGCTGTAGTTCGATCGGCAATCGAGATCTGCACCTTGCTGTGTTTGCGCCCGTAACTGAAGTAGATCACAAATCCAATCAAGAGCCACACTACCAGCCGGAGCTGAGTTGCCAGCGGTAGGGTGACAATCAGAGCGCCCGAAAACAGAATAGCCAGAATCGGGACCAGCGGCACCAGCGGTGTTCGGAAGGGGCGGTTCAGTTCGGGATGAGTTCTTCGCATGACCCAGACGCCCGCACTCACCAGCACAAATGCCAACAGCGTGCCCACGCTGGTCATCTGATTNCAAAACGCTCAAAGGGAACAGCATTGCCAGGATCGCCACAAAGAAACCCACGACGATAGAGCTGATGTAAGGCGTGCGGAAGCGCGGGTGAATTTTGCTGGCCCAAGGCCACAGAAGGCCGTCGCGCGACATCGAGTAGAACACCCGCGACTGCCCCAGCAACATCACCAGCATCACGGTGGCGAGGCCGGCGAGAGCGCCGAGCTCGACTAAGAACGTCGCCCATTGTTGTCCCGTCACTCGAATTCCCACTACGACCGGATCGGGCACGCTGAGCTGTGTGTAAGGAACCAGACGCGTCAACAGGCCAGACACCAAAATGTAAAGGATGGTGCAGATGATCAACGAACCGAGAATGCCGAACGGCATATCCTTCTTCGGGTTCTTCGCTTCCTGCGCCGCGGTCGAAACGGCGTCAAAGCCGATATAGGCGAAGAACACAATACCAGCGCCACGAAAAATGCCGGACAATCCGAAAGTGCCGAATTCTCCTGTGTTCGGCGGAATGAAAGGATGCCAATGATTGGGCTGCATCTTGTGCGAGAAAAGGAACGCGCCGGCAAGTGCAATGAACACGCACACCACCGCTACCTTGAGGATCACGATCGCGGTGGTGAAATTCGCCGACTCCTTAATACCAATGACCAGAATGGCGGTGATCACGGTGATCACCAGGAAGCCGACGTAGTCATAGGTGAGATGGACCGCCTTCCCGAAAAACATGAAGTCGGAATGCGGCATGGCCGGCAAGTCCATTCCAATGTCGTGGAGGAAAGCGCGCAGGTGCCCGCTCCAGCCGACGGCCACAGTAGCGGCACCAAAGGCGTATTCCAGAACGAGATCCCATCCGATGATCCACGCCACCAACTCTCCGAGCGTCGCGTAGGAATACGTATAGGCACTGCCCGCGATCGGGATCATCGACGCGAATTCCGCATAGCACAGCCCCGCAAAAGCACAAGCAATCCCTGCCAGGATGAATGACAGCAAAATCGCCGGTCCCGCATACAGGGCCGCCGCCTGGCCGGTAATCACGAAGATGCCGGCGCCGATGATCGCGCCGATACCCAGGGTTACGAGATTCAGCGGGCCCAGAGCGCGCCGGAGGCTGTGCTCGCCCGTCTCCTGCGCCTCCTGCATCAGGGTGTGTAGTGGTTTGGTTGCCAGCAGATTTGCCATCTGTTCTTGATCTCCTTAAGGGCTTGCCGAAGTTCCGGCGGCACGCGTGCTCCGCGACCACGCGTAATACACCGGAATCCCCGCCAGCACCACGATCAGCCCCGGCCATGTGTATTGCGGCTTGTAGCGCAATAGTACGACATCGATGAACAAAGCCATCAGAATATAAATCGCCGGTAGAACCGGGTAGCCAAATGCTCGATAAGGACGATCCGCGTCAGGATGCGTGCGGCGCAACACAAACAGTCCGATGATGGTGAGAATATAGAAAACCAGCACCGCCAAAACGACGTACGACAAAAGATCGTTGTAGCTGCCGGAAACGCAGAGCACGCAAGTCCACACCATCTGCACCATCAGGGAGACCGCCGGTGTCTTGTAAGTAGGATGCAGTCTGGCGACGTTGCGGAAGAACAAACCGTCCTTGGCCATGGCATAGTAGACGCGCGCTCCCGCCAGAATGAGGCCGTTGGCACAGCCGATGCTCGACACGATAATGGCCGTGGCCATGATCAGGCCACCCGCGCTGCCGAATATCTGCGTCAGTACAGCCGTGGCGACGCGGTCTTCGGTCGCGTATTGTATGCCGCGCTCGAGAATGCTTGCGCCCGCCGGACTCCCGTGCAGGGGCAGAGCCAGCAGGTAGACGACGTTGCAGGCGATGTAGAAGGCAATCACGACTCCTGTCCCCAGGGCCAGTGACAGCGGGAGGTTCCGGCTGGGATTCTTCACTTCGCCGGCGGTGAAGGTCACATTGTTCCATGCATCAGCGGAGAATAGCGAACCGACCTGCGCGACCGCGAGAATTGTCAGAGTCCCGACGAAGGCGACTGGTCCGCCCACACCTACCTGTACAGCATGCTTCGCACTCAAAGCGGCGTTCTGCCAGAAATGCCCATTGAAGTTCGCAGCCAGTGCGGGTGCGCTTCGACCAAATGCCAGGCCCAACAGCATCAATCCGAAGAGCGCAGCGACCTTGGCGGAGGTGAAGATGTTTTGGATCAGGGCTCCGGTCTTCACCCCAAGCACGTTGATCACCGACAGCACAACCACGATAAGAATGGCCGCTAGATTCTGGGTGTTCAGTCCTACGTCCATGTTTCCCAGCACCATCGGTCCTACACGAATCGGCGGAACCTTCCAGAAATGCAGGATCCAGTGGGTGGAGGAAATTGACGGGAAGAACAAACCCAGGAATCGTCCGAACGCAACGCCCACGGCAGCGATCGTGCCCGTCTGAATCACCAGAAACAGGGTCCAGCCGTACAAAAAGCCCCACAGCGGCCCGAGGGCCTCGCGCAGGTAAACGTACTGGCCGCCGGCCCGCGGCATCATGGCCGCCAGTTCGCCATAACTGAGCGCTGCGATGATGGTCATCACTCCCGTGATGACCCAGGCCCCGATCAGCAGTGCGGGAGATGCCACCTCGCGGGCAATCTCCGCGGACACCAGAAAAATGCCGGAGCCGATCATCGATCCCATGACCAGCATGGTGGAGCTGGTGAGGCCCAGAGCCTTGACCAGTTCCCGATCCTGGTGACTGTGAATTTCCCAGTCGCTGGCTGCGATGGTTGGCGTGGTCGGTGTGCTCAGGGATGGCTCCTTTGGTTGGTCGTTTGTCGTTAGAAGCTATCTCGCAAATGGTTTTGGGAAGGGCACGGCTTCAGCCGTGCCGCCCAAAGCCCACAAACGATGCGGGCTTCAGCCCCTGAGGAAAACCGGGTTTACTCTCTTGCTTCATTTAGGAGATAGCCTCCCTTCGGGAAGGCCTCGCTTCGCTCAGGATGACAATCCAAAATGTCTGACTAACGGCCAACGACCAACGACACGGTTTCAGCACTTTACCTCAAGATGCGGAAAAATTCCTCTGCTGATTTGCGCGGATCTCNTCGGAGATCACGGCCACCGAGTCGGCTCCGGCGTCGATCACCGATCTAGCATTCGCCCGCGTAATTCCGCCGATAGCGACCAGCGGCTTGCCGGTCAGTTGCCGGGCGCGGCGCACTCCCTCGAGGCCAACGACGGGATCAGGGTTCTCTTTGCTGGACGTCGAGAAGACAGGGCCAATGGCGACGTAGTCGGCCGAGGTCGTGTCGGCTTCGGCAACTTGTTCTGGATTGTGAGTCGAGACGCCCAGCCAGCGATCTGGCCCGATGATTTTGCGCACCGATTCGGGTAAAAGATCGTCTTGCCCCATGTGAACGCCGTCGAAGTCGGCGGCTAGGCAGAGGTCAGCGCGATCGTTCATGATGAGCTTGACGGACGGTTGCCCCACCCTTGTCGCGCTTTCTGCGATAGAGCCTGCCCTGAGCGAGCGAAGCGAGTCGAAGCGGTGGGAATTTTGACCTTGGGTGCCCCATCCTTTCGCGTTCTTTGCGAAAGGATGGGCGGGGAAAAGATGGCGCAGTTCCCGCGCCTGTTCCAGCATGATCCGCGCATTGGCGGATTTGTTGCGGTATTGCAGCAGGGTACAACCGCCAGCGACAAGTTCCTCCCCGGCAGCAAACAATGCGTTTGCGTCGGGGAAGCAGCCAGCGTCGAGGATGGCGTACAGACGCGAAAGGAGCACGCAACCCAGTCTACCTGTTTCCCGCAGGAGTACCGTCAGCTGCAAGGGAGTATAGCGTCCGACGATGCTATCATCGATGCACGCACGTCAGCAGTGACCACACAGAGGCATCTGATTACCAATCCCACGCCTTTGCTCATTGTCGTGACCGGACGACCCGGGTCTGGAAAGACAACGTTAGCGCACAGCCTGGCGCAAGCGGTGCGGTGTCCCGCAATCTGCAGAGACGAAATTAAAGAGGGTCTTGTGAATGCGCGGGGAGAAATACAAGGGTCCCCAGAGGACATCCAGTGGCAAGCTTACGAAACGTTCTTCGATGTAATCGAGCTGCTACTCAAACGTCGCGTGTCGTTGATTGCAGAGGCTGCGTTCCAGCACGATCACTGGGAGCCGAAGTTGGAGCCGATAAAGCAGTTCGCTCATATCCGAGTTGTTCTCTGCACAATCGACCCTCAGCTGGCCCGAGCACGATACATTGCGCGAGGCCTCGCCGATCCTGATCGCGAGCTCTTTCATGCAGATCGTCCCGTGCGGGCTGCACGAGAGGGACGCGAACTCCCGATTGGTATCTACAATCCTCCCCATTTTGGCGTTCCGATCCTACACGTCGATACGACCGACAGCTATCAGCCAGCGTTCGAATCAATCCTTTCCTTTGCTATTGCGAGGAACAATAACGACTCTGTTTGTCGATGAGAGTGCCTTAACGGCGGCGAGGACGCCTCGTAAAACTCAGTATTCTGGGCACATCGTCAAAGCTGGGGAAACATCGCCATCCAACAACTGTCACCCGCCATTTTTCTTCAGAAACCGCTCAATAAATCCCGTATCAACCCTTCCCGCTCGAAAGTCCGGGTCGGCCAGAATTTTGCGGTGCAGCGGGATCGTCGTGTAGACGCCCTCGACGATGAACATCTCCAGCGCGCGCGCCATGCGGGAAACCGCTTCGTTGCGGTCTTTGCCACGCACGATCAGCTTGGCAATCAGTGAATCGTAGTACGGCGGGATAACGCCTTCGGCATACGCGGCGGTGTCGACGCGCACGCCCGTTCCTCCTGCGGGATGAAACGCCGTGATCTTCNCCCGCGGACGGCGTGAACTTTTCGGGATGCTCGGCGTTAATTCGGCACTCGATGGAGTGCCCGCGATGCACGATGGGCCCGAGCAAAACTTCGTTCATGCGCGCGCCCGCCGCGATCATGATCTGGCTCTTGACCAGGTCGACGTCGGTGACCATCTCCGTGACCGGGTGCTCGACCTGAATGCGGGTATTCATCTCAATGAAGTGCAGGCGCCGGTCCTGATCCATCAGAAATTCGATCGTGCCCGCGTTGGTGTAGCCGATCGAAGCCAGCGATCGGCACAGCACCTCCCCGATCTTGCTGCGCAACTCGGGCGTGACCTGCGTCGAAGGCGACTCTTCGAGCAGCTTCTGATGGCGGCGCTGGATGGAGCATTCGCGCTCGCCCAGGCTGACCACGTTGCCGTGCTCGTCGGCCAGTACTTGAAATTCGATGTGGCGGGGATGGTCGACGTACTTCTCCATGTAGAGGTCGCCGTTGCCGAATGCTGCGGCGGCCTCGGCCTGGGCCGCTTTGAAGAGTCCCGGCAATTCCTCTTCGCTGCGCACGATGCGCATGCCGCGTCCGCCGCCGCCCGCCGAAGCCTTCACGATCACAGGGAAACCAACCTGCCGCGCCCATTCCACGGCTTCGCCTTCGGACGCAATGATGCCGTCCGACCCGGGGAGAATGGGCACGCCAGCCTGCTTCATGGCGGCGCGGGCTTTTTCCTTCTCGCCCATCAGGCGGGTGACTTCCGGCCGCGGACCGATGAACTTGATGCCGCTGGTCTCGCACACTTCGGCAAAATTCGCGTTCTCGGCCAGCAATCCATAGCCGGGATGCACCGCCTCGACGTTGGCAATTTCAGCAGCGCTGATCACGGCGGGAATGTTCAGATAGCTCAGGGCTAATTGCGGCGGTCCGATACAAATGGCTTCGTCGGCGAAGCGCACCGGCAG
>OCOJ01009992.1_pt2 | contig 25704 bp, 25 predicted proteins | sample 1539251 | NCBI WGS metagenome assembly OCOJ01 (sample SAMN01911457, study PRJEB22624) | soil metagenome | biome: Soil | place: Malaysia | collected 2012-04-30 | depth RA_metagenome m
TGACGATTAGAGTTGCCTTCGAATATCACATCTAAGGAGGCTTTTCATGGCCACTAGCCCAATTCGGACTCCCCAATTTAAACTCGAGATAGAGAAAACGGAGTCAGAGGCGACTGTCCGCGTAATAGGCCGGATCACCTCGGACTCATCCCCGTCGCTGGCGAACACCGTTCGCGATCTAGTCCCCAATCGCAAGCGCGTGGTCTTAGACCTGACAAACGTGGACCACATTGATAGTTCCGGCCTCGGTGCGCTTGTGAACATGTTTATGCATGCGAGAAGGGAGAATTGCGACCTGGAGCTCACCAATCAGAAGCCGCGCATACGGGATCTGTTCCGCGCAAGCAGGTTGGATTCCGTGTTCGAGGGTCATGAGGAGCTCTTTGGGATGACCCCTGATTAGCCTTTTCAAGCCGCCTTGAGCGGGAATGCGCGGCCCGGCACTTTCTTGAAAGAATAACCTATCTTCCCTGGGCACCAGTCTGCGCGATCTGCGATTGCAGTTGCTGTGGATTCTCCAGCACCGGCAGCCACTTTTCTCGCACGGCTGCGAATTCCGCCCGGTTCTTCTTCGACACGGGTTCGGAGGGCGGCAGCCCCAGCTTTTCAAAATTCAGGAATTGTCCCTTCTTCGAAATGCGGAAATCCAGGTGCGGCCCCGTCGCCAGTCCGGTCATCCCCACCAGCCCAATGGTCTTACCGATATCCACATGCTCGCCCGGGTGCACGAAAATCTTCGACAGGTGCAAGTACATGGTCTCGTATCCTTGCGCATGTGAGATCTTCACCATGTTCCCGTCGCCGCCCTTGCCCCCCGCAAACTCCACGCGCCCGCTGCCGATGGTCTGCACCGGGGTCCCCACAGGTGCTCCGTAGTCTGTCCCCAAGTGCGGCCGGTAGGTCTTCAAGATGGGATGAAACCGCGCTTTGCTGAAATGGGATGTCACCGGCGCCGCAAATTTCAATGGCGACCGCAGGAACGCCTTCTGCAGCGACTTTCCGTCCGCGGCGTAATAGGCCGCGTGACCTTGCTCATCATGAAAGAGCAAAGCCTGATATTTCTTACCGCCATTGTCATACTCCGCTGCCAAAATTCTTCCGTACGCCGCAGTTTCGCCATCCGAATACTTCTTCTTTTCGATCACGACCCGAAACGTATCTCCCTTTCGCGGGTCTGTATAAAAATCCAGGTCGTAGCGGAAGATCTGCGCCAGCCGCAACGCTACCTCGGGCGACTCCCCCGCATCCTCTACGGCGTTAAACAATGAATCCTCGAGCTCTCCGCTCACCGCTTCGACTTCCACGTGCGAAGGGATCTCCCGCACCTCCGCCGAAAATCCTTGCGTCTCCGGCACGATGTGCAAAACCCGGTCCGGATCAATCTTGTAGTCGATCTGGCGCAGCTCACCCACCACGGATCTTCCCACCACAATCGTGTTCCCCGCGCGCAATTGCCGCAGATTAAAGGCGTTTTGCGCCGCCACCGTTGCTCCGGCCGCCTCGACTTGGCTCAAACCGAGGTTCTGCAATGCCGTGGCGAAATTTTTTCCCGCTGGAATTTTCTTCGTCGTCGGCAAGACCACCTGCGCGCGAATGCGCTCCGCTTCCGCCCGCGCCAGCACCACTTGTTTTTGGAATTCTTTCTCCGCTTCGCGCCGCTGCCGGATAGCGTACCCATCCATCAACACTCCAGCAATTACGGCAATTCCCAGAACCCACAAGAATGCTCGGCTCAACTCTTCCCCCAGACTGCTTGTTTTCCTCGACGATTCCTTCGCGAACCGTCACCCCACAACCAAATCGGAATGCCGCACGCCTCTCTTTTGTCCCACTGCGTTCGCTACGTCAATCGTTTGTCGGAGTGCGTGCGCTTAATCCTCCACGGGTCCTGCGGCGCGATTTCCCGGAATTCTTGCGTCAATTCACCCAGCATCCCGCCCGTGCGTCATGCAAGTCGTTTGATTTCAATGCCCACACCCTGACTGTTTCTGGCATGGGTCTTGCCCTTGCTCTCCAGTGAGGGATTCCATGATTGAGCTTGAAGTTCACCCCGAAATTCACGTCCAAGAACAACCCCAGCGCCCGGCTTATTCCACTTGCCGCAAATGTCACCGCAGCTTCCGCGCCAAGTGCGAGGACCAACTCAGCCTCGAATTGTGCAACACCTGCTTCGACGCGCTTCGCTATCCCGGCGAAGCGATTCCCTGCGTGCACATCAAGGTACGCCCGCGCAAGTCCGTTCCCTTTTAAACAGACTGGCTGAGTCTAGGCTCTGCTGCACTCCCACATCTTCCTATTTGGATGGGCTTACTTGCCGGCGGCTACGCTAGCCACGCTGGGTGCCGGAGTTCCCTTCGCCGTTTCTGAAAAATAATTCTGCTGGCGCAGCCTTCTGTAAATTCCGCCCGCCACCTGGGCCGCGGTGGGGCCCTTCACACGACGCGTGTTCCCGCGCAGCAACACCGCGAGCGCGATCCTTGGATGGGTCTCATCCGCGTAGCTTACAAACCAGCCGATGCGCGAGGGGTTTGTGCGGTCATCACAGGTTCCGGTTTTGCCGAGGGGCGTTTCGTCGCCGCCCTTGTCGTAGCTCAAGCGGCCCGTACCATAGAGCACCGCCGCCAGCATTCCCTCCCGCACTTCCGGCAAAACGTTAGATATATTGAGTTCCCGTTTCACCCTTGGCTCGAAATTCTGTACCTCTTCCGGCGTATGGGGATATTGCAAATAGTAGAGTGTGCCGCCATTCGCAAACGCCGCCGCAATGGCCGCAAGTTGCAACGGCGTAATCTGGATTCCTTCCCCAAAGCTGGACATTCTCGCCACGCCGCCGAACGCCGGCGGCTGCGTCGGGAATGAACCCGGATGCTCCTCCGCCAGATTGTAACCGGCCAACTCGCCCAGGCCCATCAAGCGCCCGTACCTGGAGACGGTGTCAAATCCCATGCGCCGGCCCAGTTCCTCGAAGAACGTGTTGTTCGAGTGCGCCAGCGCTTCGGTCAAATTCATGTACTTGCGGCGACCCACTTTGAGCATGGTGTCGTTACTGATCACATTTTCTTCCAGGGCGGCAATCGCAATGGTGGGCTTGATCGTGGAGCAGGGAATGTATCCGTCGCTGAAGGCCACCGTCTGGTTGACCACCGTCAAGATGCGTCCCGTGTTCGGGTCTACCGCTACCACCGAACCGTTGTACCGGCCCAGCGCATCCACTGCCGCGGCCCGCACCACCGGGTCGTCATAACTCGGGTCGTCCGCGCTCACCGAATCCGCGTACGTCGGTGCATAGCCGCGATACCGCGAAGGCGTGAGCTTTTTCTTTTTCGAGGACTTTGACTTTGAGTTCGACGTGCTGTTGACGATTGGTTTCCCAGCAGGATCTGCTGCTGGCAGAGGCAAGGCGAGCGTCGCAACCAGGAACGCCGCCGCTGTCGTTTTTCCCATTTTCCCGATCATTGGCCGTTGAGTCTTCTCTGTTCTCAGTACTTCTAGAATGGTGAGGTGCGAATCTACTTCATCGCCATCCTCAAGGTCAACTCCTGTTTGACCCTTAGCACTTCGGCCACCACTCGTTTTCAGCACCACATTCCAAAGCACTTACAAATGTCTCATAGGCGGCTTCTCAACTCCAAGCGAGGCGCCTATCGCAAACTGAGACATAGTGTAAGGCCTGGGTCGTGCCTCGGCAATAGTTAACTCGGCCCAGTACGCTTCTATGTGCTTTCTTTTGAACGCCTGACCGTAGGTGCAGCATTGGGACAAGTCCCCTGTCCGCTCGCCCAAAACCCTTCCTAAAAGAAACGGGCGGGGTCACCCTTCCCCGCCCCGCCCGCTCTCTTCTTCAGAAGAAACCGTTGACTCAGCGTGCCGGCTTCCCTTTCGATTCTGCCGCCGCCGCTGCCGCCGCGAGCTTTACCGGCGCCTTCTCTGTCGGCACGTTCGCTGCGTGGCCATTGGCTCCCGAAATCGCTAAGTTCTGGCTCGCTCCCGGAATTTCCATCTTCTTCCGCAGCGTGTTTTCAAGCTTTTCGCGGATGTCCTTGTTCTCTTTCAGGAAGATGCGCGCGTTCTCACGCCCTTGCCCCATGCGTTCGCCGCCGAAGCTGAGCCACGTGCCGCTCTTCTCGATGACGCCCTTCTCCACACCGAGATCCAGCAGATCGCCCTCGCTGGAAATCCCTTCGCCATACAAAATGTCGAATTCCGCTTCCCGGAATGGCGCCGCCACTTTGTTCTTCACCACCTTCGCGCGTGTCCGCGAACCCACCACGCGGTCGCCTTCCTTGATCGCCTGCACCCGGCGAATATCCACGCGCATGGATGCATAGAACTTCAGCGCGCGCCCGCCCGTGGTTGTCTCCGGATTGCCGAACATCACGCCAATCTTCTCGCGAATCTGGTTGATGAAAATCAGGCAAGTCTTTGACTTCGAAACAATCGCCGTCAGCTTCCGCAGCGCCTGCGACATCAGCCGCGCCTGCAAACCCATCTGCGGCTCGCCCATCTCGCCTTCGAGTTCCGCTTTCGGCACCAGCGCTGCCACCGAATCCACCACCACAACGTCCACTCCCCCGGAACGGATCAGCGTTTCCGCGATCTCCAGGGCCTGCTCCCCGTTGTCGGGTTGCGACACCAACAGGTTGTCCACGTCCACGCCCAGCTTCCGCGCGTAAGCCGGATCCAGCGCGTGTTCTGCGTCGATGAACGCGGCTTGCCCCCCGAGCTTCTGCGCCTGGGCGATCACGTGCAAGGTCAGCGTGGTCTTACCGCCCGCTTCCGGCCCGTAAATCTCGATCACGCGCCCACGCGCAAATCCGCCCACGCCCAGCGCCGCGTCCAGCGACAAGCAGCCCGATGGAATTACATTCACCGGCACCAGCACATCTTTGCTGCCCAGCCGCATGATCGAGCCCTTGCCATAGGACTTCTCGATCTGCGAGATCGCCGCTTCCAACAACTTCGCCCGTTCATCAGCCATTTCTCACCTCGGTGGAGGAAATTAGGAATTTTGCGATCGGGCTACTGGCTTCGCTCTCTTCGGGCCGGCGCCGGGACTGCGCCGCTCCATAAATAACAATATTGGAATATTACCAATTCGTACTTAAGAAAGCAAGCCTGATTTTCCCCTTTCGCTCTGCCAATCTTTCAACCGCTGCACCCATGCTCCAGGTCGTGATCCACCAGCTTGGCCTGCGCCGCTTGCTCTCGCCGGTCCCACTCCGCCTGTTCGGCCCGGTCCAGCCCGCGAAGACGCGCCAAGTACTGCCCGCGCGTGCGCACCTCAAGCCACTCAAACTCAAGGCGCTCGCGCTCCTTACAGCATAGACCACCGCTCCGAAGCTCGCTCATAGCCACCTGTTGAAAAACTGGCAGCCCCACGGTACCCTAAGGGCGAAGAAAAAGCAAATACTATCTTCGCCCCATATTCGCCATCGACAGCCAGCGGGATTCCTACGCTCTCGATTGGACACAATCAATAGGTTCGCACAGGGCTGATTCAGGCAAGTGGCACGGAGTTCATTTTTCGTAGCTATAAAATCCCCGCCCAGATTTCCGTCCCAGCCAACCTGCCGCCACATATTTTTTTNCCCCTGCCCATAGCTATAAAATCCCCGCCCAGATTTCCGTCCCAGCCAACCTGCCGCCACATATTTTTTTAGCAGCGGGCATGCCCGATACTTCGGATCACCCAAACCTTCTAGCAGCACATGCATGATGTCCACACACACATCCAGCCCGATGAAGTCCGCCAACTCCAACGGCCCCATTGGATGATTCATCCCCAGCTTCATCACCGCATCCACGGCCTCCGGTGTCGCCACGCCTTCCATCACCGCGTACGCCGCCTCATTAATCAATGGCATCAGCACGCGGTTAGACACAAACCCCGGCGCATCGTTCACCGCCACCGGCGTTTTCCCCAGCTTCTTCGCCAGTTCCATCGTCGTGGCAAACGCCTCGTCGCCTGTCTGCAGCGCGCGAATCACCTCGACCAGCACCATCACTGGCACGGGATTCATGAAGTGCATGCCCACAAACCGTTCCGGCCGCTTGGTCATCGCCGCCAGCGTGGTCACCGAAATCGAGGAGGTGTTGCTCGTCAGAATCACTTCCGGCCGCAGCAACCGGTCCGCCTCGGTCAACACCGCGCGCTTGATCTCAATCTTCTCCGGCACCGCCTCCACCACAAAATCCGCCGCCGCAATCGCGCCCATTTCCGTCACTGGCTTCAGGCGCGCCAGCACGCCGGGCTTCTCTGTCTCGGTCAATTTCCCTTTCTTCACCTCGCGGTCCAGGTTTTTCCCAATCGTCTCCATCGCCCGCTGCAGAAACCGCTCCTCCACGTCGCGCAGAATCACGTCATAGCCCGCCCGCGCAAACACGTGAGCAATCCCGTTTCCCATCGTCCCCGCGCCCAGCACCGCCACGGTCTTGATCGAATCAATCGACACGAATCAGCCCTCCGTCACTCTTCCAGTAGCCGCCCTCAAACCCTCTTCAGAAGAATTCGTCATTAGTAGAATTCGTCATTCCGAACGGAGTCTGCGAAGCAAGGAACCTCTCTTTCTTATTTGACGAAGAGGGATTCCTCGCCGGGCTCGGAATGACAACCAGATGCACCAAGCATGCATTCGCGGGAACAGTGCGGTCAAGCCAGCTCCTTCTTTTCTGCTGTGCCGTGACTTCTATCGCGCTCGCTCAACGCCAGCCACGCGGCCAGCGTGGCGAACTTTTCGTCCTGGGACCACGGCGCGCCTAACGGCCGGCCCATTTCGCTGACTCGTCGCGTGACCGTGTCCTCGCTGCATCGTAAAATCTCCGCGGCACGCCCCAATAACTCTCTTTCCTTCACTCGGAATTCCTTCAATCCATACTTTTTGCTCGCGAAGCTCAGCGCCTCGCGGGATAACTCCCCGTCTGCCGTATGAATCAGTGGGTGAGCTGCCAATATCTTCTCCAGGTTCGGCAAAGTCCGGCCCGAAGCGAACAGGAGGCCGCAATGAGTCAGGCGGTAGTCTGTCCCGTCCAGTTTCCTCTCAATACCCCGCATGGCGCGATAGGCCAGGTGCCTCGCTTCCGCCCTCACCAGCGAAATGAACTTCCGGCCTTCCAGCAACAGCATTTTCTCTGCAGTGTGGTAGGGCTGCCGAAAAGAATAATTGAATGTTTTCACCAGATGAAGGCGTTCCCGGATCAGCACGACCGGCTCGCCCCTCTCCAAAGACAAAACTACAAGCGCTGTCCACCCGGAATGCGGGCGAAATCCGACCGCAGCATTTTTCATGGAAGCCTCCGGTAGGGAAAAGGAGGACCTAAGAGTGTAAGCCGGAGAAGCCTGTGTCAAGAAGAACTGCAATTATCTCGAATGATGCCGCAAGGGCGCTTTGAACACTGTTGTGGACAACGCTCTTGCACTACTCCGGCGGATGACCTTCCACCACCTCGTGCACAATTTCCCGCGCCCGCCCTTCGTCTTCCGGCATCACGAACAACTGCGTTCCCTGCTCGCTCTTGTCCAGGCGGCAACGAATCCCATTCTCATGCAAGGCCGCCACCAAGAAATCGCCCGGTTCCCCGCTTTCCGCTGACCATACCAGCGCCGTCGCATCTTCCGGAAACCAATCCGTGCCCTCGCCCGCACTTGGCGGCCCCGGAATGTTCTCTTCCGGCGAAGGAGTAAGTGTCTCTGGCAGTTTCCGAACAGCTTCTGGGGAGCGCTCCATCAACAACCCCTTCAATTCTCCCGCCCCTACGTCCTCCACGTCATCCGTTCCATAAGCTTCCTTCACCGCGTTCTCTGCTCTCTCGAAGAGGGAAAACGGGACGCCCACTTCATACGCTGGATAATTGCGCAGGTTGAACAGGTGATCGCGCCGGAAGATGGTGTTATGCGGGATTCCCGCCTCATCCAGTACGCCGCACAACTCCGCATGGACTCGCGGGTCTTCCCCTTTCCAAAACGAACAGAACGGGTCTTCGTTGGGGTCCCCCGGTTCACTCTCGCCCCGCAGTTCAATCGCTGTCTTCGGTAATTCCCACACCAGGTCCACGTCGCAATCCGCACAGTGTGTGAATCCCGGCCGGTATTCCGCTTTGCATAGAGGACAAAACATTCCCAGACTCACTCTACACCTTATTGGAACCGGACTGTCATCCCGAACAAGGCGAGCGAGGAATCCCTCTTCGAACTTCCAACTTCCAACTTCTAACCTCTAACTTCTGCCTTCTAATAGTTCGGCGTCACTCCCAAATTCCAAAAAATGAACGAGTAAATGTCCGCCGTCAGCGCAATCTGCTTTGACGTGCTGCTCGAACCGTGGGCGGACATCGTGTCCACCCGGATTAGCACTGGATTCGCATGACTCGCTTCCGCCTGCAACGTCGCCGCATATTTGAACGAGTGCGCCGGCACGACGCGGTCATCGTGGTCCGCCGTGGTGATCAATGTCGCTGGGTACTTCACCCCCGGCTTGATATTGTGCAGCGGCGAATAGGCATAAATGGCCTTGAATTCGTCGGCGTTGTCGCTCGAACCGTAGTCCGCCGCCCAGTTCCATCCGATCGTAAACTTCTGGAACCGCAGCATGTCCATCACGCCCACTTGCGGCACCGCCACGCGAAACAGGTCCGGCCGCTGGTTGACCACCGCTCCCACCAGCAGCCCGCCGTTCGAGCCGCCATTGATAGCCAGATACTCGGGGGAAGTGTATTTATTCGCAATCAACCATTCGGCCGCAGAGATAAAGTCGTCAAACACATTCTGTTTTTTCTGCTTGATTCCCGCCTCATGCCACTTCTCGCCATATTCCCCGCCGCCCCGCAGATTCGCCGAAGCGTACACGAATCCCTGCTCCAGCAGCGCTAACCGGAGCGAATTAAAAGTCGGGGATACCTTGATGTTGAATCCCCCATAACCGAACAGCAGTGTCGGATTCCTCCCGTCCAGCTTCAGCCCTTTTCGATAGGCCAGGAACATGGGCACGCGGGTGCCGTCCTTGCTGTTGTAGAAAACCTCCTTTGTTTCGTATTCCTCCGGGCGAAACCCCGGAATCTCCGGCGCCTTGAACACGCTGGCTTTCTTCGTCGCCAGCTCATACCGGAACACTGTCGACGGATAATTCATCGACGAATACAGGAAAAATGCGTTCGCGTCGCTGCGATTGCCTTCGAAGCCGGTTGTCGTCCCCGCCCCGGGCAGCTCAATTTCGTTCTCGAGCTCTCCGCCGAAACTGTACACGTAGACGCGACTCGCCACGTCTTTCAGGTACGTCGCAAACAACTTGCCGCCGAGCGACTTCACCGTCCCCAATGCTTCCGGTTTCTCTGGGAGCACGTCTTTCCACGGCGCTTGTGGTTTCGCGGGATCGTAGAGCGCCACTTTTCCGTTTGGAGCCCCGTGGTTGGTCGCAATCAGGAATTTGTCCCCGAGGTTGTCCACTACCTCATAACTGTCATCGGCAATCTCACTGACAATCGGCGTGAACGTCTTCTGGTTTTTCGTCAGGTCCCGAAAGTACAGTGCGTTTCCACGTTTCCCTTTCCCCCGATCTTCGATAATCAAAATCGCAAAGCGTTCGTCGTTGGTGGTGGCGACAACGTGGAACTGCTGCGGATTGGCTTTATCCTCGAAAACCAGTTCATCGTCCGATTGCGGCGCGCCCAGCTTATGGTAGTAGACCTTCTGAAACTCGTTCTTCGAAGAAAGCTCGTGTCCTTTTTCCGGCGCGTCGAATCGGCTGTAGAAAAATCCGTTGCCTGCCCATGCTCCGCCTTCAAACTTCAGCCATTTCAGATCGTCGGAAAGATCCTTCTTCGTGGCCACGTCCAGGACGTGGACTTCCTGCCAGTCCGACCCGCCCACCTGCATCCCGTACGCCGCATAGCGTCCGTCGCGCGAAACCTGGAAACTCCCCATCCGCGTCGTGCCGTCCGCGGAAAACTTGTTCGGGTCCAGCAGCACTTCCGGGGCGCCGTCCAGTCCCTTCTGCACATACACCATGTTTTGATTCTGCAAACCGTCATTCTTCGTGAAGAACAACAATTCGCCCTTGCGGAAGGGCACCGTGTACCTCGGGTAGTTGTAGAGTTGCTCCAGCCGTTGCTTCACCTGCCCTCGGTAGGGAATCTTATCGAGGTATCCAAACGTGACCTTATTCTCCTCCACCACCCATTTTGCGGTTTCCGCCGAACTATCGTCTTCCAGCCAGCGGTACGGGTCCGCCACTTTCGTTCCGTGGTAATCGTCAACCTGATCCACCTTCCGCGTCTGTGGATACTCCAGCGACTGCCCCAGCAAAGGCAGCGCCCCGAACAACAGACCCAGGAACGCGACGACTGCCAGCAGACCTCCTGCCTTGCTCCTGTAGAGGCCGCCTTCTGAGGCTCGCCACCCTTCCAACGGCAGTTTCTCAAGTCGCATACTCAGTTCCACGGTGCGTGCCCCCCTTTGTTTCGCAACGGCATCCATCCAGCCTTCTATTCTCTGCGAAAATTGGTACTTGACCAATCTAGTTTGTATGGCAAACTAGTCTGTATAGACAGGAGCCGCCATGACCTCCGCCCCCGCGCCCCTCCTCTCCGCCGAGCAGCGCGCTTGGCAATATTGGTTTGACGATGGCTTGCCCACTTTGGTCGCCGGCGTCGGCTGTTTGCTGGCCGCTGTCTTCTTCGCCTACGACGAGAGCCGCAACGCCACCCCGTTCACTATTGCTGTTACTTTCATTGCTCTACTACTCTATGCCGCGGTGCTTCTCTTTCACCGCTACATCGTCGACTGGCTCAAAACGAAAATCACCTATCCTCGCACCGGCTATGCGCAACCGCCGTACTTCGCCGAAGAGGCCTCCGCGCCTCTGGAAATGGTGTCTTTGTCCATTCAAGACGCAGATGCAAAGCGCCCATCCGATATCGAGCGGCTTCGTACTTACCGGAGACAGCGTCTCATATTCATCTGCGTCGTCGTGGCTGTGGCCACGATAGCGATGATGTTCATCCAGAACCGCTGGATTTGCGCGCTGGTAGGTATTCTCATGGCGGTTGCTCTCTGGACATGGGGCCGAAAAGTACAACGCCTTTCTTGGGTGATCCTCGGCGGTTTCCCGTTCGTTGGCTTCTATATGACGCTTTTTCAGGCGCACCATGTGGTCGGCGTACGTCGCATCGCTTATTTTCTGGGTGGCGCCGGAGTGGTTTTGATTCTGGATGGCGCCCTCACACTCGTCCGCTACTTGCGCGTAAATCCCAGGCCAAAGCCGACAGAACCATGAGTGGCAACGGCATCAAGGATCTCTCTTCCCTCGACCGCGTGATCCACGAGCCCGCGCGATTGATGATCATGACCATTCTCTTTGCCGTTGAAGAAGCGGACTTCGTCTATCTCCAGCGCGAATGCAATCTCACCCAGGGCAATCTCTCCAGCCATCTGTCCAAACTCGAGGAAGCTGGCTACCTGACCATCACGAAAACCTTCAAAGGCAAATATCCGCTCACCGTCTGCAAGTTGACCCGCAAGGGCCGCCAAGCCTTCGAAGCCTATTCCGCTGCCATGCGCTGCGTCACCCACGGCTTGACTCCTTCCAAGTCCCAGTAAACAAATGACTTGCCCTCCTCTTTTCTTCTTTGCATCTTCGCTTCCTTACTTCTTTTTGCGTCTTTTTTCTCTCCCCATCCGTATCCACGTTAGTATGAGCGCACAGGCTTTCACTTTAACTGCTTCGAGGTCGCCGCTTTTCTTTGCGGGTCTCATGACCGAGGACACCTCATCGCTCGCCGCAGGTTTGCGCCGCCGCGACCCTGATCTTCTCGATCGGCTCATTGAGCAATACCAGCAGCGTCTGTACCGCTATTTGCTCTTTCTCACCGGCGATCGCACGCTCGCCGAAGACCTTTTTCAGGAAACCTGGGTCCGTGTACTGGAGCGCGGTCATCAGTACAACGCGAAATCCAGATTCGAGTCCTGGCTTTTTGCCATTGCCCGTCATCTGGTCATTGACGTCTCGCGCCGTAAGAAGCTGCGCAGTCTCGAGGAACTGGCCGATCCGGAGACCGAGCGGCCCTACGAGCCGCCCGATGACCGTTCGGCTTCCGCCCTGCAACTACTTGTCGCACGCGAAAACGAGCAAGCGATCCAGCTATCGCTTCTGAAGATTCCCGCTTACTATCGCGAAGTTCTGCTCCTTCGCTTTCAGGAAGAACTCGGCCTCGAAGAAATCGCCTCGGTTCTCTCCACGCCGCTTTCTACCGTAAAATCGCGTCTTTATCGCGGGCTAGCCGCGCTGAAATCCGTCTTGTCGGAAGGTGCCGCATGAGCGAAAACCTCCACCAACGCGCCCAACAGCTTTTCGCTCAGTCGCTCGTCGAAGGACTCTCTTCCACCGACCAGGCGTGGCTGGAGGCACACTTGCGCGAGTGTGCGGCCTGTGTCCGGGAAGTTGCTTCCACACGCGAGTTGCTACACGCGCTCCGCAGCGTTCCGGTCTCTGTCCCCCGCGATCTCGCGGCACGCACGCAAATGCGCGTTCGGTTGCGCGCGCAGGAATCGGCGCAAGTTTCCAGCGGTGGTGTGCTTCTCTGGGTCATCACTGGCGCAAGTTGGTTGCTCGGCGTGCTGAGCGCGCCCTTGGTTTGGCGCGGCTTTGCCTGGGTCGGCGCGCAGTTGAATTTGCCGAAGACCGTTCTGGAATTTGGTTTTGTGCTCTGGTGGACATTGCCTCCATTGCTTGCCGTCGCCGCCGTTCTCCATCAGCGCGCGATCAGCAATGGCATTGGGGCTCGGAGCTTCAGCTCTGACTACAGAGCCCCTGAGGAAGCCGAGTTCGGTAGACCTTGGGCTTCAGCCCGAGGCGCGAAGCGCCCCTGAGGAATTGTTCTGTGAATCGAGGGATCACATGTCTGATGCATTCAATGAACGGCTTCGCCTGATTCGTTTTCGCCGCAAGCGCGAGCGCTCCACATTCCGTGAAGAACTGCGCATCATCCCCAAGTGGATCGTCTGGACCTGCACAACGCTCTACGCCCTCGGTCTCGTCATTGGAATCTCCGTCAATCTCCATGGTTTTCAGACCGGCGGGGATATCTTCCCGGACGAGACCCTGCGCCATCAGCCCTTCCTTTCCTGCCTGGCGCTCGCTGGCGTTATCACCGCCATGGCCTTTGCCGTGTCTGTACTGTTGCTGATGCTCGGTTACGTTTATCGCGATGCCAAACGCCGCGGCATGAATGCCGGGCTGTGGACGCTCCTCGTTCTCATCCTTTCGGGGGGCTACTTCTTCATTGGCCTCATCATCTATTTGCTGGTGCGTGAGCCGCTGCCCTTTACCTGTCCGCAGTGTGCCGCCACCGTCAATGCTCGTTTTAATTTCTGCCCCAACTGCAAATACAATCTGCACCCGGCTTGCCCGCAGTGCCAGCGCGAAGTCGCGGACACCGACAAGTTCTGCCCCTACTGCGCCACTGAACTCCGCCACGCTCCCAAGCCTTCCGCTGAGCCGGGTGCTTCCGGCAGTCCGCTTTCTTGAGCCGTTCAGATCCTCTTAGTTGGCAGTAAGGGGCCAGGACCCACTCCAAGGGCTGAATCGGGCTCAAGATGTGCCGTGGAATTTTGAGGCGGGCCACTCTTTCGTCACGAATCTGGTAACTTGGCCATCCCTCACCTCGTCCTAGAGACAGCCCCTCGCGCGCCAGGTGACTCGGCGAGGGAGATGGGAGGCGAGCGTGTCACAGCTTCCGAAAAAATGGCCGGCACTGCATCGGCTCACGGCCTTTGGGCTGATGCTGCTTCTCGCGTCTCCCCTGTGCGCGTATGATTTCCCCCTGACCTCCAGCGCTATTCGCGACGCCTATTTTCTTGGAACCAGGCAAACCGGCATAGACGATTTTTTCGCCGCCTACACGCACATGGTCCCGGAGCTTTCTGTCAGCAAAGAGTTCGTCACCCGCGTGCGGCTTGAAACACCCTTCACTCAGGTCGTCGATCACGTCAGCAAAACCGTCAATTACTCCGCGCAGAATGCCACAAAGGACTTCTACGGCAAGCCTGCCGTCTTCCGCATGTACCTCGAAATTTGCTACATGGTGGACGCACCATTGCCCAGTGCGGTCAAAATCACGGTCATCCAGAACGACAAGGGAATCCCCCCGCAATCCGAAGAGCGCAGCGCCTTCTTCCCTGCCACGGATCCGTACACGTACATGCCGAACATCGGAGAGAAAGTGAAACTCGAATTCGATCCGCGGAAATTTGACTCTTCGACCCTCACCATCCGCATCGACACTCCGGACGACCAACACGCCAAGACCGAGTTCGACCTGTCATCCCTACGATGAACAATTCCTGAGGAGGATGCGGATAAGGACTTCTTACCGTCGTTCAAAACCAGCCTGCGGTAGCAGGCCAAACGGCGCAGCGAGGAATCGCTCTTTCCTCAATTGGATGCGGGGGGCGGAACAACTGCCCCGTAGCATCACTTCAACTGTTTGCGGAGGCTCTGGAAGCCGGGGGAGCCGTTTCGTCTGCGCTCGGGCCATAGAGCCCGGGGACGGCAATATCCAGCAAACGAAAATACACAGTGAGTTGTGCGCGGTGATGAATCAGATGGTTGAACACCATGCTCCGGATGCACGCCACACGCGGCATGGTGAAGATGGTCTTGCCTCCAGCCAGGAGTGTCCAGTCCTTCATCATGTCTTGATCGCTGGCCGCCATCAGGGCCGACCGCGTGTCCGCAACATTCTTCTCGAAGACCGCGAGCAACTCTTTCCGATTCGTGATTGCGGGAGGCTGATAGGAGGGGCCATCGACGGGAGCGTAATCCAGTTGCTCCGTTTGAAGGGTATATGCCGCCCAGCCCGGCAGAGTGGCCACATGCCCAGCAAGCCACCCAACGGTTCCGGACTTTTCATGGGGCTTCCAATTCCATTGATTCTCGGGAACGCGTTCCAGAATCTTTCGCGTGTTTTCCATTTCTTTGTCGAATTCTGCCAGCATCGCTTGGCCGATGGTCATCACTTTTCTCCTTTGGCTTAAAATTGCGGAGCCCCGGATGGGGCCAGGTAGGTTTGGAAACGGAGGACCTTCACGATAGCATATGGACCGGGCGAGTCCAAGCATGATTTCTTCGCGATAGCGCCTTTCCCTTGCGTTGTTTTAAGCTTGGCAGGAGAATTTCGCCATGCCACACCAACTCACCACTTCCTATGTGAGGGATTCCATCGATTTATTCCGCTATTACAAAAAACTCGGCGAGCGCGCCATGGAGCAGTGCCCCGACGAAGGACTCTGCGCAACTCTCGATGATGAGTCAAACTCCATCGCCATCATCGTGAAGCATATGGCGGGAAACATGCGCTCGCGCTGGACCAATTTCCTCACCACCGACGGCGAAAAGCCCGACCGCCACCGCGACACGGAATTCGAAGCGCCGCCCAAAACACGCGCGGAGATTCTAGCGCTATGGGAGCAGGGCTGGAGGTATCTCTTCGACGCGCTCGAGCAATTAACCGACGCGGACCTGACCCGCACGGTCACGATTCGCACCGAGCCGCACTCCGTAACCCAGGCCATCAATCGTCAGGTGGCGCATTACAGCTACCACGTGGGCCAGATCGCCTTCCTCGCCAAACACTTCGCCGCCGCATCCGGAAAATGGACCGCGCTCACCATCCCCCGCAAGAAATCCGCCGACTTCAATGCCAGAGTCGCCTCAGGCCAAGCCTCCCGGCGCTAGGAGTCGATCCGATCGAGAGCCAACCATCTTCGTTTCCTCTGCGCCACAAAACACGTTACCCTTTTTAGTCATGGCGACACTTTTCGATCTCGGACCGTGGCGTGATTCCACCGAGCTGCAGCCGAACGACGCGCAACAGCGCGCCATCACGCATGCCGACGGGCCACTGCTCGTGATTGCCGGCGCAGGGACGGGGAAAACCCGCGTCATCACGGAGCGCATCCGCCATCTCCTTGAGTCCGACGCATCTTTGCTCGGCGAAAATATCCTTGGCCTCACGTTCACCAAAAAAGCGGCCGGGGAAATGAAAACGCGCGTGGTGAAAGCCGTCGGCGAGCGTGCCAAAGACGTCGTTCTAGCCACGTTCCATTCCTTCTGTGAAACCCTGCTCAAAGAAGTGGACCCAAATCTTGCCACGCTCGAAGACGTGGACCACTGGATCCTGCTGCGGCGAAATCTGGCGCAATTGAAACTGGAAAAATATCGACGCCTGGCCGAGCCCGGCCAATTCCTGACGGACTTCGTCAAATTCTTCTCGCGCTGCCAGGACGAACTGGTTTCAAGCGCGGACTATCAGGCCTTCGCCGACGAACTCGCCGCGGAATTGGAAAAGGAAAAAGACGCACTGGATGAAGACACCTACAAAGAACGCGCTGAGCAAGTGGCCCTGCAACAGGAGATCGCCCGCGCTTACCGGGCCAGCGAGGAACTCCTCCGCGCAAAACGCGCCACCGCGGTCAACGGGCTCATCTCCGAAGCCGTCGCGCTCCTTCAAAACGATGCCAAGCGCCGCCGGCAACTCCAGGAACGCTTCAAGCACATCCTGGTAGACGAATTTCAGGACACCAACATTGCTCAACTTGAACTGCTTCATCTACTCAGCAATGATTCTCGCAATGTTGTCGTTGTCGGCGACAACGATCAGGCCATCTACCGTTTCCGCGGGGCCTCCTTCGGCAGCTTCAAGCTCTTCCTTCAGAGATTCACGAACTGGAAAGAGGGCCACGATTCCACGCGCTACCGCATCGCCCTCACCGAAAACTACCGCTCCACCCCAAACATTCTCCGCGTCGCCACCCAGGCCATCGGCATGAACGAGACCAGCCCCGAATTTCCCAAAAAAATCCTGCAGCCTAACCGCCCGGAAGGCGAAAGAATCCGCATCGTCGAGCTCGCTTCCCCGGAACCCGAAGCCACCTGGGTTGCCGACGAACTCGCGCGTTTGCACAGGGCGGGGCGTCACTGGAAGGATTTCGCCATTCTCTACCGCCAGCACGCCCATCGCGACCAGATCGTCGAAGAACTGTCCCGACGGAAAATTCCCTTCGTCATCAGCAAGCTCTCCATTCTCGAGCATCCCCTCGTGCGCGACGTGCTCGCCTATCTCCACCTGATTGCCTTCCCCTACGAGGATATTGCCTGCGCGCGCGTGCTTTCTGCCCCGGCCTGGCATTTCACGCCCGAAGACTTGCTTCGTCTGGCCGAGCGCGCCGCAAAGAAGCGCGGCACCGCTCTCTTCGACGTATTGCAGGCTCCGCAGGGCCAGTTGCCTTTTGATCCCTCGCATGGGGCTTTCCAAGCGCTCCTTGAATTCCTGGCAGACCAGCGCAAATCCTTGCGCCGCTGCAGCGCTCGCGAGATTCTCGGCGATCTCGTCGAATGGCTCGAAATTCCACAGCGTGCCAGTGCGCAGGACCGCAAATACGTCAATCAACTTGGACAGTTCGTGAAAGATTGGGAACCCAAGAGCGAAACGCGCGGGCTATCCGAATTCTTGGAGTATCTCGATTACTTCGAGCAGGCCGGCGGCACGTTGAGCCTGGAAGACGATGCCCCCGGCGACGCCGTGCAGTTGATGACCGTACACGGCGCAAAAGGGCTGGAGTTCCCACACGTTTTTCTGTTACGCGTGAATTCCAACGCCTTTCCAGCGCGTAACCGCTTACCCTTGTTTGAATTCCCGCTGCAGCTCATGAAGGAAGAACTTCCCCAGGGCGATTTCCATATTCAGGAAGAGCGCAGGCTCTTTTACGTCGCGCTCACTCGAGCACAGGAACGCCTGACCATCTGCACGGTTACGGAAAAAAAGAACAAAGTCCCAGTGTTCATCGAAGACATCCTCATGGACGCCGCGGTGAAACGCCGCGACATCCTGCAGCTCGCGCCAAAAGTAAAAAGGCCAGACCAAGCGAAAGGCACGCGCCAGCTGGCCAGGGAAGAAGAACTCTTTCCGGCGAGCGAAGAGCCACCCAAAATATTTTCCCGCATCGCCCAGTGGGCCGAGGAGTTCCATCCGCCAACGCCGGAGCCGCTGAAGCTCAGCAGTTCCGCGGTCGAGAACTACCGCAAATGTCCGCAGCAATACGCCTTTAGCCACCTCTGGTCGCTGAAGGAGGGTCCGCGCGCGGCCCTCAGCTTCGGCAGCGTCATGCACACAACCATCAAGCGCTTCGTGGAACAATTGAGAAAGGGCGTCAAACTGCCGTTCGACGAAGTTCAGCGGATCTACGAGACCGAGTGGTCCAGCGCAGGCTACGAAGACGCTTACCAGGAAGCCGAATACAAGAAAGACGGCCTGGAACAGTTGAAAGCGTTTCACGCCTCTATGCTCGCCGAACCACCCAACGTCCTGGAGCAGGAAAAAGGCTTTGAGCTGCCCCTCGAGCACGACGTTATCCTGATCGGGCGCATGGACCAGGTCAACCGCATTTCCCGCAACGACGTGGAGATCGTGGACTACAAAACGGGCACGCCCAGAAAGGATGCAGATGCACGCAAGAGCTTGCAACTTAGCATCTACGCTCTCGCCGCCAGGGAGATTTTCGAATGGAAACCCGCGCGGCTGGTCTTCCACTATTTGCAGAACAATTCCACGCAGGTGACCTCGCGCGACGCAAAACAGATCGACGAAGCCGAAACAATCATTCAGGAGACCGCCGCTGACATTCGCGCCAAGCAATTCCCCGCGAAACCAGGCTTTGCCTGCCGCAGTTGCGCTTACAAGCTGATTTGCCCGGCCCACGAAGAAGCTCTTAGCAGCTATTGCGTGTAACCCGCTCGTTGGGCTCGCTGAAAACTGTGCATAGCCAGGCAAAAACTAAAAGAGGCGCCGCGACAGGGTCGAGGCNCAGGGTCGAGGCGCCTCGTTTCCAATTCCTTTTCAGGGGCCGGATTACTTCATCATGGGCTTCTTCGGGGCCTTTTTCGCAGCCTTTTTTGCTTTCTTTGCCATTCAAACTTCTCCTTCTTTGGTTTGTTGCTCGGGCCCGGAAAGCGTACGGCTTGCAATCCTGCCCAGTGACTTCCGTATACGGTCAAGGGAGGGCAAGTGTCAAGAGAATTCCGCGAAAAAAGAGAGTTTCTGCGTTATTTGGGAGCTTCGGTGGCAATCGTGCCGCCGTAGTAGCCCTTGCGGCTGAGAATCGTCAGGCCCGGGCGGCGCACGCGCACTTCGATCGTGTGGTAGTCCACCTTGCGCTCTCCTCGCGGTGCGTAGATCAGAGTGTACTGGTTGCGCGCCTCCTCCGTAATGCGGGAGTAGAACTCGGAGAAGGTGCTGTCCTTAACCCCATAGTAGATATCGCCTCCCGTGTCGTGGGAATAGCTGACCAGGCGATTGAATTTCCGCTCGAAATAGGAACTGCCCGTAGCCACGCTATATACCGCAATGCCCTGGCGGAGAAGTTCCGCGCGGGTTTCATCATAGCTGTGGGTGTTGAATTTGGCCCCGTTCTGTCCATCGGATATGAGCAGGATGATCTTCCGGCGCTTCTTGCTGTCGCGGTCCTCCAACAACATGGCGGCGGCGTAGACTGCGTCGTCCAGGGCCTTCGTCGGCTGGCCCTTGATCGCCGGCGTCCCCGAGTGGGGATCCGTCCTCGGAGCACCCGGAGCCGGGGCGCCATTGATGGTTGGTCCGCCAAAGGGATCGCCGGAGGGGGGCGTCGAACTCCGGCTCGCCAGTACCGTGCGGCGCAACTCCGTGATCAGTTTGTCCTGGTCTCGGGAAAAGCCCTTCCCCTCGTGGAAGTATTGGTCAAAGCGGCAAATGAAAGCTTCATCGCGGGTGCTCATCCCGCCCACCAGCGAAATCAGGCTCGGTTCCACTTGGTCCGCGTCTTTCTGGCGCAAGTCGTTATCGATGAGCACGACCATGGAGAGGGGGTAGGCCTCGGTGATGAAGCGAGTAATTTGCTGCTCCACGTCGTCTTCGAAAACGCGGAAGTCCTCTTTCCTTAGATCCGCCACGAGGTTGCCGCTTCGGTCTTTGACCGTCACGGGAACGATCACCTCCGTAGTGGTCACGCTCACCTTTGGGGCGGTTTGAGGGGGCGTCGCCTGCGGACTAGCCTGCGTTCCCTGCGGGGATTGCGCCGGAGCAGGCGCTGGATTCTGCCCCTGTACCAAGGGGCAGGCGAATGCGACAGCAGCAACAAGTGCGAGAGCAGCGATTTTTCGTGGACTTTTCATTGATCTCCGGTCAAACTTTTCCCGGCCAGATGGGCCGCAATAATCTCCATTGAATCATACGACGCATCCCGCCCCGCAGGTCGTTGCATCGAAACTAGCGGCAACATTTGAGCCGTGGGAACTGATGGCGGCGCTTGAGTTGCATCATCGTAGCCAATCAGGACATCATTAAGGATACCGGGAAACAGTGAGAATCGGGAACGGGAAGATGGAACGAAGCAAGGCACTAGGAATGCGGCTGCTGGCTTGTGCCGCGGCACTGGCCCTGGCCCTTCCGGCCTCGCCGCAGGGCCAGCAGTCTCAGCAGGGTCTGTCGCAAGCGCCCACAATCAAAGCGGAAGTCAATCTCGTCAACCTGTTCGCCACGGTTCGGGACAAGAACAAGCGCATCGTCACCGACCTCAAACAGGACGACTTCAAGGTCTTTGAGGACGGCCACGAGGAAAAGATTGCCTTCTTCTCGAAAGAGATGCAGTTGCCTATCACCCTGGGCTTGCTTCTGGATACTTCCGGCAGCGAGCAATACATGCTCGGCGCCATCCAGGATGCCGGCGCGCGCTTTCTTCATCGCGTCCTGAAGAAGGGCGACGAGGCCATGGTCATCTCCTTCGACACGGATGTGGACCTGCTTGCGGACTTCACCGACGATCGCCCCATTCTGGACCGCGCCATTCGCAAGGCGCGGATCAACACTCCCGGCGGCGGCTACATTGCAGGCAATCCCGGTCCTGTACCCGGAGCGGGCTCCGTAGGCACCGCACTCTACGATGCCATTTATCTGGCCTGCTCAGAGAAACTGAATGGGGAGGCTGGCCGCAAAGCCATAGTGATCGTTACGGACGCGCAGGACGAGGGCAGCAAGGTGAAGTTAGAGGAGGCCATCGAAGCGGCGCAGCGGACGGACACGGTAATTCACGTTTTGTTGGTGTATGACCCGCGCTACGGCGGAAACACGGGTGTAGCCCGAAGGATGACCGAAGATACCGGCGGGCGGATGATTGTGGTGAGTTCGGAAAAAAGGCTGGAAGATGCCTTCGACCAGATTTCCGAGGAGCTGCGCAGCCAGTACACGCTGGGGTACTACCCTTCCAATACGTCCAAAGACGGGAAGTTCCGCAAGATTCACGTCGAAACCAGCAATCACGACCTCAAGGTGCTGGCGCGCAAGGGCTACTACGCCCCCAAGGGCTCCCAAGGCTGAGCGCCCCCCTACCCGCGAGGTGCAGATCGGCCCTCCCAATTTTGCTGCCAATGACAATGGCAAGCGCCAGCAGTACTTCTAATTAGCGGGCCCCTATCCATCAGAGAATGGTCTCACTCACAGACCCGAAGTTACTCAGATGGCATCCACTACCCACTTGCGCCTTTCTGCGACTCCCGTCATTGACTCCTCCCCGCCACGGACTTAGTATCGCGCTTAGGTGCGCTCCAACCAGAAGTTTCCCTCTTCCTCAGAGAGGAGTAATCCACATGTTGCGCGCTTCTAAGTTGTTCTTCTTACTTGTTTTTTCCGCCCTTCTCTTTGCATGTTCCAGTACGCCTCCGACTTCCATCAGTGAGCAACAATTCGCCGAAGCAAAAAATAACCTGAGATCTTCCGATTTCAAGGCTGCCTTGAACAATCTCAGCAGCACCATCCGATCGACGAAGAATGACTCTCTCCGACAGCAAGCGCTTGTACTCCGCGTTGCGCTGGTTACTGCGCTTGCCGATGCCGACAAGCAAATGTCCGAAGCCTATGACCGCGGCGCGAAACAGCCTCTCGCCCGTGCAAAAACCACAGCCTTCTACAGAGAGCGTTCCGATTACTACACTGCCTCCCGCGCCTATTTAATGGAAGCCATGCAATCGGTTATGGATCAGCGTTCCAACCTGAACGCTAACCCCGTGCCGCTCGAAGTCGCCTTTCCAGGCTTTACAGGCGGAACCGATCTTGCCTTGGCCAAAATCAAAAGCGGTGAGTTTGTCTCGGATGTCGAGCGCTTGGGTGCTGAACTCCAATTGGACCGCAACTGCCTCGCACAGGTCCTCGCTGGCTTTGCCGGGGCCGGTCAGGATCTCAATAAAGGGCGCGAGATTTTCACTGCCGGCAAGGTGGACGTCGACCCTCGCGTTTACATCGTCGTACTCAGCGACAATTTCTTGCGCATCGGTGCCATGTTTGATGTACACGGAGTCAACGATCCCGATAAGTTTCGCATCGTCAACCAGGTCGTTCGTGACAACCTCGAAGTTGCCACCAAGTTGCTCGCCGCCAAGCCGGACAACGAGCTCGAAGCCCGCGTCAAGAAAATGCGAGCCGACTGCGACAAGTGCCTGAAGAAGCTTGGTGCGTAAACCGTCTTCGATACTGGGCCGCAATTTACCGATCAGCGTTTTACCAGGCATCGGACACCAGGATCACCGAACTTCTCGGGGGCGCAAAATGTTCGCGTGTTCCATGCGCAAGTTACCGATAGGGTGCTGTTTTCAAGACTGATCTGAGGCGGCAACCACAGGCCCGGGCATTGTGCGGGTGCTTTCTCGGGTGTAGTATCCGCCTGTGAGCAGGAGGGTCTCATGGAATTTGTCCTACTGCCCTCGGAACTCGCGGTGCGACAAAGGCTGGGGCTGTCCTGGGCGTTGTCTCTAGCCATCGCGTGTCTGGCAGTTGCGCTGGCTGCGCCTGCGCGATCCCAGGCACCACCGCCTCCAGGACAATCGATAGTGCAAGCCGCGCGGAATGCCCGCGAGCAACAATCGAAATCTACTACGCATCCAACAATCATCACCAACGACGACCTGGGCGTGCAGTCCCCCTTGCCTAGCGCTTCAGCAATTCCTCCGGAGTCCTCCTCAAAGAATCTGGCCGAAGTCCCAACACCACAGACGCCAGGCTGCAATAATCCTGAGGACGAGAGACTCAAAACGGATCTGCAGGCCAGCCAAGAGGAGTTGGACCAGATTCAGCGCGAACTTTCTTATGCGCCCACGGTCATCTCTGGCGGCAATGTCGATTTGACGAATTTCAAACCGGGCTCCTCGGGGCTTGCCTTTGGGTCTCCACCGCTGTCGCAAACACAACCGCAGGCTCCTGCGCGAGTAAGCGAAGTCATTCTCGAGCAGAAGATTGCGTCCCTGAAAGAAGCCTCACGCATTGCCTGCGACTCGCCTAAAGATGCAGGAATCCAGAAAAGGCTCGATTCCGCAGAAAGAGAGCTGAAGTTGTTGCAGCGCGAGTTCGATCTGGACCGGGCCGCCTACTATTCGAAGCCCAATTACGCCGGAGACACAACCGGCAAGGCCAAGCTCGATACCGAGCAGCAGCAGATTCAGTCCCTGCAGTCGGAGATAGACCGCCTGAAAGAGGAGCTTCCTCCGCCGCAGACAAGTCAAGTCGTAGAGTAAGCAGTTGGCCGGATTGGTGCTCTGAAGTGCTCGATGAAACCAACTCCTCTTTCGCGTACCGCCAAGCATGAGAACGGAGCCCGAAAGTGATGCCTCCGCGATCTGTGTTAAGATTGCGACCCATGCGATTGAAAAGGCTTAGCTGCGCTTTGCTTGTGAGCTTGATGGCGGCGCTTTGCGCGGCCAGTCAGGAGAAGTCCCTCTCGAGCACAAACACTCATCGCATCGCGGTTTTGGTCCTCGACGGCAATAGCGGTAAGCCAGTGAAGCGTGCGTGGGTGGGCCTAAGGGGCGTGGGGCAGAGTGCCGAAACTAACTGGCGGCGAAGTGTACGAAGTAATTCTCAAGGACTCGCCGAGTTCTCTCTCCCGGACCCGATTCCCGAAAAAGTTGCACTCTCGTTTGATCTCAACGCATTTTCGCCCTGTTCCGAAGCAGGATTTCTGACGGAGCGGATTCTGAACGTCGGCATAGTTGCAGGAGATTTCTGCGCGGCGGCAAATGTATATTCGTCCCATCCGCCCCTCGCTGGACAGCTTGTGATGTATGGTCGGGGTGTCACCACCTGGGATCGTATATGCCAGGGGATTGCCTTCCTTTCGCTGTTCCGCTGAGCACTCACCTTTCCAAGGGTTCAGTTCCTTTTTCGCGCACATTGCGTATAGCTCTCCCACGAACCGAGCTTTTTGGGGCAAAGTTGCGCAATCGAGCCGGTCGATTTAGAATTCGCCCCCTATAGACTGACCCTGACAAGGTGCAAACATGCCGCAACTGGTCGTTTTTGATCACATCACTCTCGACGGCTATTTTGCAGGCCCAAACGGCGACATCGGCTTCCTCCGCCAACGCTTCAAAGATGACGAATTCCATTCTTTTGCCGTAGACAATATAAATGCCGCCGGTGCACTTCTATTCGGTCGTGTCACCTACGAAGTCATGGTCAGCTACTGGCCCACCGCAGGTGCTGTCAAAGAGGAGCCCGCTATAGCCGAGCGCATGAATAGCCTCCCGAAATTCGTCTTGTCCCGGACACTCAGTCATAGCTCCTGGAATAACACTCAGTTCCTGAGCGGGGACATCGGTTCGGAAGTGCGCAGAATCAAAAAGTCTCCCGGCAAGCGGATCGTCATCCTGGGCAGTGGCTCCATCGTCGCGCAACTCGCGCCGCTCGGTCTGATTGATGAGTATGAAATTGTCGTGAATCCCGTCGCGATTGGCCGCGGTCGCACGCTGTTTGAATGCATCGCAAGCCATCTCACCCTCAGACTCACCAAGAGCCGTACCTTCCGCAACGGAAATGTCTTACTTTGCTACAAGGCAACAACCTGATGCCGTCTCGTGCGGCTCGTAGGTGGAAGCTTAGACTTTCGGCCTACTTTCCTGCCCTTGTTTGAGTGCGCATCTCTAAACCACGGCCCCCCGCGAAAGCATGGCCGGGACATACGGAAAGGTCCGCGATGGTTTCGAGGTGACCGATTCTTTGCCGATCCCGAGATGAACGGGAGTGTTCGCGGCAAGCGAGAACATCACGTCCGGGGCATTATCTGTAAGCGAACGGCCGTTCCAGTCGGCAAAACCAAACACAGCGGGCGTGCCAATCTCGTAGGGAAGAATATTCGGGAAAAACCGGTGCGCCACCTTCTCGGCATAAGCACGCGGATCTTCTGCAGTACCGTTGGCAGCGACTACACCGGCGATCGCGTTCGTGACAGCCTGTCCATACATGGCAATGTCATCAAGGGGGCGTCCCGCATTCAGACGGTTGCCCAGGTCTTCGTTGTACTGAGTGAAGAGTGGATGGATCATCGGCAGGCCTACCCGGTTGATCGAGCGCCATCCACCAGCGTCCGTAGCAAGCGTCGACACGGCCCAAATTCCGACTCGGCGGTCGCCGCTAGCAGCGAGCAACTCCTGATCGGGCACCTCCAGGACGATCGAATACACGGTATGGCCCGCGAACAGATTCTTTGCGTGAGTGGGATCCCAACCCGATAGGTTGATTGTCGTGCCGTCCTGGAAAGCGTGGCCCACGGCGTGCAGCACATCTGGCTCAATCCAGAACGGGTCCCCTGCTTTGTCCGCCCACACGCGCAGACCGGCGGCGGTGGTTATGGTCTCACCC
>OCOJ01038773.1_pt4 | contig 25702 bp, 25 predicted proteins | sample 1539251 | NCBI WGS metagenome assembly OCOJ01 (sample SAMN01911457, study PRJEB22624) | soil metagenome | biome: Soil | place: Malaysia | collected 2012-04-30 | depth RA_metagenome m
GACCGCGGATCTGGACCGCTTGATTCACGAGCGCATGCGCCTGGGAATCGTCAGCGCGCTGGCGGTAAACCGTTCGCTTACCTTTAACGAACTAAAAACGCTATTGAAAACCACGGACGGCAACCTTAGCGTGCACGCGCGGAAGCTGGAGGAGGCCGGCTACATCGTCTGCACCAAGAGCTTCGAAGGGCGCGTGCCGAAGACGGAATACCGTCTGGCCAGCGCCGGGCGGCGAGCGCTGGAGCGCTACCTGGAGCACATGGAGGCGCTCATCCGCGCGACCCGGGAGGGCTAGGGGGCAGATTTTTTTTGGCCCTGAACTTTGCTGAACAAAGTGATTTATCGTTTTCCTGAGGGGGAAAAGGAAAGGTGACCGCCATGTCCGTGCAACCTGAAGTGGTTTCTCCCGTCCCTGCCCGCAAATTTCTCTCTCCCGCGTCCTCCTTGCACGTTGCCATCATCTCCGACGGCAACGGCCGCTGGGCCACCCGGCGGGGCCTTCCCAGCAACGCCGGCCATCGCGCCGGGGCGGAAGCCGCGCGCACCGTCATCGAGGCCGCGCCCCGGCTGGGCATCCACACCTTGACTCTTTTCGCGCTTTCCTCCGCCAACTGGAAGCGCCCCCCTGCCGAGGTCCACGGCATCCTGGCCATTCTGGAGGAATATCTGCGCCTCGAGACGGCGCGGTGCGTGGAGCAGAACATGCGTTTGAGCGTGATCGGCCGGCGCGACCGTTTGCCTGCGGCATTGCGCGTGGCCGTGGCGGAGGCGGAGCGTGCCACCCGGCGCGGCACGCGGCTGCATCTGCGGCTGGCCGTGGATTACTCCGCGCGCGAAGCCCTCTTTCGCGCCGCCTGCCGCTATTACAAAGCCACCGTGCTCACGCCGGATTCCTTCTCCCAGGTGCTCTCGGAGGTGCAGTATGGCGACTGCCGCGACGTGGACCTGCTGATCCGCACCGGCGGCGAACAGCGCATCTCGGATTTTCTCCTTTGGGAGAGCGCCTACGCCGAATTCGTGTTTCTTGAAAAGCCCTGGCCGGACTTTAGCGTGGCGGACCTGCGCGCCGCGCTTTCGGAGTTTGCACGCCGGGAGCGTACCCGGGGCGCACTTCCGCAGGAACTGGCGGGCTGAGGGCGCCGCCTGCCGAAGAGGAGGACTGCGATTCGATCGCCTGGAAAGCCGCACAGAGAGGGGTGCAATGCAATCTGTGAATACAACCCAGTCGGAAGGCGGTGACGGGCCAGCCCATGATGAGTTGGCGGAAAGCTTTGGCGAGGCCTTGCGAGATTGGGAGCCGCGGCGGCTGGTTTACAACCTGCTGTTGTCGGCGGTGTTCGCGGGGTGGGTGGCGGGCACCTGGCCGCATTTCCGCCCCGCGCTCACTCCCTATCACCTGTTGCAATTCGCGGTCCTCGGATTCCTGGCGAATGTCTGCTACAGCGCCGGCTACCTGGCGGAACTGGCGTGGCTGCCCTTGGCGCGGAGCGCCCCGCTGCCGCGCATGCGCAGCGCCCTTTGGATCGTGGGGACGGTGCTGGCCATCCTCTTCGAGAATTACTGGATCGCGGACGAAGTCTATCCCTTTGTGCGATAGGCGCGCAGCGGCTCCGCAAGTTGACCGGGAAGTAATGGCCGCTATACTGCGCGCATGGGAGAAACTCCTGATCTACGCGCCGCGCTGCGCCGCTACTGGGGCTACGAGAGTTTTCGCCCGATGCAGGAAGAGATCGTCCAGAGCCTGCTGGAGGGACGGGACACCTGCGTGGTGATGCCCACCGGAGGCGGAAAGTCCCTGTGCTATCAACTGCCCGCCGCCCTCGACGACAAACGCACCGCCGTGGTGGTTTCCCCGCTGATCGCGCTGATGCAGGACCAGGTGGCGCAGCTGGAACAAATGGGCATCGCCGCGGGCCTGCTGAACAGCTCGCTCTCTCAACGCAGCCAGGACCAGGCAATGCAGCAGGCGCGCGCGGGAAACTTCCGGCTGCTGTATCTCTCTCCGGAGCGGCTGATACGGCAGGAAACATTCTGGTGGCTGGCGGAGGTGCCGGTATCGTTTTTTGTGATCGACGAGGCGCACTGCATCTCGCAGTGGGGCCATGAATTCCGCCCGGAGTATCGCCAGCTCAAACTCCTGCGGGAGCACTTTGCCGAGCGGCCCCTCGCCGCGTTTACGGCCAGCGCCACGCAGCGCGTGCGGCACGACATCATGGCGCAACTGGGACTGCGCGAGCCGCGGAAGTTCATCGCCAGCTTCCGCCGGCCCAATCTGCGCTACGTGCTGCGGCAGTGCGCGAGCCACGAGCAACAGGAATTGCTGCGGCGCGGCCTGCGCAGCTATCCGGAGGGCAACATCATCGTTTACGCGCCCACGATCCGGCGGGTGGAAGAGACAGCGGACTATTTGTGCAGCCAGGGGATACCGGCGGTGGCCTATCACGGCCAGATGGATGCGGCCACGCGCCGGCGCAACCAGGAGCGCTGGATGTCCGATGAGGTGCGCGTCCTGGTGGGCACCATCGCCTTTGGCCTGGGCATCAACAAAGCCGCGGTGCGCGCGGTGATTCACCTGGCCCTGCCGCAATCGCTCGAGCACTACTACCAGGAGGCGGGCCGCGCCGGGCGCGACGGACAGCCGGCCGATTGCGTGCTGTTGTGGCAGAAGCGCGACCTCGGACTGCTGGTTTTCTTTATCAAGGAGATCGCGGACCGCGAGGAACAGAGCCGCGCCTGGGAGCGCTACCGCGAAATCACCGGCTTCGCGGAATCGGATGCCTGCCGGCATTTGCAGATTTGTCGGCATTTCGGAGAGCGGCCGAAATGGACGGCGTGCAACTCCTGCGACGCCTGCGGCGTCCGCCTGGCCTGGCTGGAGGAGCCGGTGGCTGTGCCCCGCCGTGCCCGGCGCAAGCGCGCAAAGCTCAGCGTGCCCTCCGCGGCCGCGCCCGCGGCCGGGCCGGGGATGCGCGAGGCTCCGCGTCCGCTCCCTCCCGCCGCACTTGCGCCGCCGGATGCGGGTCTGCGGGACTTTCTGCGCGATTGGCGCCGCAAGGTGGCGCAGCAGCAGGGCGTTCCCGCGTACGTGGTGCTGCATGACAGATCGCTCGAGGAGCTGTGCCGCGTGCAGCCGGTTACCCTGGAGGAGTTGCGTGGCGTTCCCGGTTTCGGTGAAGCCAAGACCGCGCGTTACGGGCAGGCCATTCTCTCCGCTCTGGCGGCCCACAAGAGTGGAGCGCGGCCCACCGTCAGCGCCATTAAAGAAACGCCGGGAGACGAAACGTTGCGGCTGCTGGCGGAGGGCCGCACGCTCGAGGAGATTGCGCAGATTCGCGGGCGCAGGGTGGAAACGGTAATGGACATGGTGGCCAGGCTGGTGGAAAGCGGCGGCGTGGAATTTGATTCCGCCTGGATCGGGAGGGAAAAACAGGACAGCATCGAATCCGCGGCCGCGCGCCTGGGCAGCGAACGTATGAAGCCGATCAAGGATGCGGTTGCCCCGGAGATCACTTACGGGGAGATTCGCCTGGTACTGGCGCGGATGGCTCGCCGGCGCGCCGGAGCGGGTGGAAAGCCCAGCCGCTGATGCTGGCCCGCTTCTGAAAAAGCCGCCGCGCGCCGCCGGGAAGTTCCTTATTCCAAGCTGAAAGAGCCGGCCACCACCAGGTACTTTCCTGGGCCGCGTTTGCGAAAGCCTGCGGCGATAAGACGGCGACGCCCAGAATCCCTGATCTGGGGTGAATCGCGTTTGTCGCCAACCATGGATCCGAAAACACGGGGAATCGGAGGTTATTTTACGAACCCGCGGACGAGTTTCGCGATTTGATCGGCGGCGGTATCGAGCGCGAAGTGCCCCCCGTCGACGATGTACACTTGCGCGTCCGGCACGTCCCTCCGAAACGCCTCCGGCTCAGATGAATCAAACGACAGCTCATACTTGCCCCAGATCACCAGCAGACGCGGCTGTTTCTCACGCATCCACGCCTGCCATTTCGGGTAGTTGTCCACGTTCGTGCGATAGTCGTAGAACAGATCGGACTGAATGTCGGCCTGTCCGGGCTGGTTCAGAAAATAAACTTCATCCGTCCACAGATCCGGATTGTAGCGCTCGACATCGGGGTCATTTCCCACATGCCGCGTCCGCGTCGCTTGTAGCGACAACAGATTCGCCCGCAGCGCCGCTTCGTGGGCCGCGCGATCCGCCCAAAACNCCCAAAATGCCCGCCGCGTCTCCCAATTCACACCCAAGCCTGTGTTATGGGCAACGGCGTCCTGCACGATCAGAGCCTCGACCCTTTCCGGATGCGCCAAGACCATGCGGAAACCCACCGGACCGCCGTAGTCCTGCATGTACAGTGTGTACCGCGAAAGCCCAAGCGCTTCCGTGAACTTATTCATCACCTGGGCGATGTGATCGAACGTGTACGAAAACTTATTCGTGCCGGGCCAATCACTGTGGCCGAAGCCGGGATAATCCGGGGCGACCAGGTGATAGCGGTCAGAAAGCCTGGCCAACAGCGGTTCGAACATCCGCGACGAAGACGGCAGCCCGTGCAACAGCAGCAGGGTCGGTGCGTCTTTCGGTCCGGCTTCCCGGTAAAAAATCGAGAGTCCATCGACCTGTATGGTGCGGTAAACTGCCGGGTGTTCCATCTTTGATTCCTTTACTTCGCCTTTGGCGGGCAAGGCATATGATGCGAGCGCCACAGCAGCGAGAAACATCATGCGCGCCAGGCGGCGAATGGAACGAAACGATCGAACCAGGTACATGGTGCTGACTCCTTTTGGCGACCGCCAGTCGGTGCGCTCGTCGTGCGCTCCCAGGCCTTCTCCCCGGTTCCGCTCATTACTCCCAGCCCGCGCAAATTGCGGGCCCTCTTCCCTCAGCTTGCAAGAAAGCTCCGCATGATCTCCGCAACCGTCACCACCTGAGTCTCCAACGCAAAATGACCCGCGTCGATCAGATGGACCGTGGCGTTGGGATTATCACGAGCAAAGGCTTTCGCCCCTGCCGGAATAAAGAACGGATCAAACCGGCCCCACACTGCCAGGGTTTTGGGTTTTTGCCCGCGGAAGTAGCGCTGGAACGCAGGATACAGCTTCACATTGTTCGCATAGTCCAGAAACAAGTCCAGCTGAATTTCGTCATTCCCGGGCCGCGCCATCAACGCCGCGTCCAGCGTGTAGCCTTCCGGTTTCACAAGCTCGGGATGCGGCCCATCCAGATATTGCTGTTTGATCGCCTTCGGACTCAGAGCGGCCCCACGCACAGCGTTGCGGTTCTCCGCGCTGGGGTCACGCCAATATTTTTGGATCGGCGACCAGGCGTCCCCCAGTCCTTCCTCATACGCATTCCCGTTTTGCGTGATAATTGCGCTGATCTTCTCCGGATGCGCCATGGCGACCCGGAACCCCGTCGGCGCTCCGTAGTCGAACACATACAGAGCAAACTGTTCCAGTTGCATTGCCTGCACGAACGCCGTAATGGTCGCCGCCAGATTATCGAAGTTATAGCGGTAGTTCCGCGATGCCGGCACCTCCGTGAAACCGAAGCCCGGGAGATCCGGCGCGATCACCCGATACCGGTCCGCCAGCAGCGGCATCAGCTCGCGGTATTGGAACGACGAGGCCGGAAACCCGTGCAGCAACAGGATCACCGGTGCGTGCTTGGCGCCGGCTTCCCGATAAAACATTTTGATCCCGTCCGTTTCAACGAACCCGATAGAAATCTGGGGAATCGAAGCTGGCGATCGGGTGCCCTTGGTATCTGCTCCGGTTTCCTTGCCGAGGAGTGAAATTCCCACGCCCAGCACAGCGGCGCTGTTGACAAACGATCTGCGGTCCATGATGTAGACAAGCCTCCTTGGATTTGCAGTGTGACTGACGGTGGATGGTGGCGCCCCCTACGGACATGCAAGGGGCGCCTTTTATGGCTATGAAGAGTTCCCATATTGCGGGCCCGGTGTAACGTGTAAACATGCAAATGAACGTTACAAGGAGATGAGATGATTCCAGGGGGACGCAGGTTACAAAAAACCAGCGGAACCTGCAGGTGTTCTGAATTGAGCTGCTTAGCGACCTCTGACCGCTCGAGCCCCGGTACAGGAGGTCACGGGATCGCCGGGGTTTCATCAAATCACCGGAACGGGAGAATCACGCCATCCACACCGGTTCGCGGGAGTGAGGCTCATTCTTGTAACGTATGAAGTTCGATTCTGAAGTGACCAGGGGAGGAGATGTGAAGGCCAATGCGAAGGTGATCGAAAGGGAGAAGAGGAGCGTGGATTTTGTCGGCGATCACGTTGCGATCAACTTCATCAACACCCGGCGTATGCACGAAGGTGTTCTCGCCGACACGCTGCAAAGCGATGAAAATGTCATCGCGTGGATGAGGAAAATGGACATTCGCCTGCCCTTGCTGCGGAAGCCTCTTAGGCCGAAGGCGCTGCTTCGCGCTGCTCGAAGTCTGCGGACTCTGGCGTTGCGGGCTTTGGAACAGAGGAAAGCGGGCAAACGCGTCCGTTTAGAAGGCCTGAATACGTTCCTCGCTCAGGCAATCAGCCACCTTCAGTTAAAAGCGCGGGAGCGCCGCTTAGATCTCCAGCGTGTCTATCTGCGCCGCGACGCCAAGCGATATCTTGCTCCAATAGCGGAGGCCATCGCGGATTTGTTGGCCCACGGCGACTTTGATTTGGTACGGCATTGCGAAGGCGAGAAGTGCGTTCTATGGTTCTACGACCGAACCAAGGGGCATCGCCGCCGCTGGTGCACTGCGGAAGGCTGCGGCACCAGAGCCCGGGTTGCAGCGTTCCGCGCCAGGCGTGCGGCCGCATCAAAATGAACTCGCAACTTTACTGACACCGAAACATCGCGGCGAGCTGCGACTCACATTGGGCGGAATTTGTTTAATGAGAAGCAAGCACTGCTTAACCCCCCAAGCCCATTCTCGTTTTCTGACCTGCAGCTGCAACCTGAACATGGACTGGAAGGAGGTTCCAGCAATCCGCTTGGATGAAAAACGCGCTATCCATTGAAGTAACCCATTTGGCCTCCCCATTCGAGCTCCCGCGAGATTGCTTTGGAGTGGCGGCACCCGGGGAATCATTCTCGAACTTGACCGGATGCCCGTGACCGATGTATGGCTAATCTTGGTTGGTCTGGCGCAGTGAAAATGCACAGAGCCCCCTGAATTTTCTCCCGACCATATTTTTCCTAGTTTCAAACTTGGGCGTTTTGCTGCGCTTTTTTCATATGCGCGCCTGTCTGCTTCTTTTCCACCGACGACGTTGAGGTGAAGTAGTATTCAGGTAAGCGTTTGCAAGAATTGAAGACAGTTTGGTCGGGGCGCCCGGTCCCGAAGCTTCGGGATGAACCGGGGACCTCCTGCGCCCAGGGCAGTTGCAAAAAATCTATCTCGTTGGTCCGTCTGGCTTTGTTCTACGTCATGGTATACGGCTTTGGACCTGATTCGGCAGTTGTTGGACTCAAGTTGGACCCAAGTCTTTCCACGCAATTAGGCAGACGGCGGGCAGGGGCGGCCTATGGTCGTTCGGTTTTCACGGCCACCGCGCGATGCTGTTTGCGCTGCCGTCGCCACACCAGCACACGTTTGATTGCGACGGCCTCGACTTCCTTTCGGATCCCTTCCTCTTCGAGGAAGCTATCCAAGCTCGACCCACTGTGGTCCGTTCCGTGTCCCTTTCTTCTTGTTTCCGTCGGCATTCCGCTCGTCCTAAGAATTCTTCCTGCTCCCAGACCTGACGATGCGAATCTTGCGTTCTGTAGCAGCAATGAAGCAGCCAGCCCACTCGCCAACACTCTCCTTTTGGAATAATTCGACGATCCGTTCAATCAGGTTCCGTCGGTTCGGAGAGCGAAGGCGTACCAACAGGATGCCGTGATGCGAGCCAGGAACAAACTTCCGCGAGTCCGAGAAATCCAGGTCTTGGGTAATCAGGCATCTCGATTCCCTTTGCGCCGCTTCCCAAATCTCGCTGTCCGCATGGCCCACGAGCAGCTCATCCTGCACCACATGAACATCATGGCCGAGCTCTTTTAGAGAATTTGCAAGCCGGAGCGGGAGATTCTCATCCAGCTTGATCTTCATCGAATGCGTGGAACTTCGGGGACGGGCAAGTCCTCTTCAGCGGACGCGGCGGCAAATGCAATGGCGGCATGAACATCTTCAAGTGTCAGGCTCGGGAAATCGGCGAGAATCTGTTCGGCGGAATCGCCGTCGGCCAGGCTCGCAAGGACTGTACGCAACGTGACACGAGTACCCTTGAAGACAGGTTCACCGCCGCAGATTTCCCTGTCCCGAACGATCCGCTCCTCGTAGCCTTTCAGGTTGCCGGTTGCGTCCGCCACGGTCTCCCCTAACTGCATTCATCGTATCATCCGCAGCCACGAAGCAGAACTTTTTCGAAATTGTCGCTCAACGTTTCCCCAACAGCCGGTGCCAAAATCCCGACGCAGGCGCTCGACAAAAGGCGTCAGTTCTGGCCGCGGCTTTGTCATCCAGCGAATCCACGAACTCGCGCGCGGGCATCTGCCCGTTCGGCAACTCCACATACTCAATCGTGAATTCACCGTCCACGTGCCTACACGTATCGCATTCTTGCGATAACAAGTCAAGTAGCCCGGGGGAGTCATAAGCTGGAGTCTCGGTAGCGTGCCTCTTAACCGAATGCGTCGAAGTGCGAAAGGCGGTCGCTTAGCTCCGTAACCGTGGTCGCCATACATAACCGGGGCGCATTCTGCGATGACCGAGTTTTGAATAGACTTCAGTCCCATTAGGGTCGATCTCGGTCTCGGATGTCTGATAGACATCAACTATCCGGTCGAGGTGCCAGCTAACCATCTGTCCGTCAGAGTTCAAGTAGGGCGTCGCGTATTCGCGCCACTGCCTGCGGAGGCGTTTCTTGGCGTCTTCGAATGACGAAGCGCGCACCAACACGAAGCGGTCTTCCGTATTTTGCAGCCCCGACTTCGCGCGTTCAACCCGGATTACAACAAACGCTCGGACGCAATACCATTCCAATTCAGTCTTGGGTAAACGATGACGACGGTGTCCCGCAATACGAGCAACGTGGATTGACCGCACCCCGGCTGAATCAGCCAGTGAGAGGATTTTGCGTGCTGGGCCCTCGACCTTCAACGTCCTTGGTAGTTCAGACCAACGCTGGCTGTTTCTAGCAGGTTGCCTGCTGCCTTGGATTTGAAATGACAAATTTGGATATCGGCTTTGTACATCCTCGATCCACCGATTCGCACGGGCAGCCATGAACTGCTGGCGCTTCAAGGGCGGCAGCTTCTGGACTGCCGGCGTCACGTCGTACGTCCGGAGATGTGCATAGGCCACCGCGTCCCGGTTTCCCAGTCGCCGGAATGAGGCATCGCCTAGTCCGAATCGCTCGAGCCCCGTTACACACGCTGCTGTCCGGTTCTTCCTCACAACTCAAGGTCTCCTGCTATCCCGCAGCCCTCAGTTTCTTCCAAGTAAGACAAGTCATCACTGGAAACGTGGTCGGATCCCGCATCCTCAGCGCGCCACTCAATAGTATCAAGCGGGGGCTGACAGAAGGGCTCCAAGCAGTGGCGGAAACGATGAGAAGGCAGAACGAAAGACCACGCGCTGTGTTTTGGCCGAAAGATACCGTTCGCGTTCTGCGATGCGCGGGCAGGGGTGAACACAGGACCACGCCCAGCGTTCGACCCTAAAGATAGGCGTTGCGTTCACCTACGGTTCGCGCCAACTCTTCGCTGAGGAATGAATTGCGGACTTGAACGCTGAAAAAGACCGCGAACGAAAACCCTGGTTTGGGCGGTAGCGACCGCCTGATTTTTGCCCAAGAAGCCCTCCGAACGCATTGCAGGGTGGATAGCGACGGATAGCCTGGGAGTTGAGGGGCGGACGGGGGCGGCGCAGCAGGCCTTTCCCTCCGTCCAACCTCTAACGTCGAACCTCCAGCTTCCAGAACTGGTCGGGGCGTCGAGATTTGAACTCGAGACCTCCTGCGCCCAAGGCAGGCGCGCTACCAGGCTNGCGCTACGCCCCGACGGGAAGCAGTGGCTTCATTCTACAGCGCTCCGGGCTCGGCCTGCCAGCGCTCCTGCCGGGGCGCGGGCCGGATGTACACGGCGCCAGGGCGTCCTGGGTCCGCGCAAGTGTTTCCACGAGCGCGCGGAAATCGGGCGCAGGTTGCGGCCCAATAATCCCTGGTGCCACAGGAAACGTCTCGCGCAGTGCAATACACGTTTCGACAACCTCTGTGGACTGGGTGCTGCTTCCGCAGCATCCGATTGCTAAAGTGCGTCGAAGCATTTCCCCCGGGTCTTGGGCCGCAGACCGCTCTGCGTTGACGCGCTTCTGGAAGGCAGGTTGACCTTGAGAACCATCCGCATGCGCACGAAGTTTCTACTGTCTCTGGTGGCCGTTACCGCCGGGCTCACCGCCGCCACCCTTTTGCTGGTCGGCTACAGCGTGCAGAACCAGGTGCGCAAATCCCTGGGGGACGATCTGCGCAGCTCCGTGAGCACTTACCGGAGCTTCGCCATGCAGCGCGAGATCGCCCTGACCCACGCGGCTGAACTGGTGGCCAACCTGCCGCTGGTGCGCGCGCTGATGACCACCCAGGACGCGGCCACGATCCAGGACGGCTCCGAGAGTATCTGGCGGATGAGCGGAGCGGACTTGCTCATCCTGGCGGGCCGGGATGGAAAGGTGCTGGGACTGCGCAGCGCCTCGAGCGGGCTCTCGCGCACCTCTGCGGAGGACTTCCTGCACCACTCGCTGGAAAAGGGCGAGCCGCGCGACTGGTGGCTGGGCAACGGGCATCTGTACCAGGTGTGGATTCAGGCGATTTATTTCGGCCAGTCCGCGGACAACGCGGTGGTTGGGTATCTGGCCCTGGGACACGAGATTGACGCCGCGGCGGCCCAGGACCTGAGCCACATCGTCTCCAGCGAAGTGGCCTTTCTAACCAGCAGTTCCGTGGTGGCCAGCACGCTTACGCCTCCGCAGCAAGCCGAGCTGATCAATCAACTCTGGCGCGCCTCCGCCCGCACCGCGAGCGGCGAAGGACCGGAAGAGGTGCAGCTCGGCAAGGAGCGTTATCTGGTGGAAACCGTCACGCTCACTCCCGGCGGAACGGCTTCCATCTCGCTGAGCGTGCTGAAATCGTTCGATAAGGCAACCGCGTTTGCCGGCCAGTTGAACCGCATGCTGATGGGCCTCGGATTGTTGAGCGTGCTCGCGGGCGGCGGCCTGGTGTTTTTCATTTCCGACACGTTTACGCGCCCGCTGGCCTCTCTGGTGGCCGGCGTGCGCGCCCTGGAACAGGGCGATTACCGCTTCCCGTTGGACAGCCGGGGCAAGGACGAAGTGGGGCAAGTGACCGGCGCCTTCGATCGCATGCGTGAAAGCCTGCTGAAAACGCAGGGAGAGCAAAAACAGCTCGAAGACCGCCTGCGCCAGGCCCACAAGATGGAGGCGGTGGGCCGGCTGGCCGGAGGCGTGGCCCACGACTTCAACAACCTGCTCACCGTGATCCGCGGGCACGGCGATCTGCTGGTGGACCGCACGCCGCCGGAGGACCCGCTGCGGCATCACGCGGAGCAGATTCAAAAGGCCGCGAACCGAGCGGTGAGCATGACCCGCCAGTTGCTGGCCTTCAGCCGCATGCAGGTGCTGCAGCCGCGGGTGCTGGGGTTGAACGGGGTGATCTCCGACCTGGCGAAAATGCTGCCGCGCCTGATTGGCGAGCACATCGAATACGTCTTCCATCCCGCGCCGGACCTGGCCATGGTCAAGGTGGACCCCGGGCAGATCGAACAGGTGCTGCTGAACCTGGTGGTAAACGCGCGCGACGCCATGCCCGGCGGCGGGACGCTGACCGTGCGCACTCAGAATGTGCTCATTTCCGAGAGCGAAGCGAAGAAGCGGGCTCCGATGTCGCCCGGGCGCTACGTGCTGCTTTCCGTGAGCGACACGGGCCACGGCATCAGCCAGGAAAACAAAGCCCATATCTTCGAGCCGTTTTTCACCACCAAGGAGGTTGGCAAAGGCACGGGACTCGGCCTGGCCACGGTTTACGGCGTGGTGAAGCAGAGCGGCGGCTTTATCTGGGTGGAGAGTGCGCCGGGCAAGGGCGCCACTTTTGAGATTTATCTGCCGCAGGCCGTGGAAACCGCGGAAGACGCCGCGGGCCAGGGAAAGGCCGCGCCGCTGCCCCGGGGCAGCGGAACCATACTGGTGGTGGAGGACGAGGCGGAGGTGCGCGAACTGGCCCGCGAATTCCTGAAGCTCAGCGGGTATACCGTGCTGGAAGCGCAGAACGGGGTGGAAGCGCTGGACGTGGTGGCCCGCCATTCCGGCCCGCTCCACCTGGTGGTGAGCGACATGGTGATGCCGCGCATGGGCGGAGCGGAGCTGGCCGAAAAACTGCGCAGCATCCGTCCCGGAGTCAAAGTGGTGCTGATGTCCGGCTATACCGATTATTCAAGCGGCACTCCGGGCCCCGGCCTCAACCAGGCGGCCATGCTCCCCAAGCCATTTTCCCAGAGCTCGCTGGTTGAAGCGGTGCGCGAGGCTCTGGAAGGAAAGCGACCGGAACCCGGCGTGCCACAGGCCTCCAAGCGCTGAGCACAATTCCAGCGCGTGGCTCGCGCCGCTGGCTCTCTCCCTGGAATGGACAAAGGAGACACGCATGAACGCAAAGCATTTCCGGCTGCGGCTTGCTCGGGGCGCGATCACGTCCGCGTGTTTCCTTCTGGCCGCAGGCGCGCTTCCCGCAGCGGAAAACGGCGGGCNGGAAAACGGCGGGCCAGCCACGCCGGCATCCAGCGGCACGGCGGCCACCACGCCGCTCGCCGCTGCGCCTCCCGCCCCGGAGCTCAGCGCTTTGGTGGAGGCAGTCCGCGGCCTGCAGGACCAGGTACAGGCTCTCCGCCACCAGGTTGAGGATGTGCAGGCCAAAGAGCAGCGCGCGCAGGCCGAGGTGCAGGAACTGAGCCGCCAGCTTGAGGTCACTCGCGCTCAACTCGCCCTTCCCGCGCCGGTCCTGGCTGGCACCCAGGGCGCGGCAGTTGCCGGGCTAATCCTCGTCCCGGGGGCCGGAGCGCCGCAATCCGGCGGGCCGGCGCCGGCGCAGGCTTCCGTCGAGGATCGCCTGGCGCGGCTCGAGGAAAATCAGGAGTTCCTGGACGACAAGCTGGGCGAGCAATATCAGTCCAAGGTGGAAAGCGGCTCGAAGTACCGCTTGCGCCTTTCCGGCGTGGTGCTGCTGAATCTCTTTGCCAATCGCGGCAACGTGGACAACCTGGACATCCCGCAGGTGGCTACCGAGAAGGGACTGCTGGAGAGCGACGGCACGTTTGGAGGCTCGCTGCGGCAGTCGCAGATTGGCCTGGAGGTTTTTGGTCCCAACCTGATGGGAGCGCGCACCAGCGCGGACGTGCGCTTTGATTTTGCCGGAGGTTTTCCCCAGGCGGATAACGGCGCGATGATGGGCATCGTGCGGCTGCGCACCGGCACGGTGCGCTTTGACTGGACGGATACTTCGATTGTGGCCGGGCAGGACAGCCTTTTCTTTTCGCCGCTGTCACCCACCTCCATCGCCACGCTGGCTGTTCCCGCGCTGGCCTACGCCGGAAATCTCTGGAGCTGGACCCCGCAGTTGCGCGTGGAGCATCGCATCAGGTTTTCGGACCGCTCCAACCTGTCCATCCAGGGAGGCATCCTGGATTCCTGGACCGGTGACGTGCCCCCGGAGCAATTTTACCGCTACCCGACCTGGGGCGAAGAGTCCGCGCAGCCGGCCTATGCCGCGCACGTGGCCTGGAACGACCAATTATTCGGCCAGCACTTTTCGCTGGGCTTTGGCGGTTACTATGGCCGGCAATACTGGGGCCTGGGGCGCCACGTGGATGGCTGGGCCGGCACGACGGACCTGACGCTTCCGCTGGGCAAATACTTCACGTTCACCGGAGAATTCTATCGCGGCCGGGCCACCGCCGGCCTGGGGGGCGGCATCGGGGAAGATGTGGTTGTGATCGGGCCATTTACTTCGCCTAGCGGCCTGATCCACGGCGTCGAGTCGCTGGGCGGCTGGACGCAATTGAAATACAAGCCACTTCCCAAATTCGAAGTGAATGGCGCTTTTGGGCAGGATAATCCATTCGCCAATCAGTTCCGTGCAGTGAACCCGGCCAGCCCGAATTACGATACCCTGCTGAACAGGAATCGCAGCAGCTTTATCAATTTCATCTACCAGCCGCGCTCCGACGTGATGCTCTCGATGGAACTGCGCCACATCCGCAGCTTCGCCGTGGAGGGCGATTCCTACACGGCGAACCAGGTGAATCTGACGGTGGGGTATATATTCTGATGAGAGCGCAAGGGAAGAGCTGGATTTATCCGCAGCCGGCTACGCTGAGCGTGGCGCTCTTTTGTGTCTGCGCGGGCCTCGCCTGGGCTGAAAGGTCTCCGGTAACCGCCCGCGTGGAAATCGTTTCGAAAAAGTCCGGTGTGCAAACCGCTTCCACTGCCGCTCCGATGAAAGACGCCTCCGGGGTGGTGGTGTGGCTTTCCCCCGCGGACGCGGCCTCGCGGCGGGCGGCCGCGGCCCAGCCGGCGCGCCCTGCGCCAAAGCTCGTGCAGCGCAACAAGGCGTTTGAGCCACATTTGGTCGTGGTTCAGGCCGGTTCCACCATTCAATTTCCCAATGACGATCCGTTCTTCCACAATGTTTTCTCTTTGTTTGAGGGCAAACGATTTGACCTGGGCCTGTACGAAGCCGGGACTGCCAAGTCTGTCCGTTTCGACCGCGTGGGGATCAGCTTCCTGTTCTGCAATATTCATCCGGAAATGAGCGCGGTGGTGGTGGCCGTGGATACTCCCTTCTACGCGGTATCCGACCGCGCCGGACAGGTGGCCATCCCCGCCGTGCCGGACGGGCACTACCTGATGCAGGTGTGGTACGAACGCGGAGTGCAGGAGGATTTGAAAGCGCTGGCCCGCGCGGTGAGCATTACGGATTCCTCCCGCTCCCTGGGCACAATCGAGATCCCTGCCAACCCGGATTTCAGTCTGGCTCACAAGAACAAGTACGGACAGGATTACGTGCCTCCGCCCTCCGGGAATCCCGCGTATTCGCGTCCCTGACCCGTGGGAAGAGCCTCTGCGGCACACCCGGGCCGGAGCGGTTCAATTCGCCGGCCTGCGCCGCGGGCGCTGTTTTTTCGAAACCGAACGGATAATCAGCGTTCCGCGGCCCTTGGCCGGCAGCGCAATCCTGGAGTGGGCCACCGCCGCGGCCATCAAATCCTCCACCTCCGGCCGCGCCAGCACGTCCACCGCGGGCAGGCGGATAAAGCGGTTCTGCTTTCCGTTGCCCTGCAGCAGTTTGTGTGGATCCGGCAGCGACGCGCCGTGATTGAAGGAGAGCCCCGCGCCGTTTGCGCCCACCGCCAGCGAGACGAGGTAATCCGAGGGCCGCTCACTGGGGGAGTAACCGATCACGAAAAAATTGTAGTTGTCGTAGACCAGTTCATATGCCGTGGGAAATCGCCGCCGCAAGGCCTTGCGCAGGGCGCGGATCAAGGCCTGAAGCTTGGGTTCGAATTTCCGGATGAACCGGGCAAGTTGCTTCTCGGGAGCCGCGGGCGTTGCGCGAGCAGAATTCGTAGGCCGCGTCACCTACCGCCTCGCTCGTTTCCCGGCCACGGACTTGCCCTTGGCCACTGCGGCCGCGGGCGGCGCGCCGAAGCGGAAGATGCGCACGCGGGAGACCCGTGCGTTTTGCTTGATCTGCACGCTCATGGTGCCGACGAAGAGCAGCGTTTCCAGGCGTTCTCCTTGCCCGCGAAGAAACAAGGTGCCATGGGTGGCCCCGGCGCGAAGCAGGCGGTCATCCGGCTCGAGGATGGCGATTTCGTTGTCCGCCAGCTTCAGCCCTTCATTGAATTCCAGCACGTAGCAGCCTCGCGAGAGGTCCCACCACTCGTACTTGTCTTCTCTTTGTCTGCGCAGGGAAGCTACCGCGGTCCGCGCGCAGGGTGAGTATTCCGTCCCGCCGAAGTCCACTTGTCCGGAGGGGTCCAGCGCGTAAATCTGCCGCGCGGTCAGGTCCAGCGCAAACGCGTGTACCTGGTGCCGCGCACTGATCATGCCGGTCAGCCGTGCCGCCCCTTCCGTGCCGCTCAGTGGTTCCATGATCGCGCTCCCCCCGGTCCCAAGGACCACAGATTGCGGGAACTATAGCGCCGGAGCCAGGGGAGGTAAAGGAGGGAAAGGAGGGAAAGGAAGTACAGGAAGTAGAGGANGGTGGAGGAGACAGAGGAATCAGAGGAAGGGGAGAAGGGGAGGGGCTGCTGCGGCCGGCTTTCACTCTTGTGCTGGGAACCGGACTAGCGCTATCCGCGATTCCCGATCGGCCGCGCGGCCCTCAGACCACCTTGTCTTTGGAGTAGCACAGAGGCTGGAGATTGCACTCCGCGCAGCGCGGTTTGCGCGCCTGGCAGACTTTCCGCCCATGCCAGATCAGCTGGTGGGAGAAAAGAATCCAGCGGTCCCGGGGGATCACCTGCATCAGGTCCTGCTCGATTTTTTTGGGGTCCGTCTGGCGCGTGAGGTCCAGGCGCGCAGCCAGGCGCTGCACGTGCGTATCCACAACCACACCGCTGGCCACGCCGAAGGCCGTACCGAGCACCACGTTGGCCGTCTTGCGCGCCACACCCGGCAGGGTGAGCATCTGCTCCATGGTCCGCGGCACCTGGCCCGCAAATTCCTCGACAATTTTCCTGCTCGCGCCCATCACCGATTTCGTCTTGTTGCGGAAGAAGCCTGTGGGGCGAATCTCTTTTTCCAGCTCCCGCGGATTGGCGTAGGCGAAGGCCTGCGGAGTCGGATACTTGGGAAAGAGCGAGGCGGTGACCTGGTTGACGCGCTCGTCCGTACACTGCGCGGAGAGGATGGTGGAAATCAGCAGTTGAAAAGGATTGTCATGCCGCAGCGCGCAGGTGGCCGCGGGATAGGCCTCGTCCAGCTTCGCCAGGATAGCCTGCACCCGCTCGTGCGTTGCGCCCTTGGCAGGACCTGTGGCGGGAGCGCCTTTGGCGGGCGCTTTGCCGCGCCCAGCAGGTTGAACCTCGCGGCCCCGTTTCGCAGGGGCATGACGGCGTTGGCTTGCGGCTCTGGCCTGCGCTCGCTTTTTCGTCATGGGTGAGGGCGAAGAATATAGCACGCCGCCGCTAGGGCTCGACGGACACGCCCTTCCAGAACGCGATGCGGCCCTGGATTTGCTGCGCGGCCGGCTTGGGTTGCGGGTAGTACCAGGCGGCATCGGGATTGCGCATGCCGTCCACTTCCAGGTGATAGTAACTGGCGGTGCCTTTCCACGGGCATTCGGAATGGGTATCGCTGGGGCGAAGAAATTCCTGACGCACCGAATCCGCGGGAAAATACTGGTTGCCCTCCAGCTCCACGCATTGGCCGCTTTCCGCCAGCACTTTTCCCATCCACAGGGCTCTGGCCATTGTTCACCTCTCTCCGGAGTTATTCCGCAAAGAAAAGCGTCTGCGCAAAAGGCCACTCCGCATCGGTCCATTGTGCGGCGCAGCGGTAGCCGGCGCGCCGGCCCATCGCGGCCACTTCTTCGCAATTATATTTGTGCGAACTCTCCGTCCAGATGGTCTCGCCGGCCCGGAGCGTGACGCTGAACGCCGCGCCGGGGATGTGAACCGTCTGCTCGCTCCTGGCCCGCAGGTGCATTTGGATGCACCGCTCGTTCGCCACATAGCGCACCATATGTTCGAACTGGAGGGGATCAAAATCGGCGCCAAGCACGCGGTTGATGTGCGCCAGAAGGTTGCGATTGAACGCCGCGGTCACTCCAGCCGGGTCGTCATAGGCCAGCAGCAGTTCGGGCGCCGGCTTCTCCAGGTCCGTGGCCAGCAGAAGAGCGTCGCCCTGCTGCAGGATGCCGCGAACGTGGCGAAGGAAGGCCTCACCCGCCGGCCGGTCGAAGTTCCCAATGGTGCTGCCCAGAAAGAGCACCAGCAGCCGCTGGCCATCGTTCCGCCGCGCGGTCACGCCAACCAGTCCGTCCAGATACTCGCGCTCGAAGCCGACGATGCTGACGGACTCAATGCGGCCCAGTTCCTGGGAGCAGCGCCAGAGAGCACTCGGGGAGATGTCGATCGGGAAGTAATTCACCGGCTGGCGCCGGGCCAGCGCCTCGAGAATCCAGCGGGTCTTGGTTCCCGTGCCGCTTCCCAGTTCGGCCACGGCAACAGGCAGGGGCAGCAGGTCCGCAATCTCCTCCGCGTAGAGCCGCAGCAGGCGCGCGCCGGCGCGGCATAGGCCGTATTCCGGAAGCAGACAGATCACTTCGAACAGCGCGGAGCCCACTTCGTCATAGAGATATCTCGAGGGCAATTCCTTCTGCCCGGGTTTGGTGAGCCCGGCGCGCACGCTGGCGGCGAAATCCGCGAGCGGCGATTCAGAGAGCATCTCCGTGCGAATGCGGGCAGCGGCCGCCATGGCTCACTCCTCCACCGTGCGGAAGGTCGCGTACACGAACGGATAGTGCGGCTGAAACCAGTTGCGGAAGGTGCGCCGCAAAAGCGGCAGCGCGGTGCGCGCCGAACCACCTTTCATCACCAGATGTTTGCCATCAAAAAAATCCGCGGAATATCCCGGGTAAAAAGGGAATGGTTCGAACCCGGGAAACGGGGCGAACAGCGTGGAGGTCCATTCCCATCCGTTGCCAAGAAGGTCGTGGACGCCGAAGGCGCTGGCGCCGGCGGGGTGCGCAGTTACAGGCGTAGCATCCCAGCGCTGTGAATCGAAATTGCCTCGCGTCCCATCCGGCGGCGCATCGCCCCAGGGAAAGGCGCGCTCGCGTCCCTGCGGCGTTCCATACGCGGCGCGGTGCCATTGGGCTTCCGTGGGCAGCTTGCGGCCTTTCCAACGCGCATAGGCGCTGGCCTCCGCGTGGCTCACATAGACCGGCGCGTCCGGCGGCAGCGGAATCTCACCGGACATCGCGCGGAACTTCCAGTTCCCGCCGCTGGGCAGCCAGAACTGCGGGTAGCGCAAAGCGGCCGCTTCCTTCCATTCCCAGTCTGCTTCGCCCCACTGGCCGCGCTCTGCATAGCCGCCGGCGCGGATGAAAATCAGGAACTCGGCGTTGGTCACCGGATAGCGGTCGATGCGGAAGGGCGGGACTTCCGCCTGGCACTCTTCAAATTCATTGTCCCAGCCAAAGCCCGCCTCCGGGGTACGCGCTTTGCCGAGCGTAGCGATGCCGCCGGGAATCGCCACCAGTTCCGGCTCCGCGCGAGGCGCGCGGATGGGGGTATCCCCGCGGACGGATTTCCGCGCAATGGGCATCTGATGCAGCAGGTAGGCGAGGGTTTCCGCATGCATCAGCCGATGCTCGATGGCCACGTGCAGCAGAGTTCCGTCCTCCACCAGCGGATGGGCCGCGACCACTGCGGGATCGGCCAGCGCCGCCTCCAGCCGCCCGCGCACCTTCTGGTTGTACATGCGCACGCGCGTTTCGTTGGGCCAGTCGCGCGGCTGGTCGTCCGGAAGACCTCCATCCGTGGGATCGATGCCGAAGGCGAAGAGCTTGTCGAAGCCGGAATCGTGTGGTTCGAGGTCGAAAGCCCCGCGGCCCAGCAGGTTCCAGTCGAACGCCTCGAGATGGCCGAGATAGAAAATCAGCCGGTGGCGCTGCGGGATCGGGCGGTCGAAGAGCGAACCGGGACGAACCGCCTGGAACAGTCCGTCGGTCCGTGCGCGTGCCCCCTCCAGGTCCGCATAGAGTGCTGCCAGTTTCGGGGCCGTGAGAGGCGCATGGGGCATGGTTCAGCTCGGGGAGTCCGGGGGCCTCTACATACACTCTTTTCAGGCAGCCTGGCAAGAAACTTTCGCGGGCAAATCTTGGATGATTTCAGCGGGGAAAGGTTTCGAGGAATGCGAGCAGCTTGCGGAACGCGCGGCCGCGGTGGCTGAGCCGGTTTTTCTCCTCTTGCGGCAATTCCGCGAAGGTCTTGGCCAGCGGCTCGTAGAGAAACACGGGATCGTAGCCGAATCCTCCCGTGCCGCGGGGAGATTCGAGAATGATTCCACTCACCGCAGCGGAAAAAACCGCAAGCATCTGTCCGGCCCGAGCCAGAGCCAGCACGCACACAAAGCGGGCCTGGCGCTCCGTGCCGCGCTTTCCCGCAAGCTCGCGCAGCAGCTTCGCGATGTTTTTTCGCGCGTCACCTTGCGGGCCCGCGTAGCGGCTGGAGAGGACGCCCGGAGCGCCGTCCAGCGCCGGCACCACCAGGCCGGAGTCGTCCGCGAACACCAGGCCCGCAGCGCCACGGCTGTAGTGCAGGGCTTTTCCCGCGGCGTTCTCTGCGATGGTGGGCGCGGCTTCTTCGAACGCCGTCAGGCGCTCATATTCCGGAAGCAGCTCCAGACGGGCGCCGGTTCCTGCGGCCAGCGCGCAAAACTCCTCCAGTTTTCCGCGGTTGGAAGAGGCCAGCAGGAGAGTGTTCGCGCGCTTTTCAAACGGCATCGTATCGTGTCACCAGAAGTTCTGTGCGGCGTGCAGCTTGCGCTCCCACCCGGAGTGCAGGGGCTAAAGCCTGTGCTACTGTCTCCGCGTCCGGAAATCCATCTGCAACAGATCCAGTTGCGCTTCCGAAAGTTTCTGCACGCCCTGTGCGCCCAGCTCCAGGAGACGGTCGAGTTCATGCGCGGCAAACGGACGGCCTTCTCCGGTCGCCTGCAGCTCCACGAATTCTCCGCGGCCGGTTTTCACCACGTTCATGTCCACCGTGGCGCGCGAGTCCTCTTCGTAGCACAGGTCCAGCAAGATCTCTCCTTCCACAATGCCCACGCTGGTGGCGGCCACGGAATCGCGCAGCGGGATGGCGCGCAGCAGGTTGGCGGCCACCATGCGCTCAAAGGCCAGGGCCAGGGCCACGAACGCCCCGGTGATGGCCGCGGTGCGCGTGCCGCCATCCGCCTGGATCACGTCGCAATCGATCCACACGGTGCGTTCGCCCAGGGCGGCCGCGTCCGTCACCGCGCGCAGCGAGCGCCCGATCAGCCTTTGAATTTCCAGCGTGCGCCCGGAGGGCTTTCCGCGCGCGGCCTCGCGCGCCGTGCGGGACTCGGTGGCCCGCGGAAGCATTCCGTACTCGCTGGTCACCCAGCCTTTGCCGGAGCCTTTCAAGAAGGAGGGCACGCCGTCTTCCAGACTGGCGGTGCAGATGACCCGCGTGTTCCCGACTTCGATCAACACGCTGCCTTCGGCGTTAGGGATGAAGTCCGGGGTGAACCGTACCGGGCGCAATTGGTTTGGCGCTCGTCCGTCGTTGCGCATCGCTGAATCCTGTGGTCACAGGCTCGGCAGGGACTGCCCGCGCCCGCGGTGCGGCGAGACGGAACCGCGCCTGCGACCCGGGCATCAGTCTGCCCGCGGTCCGGCGCTGCGTCAACGCCGCGATGTCGGCTGCCGCGGAGAAGCGCTCCCGCCCGTTGGGGGGAGTACCGGCGATTTTGGCGGCGTGGAGGCGGGCGCAGGAATTTTCACAGGNCTCCGCCGCGGGGGCGCTTGGATTCTTGGGTGGCGCAGTGTTTCCGGCCGGCGGCTGCGGGGCCAAGGCGGCCGGGGGCGCAGACATTCCGCTCAAATTCAGCGCGCTACCCAAATCCACGTGGCCAGCCAGAGTTTCCACTTCCTGGCCGCCGATCAATATCCGCAGGCGCTGCACCTGAGGCACGGCAGAGTGCAGGGTGCGAACGATCGCGTCCACAGCCAGTTGTTCGCTGGAAATGCCCGAANGGCACCTCCCGAGAAAGAGCCTCTGAAAAATCCGCGACTGCTGTGCCGTCGGGCAGCAGGTAGAAGGCCAGCAGGGACGCATCCAGGGGCAGCACGCGCGCCGCCGGCGAGGGGGGACTGGTAATGAGCGTTTCCAGGGCCACGCGTGCGCGCTGCGCCGGATCCGCCCCCAGCTCGAGCGGCGTCTCCACCGCTTCGAGCGTCTCCGGATTCTCCGTGGCGAGCCAGTAGATAGCCACTTTTTCCTTCCTCGCCTCCGGACCTTCCGCGCGCGGCCGGATCACCTCGCGCCGCGCCTGCTCTTCGCGCTGCGCTTCGGGGCCGAAGAGACGCAGTTGACGCAGCAACACCGGCAGCTCGTAGGCGCCGAACAGCACGGCGAGCAACAGAAGCAACAGCAGCCCGATGCGAAGCGCGCGTGGCATCAAGGGCGCGCTCCGCCGGACTGGCGATATGCGGCAATCGCGCGCATCAGGGCGCTCGCCAGAGGCACGGCCGCGCGCGGCAGCGATTCCGGATTCTCTTCCGCCACGCTGGAGAGCTCGATGGCCACCGCCGGACGGGCCACCACGCGCAGTTGCCGCACCTCGGCAAACTGCGGAACGTCCGGCGAGCCGGGCAGCTTCTGTGCCAGCTCCACTTGCACCAGTTCCGCCAGCCGGCGGCTGGCCACTACGTAGGCGTCCTGGGCTTGCTCCCAGCGCACGCCCAGGAAGCCCACAGGACGCGGAGGGACCACCGGAGGCGCCCCTCCCAATGGCGCGCCGAACGAGTAAGCGACCGCCGTGTTCGGGTGGCCCGTGGAACCCACGTGCAGGCTCACGAAAAAGCCCTGGGCCACGCCGTTGGCCAGGGCCGCACGATCGTCAAGGGAGACGGAAGTATCCGCCTGGCGGGTGAGCAGCACGCGCGCCCCTTGCCGCTCCAGTTCGCGGCGCATGCCCTGGGCCATCGCCAGCACCAGGTCCTTCTCGACCGCGGAGCCCTCTTCCTCGGGAGGTCCGTGGGCGCCGCTATCCACTCCCCCATGCGCGGGGTCCAGAATGATGAACGCCAGCGGCGGGGCCGGAGGCTTTCCGGCCGCTTCGCCAGGAACAGCCGGGCCGGAAGGCACTTGGGGGGCGCTGGAGGGTGCGCCCGTGGGAACAGTGGAGGAGGGTCCCGGAGCCTGCGGGGGCATGGGCGCCTGCGCGAGAATCTGCGCGGCTGCTGCAACGGCCGCCAGCACGGCAATGGGAATCAGCCGAAGCGGCCGTCCATTTGCCCCGCGGATGCGGACGATTGCTTGTCTCTGCATTCCGGCAGAAAGAATATCAGAAAGCCGCGAGGCTCAGGCCGCGCCGTGGATGGCCCACCGCAGCGTGCGTCAGGACGGCGGGGATTGCGGAGGCGGCTGGCGGCGGCGCTGCCGCTGGGCGCGGCGCCAGGCGTCATATTTCTCGCGCTGCTCGGGAGTCAGCACGCTTTCCACCTGTTGATTGGCGCTGCGGCGGAGCTGGCGAATCTGCTGGCGTTGCTGCTGCTCGGTGAGCGAAGTATTGCTGCGAGCCTCCTGCACCTGTTGATCCGTCTGCTTGTGGATTTCGTGGATCTGCTTCTTTTGATCTTCGGAGAGGCCCAGCCTGCTGAGTGGTGCGCCCTCTGATTTGGGCGTCTGGGCCCCGGACTCGGCAGGCGGCGCTTGCGCGCCCCCTGGGGCCGCAGGAGGGGCTTGCTGCGCCGGCGCGCCAGCGGCAGGCGGGGCCTGCTGGCCACCCGCAATTGGCGCGGCGATCGTTGCTGCCGTGGCCACGGCAATGCCCAGAAGGGTGCGCGCCAAGTCTGTTTTCATTTTTCGATTCCTTCGCTCCGAGCATAATCGCGATGCCTGCATTGTAGAGCAAGAGCGCCCGGCAGAGGATCGGCCTGTTGCCCGATTGGTTAAACACGAATCGAGCATCGGAGTTTCATGGTGAGCTCCAGGGGCCGGAGGATACAGGGGCGCGGAATGCCGCGCCCTGGTTGTGGCGCAGTTGCTGGAGCAGATGCCGCAATCCGAAACCGGTGTGTGGTGGACGGCGCAGGGGCAACATGCCGCGCGGGGGCGCAGCAAGCAGCGCCCCTACGCCGAAAGGCTTGAGCTTCTAGCGGTGTGAATCCTCAGTGATGCGACGTCTCGTCGATGAACCGCCCTACGTTTTCCTTCAGTTTGGCCAACTGGCCGTCCTCCAGGTACATCATGTGACCAGCCTCGTAGTAATCCTCCTTGATATTGCCCTGGAGTTTGGCCGGCAGGCCCAGGTGGGTCATGGTGTATTCCGTGCCGAAGAACGGCGTGGCCATGTCGTAGATGCCGTTTTCCACCTGCACCTTGAGGTTGGGGTTGACGATCATCGCTTCCGCCAGGTCCAGCATCACATTGGGAGCGAAGGGGAAGAACCCGCGGCGTCCCGCCCCCGGCTCGCGCTTCCAATCCCAGTTGCGCCCGGGCTCGCCCCCCAGCAGCTTGTACTCGCGCTGGGGATTGTATTTCAGTTCCTCGCGCACATAGGAGTTGATGGCCGCGGTGTAAGCGGCGGAGATGGCGTTGGATTGCGGGTCGTTTTCCGCGTACTCGGTGAGCAGGTCGAAGGTGTAGCCGCTGTAGCGGGAGTCGAGGCGCCCAGTGGTTTCCCCCTTGCTGCGCTGCAGTTCGGCGTTGAACTGCGGCAGATTGACGCGCAGGTTGGCCTTGATCCAGTAATCCTCGCTCAGGCCGGTGTAGGCGGAAAGCTTGCGGGCCATCTCCGCTTTTTCCGTGTCGGAAAGCTGCGCCCCCTTCATCAGGGCCGCGGCATACTCCCCGGAGGCGAAATTGCGGACCTCCTGGAGGAACGCAAAGAGATCGCCGGGACTGCTCTTCAGCAGCTTGTGATAGCGCGCGGTGGCCGCGTAGCTGGGCAGGTAGACGATGTAGCAGAGATCGTCCCCCGGAGGAAAGGTCAACTGGCTCAGGTCCAGCACGCTGGAGATCAGCACGATCCCGTTCAGCGCCAGACCCTTATTGGATTGCAGGTAATTTCCCAGCGCGGCGGAGCGGAAGGTGCCATAGCTTTCGCCGAGCAGATATTTCGGCGAGGTCCAGCGGGCATTGCGGCTCACATACGTGGTGATGAACTGGGCGAGGGAATGCACGTCCTGGTCAATGCCCCAGAAATCCTTGTTCTGTGCCTTGCCCACGGCGCGGCTGAAGCCGGTGCCCACCGGGTCAATGAACACCACGTCGGTCTTGTCAATCAGGCTGCTGGGGTTGTCCGCCAGACGGTAGGGCCCAGGCGGAGTGTATCCGGGATCGTTGGTGACAATGCGCTTCGGTCCGAAGGCGCCCATGTGCAGCCAGGCGGAAGCGGAGCCCGGGCCGCCGTTATAGGCGAAGGTCAGCGGGCGCGCATTCAGGTCTTTCGTGTCCGTCCGGGTGTACGCGGTGTAGAAAATCAGCGCGGTCGGCTCGTCCTTGTCGTCCTTCAGCATGATCGAGCCGAACGTGGCCTTGTAGGCCACAGTTTGCCCGCCAATCCTTGCGGTATGCTCGGTGACCGAGGTTTCCTCCTTGGGCGGCTCTTTCTTTTCCTTCTCCGTGCTCTCTCCCGGCTTTGCTTCCGGCGCTTTCCCAGCCTCCTGCGCGGAGAGATAGGACCAGCTCGGGGCCAACATGAGTCCGAGCAGCATTGCAGCAATCGCATTCTTCTGAGTCATTCGATTTCCTCCAGGAATTCAGGACGTGCGGGAGGGTATCACGGTTCCACAGGTTGCCAGTACCGCGCGCTCACGGTCTCAGGTCATTCGTAGCGCAAGGCCACCAGCGGATCTACGCGCATGGCGCGCCGCGCGGGCAC
>OCOJ01045989.1_pt3 | contig 25547 bp, 21 predicted proteins | sample 1539251 | NCBI WGS metagenome assembly OCOJ01 (sample SAMN01911457, study PRJEB22624) | soil metagenome | biome: Soil | place: Malaysia | collected 2012-04-30 | depth RA_metagenome m
GCGGCCGCCGCGCTACAAATCCATACACTGGTTAGCCGCAAACTTCACCCCCGGCGTCACGGTAGCACAGCCAGTACTGGCTGCGTGCTTTTCTTCTCTGCTTGCAGTTTAATTGCGGGCGTTACCCGAAGAGCCAGCCCAGGAACGCCTGCCGGATCGCCTGCCGGTTCACTTCCGCAATGGATTCGGTGAGCGGAATCTGCTTGGGGCAGACCTCGACGCAATTTTGCGCGTTGGCGCAATCCGCCACCCCGCCCGGCCCCATGACCGCAGCCAGCCGCTCCTTCATGTGCATCGCGCCGGTAGGATGCGCGTTGAACAGCCGCACCTGGCTGATGATGGCCGCCCCCACGAAATCCGAGTTCTCGTTCACCTGCGGACAGACTTCGAGGCAATTGCCGCAGGTGATGCAGCGCGAGAGCGGGTAGTATTTTTCCTGCACCTCGGGAGCCACACGCGGCCCGGCGCCCAGGTCGTAGGTGCCGTCAATGGGCACCCAGCACTTCATGCGCTTCAGGCTCTCGAACATGATGGAGCGGTCCACCACCAGGTCGCGCACCACCGGGAATTTGGTGAGCGGCTCGAGGCGGATGGGCTGCTCGAGCGAATCCNACCAGCGCTGAGCAGGCTTGGCGCGCCCGGCCGTTAATCACCATGGCGCAGGCCCCGCACACTTCCTCCAGGCAATTGGCTTCGTAGGAGACGGGAGTGGTGCCGCGGCCGTCCGTGGTTACCGGGTGCTCGGCGATCTCGCGAAGGCAGATGATCACGTTCATGCCCGGGCGCCAGTCCAGAGAAAACTCCTCCCAACGCGCCGCCTCGCGGGCATCGGTGCGGCGCTTCACGCGGACCAGAACCTTCTTGCCCCTTTTCGCTCCCGGATTTGCCGCCGCTTCTGTCATGGATGCGTTCCCGTTACGGGCTTTTCAACCGGCCATTCTTTTCTCACGCTTTGGCGTCGTACCTCCGCGCACGGGGCGGAATCGCGGAAATATCCACCGGCTCGTAGCTGAGCTTGAAGGACCCGCAGTGGTAGCGCGCCCGCGTGGTCTTGAGCCAATCCGCGTCGTTGCGCTCCGGGAATTCCGGTTTGTAATGCGCGCCGCGCGATTCATCGCGCGCGAGCGCGCCCTGGGTGATGACCCGCGCCAGCAGCAGCATGTTGTGCAGTTCGCGGCAGAAGCTGAGCGTCTGGTTGGCCCAGGAGGTGCGGTCCGAGAGGTTCACTTTCTTGTAGCGCTCGGCGAGTTCCCCCAAGTGGGCATCGGTGCGCGCCAGGTCCTTGTTGTTGCGCACCACGGTTACATGCTCGGTCATCCACTCGCCCATTTCCTTCCACAGGCTGACGGGATTCTCCGTGCCTTCCTGGTGCAGCAGGCTGTCGTTCAATTGCTCCTGGCGCCGGCGCTCGGCTTCGTACACGGCGGTGGGCACGCTCTCGCAGCCCTTTTCCAATCCGCGGGCGTAGCGCACGGCTGCGGGTCCGGCCACCATGCCGCCGTAGATGCAGGAGACCAGCGAATTCGCGCCCAGGCGGTTCGCGCCGTGATACTGATACTCGCATTCCCCTGCGGCGTAAATTCCGGGCACGTTGGTGGCCTGAGTCTCGTTGTCGATCCAGATGCCGCCCATGGTGTAGTGCATCGCGGGGAAGACCTTCATAGGCTCGACGCGCGGGTCCACGCCCAGGAATTTCTCGTAGATCTCGAGGATGCCTTCCAGCTTGCGGTTCAGGGTCTCGCGCGGGATGTGCGAGACGTCCAGATAAACGGCCGGGTGGCCTTCCAGGCCCATTTTCATTTCATAGACGACTTTGTGGATGGCGCGGGTGGCGATATCGCGCGGGACCAGGTTGCCGTATTTCGGGTACCACTCTTCGAGAAAGTAGAAGCGCTCGTTTTCGGGAATCTGCCGGGCCGCGCGCTTATCCCCAGGCTGCTTGGGCACCCAGACGCGTCCGCCCTCGCCGCGCGCCGATTCGCTCATCAGACGGCACTTGTCTTCGCCGGGGATGGCCGTGGGATGCACCTGGATGAATTCCCCATTGGCGTAGTCCACGCCCTGCTGGAAGAGCGCAGACTGCGCGGAACCGGTGCAAACCACCGAATTCGTCGAGCGGCCGAAGATGGCGCCCACGCCTCCCGTACAAAAGATGGCCGCGTCGGCCGGGAAGGTGCGCACCTCCATGGTCTTCAAATCCATGGCGCAGATGCCGCGGGAGACGCCCTGCTCATCCAGGACCGCGGAGAGGAACGTCCAGCCCTCATACTTCTTCACCTTGCCTTCGGCCTCGAAGCGCCGCACCTGCTCATCCAGGGCGTAAAGCATCTGCTGGCCGGTGGTGGCGCCGGCAAACGCCGTGCGATTGAAGAGCGTGCCGCCGAAGCGGCGGAAATCCAGGAGGCCTTCCGGCGTGCGGTTGAACATCACGCCCATGCGGTCCAGCATGTCGATGATGCCGGGCGCGGCATCGCACATGCGCTTCACCGGGCTCTGGTTGGCCAGAAAGTCGCCGCCATATACGGTGTCGTCGAAATGCCGCGCCGTAGAGTCGCCTTCGCCCTTCAGGTTCTTGGCCGCATTGATGCCACCCTGGGCGCATACGGAATGGGAGCGTTTCACCGGGACGATGGAGAACAGTTCCACGGGCACGCCGGCTTCGGCCACACGGATCACCGCCATCAGCCCGGCCAGTCCGCCGCCCACGACGATGACTTTGGCTTCTCTCATTTCTGCACGTAGATCTCGAAGGGATGGAAATTGAAGCGCGCGCTATAGACGATGGCCACGCCGGCCAGGGAGAAAGCCAGGGCCACGCCCGCGCCCAGCCAGGCCGCGCCTCGCTGGGCCCGCGTGGTGGCCGCCAGGCCCCACTTGCACAGGAAATTCCAGAGCCCGTTGCCCAGGTGGAAGGAGGCCGCGGCCACCCCGACAATGTAGATCAGTACGTACAGATTGCGGCTCATATCGGCGTGCACGCTCACGTAATTGGAGCGCCCGCCGGTGAGAATCCGCGCGGTGTAAAAATGCCAGCCGATAAACAGAAACGCCACAAGGCCCGACCAGCGCTGCAGCGTGTACATCCAGTTATGCATCCAGGGATATTCCAGGGCGTTGGACTTGCCCCTGGTCCAGATGTAGAAGCCGTATCCGGCGTGGAACAAGATGGGAATCCAGATGAACACGGCCTCGATGAACGGCCGGAACGGCAGGGTTTGCAGCTCCTGGCTGACCGCGTCGTATTTCTCCGGGCTCACTAGCACGTAACTGTTGGACCAGAAATGTTCCGCCAGGAAGGCGCCCACCGGAATGATTCCGGAAAGCGAATGAAGTTTGCGCCAGAAGAAGCCCGAGCGGTCCTCAGTCTTCGATACGGACATCGTCAGTCAGTCGATTCTCGCCAGTCCTCGCTGGCGCAACCGCTTCATATCGGGAATTCCTGCCGCGAGGGAGCGGACTCTTCCAGCCCCGTAAAAGAAACCACAGTATAGTCCCGGCCCCCGATGCGCGCAACCACCTGCCGCCCTGCGCATCTTCGCCCCATCTCTTTACCCCAACCCCAGCGGTCCTGGAATCCGGCCTGATTGGCAAACACAAAGCGGATTACTTCCGGGTGGGGCGCTTTCAGCTAGTCCGTATTCAGGTTCATCGTGGCATCTGCCCAGGAGAATTATCTCAGTTTTCTTGGTACCTGCGGCGTAAACGGGCGGCAACCTCTAGGAGAAGCCGCCCCCCGCCGTCGGAATGAGGGCCTCAATGCTCCGCGAATTGCTTCGCTTGCTTGTTGGAGTGCGGCTTGAACTCCCGGTACTTCGTGAATCGCGTTGAGGAGCACGAAGTCGTGGATCATTCCGTTGTAGCGAGTCGCGGTCACCACAACCCCGGCATCCTTGAGTTTGCGTGCATAGGCTTCACCTTCGTCGCGAAGCGGATCATTCTCCGCGGTGATGACGAGAGCCGGCGGCAAGCCCTTTAGTTCCTCCTCGCTCGCCCGGAGGGGCGACACATAGGGGCTATTGCGCGTTTTCACGCCGGGCACGTACAGATCCCAGCCGTACATCATGAACGCACGGGACAGGAACCGGTCGGTCCCATACTCATGATACGAGTCGGTATCGACGCTCGCATCCGTTGCGGGGATGAAAAGCACCTGGTAGGCAATCTTCGGGCCGTTGCCATCCTTGGCCATGAGCGTCAATGCTGCGGTCATGTCTCCGCCGACCGAGTTGCCGGCGATGGCAATGCGGCTGCCGTCGGCGCCGAAGTCACCGGCAGGCGTGGCAACCCACTTCAGCGCTGCGTAGCTTTCATCGATCTGCGTCGGATATTTCGCCTCGGGGAGGGGAGTATATTCGACGAACACGCCGATCTGGCTTGAGCCGACCACCAGGTCGCGCAACAGCCGCTGCTGGTTCTGGAAATTGCCGACAATCCAGACGCCGCCGTGGATGAAGAACAACACGCCGGGCTTACCCGTCACCTGCTGCGGCGTCATGATGTACAGCTTGACGGTACGCCCGTCCTGTTTGATCGTTTTTTCGACGGTGGTCACGCCCGACATGTCGACGGGGGTCTTGTTTTGGAGTCCGGTGAGGCTCTCCTGCGGCTTCGGCTGGGGCAACTCCCAAAACGGGCTGCTGTCCTTGTTCAGATCCGCAAGAAAAGCCCGCACTTGCGGGTCGATTCGAGAATCTGTCGCCGCGTTCGGCGCCAGGGCTGCTGCCAGTGGACTCATAACGATCATCCCTCCTAAAGTGAATTTGGCCAACGTACTGAGTTATTTCATTTGCTACCTCCTCACTGGATTGCGAGACGCACGCCGGGCACGGTTGGCATCTCACGCGCCGAGTGTGATACCGGAATGTGACCGAAATCATGCTCTGCGTGTCAGATGATGACCATGCCCGCGACGAAGGCATTCGGCGCATTGGGATTCCAAGGGAGGTTTGAAATCATGAGCCGAGAGCACACTGCAACGGGAGTGAAGGAACCGGTGGCAGGGGCGACGGGATCTTTCGTAGATCTGGGCCGGGAAGGGATCGAGGAGATTTCCGCAGAGTTGCGCCGCCTGCTGGCCGACGTGTTCGCCCTTTACGTGAAAACCAAGAACTTTCACTGGCACATGACCGGACGGCAGTTCCGCGATTATCACCTACTGCTCGACGAGCAGGCCGAGCAGATTTTCGGCATGACGGACGACATTGCGGAGCGCGTGCGCAAGATCGGGGGAGACACGCCCCGTTCGATCGGAGACATCGCCCGCCACCAGCGGTTGAAGGACAGCGACCAGTCCGGCCTGGGTCCCGAAGAAATGCTTGCCGAGTTCCGCCACGACAACCGGGTGCTGACCCGGTTGCTGCGGTTCGCCCACCGCCTGTGCGACAAACACGAAGACGTTGCCACCGCGAGCCTGATCGAGAACTGGATCGACCAGACCGAGCGCCGCACGTGGTTCCTTTCGGAAATTGGCGGCGAGTGATAGAACGGCCGGCGGATTTCTGCTTCGAACTCGGCAGAACAAAAAAATGGAGACACGACTTGCCAACGATCACAACGAAAGATGGAACGCAGATCTACTACAAGGACTGGGGCAAAGGACAACCTCTGGTATTCAGCCACGGATGGCCCCTGAGCGCAGACGCCTGGGAAGACCAGATGATCTTCCTGGCCGAACACGGGTACCGCTGCATCGCGCACGACCGCCGCGGCCACGGCCGCTCCAGCCAGCCGTGGAACGGAAACGACATGGACACTTACGTGGACGACCTCGCGCAGCTCACCGGGGCGCGCGGCCTCAAGCGTGCAATCCACGTTGGCCACTCCACGGGCCGAGGAGAAGCTGCGCGATACGCCGCCCGTTACAGCAAGCGCGTCGCCATGGCCGTCCTTATCGGCGCAGTGCCCCCCCATCATGCTGAAGACCGCCGCGAATCCCGGAGGTTTGCCCATGGAGGCCTTCGATCAGATCCGTGCCGGCGTGCTCAATGACCGCTCGCAATTCTTCAAGGACCTGAGTGCGCCGTTCTACGGCGCCAACCGGCCGGGCGCGAAAGTTTCGCAGGGTCTGCGCGATTCCTTTTGGCTCCAGGGCATGATGTGCGGGCACAAAGCCGTCTCCGACTGCATCAAGGCCTTCTCAGAGACCGACTTCACCGAAGACCTGAGAAAGATCGGCGTGCCTACGCTCATTCTTCATGGCGACGACGGCCAAATTGTGCCCATCGGCGCTGCTTTCCGCAAAACTGGTCGAGGGCACCACGCTGAAAATCATCCCCGGAGCCCCACACGGCCTTTGTTCGACGCGCAAGGACCAAGTGAACGGGCAATTGCTGGCCTTTTTCCAGCAGAGCCAGCGAGCGGTCGCATGAAGGAATCTTAAAGCAGCAAGGATGGTCGGCCGTACCCCGCCAGGTGATTTTGAAAGCTCCTTGGCGCTTTCCGAGGATTCCGGGCGTGTAACCGGCCACTCGCAAGTCATCTCCTTTGCTTCTGCCTGTCGGGTCCGATTCTTCGGCGGCCAGGTGGAGGGGAGACAGCACGCGCTGATGATCTCCCCCCTAACCTTTGGCTACAGCCCGCCGTGTGGCGAATTCTCCGCGCCAGCGGGCGGCGTTTCGTTGTAGCATAGGCCGCTGCGTTCCGCTCTGGGAGCCCGCTGCCTGGCTCCGCGCGGAGGATATGGCATGAGCGAGCCGATCGCGGACTTCACCAAAATCGTTGACGCCCTGGTACAGGCCGGGCAGCCCATCGAGGTTCCCATTGTATCCAAGCTGGCCGGGGACGTTGGGAAGGCCTTCAGCGTCCGCCCGGATGAGGTAGCGCTTCTCGCTACAACCCCAGACGACAAATTCCTGCGCTTCGTGGTTCCGGAAAAACTGCAGAACGTCGGGACCATCCCGCTGAACAGCACCAGCGCCATGGTTTCGCGCACCGCGCGGGAGAAGCGCTCCGAGTTCATCAACAATTTCACCACCGCGCGGCACTCCACCGTCTTTGAGGCCGTGCCGCTCGATTCCAAGCAGCGCGGCGATCCCATCCAGAAGATCATGAGCGTGCCGGTGATTCACGAGAACAAGGTGGTGGGCGTGCTGCAAGTCTCGCGCAAAGGGAAGAGCGTCACCACGGCCGGCGCCGATTTCACCCCGACGGATCTCACGACGCTGAATCAATTCGCCACGCAGCTCGGCCGCTGCATCCCCCTGGTAAAACTCCCCTGAGGCCCATGCGGTCCGGAAAGAAGACGGATGCCGGGCGCCACTGAGCCGCGGCTCCGCAGGAGGTTGCTGCGCGCGCTGCTGTTGTGCGCGGCGGCAGGGGCGCTGTGCGTCTCGAGCATCGGGTTGGCAACAGTCCGTGCGTGGCGCGCGGGCCCGCCAGCCCGCGTCGCGCTGACGCTGCTGGCCACCACCGATCTCCACGGGCACGTCGCGCCGGTGAATGAAGAAACCGGCGGCCCGGCAAATCTCGGCCTGGCAAAAATCGCCACGCTCGTGGCGCGCGAGCGCGCGACGCATCCCCATACGCTCCTGCTCGATTGCGGCGACGCCACCGAAGGGACGCCGCTCGCCTGGTATGCGGTGCGCCGCTCACCCTCCGCCCCGGATCCCATCATCGCGGCAATGAATTTGATGGGCTATGCGGCGATGGCCGTTGGCAATCACGAATTTGATTTCGGGATGGACCATTTGCGAAAAATCGCCAGCGATGCGCATTTCCCAATCCTGGCGGCGAATGCGGACCTTGCGCAGCGGCCGGAAGAGTCCATTTTGAGGCCATGGGCAATCCGTGAAATCGCCGGCATCCGCGTGGCCATCGCCGGTTTGGTTACTCCGGGCGTGGTGCGCTGGGAACCGCCGGAGAACTACAACGGCTATACATTCCATCCGCTCCTGGAGCGCGGGCCGCAGGTGGTGGCCGCGTTGCGGCAGCGGTCGGACCTGGTGGTGGTCCTGGCCCACTCCGGCCTGGGTGCGGAGCCGGGAGCACCGTTTGCGGCCGGCATCCCCGGAGAGATAGCGGATGAAAATTCCGCGGCAGAACTGGCTGCGGAAGCTCCCGGAATCGACGTGCTGCTTTTTGGCCACAGCCACCGGGAACTGCCTGAAAAATTCATTCACGGCGTGCTGCTCGCTCAGCCCGGAAACTGGGGTCGCTCCCTGGCGGAGGTTCAGGTGGAGATGGAGCGCGGTGCCGGCGGCTGGAGGGTGACCTCCAAGCACTCCTCGCTGCTGCCGGTTACCGCAGAGGTGCCGGCCGCGCCGGAAGTGATGCAGGCGGTGGCCGGCCTGCAAGCGGAAAGCGACCGCTACTTCGAGCAGCCGGTGGCCACCGTGGCGCAACCGTTGAGCGGCGCCGCTGGGCGTATCGAGGATAGTCCGCTAGTGGACTGGATCCACGCCGCGCAGCTTGAAGCCGGGCACGCTGACGTTTCGTTGGCCACCCTGTTCAACACCCACCTTCGCATCCCGGCGGGAAAAGTCACGCGGCGGCAGTTTTTTGCGTTGTATCCATACGAGAACATGCTTTACACCGTGGAAATGAGCGGCGCGCAACTGAAGGCCCTGCTGGAAATGGCCGCGGGCTTCTATCCGCACTGGCCGTTGGCATCCGGCGTGCCACCAGCCCTTCCGGGCTATCAGGCGGATACTGCGTGGGGAGTTTCCTACCTCCTGGATTTGACCGCGGCTCCCAGCTTCCGAATCCGCGAGTTGACATACCACGGCCAGCCGCTCGAGGGCGCCGAAAAGCTCCGCGTGGCCGTCAATCATTTCCGTTATTACGGCGGGGGCGGTTACGGAATGGTGTACCGCGCCATGCCCATTGTGGCGCGGTCCACAGAAGGCATCCGCGAGTTGCTGATCGCCTGGGCCGGGCGGAAGGGCGCGCTGCCCGTGGCGCCCGGCGGAAACTGGCGCATCGAGCCTGACGAAGCCCGCCAGGCGCTGCTGCGCGCCGCGATTCAGTAGCACACGCCAGCCTGCCGGGCGGGAAGCCGGCGTTGAGCCTGCGTCGCTTCAGTGAGCCGCACAGCCTGAAGGCTGTGCTACCCCGGAGCGTGCCGCGCTGGTTCCTGCACTGGAACGATAGCGAAAGGGGTACCGCTGCACGTGAATAGCAATTGACATGCGTGTCCGCTCTTGCTACTTTCGCGCAGACCTTCGTCAAAGGAGACAGCGCGGGGTTTCCTGAGGCAGGCGCACCGAACGACAAATGCCCTTCGTCGCCAAGAAGATATTCCTCACCAAAGGGGTCGGGAAACACAAGGAGCGCCTTTCCAGCTTCGAGCTGGCGCTGCGCAATGCGGGCATCGCCGCCTGCAACATCGTGCGCGTCTCTTCCATTTTTCCGCCGAACTGCAAATTGATTTCGCGGGCCGAGGGCCTGAAGCTGATCAAGCCCGGCCAGGTGGCCTTCTGCGTGATCAGCGAGAACTCGACGCGCGAGCCGCACCGCCTGATTGCCGCGGGCATCGGCGTGGCGCTGCCCGCCGACAAATCCATGTACGGCTACCTCTCCGAGCACCACTCCTTCGGCGAGCCGGAAGAAGTGGCGGGCGAGTACGCGGAAGAGCTGGCCGCGGAAATGCTGGCCACTACGCTGAACGTGGATTTCGATCCGGACCTTTCCTGGGACGAGAAAAAAGAGGTTTACCGCATCTCGAACAAGATCGTCCGCACCATGAACGTCACCCAGTCCGCGGTAGGCGACAAGCGCGGCCTGTGGACCACCGTGCTGGCCTCCGCCTTCCTCATCGGCGACGACGACTGAGCATCTCCCCGTAGCACGGGTTTTCAGCCTTCGCCTCTGGCTCTCCTCCCCACACGGCACAGCCGAAGCGCCTGTGCTACCGCGCGCCCGAATGTCGCGTCCCGCGGCGGAAATATCCGATGCGCTCCAGGACGGCGCCGGCTACGAGCGGCAGGGCCACCGTGGCGTCGTCAAACACTTCGGCAAACCTGCCGCCTTCTTCTTCGGGAACGAATTTTCCCCAGGAGACGGCCTCGCGGTACGTGCTGCCCGACAAGCCACCCCAATAGACCGGCTCCGGGCAGATGCGCACGCCATAGTGATAGCGCTTTAGCGGCACCTTTTCGATTCCGCGCCGCGCCAGCAATTCCGCGAAGACTCCGAACTGTTGCGACCAGTTGCGCGGAACGCCGCCGCCGATGGTCAGAATGCCCATGCGCTCTTGCGCGAGCATGGTTTGGGCGAAAAATTCGAAATCCTCGAAGGGATCGAAGCGCAGCGCCGGCTGGCCCTGTTTCCTGCGCACGCGCTGATCCAGCGCGAAATCAATGCCCAGCTCGGAATCGGAGAACGCGGGCACAAACACCGGCACGTTGTGCGCCCGGGCGCTCTTCAAGATGCCGCGCCCCGGCGTCTTTTCCAGCAGGTACTCGCCGATGCGCCGGTGCAGCTTCCAACTGCACACCGTTTCCCCGGGATCCCAGCCTTGCAGGATGCGATCCACCACTTCTTCTACGTGGTCCAGATTCACTTCCGGCTCGAGCGAGTCGTAGACGCGGTTGTATCCGGCGTGAAAGAGTTCGCGGTCGTCCATCGCCGGGTTATAGCGGAAATGCGAGCGCCCGGTGGCCTCCACCAGTCCGTGGGCCATGAGCGCTCCGGTGGAGACAATGGCCTTCACAATTCCGGATTCCACCAGGTCGCAAAAAATCAGGCCCATTTTGCCCACGGTAAGCGCCCCAGCCAGGGTCATCACCACGAAACATTCCCTGTCGCGGGCCATGGCCTCCAGCACGTCCGCGGCGTCGCCCACCTGGCGGCCGGTGAACGCAGTCTCTCCCATGGCGCGCACCAGGGAGTCAATGCCCGTGCACCTCGAGAGGTCGATGGGAAAGATGGGCTTCAGCCGGTCGCTCACCGGATCGTGCAGCACGCGCCCGGTAACCGTCTTCGCGCCGCTCGCCGGTGGCGCAACCCCTCCTGGGTGCCCTTTCGGGGCTGCGCTGCGATTTGAACTCGCACCCGCGCGCCGCTTCGCGCCACGCTGCTTTCCTCCTCCGCGCTTTTTCGGCATCGGTTCCCTCTTGCTCCGCGCTAGAATCAGTGGGTCGCGCCGAAAGTGTACAAGATGGCGCATGGAAAACAAATGAGCACGCTCACTTTTTTGCTGCTCCCTGTTGTGCTGCCCTCCGTGCTGCTTGGCGCGTCATCGGCATTGGCTGCCGCAACGGTCCGCATGGCGGGCGTGGATATTTTCGTGGAGCACTCGTTCATCGGCTGGCTGATCATGGGCGCGCTGGCCGGATGGCTCTCCGGGGAACTGGTGCGCGGCAAAGGTTTTGGCTGCCTGGGAAACGTGTTGCTTGGACTGATCGGCGCAGTGGTGGGCGGCTGGCTTTTCGAGCAACTGCACATCGCCGCCTACGGCTTCATCGGCGGACTGGCCGCGGCCACCATCGGCGCGGTCCTGGTGGTCTCCCTCGCCCGCGCCCTCTCCGGCCACTAACTCGTGATAGCATCGTGCTGTTTTAGCCTTCGAGGTCAGGGCACTTGAGCGATCCTTCTCTTCAGGTCATCCCGCTGGGCGGTCTGGGCGAATTCGGCATGAACATGCTGGCCCTGCGCTGCGGCTCCGACATCATCGTGATTGACGCCGGACTGATGTTTCCGGAATCGGAACTGCTCGGCGTGGACGTGGTGCTGCCCGACATCACTTACTTGAAGCAGAACCGTGAGCAAGTGCGCGCCATTCTGCTCACCCACGGGCACGAAGATCACATCGGGGCGCTGCCCTACCTGATCACGGACCTGGACGTGCCCGTTTACGGCTCGCGCTTCACCTTGGCCCTGCTGCGGAAAAAGCTATCCGAGAGCGGGCACCTGGAAACCGCCGTGCTGCGCGACATGCAGCCCACGGTCCCGTTCACGCTGGGGCCTTTCGAAATCGAACCCATCCAGGTGACTCACAGCATGGTGGACTGCCTGGCGCTGGCCATCCGCACGCCGCTGGGCATCATCATCCACACCGGCGACTTCAAGATGGACCCCACGCCAATCGACAACCGGCCGTTCGACCTGCACGCCTTCGCGCGCTACGGCCAGCAGGGGGTGCTGGCCCTTTTCAGCGACAGCACGAACGCCGAACGCTCGGGTTACACGCCTTCGGAGCGCGCCGTGCGCCCGTTGCTCGAATCCCTGCTCCGCGGTGCGCCGCGGCGCGTGATCGTCTCCTGCTTTGCCAGTTCCGTGCACCGCATCCAGGTGATTGTGGACATCGCGCAAAGCCTGGGCCGGAAAATCGGTTTTGTGGGCCGGAGCATGGTGGACAACGTGGAGATTGCCCACTCGCTCAACAAGCTCCACATTCCGGACGGGATGGTGGTGCGCTCGCAGGATTTGCGCAGCTTCGATCCTGCAAAACTGGTGGTGGTGGCCAGCGGCAGCCAGGCGGAAGCGATGTCCGCTCTCTCCCGCATGGCCGTGGACAATCACCGCCTGCTCAGTATCGAGGAAAACGACACGGTGATTCTTTCCGCGCGCATCATTCCGGGAAACGAGCGCGCCATCTCGCGCATGATTGACCACCTCTTCCGCCGCCGCGCGCTGGTTTACTACGAATCCGGCGCGGCCGGCGGAGGCGGCCCGGTGCACGTTTCCGGGCACGCCAGCCAGGAGGAATTGAAGCTGCTCCTGAATCTGGTGCGCCCGAAGTATTTCGTCCCCATTCATGGCGAATACCGCCAGCTCTTCCGCCATGCCGCGCTGGCGCATCAGGTGGGAACGGTCTCCGGAGAGATCCTCCTTCTCGAGGACGGCCAGGTGCTCGAATTCAGCCGCGCCGGAGCCACCCGTCGCGAATCCGTTCCTACCGGCCGCGTGCTGGTGGATTCCGGCTCGCTCGAGGAAATTGAAGAGGTGGTGATCCGCGACCGCAGGCATCTCTCCGAAGACGGCATCGTAGTGCCCATCATCGCCATTGATAAACACTCCGGCCGCGCCGAAGGTTTGCCGGAGATTGTCAGCCGCGGATTCCTGCATGAAGAAGATGGCCAGGCGGTGTTTGACGGCGCGCGCGAAGTGGTGCGGCGCACCATCGAAGGCTCCAACCCCGAGGAAAAAATGGACTGGAGCGTCATCAAGGAAAAAATCCGCGTGGACCTGAAGCGCTACCTGAACAAGCAGACCAGCAAACGCCCGCTGATTCTCCCGGTTATTCTCGAAGTCTGATGTCCCTGCTCATTCGGCCTTACGACCCCGCGGATTTTGACCGTTTGTGGCGGATCGACGCGGAGTGTTATGCGCCGGAGATTGCCTACTCCCGGCGGACCATACGCGCGTTCCTGCGCCTGCCCGGGGCGGAATGCCTGGTGGCGGAAGAAAAAGGCGAAATCGCGGGATTCATTCTCACCGACCGCGACGGTCCCGCGGGCCACATCATCACCTTGGACGTTGCGCCCGAAGCACGGCGCAAAGGGCTGGGTACGGCGCTGTTGAGCGCGGCACATTCCTCGCTTGCCGAGCACGGCGTGCGTGATGTGGAGCTGGAAACCTCCACGGTCAACCAGCCGGCCATCGCCTTCTGGAAGCACCACGGCTACCAGGCCTGCGGCATTTTGCGCAATTATTACGAAAATGGAGAAGACGCCTACTGGATGTCCAAGACGCTTTGAGCAGATCAGTTGCGTGGCGCTGTTCGCAGCAAGAATAAAAAGGGCGGACACGCGGGTCCGCTCCTACAGGAGTGCGGCGGAAGTTTGCGGCTAGATGCCCAGGACGGCGACCAGTTCCTTCACCGCCGCGGCGGATTTTTGCAAGGCCGCATCTTCTTCCGGGGTGAGCTTGATCTGAATAATCTGCTCGATGCCCGCGGAGCCCAGCTTGCAGGGCACTCCCACGAACAGGCCATTGATCTTGTACTCGCCCTCGAGATAGGCGGCGCAGGGAAGAACCTTTTTCTTGTCCTTCAGGATGGCTTCCACCATCTGGAAAACCGCGGCGGACGGGGCGTAATAGGCGGAGCCCGTCTTCAGCAGATTGACGATCTCCGCTCCGCCCTTGCGCGTGCGCTCCACGATGGCGTCAATTTTGTCTTTCGGCAGCAGGTCGGGGAGGGGAATTCCCGCGACTGTCGAGTAGCGCGGGAGCGGCACCATGTCGTCTCCATGGCCGCCCAGCACGAAGCAGTTGACGTTTTCCACCGACACGTTCAACTCCATGGCCACGAAGCTGGACATCCGCGCCGAATCGAGCACTCCGGCCATGCCGATCACCCGGTGCTTCGGGAAGCGGCTCAGCCGGTAGGCGGTCTGGGCCATGGCGTCGAGAGGATTGGTGACCATGATGATGATGGCGTTGGGAGAGTGCTTGACGATCTGCTCGACCACCTGCTTGATCACGTCGTAGTTGGCGCGCAGCAGGTCGTCCCGGCTCATGNCCCGGCTTGCGTGGGAAGCCCGCGGTGACTACCACCACGTCGCTGCCGGAGGTGGCGGAGTAGTCGCCGTTGGCGGTGGAGATGCCCGAAGCGCGGGAGTCCGCACCACTGATGGGCGTGGATTCGATCATGTCCAGCGCTTTGCCCGCGGGCACGCCTTCGAGCACGTCAGTCAGAACCACGTCGGCCAGTTCCGCATCCACGATCCGCTGCGCGGTTGTCGAACCGACGAAGCCGCCTCCCACCACCGTCACTTTTTTCCGCATCGCCTGTTTCTCCTGTTCCACCGCGTTGTCATGCAGAACCCGCGGTCAGCGCGGCACAGATCGCTGCCGCCCAATTGCGAAAACCCACGGTCAGGAATGCACTCACCGGGGCCACTCCATCGCCAAGAACCCGCGAAGACAGGCAAGCATGCCTGTCCCACATTCAGCGCGCGGCGACGGCCAGCTCCATATTTTCGATGATGGCCGTGGCAAACTCCGAGGTGCGCACCTTAGTGGCCCCGGGCATCAGGCGCTCCAGGTCGTAGGTGACGCGCTTCTGATGGATGGTGCGCGCGATGCCGCCTTCGATGAGTTGGCCCGCTTCCTTCCAGCCCATGAAATCGAACATCATGGCGCCGGAGAGCATCACGGACGCGGGATTGATCACGTCCTTATCGGCATACTTGGGGGCCGTGCCGTGCGTAGCCTCGAAGATTCCGTAGCCGTCGCCGATGTTCGCGCCGGGGGCCATGCCCAGTCCGCCAATCTGTGCCGCGCAAGCGTCAGAAAGATAGTCGCCATTGAGGTTGGGCGTGGCCAGGACCTGGTACTCGTCCGCGCGCGTGACCACCTGCTGGAAAATGGAATCGGCGATGCGATCATTGATGAGCAGCTTCTTTTTCCACTGGCCATTGCCGTGCGAGGCGCCGATGGAATCGAGCACCTGTTTGACCTCAGCCACCACGGCGGCGCGCGCCTCCGGAGCCATGTGGGCGATGCCGGGCTCGATCATCTCCGCGTTCTTCTCCGCGGAGAGCCCGGAATTGCGGTCGTGATTATCCAGAATCCAGCTCTCGCGCTCGGTGACAATCTGGCTGCGGAATTCCTCGCGGGCTAGGTCGTAGCCCCAGTCACGGAAGGCGCCTTCGGTGAATTTCTGGATGTTGCCCTTGTGCACCAGGGTGACGGAGCGGCGGCCGTTTTCGAGCGCATAGCGGATGGCCCGGCGCACCAGGCGCTTGGTTCCGGTGGGCGAAATCGGCTTGATGCCGATGGCGGAATCCAGGCGAATCTGCTTTTTGGTTCCCTTCAGCATCTCGTTGTTCAGGAAGTCGATCAATCTCTTCACTTCCGGCGTGCCGGAGCGCCATTCAATGCCGATGTACACGTCTTCCGTATTTTCGCGGAAGATGGTGATGTTCATGCGCTCGGGATTGCGGACGGGCGAGGGGACGCCTTCCAGGTATTTGCACGGGCGCACGCAGGCATAGAGATCCAGCACCTGGCGCAGGGTGACGTTCAGCGAGCGGATGCCGCCGCCTACCGGCGTGGTGAGCGGGCCCTTGATGGCGATGCGGAAATCGCGGATGGCGTCCACGGTGTCCTGGGGGAGCCATTCGTGGAAGCGCTCGAAAGCGGTTTCCCCGGCGAAGACTTCGTACCAGGCCACGCGGCGCTTGCCGCCGTAAGCTTTTTCCACCGCGGCGTCAAAGACGCGGCTGGAGGCCTTCCAGATATCGCGGCCGGTGCCGTCGCCTTCGATGTAGGGAATGATCGGACGGTCGCCGATGCGGAATTGGTCGCCAACGTACTCGATGGGGGTGCCATCGGTGGGGATGGGACTGCCGTTATACGTGCTCTTCATCGGAAGCTGACTCCTAACGGTGTACTGAAAATTCGCGCGACTGTAGCGGCGGCTTTATGCCGCCACTTCCCTGGGAAATTGGCGGGATAAGCCCGCTGCTACAGCTTTGAGCAGGCGGCTCTTCAACCTGGGGCTTGCAGAGGGGCTGAAGGTGCGCCCGAAGTCAAACACGATAGCACAAACGGCCGTTCCGGATGTGCGCTGCGTCACATGGACCGGGCAGGCGGATGCGGGAACGGGAAGCGATGGCACCGGTGGAAGGGCGAGGCGGGAGGGGCCGGACACGCGTGAGGACACCCTTCCTGCCCTTCCTGCGTAAGGACCTGCGGCGTCAGGGCAGGCGCGGGTCCGCTCCTACCAGGGGGCGTAACCATCCGGGGCGGCGCGCGTTATAACTATGGAGAACGACGAGGACCGGAGAACCTCTTGACCAATCCCCTGGCCCCGGCGGAGGAGCGGCTGCTCGTCGAAGCAGCGCAGAAAGACCCGCGCCGTTTTGCGGAGCTTTACGAAAGCCATTTCGAGCGGGTGTACGCCTACGTCTCCCGGAGGGTGTGGGACCGGGCGGCCGCGGAAGACATTACCGCGGACGTCTTCCAGAGGGCGCTGGCTGGTTTGCCGCAGTTTGAGTGGCGCGGGGCGCCCTTTGCCGCTTGGCTCCATCGCATTGCGGGAAACGCGATCGCCGATCATGTCCGCCGGCGGGCGCGGGAAGGCGGAGATCCGGCGCAAGAACCGGCCACGGAGCCCAATCCGCAGGAGATGGAAGCGGTGGAGAACCGCGCCCTGCTTTTCCGGCTGGTTCGCGAGCTGCCGGACGACCAGCGGAACGTGTTGGTGGAGCGGTTTGTGGCGGAGAAGAGCTTGCGGGAAATTGCCGCGCAAATGGGCCGCTCCGAGGGAGCCGTGAAGCAACTGCAATTCCGCGCGCTGGAGATGCTGCGCGCGCGCATGAGGGAAGGCCGTGGCTGAACTGCCTCAATTCGAGCGGCTGAATCAGGCCATCGACGCGCTGCTGGCGCGGCGGGATTCGCTGCCGCCCGCGGCCGAAGGCGAGCTGACCGCGCTGGTGCATATCGCCGGGGAACTGCGCAGCCTGCCGCGCGCGGAATTCCGCACACGCCTGAAAACTCAAATCGAGGAGAAAACCCGAATGAAAACTGCGACGGTAAATCCGATTCGCGAGGGGTTCCGCACGCTGACGCCCTATTTGATCGTGCGGCCCGCCGAGGAACTGCTGGAGTTTGTGAAGCAGGCATTTGGCGCGGAGGAATTGATGCGAGGCACGGGTTCCGCCGGGGGGCTGCACGCGGAGGTGCGCATCGGAGATTCCATCGTGATGCTCGGCGGCGGCCCGAAATTGCAGGGAGCGCCCATGCCCACGTCGCTGTGGATGTACGTAAAGGATGCCGACGCGGTGTATTCCGCGGCGCTGCGCGCGGGCGCAAAATCCATCTATGCGCCCGTGGACCAGCCGTACGGAGACCGCGAAGCGGGCGTGACCGATGTAGCGGGAAATCAGTGGTACATCTCGACGCACAAAGGCGCGAGCTATGTGCGTCCCGGAATGAACAACGTGAACCTGTACCTGCATCCGGCCGGGGCGGGGAAGCTCATCGAATTTCTGAAACGCGGCTTTGGCGCCGAAATTGTGGAGCGGCATGACCTACCTGACGGCTCCCTGGTGCACGCCAACATCCGCATCGGGAGTTCGCAGATGGCACTGGGCGAGGCGCAGGAGCTCTACCCGAGCATGCCCACGGCGATTTACATGTACGTTGCGGATACGGACGCTGCTTACGAGCGGGCGATGGCGGCGGGCGGGAAATCGCTCTATGCTCCCGCCGACCAACCGTACGGCGATCGCAACGCCGGCGTCGAGGATGCCTGGGGCAATCATTGGTACATCGCGACGCACTTCCGGGTGTGACCCCTTGACGGTGGCCGCAGCAAGATGCGGCCCCCAAAAGCGGCGTCAAGCCGCCGCACTCCACCTTTGGCGCGGCTTCAGGCAGGGTGGAATATGCTCAAATAGAGCGCGCGGATGGCGCGCGACTGGGCCAGGAGCGCGGAGCGCAAGTCGTCCTGCCACACCAACTCCCAGCGTTCGAGAAGCCGGGAGATGCGCTCGGCGAGCGCCGGTTCGGGCCAGCCGGAGAGCGCGCGGCCGGTAATCAGCCGGGCCGCGTGATCCGCAGCGCGATAGAGGGTAGCCGTGCTGTAGAGAGTATCCGCGTCACTGGGAGCGAGCACTCCCGCTTCTTCCAGCGCGCGGATTTGCAGCCAGGCATTGCCGCCCGGCGGAGAGACGCTGCGCGCCAGCGTCAGATAGCCGGTGATGTATTCGAGGTCGTAGAAGCCTCCCGCCATTTTTTTGAAGCGCGCACGAGCGCGGGGCCCTTGCACGTCCTGCTCGATCTTTTTGCGGACGCGCGCCAATTCCCCTGCAAATGCAGCAGAGCCTGAAGAATTGGGAGGGCCGCCGAAGCGCGCGGCGAACTGCCGGTGGGCCCAGGCAGTCAGGTGCGCGCCGAGTTCCAGATTTCCACCGACGGGGCGGAGCTTCAGGAAGGTGATCGCCTCCCACGGAGCGGCTTCCGCGGAGATGTATTCCACGAACGACTGGAGCGTGGGCACTAACTCGCCTTCCGTGCCGCGTGGGCGCAGCCGCGTGTCCACGGCAAAGATGACTCCTTCCCGCGTGTGGCTGGCGACGATCTCGATGAGCCGCTCGGCGACTCTGCGCCAGATGGCGCGTTCCGCCACGGGCAGGCTGCTGTCGATCAGGAAAAGCAAGTCCGTGTCCGAGCCCACGGACATTTCCCGGCTGCCCATCCGGCCCAGCGCCAGGACGGAAAAGGGACCCGACTCCACATCCACGGCGTCGCCTAAAAATTCCTCCACGGCCAACTGCAGCGCGCTGCGCAGAGCCTCTTCCGCCAGGTCGGTGAAGCGCTCGAGGAAGGGAAGCGGGGGCGGGCCCGGACCTGCTTCAGAAGCGAAAGCCCGGCTTCGCGGAGACAAGGAATGTCGGAGCTTGAGCTCCGGGCCCCTAGCGGGATGCATCGGACGGCTTCCGGCCAGCTCTGGCGGGCCGAGAAGATTCGCGGCCACCTCCCGCAACAAGGCGAGACGGTAGGCGCAGCGCAAATCGTCTGCGCGTTGCGCCGCAGTCCGGGGAAAAGGCAGGGGGGGCTGCGCGGAATCGCCTTCCAGGCTGACGATTTCTTCGGGGTGGCGGGCAAGCATGTCCACGGCCAGGTCACTTGCTTCGAAGAGCGCCGCGGCGCCGCGCAAGAATTCCGGTTGCTCCTCGAGGCGCGCCATGAGCGACGGCACGAGCAGCGCGGAATTCAGATAACGCAGCAGGCCGCGGCGCATGTAGCTCGCGGCGCCCTGGCCGGAAATGAGCTGCGTGGCTTCCGCGGCCAGGGCCGGGAATTCCGCCTCCAGCCGGCGCAGGACCGGGGGACCCAGGACGTCTTCCGGCTGGCCGGGCCTCTCCGCGCGCGCAGGAGGCTCCGCCATCTGGCGCGAGAGCAGCCGGGTGTAAATCTCGCGGACAGACGAGAGATGTTCGGTGAGCCGAGAAAGAAGTTCCTCGCGCGGAGCAGGGTACCGGACGGTACCTTGCGCGGAGCGGCCGCCATCGCGCGCAGGCGGCGGCTCGATGCCGCAGCGCCGCGCGAGGCGGTCGAGCGAATCAGGCGCTTCCGGCAGGGTGTGGCGCTGCAGGCCGTCGCGCAGTTGCAGGCGGTGCTCCACGGTCCGCAGGAACTGGTAGGCGGCGGCGAGGCGGTGGAAATCGTTTCCTGTGATGTGTCCTTTGTCGTGCAGGCGCTGCAGCGCGACCAGCGTGGAGGCGACTTGCAGCCAGGAGTCGTCTCCGCCATGAAGGCGCTGCAGGCATTGCGCCAGGAATTCAATGTCGCGGATGCCGCCGGGCGAAAGTTTTACGTTGATTCTGGCGGGCGTCTCCGCCTCCAAGGGGGCAGCGAGCGCCCCAGAGGCAGGCGCCGCGGCCGCGGCAGTGGCAGCCGCAGGAGCCGCGCCGGCCCCGGCGATGGCGGCGGCGCGGTAGCCGCGCGCAAAGCTTCTCCGCGGGACCCGCCGCGGCGGGCGGCGCGCCTGGCGGCGCCCGAGCGAGCGGGTGATTTGCTCGCGGGCGTTCAGCACCGCTTCCACCACCTCCAAGCGGAATTCGCGTTGATAGATGAGCGGGCGGAGCGCCTGGAGAAAGGCGCGGGCAGTTTCGCGGTCGCCCGCGGCCCCGCGGGCGCGGATAAGCATCTGCAGTTCCCACTCGCGGGCGCGGGTGCGGTAATAGTCCAGTGCGGTGGGCAGAGCCACCACTAACTCGCCCTCGCTGCCCTGGGGACGCAGGCGCAGGTCCACGCGGTATACCGCTCCTTCCGGAGTGTTTTCCGTAATGAGCTGCAGGACGGCCTGCGCCTGGCGAACGAAATATTCGTGATTGGAGATGACTCCTGATTTTCCGCCCGAGGTCTCGCCGTCGGCGGCATAGAGAAACATCAGATCCACGTCCGAGCTGTAGTTGAGCTCGAGGCCGCCGAGTTTGCCCAGCGCCAGGATCACCAGTTCACAGGTGCGGCGGCGGCCGTCCGCGGCCGTGAACTGCGGGGTGCCGTAGGCATCAGTGAGGGGCTGGCCGCCCATTTCCAGGCCGCGGTCCAATAAGAGATCCGCGAGCTCGGAGATTTCCAGCGTGGTCTCCGCGAGCGTAGCCAGATGGAGCACGTCGCGCAGCATGATGCGCAGGTACTCGCGGCGCTTGAAGCGCGCCAGCAGCACCGACGGCGGAGCGTCGAACGAGGTGGCTTCGAAACGGGCGAACTCCTCGCGCAGGTCTTCGCGCGTGCGGGCGCGCTCGATGCCCCGCGGCGGGGATTCGCCGGGGGTCGCGGGGCGCAGCAGCGTGGTGAGCAAGGCGGGCTGCTGGATGAGGGTTTCGGAGAGGAACCGGCTGTAGCTGAAAACCGTGAGCAGGTAATGGAGCGAAGTGGGATGCTGCTCGAGGAACGAGAGGACGCGGGGCAGCGCGCCTCCCTCGGGCCGCAAGAATCGCTCCAAATAATTCAGGGCTTCATCCGGGGCCGGCGTCTGCGCCAGCAGGGCAGGGAAGGACTTCAGCAGCGCAGCGGGGAGGCGCTCTTCCACGCGCGCGAGATTGCCCGCGGCGCGCGCGGGATCGGCGAATTCGATCTTCGAGTACTCCATCAGCATCAGTAGCGGTTATATCACGGGGTGAGCCGGACCAGGCGGGACGGACCGCAACGAGCCTCCGGTCAACAGACCCGAGCTGCAGAAGCGAGCGGAGGGGCGCCTCAGTCGGCGGCTTCGAGAAAGAGGGCGCAGGCGAGGATGAAGATACGTTCGCGGGCGGCGAGCGAGGCAATGCCGGTGGCCGCCGCTTTGACGGCTTTGACCTCCGCGGAGGCCGCGGTGCGCGCCGCTTCCGCGGAAGCGCGAACGGCGGCGTGGGCGGATTCCGCGGACTCGCTTGCGGCCCGCTGGGTGAGCGCAACCGAGGCGGCGGAGGCAGCGTTCTCCGCGGCCATTTTCGCGAGCGCCACGGACGCAGCCTTGGCTGCCTTCGCTGCCCAAAGCGCAGAGGCGGGGGATTCCCTGGCCTCCGATTTGGCCGCGGCTTGTGACTCCGCGGAAGCGGCGGAAGCGGCTTTGGCTGCTTCTGCGAGCGTAGAGACTTCGCGGCAGCGTTTGCGGCAGGCGGGGGAGAGCCCCGGAAGGCCGGAGACGATGCGCTGGACGGTGAGAATGGCCAGGCGCTCGGCCACGCGCTGCTTGCGCTGCACGGTCCAGTCGAGCGAGCCGTCGTAGGCGGAGAGGACCGGGAGAAGATGCTTGGCGCGCGTCTCCGGGGAGACCTGGATGTTGTTGAGCGGGCCGAGGTCAAAGCAGCGCACTTTCTCCGGAGCGGAGGTCCAGGGCGCGCCGCGCGCCACGGAGAGCAGTTCGAGGCCGCTGGCGCGCCCGGAGCCCTGCTTGTGTTCCGACTCGTGGAGGACTCCGCCAAATTGCTTGTCGAGCACGCGCTGGAGGCTGGCAGGCGTGGTGCGTTTGCCGAGCCCGGAGCACCCCGCGCAGCGCAAGCCGTCTTTCTTGGCGGGGATGCCGTCCGCGGCCAGGACGGCGCCGCAGCCGCCGCACTTTGCGGCGTAGCGCGCGTCGAGCAGGCGGCCGCTGTTCTGGACCGGCTTGCCGGCGGAATCCATGAGGCTGCTGGTGAGTCGCAGGTGGACGTAGACCCCGTTGTCGGTGCCCAAATCGTCCAGGATCGCGCGGGCGTAATCCGCGTGGAGCACGTCCTCGGAGAGGCAGTCGAAGAAGGCCCGCGCTTCTTCTTCGCTGAGAAAATCTTCGCCGTAGGTGAAATGGACCCCATCGGACCATTCCACGGAGAAGAGGAATCCGCGCGCCGCGGCCACCTTGCGCAGCGCCCGGGCACGGGCACTTGAACCGATCAAGGCCGGAGGGCGGCGTTCAGCCAGAAGTTCCTTGGCCAGGTCCAGACTGGTCTTGGACCCGCCGTACAGGGCGACGGCGAGGCGTTTTTCCCGGCGCGTGGGGAATTGCGGGCGGGCGGCGACCGCGGCTTGCAGGTGCGCGGGAAGCGACTGAAAACGCGCGTCGAGACACTTGTCTTTGGACTCAGGCATTGCGCTTCTGGCAGGCAGCGGCCGCGAGGAGGAGTATGGGCAAACGGATGGAACGGGTCAAGGGAGGTGGGAGACCGGCGCGGGGAAAGCGAAAAGGAGTGGATGGGCGCCGCCTTCAGGGCGCAGGATGCGCTCCAGGTAACTCAGCGCTTCATCCGGGGCCGGCACTTGTGCCCGCAGGCCGGGGAAGGATTTCAGCAGCGCAGCGGGCCGGCGCTCTTCCAAGCGCGCGCGGAATCGGCGAAAGCAATGTTCGAGTACGGCGCGGGCATCCCTCGCGCTTCTACCACGGCGTCGCTGGGTGATCTGTGCGCCGGGCGTGCCATCGATGCGCGGAGGGGCTGGATCTCGAAGCGCGAATCAGCCGGAGACTTGTCTCCCGCGTGGCAGGGCCGCGGGAGCGATTGGCATGGCCCCGCCGACCGTGCTAGAATTGTGTCTAGTCAGACTAGTCTGAGGAGGGAACATGCCCGAACTGCGCAAGGCGGGCCTCCCCAAAGGCCCAAAGCGGCCGTCGCGCCCAATGGCACGGCCGCGCTGGCAATTGCAAACGGCGAAAGCGAAATTCTGCGAGTTGTTTCGCCGCGCGCGCGCCGAAGGCCCGCAGTGGGTTACCCGTCAGGATAAAGAGGCGGTAGTCGTACTGCCGGCGGAAGAGTATGAGCGCCTTACCGCTCGTGCCAAGCAGCCCCGCAGCCTCGTCGAATTCCTCCGGCAGTCGCCGCTCGCCGAGATCCTGCCCTATTTGGAGCGGAAGCCGGACTTTGGCCGGAAGGTCGAACTGTGACCGGTTATCTCCTGGATACGAATGTCCTCTGCGAGCCGGTCAGGCCGAACCCGGAACCGCGGGTGACTGCTTGGTTGGACTCGGCCGGGGAGGAGATACTCTATCTGAGCGTACTGACGCTGGGCGAGATCCGCAAAGGAATCTCCATGGTCGGCGGAACTGGGAAGCGCGCGCGGCTGGAGTCCTGGTTTGCGGAAATTGCCCTGAGATTTTCGGGGCGCATTCTTCCCGTGGACGGCGCGGTGGCCGAGCAATGGGGCCGCATGGCCGGCCAAGCGGAACTCCAGGGCAAGACGCTTCCGGTGATTGACGCATTGCTCGCCGCTACAGCCGCGCACCACAACCTCACCATGGTCACCCGCAATACCCCAGACCTTGCCGCGACGGGCGCCGTGCTCTTCAATCCCTGGAATACCTAGCCGTTTCGTTCGGGCTGGCGGTCGGAGGGCTCGCCATGCCGGCCGGAACGAGGACCGGGGGCGAGGAGAATGTAGGGGCACGACTGTCTTGCCCCTACATGCAAATGCTTCGTCGTCCGCCCCGCCAGGGCGGGAAGGCGCGGCGGGCTCCTTTGGGATGACGATCCGGGCCGGATCGTCAGATGTCGTAATAGAGCTGGAACTCGTAGGGGTGCGGGCGCATGCGCACGGGGTCGATTTCGTTTTTGCGCTTGTACTCGATCCACAGCTCGATCACTTCTTCGCTGAAGACGTCGCCCTTGAGCAGGAACTTGTGGTCGTCTTCGAGCGCCTGCAAGGATTCGTCGAGCGAGCCGGGGAGTGACGGGACCTTCTTCAGCTCCTCGGGCTCGAGGTCGTAGATGTCCTTATCGAGCGGCTGGCCGGGATCAATCTTATTCTCGATGCCGTCCAGGCCGGCCATCATCATCGCGGAGAAGGCCAGGTACGGATTACACGACGGGTCCGGCGGACGGAACTCGAGCCGCTTGGCCTTGGGGCTGGGCGAGTACATGGGGATGCGCACCGCGGCGGAGCGATTCCGGCGCGAATACGCCAGGTTTACGGGCGCTTCGTAGCCGGGCACCAGGCGTTTGTAAGAGTTGGTGGTGGGAGCGGCGAAGGCGACGATCGAGGCGGCGTGCTTCAGCAGGCCGCCGATGTACCACAGCGCGGTCTGCGAAAGGCCGGCATAGCCATCGCCGGCAAACAGCGGCTTGCCCTTGGACCACAGCGACTGGTGGGTGTGCATGCCGGAGCCGTTATCGCCAAAGAGCGGCTTGGGCATGAAGGTGACCGTCTTGCCGTACTGATAGGCGACGTTGCGCACGATGTACTTGAAGAGGAACAGATTGTCCGCGCTGCGCAGCAGGGTGTCGAAACGGACGTCGATCTCGCACTGCCCGGCGGTGGCCACTTCGTGGTGATGGCACTCCACGTTCATCCCGCAGGCGGCCATCTGGTTGGCCATGTCCGCGCGCAGGTCCATGTAATGGTCGGTGGGCGGAACGGGGAAGTAGCCCTCCTTGTAGCGCGGACGGTAGCCCAGGTTGTGTTCGGCGCGGCCGGAATTCCAGCGGCCCTCTTCGGCGTCAATGTAATAGAAACTCTCCTGCGGCTTGGAGTCGAAGCGGATATTGTCGAAGATGAAGAATTCAGCCTCGGCGCCGAAGAAGGCCTGGTCGGCGATGCCGCTGAACCCGAGGTAGGCTTCCGCCTTCTTGGCGATCTGCCGCGAGTCGCGTCCATAGGGCTGCTTGGTGATGGGGTCCACGGCGTCGGAGATGATGCAGAGCGTGGGCACTTCGCGAAAGGGATCCATGAAGCAGGTCTTGGGGTCCGGGACCAGCAGC
>OCOJ01051949.1_pt1 | contig 25527 bp, 24 predicted proteins | sample 1539251 | NCBI WGS metagenome assembly OCOJ01 (sample SAMN01911457, study PRJEB22624) | soil metagenome | biome: Soil | place: Malaysia | collected 2012-04-30 | depth RA_metagenome m
GGACTAAGTCGTAACAAGGTATCTGTAGGGGAACCTGCAGATGGATCACCTCCTAACAGCGCCTTCCTTCGGGAAGCTCGCTGAACGAGGTCGGGTCCGATTCGCTCGAACGCTGCTCGGCCTCCTCCTCCCCCTGGGCCATCAACCCATTTTTGAGTAACTACGCTTGGCTTAATACCGCCGCGAACGTCGTTCTCGCGGATGTTGTCGATGGCCCCTCCCGCGCGGCCCGCACCCGAGGTCGCTCCGGCTCTCGAGGCGCTCACCCTCGGCGAGCCGGTCCTCGTCTTCGACGCTCCCGACCGGGAGGGCGAGACGGACCTCTTGTTCCTCTCGGAGAGCGCGACGCCCGAGCTCGTCCGCCTCGCGCGGAAGGACGCGGGGGGCCTCATCTGCACGGCGATCTCGGACGAGCTGCGCTCGCGCCTCGCGCTCCCGTTCTTCTCCGACCTCCTCGCGCTCGCGCGGGCGGAGTACCCGAGCGTCGCCGGACTCGCGGAGAAGCCCCGCTACGACCGCCGCTCCGCGTTCGGCATCACGATCAACCACCGGGCGACGTTCACCGGCGTTCCCGACAACGACCGGTCGCTCACGATCCGGACGGTCGGAGCGATCGCACGAGCCGCCCCGACCCTTTCGGACGAGGCGCTCCAGGGGCGCTTCCGCGAAGCGTTCGTCTCCCCCGGCCATGTCCAGCTCCTCTACGCGGCGCCCGGACTCTTCCTCGAGCGAAAGGGCCATACGGAACTCGCCATCTCGCTCGCCCGGATGGCAGGTCTCTCCGAGTCCGTGACCGTCTGCGAGATGCTGGGAGATTCGGGCGGGGCCCGCGCTCCGGCCGCGGCGAGAGCGTACGCGGAGGAGCACGGCTTCCCGTTCCTCGAAGGACGCACGATCGTCGAAGCGTGGAAGAGATGGTCGTCCGCGTAATGGCCACGGGGGTCTTCGACCTCCTGCATCCCGGACACGTCTTCTTCCTGACCGAGGCGAAGAAGCTCGGCGACGAGCTCGTCGTCGTGGTCGCGCGCGACCAGACGGCGCGCCGACTCAAGCGGGAGCCGTACGTCCCCGAGCACATCCGCCGCGAGATGGTCGAGGCGCTCAAACCGGTGGACCGGGCCGTCCTCGGCTCCGCGACCGACATCTACGAGACCGTCCTCAGCGAGCGGCCCCAGATCATCGCGCTCGGATTCGACCAGGTCTGGAACGAACGGGAGGTCGAGGAGGAGTGCGGCCGGCGCGGCGTCCCCGTGAAGGTCGTGCGGGTCCGCCAGTCGCCGCACAACGAGCTCGCGACGCGCCGGATCGTCGACCGGATCCTCGAGCGCGGGAGGGAGCACCGCTCGTGAAGAAGATCGGCGTGGTCGACACGACGTTCGCCCGCGTCGACATGGCGAACTACGCCGTGCGCGCGCTCCGGGCGCGCGGCACGGGATTCAAGGTCCTCCGCGCGACCGTGCCGGGGATCAAGGACCTCCCGGTCGCCTGTCGCCGGATGTTCCTCGAGGGGGCCGACCTCTGCCTCGCGCTCGGGATGCCCGGGAGGGCCGACTACGACAAGACGTGCGCCCACGAGGCGTCGCTCGGGCTCCTGTTCGCGTCGGTCCTCGAGGCGAAGCCGGTCGTCGAGTGCTTCGTCTTCGAGGGCGAGGCGTCCGGCCCGAAGGAGCTCGACGCGCTCGCCCAGCGGAGGGCCGAGGAGCACGCGCTCAACGCCTACTCACTTCTGTTCCGACCGCGCGACCTCGCCCGGCACGCCGGCGAGGGGCTGCGCCAGGGGTTCGCCGACGCGGGACCCGTCCGGAGGTCCCGGTAGAAAGAGCGTGCCAACCACCGAAGGAGGAAACGGACCGAGGATGCCGAGGAAATCGAGAGACGGAGAGGGAGTGACCGTGGCGATCGTCGCGAGCGAGTTCAACTACGACGTGACGCTCTTGATGCTCGAGCGGGCGAAGGAGGAGGTCTCCTTCCTGGGCGCGACGCTCGGTCCGGTCGTGAAGACGCCGGGCGTCTGGGACATGCCGCTCGCAGCGAAGGTCCTGCTCGGACGCGACGACGTCGACGCGCTCGTCGCGCTCGGTGCGGTCATCGAGGGCGAGACCAACCACGACGAGGTCGTGATGAACCAGGCGGCGAGAAAGCTCACCGACCTCTCGGTGGAGTTCCGAAAGCCGGTCGGGCTCGGGATCTCGGGGCCCGGCGAGACGAGGCTCCAGGCCCAGGACCGGGTCGAGAACGCGGGCAACGCGGTCCGCGCCGTCGTCAAGATGGTGCGACGCCTCCGGGACCTCGGCTGACCGATCCGGCCCGCGGCGAGACGCGTCGGTCCTAGAGGCCGACGCGACCCCGAAGGTAGTCGAACGCGGTCTTCCCCTTCGGCGTGTGGGTCGTGACCGAGAACCCTCCGGGGGCGAGGTTCGAGCGGGCGCGGGTCGAGAGCGCGGTCGCGAGCCGGTCGAGCGTCGTCTCGATCGTGACGTCCGGATTCGCCGCGGCCCCCTCCGCGACCGAGGTCGCCCCCGTCCGGTCCACGACGAGGGTGGCGACCTCGTGCTCGGTCCGGAACACCCAGGCCTGGGGGAGGTACGCCTTCACGAACCCCCCGAGGAACCCGGAAAGCTGGGCCCGGACCTGCGGTCCGACCTCTTGCGCGACCTTTTCGAGGAGCGGGACGAGCGTGGGCATCGATCGTCGAGGTCGCTCGGCCGTTATCTACTGAGCGGTCCGCGGGAGGAACGGACCGGCGCGGGGACCGGACCCGTCGGGGACGGGAGCGCCATCCCAACCATTATCCGCCCGGGACCCTCGCTCGCCACGAGGGGGGACGCGGGAGTGGGCCTCCGCGAGTTCCACGAGTCGATCCCGTCGACCCAGGACCGCGCGCTCGAGCTCGCACGAGCGGGCGCGCGCGCCGGCACCCGCGTCGTCGCGCGGCGCCAGACGAGCGGCCGGGGACGGCTCGCTCGCTCCTGGTCGTCGCCGGTCGGCGGGCTCTACGTCTCGGTCGTGCTCCCGCGTCCGACGGAGCATCCGGGGCTGCTCCCGCTCACCGTCGGAGCGCAGCTCGCGAGCGCGCTGCGCCACGCCTACCGCGTCCCGCTCGTCCTCCAGTGGCCGAACGACCTGCTCGTCCACGAGGACGGCCGCGCGGTCCGCAAGGTCTCGGGGATCCTGACGGACGAGGTCGCTTCGCCGACGCTCGGGCATGCGTGCGTGGTCGGCGTCGGCGTGAACGTGAGGCTCGACCGCGCGTCGGTCGCTCCCCATCTCGCCTCCCGCGTCGCGGCGCTCGACGAGTTCCTCTCCCGTCCGCCCCGCCTCGAGGAGGTCGAGCGGATCGTCTTCGACTCGGCGACCCGGGCGTCGTCGTGGCTCTCGAGCCCGCCGGGGGTTCGGCGGGCGCGCGAGCTCTGTCGCGAGCTCCTCTACGGCGTCGGACGCCGCGTCAGCGTCGACGGGGCGCCGGCGGGGACGATCGCCGCCCTGGGGGACGAGGGCGAGCTCGTCGTCACGACCGAGACCGACCGTGTGGCGGTCTGGGCGGGGGACGTTCGGGTCGAGGAGGCGGCGTGAGCGGGGCGTTCGACCGGTGGGCGGTCCTCAAGAAGCAGACTCGCGAGGGCGGAGGGCCGGAGCGGGTCGAGCGGCATCGCGCGGCCGGGAAGCTCACGGCGCGCGAGCGCCTCGAGACGTTCTTCGACCCCGGGACGTTCACCGAGATCGACGCGTTCGTCCTTCATCGGGTCGACAAGTTCGGGCTCGACGAGCGTCGGGTGCCCGGCGATGGCGTCGTGACCGGCTGGGGCGAGGTCGACGGCCGACCGGTCTGCGCGTTCGCCCAGGACGCCACCGTCTTCGGCGGCGCCCTCGGCGAGGCCCACGCGATGAAGATCGTCAAGGTGATGGAGACGGCCCGCAAGGCCGGGGTCCCGATGGTCGGTCTCGACGACTCGGGCGGCGCCCGGATCCAGGAGGGCGTGATGAGCCTCGCCGGGTATGGGGAAGTGTTCTACCACAACGTCCTCCTCTCGGGGATCGTCCCGCAGCTCTCGCTGATCCTCGGTCCGTGCGCGGGCGGAGCGGTCTACTCGCCGGCGATCACCGACTTTGTGATCATGACCAAGGGAACCGGCCAGATGTTCATCACCGGCCCCGAGGTCGTCCGCGCGGTGACCGGGGAAGAGGTTACGATGGACGCCCTCGGCGGGGCCGAAACGCACGCGAGCGTGAGCGGCGTCAGTCACTTCACCGCCGCCTCCGACCGGGACGCGATCGCGCTCGCGCGCCGCATCCTTGGCTATCTTCCCCTCAATAACCTCGAGGACCCGCCCCGCGCGGCTCCGTCGTCTCCCAGCCACACGGCCGCCAGCGAACTCTTTCGAATCGTTCCCGAGGACGCGAACGCCCCGTACGACGTCCATCGGGTCGTCGAACGGGTGGTGGACCCCGGCTCGCTCCTCGAGGTCCAGAGCGCCTGGGCGGCGAACATCGTGGTCGGGTTCGCGCGGCTCGAGGGCCGTTCGGTCGGGGTCGTCGCGAACAACCCCTCGGTGCTCGCCGGGACGCTCGACATCAACGCTTCGATCAAGGCCGCCCGGTTCGTCCGGTTCTGCGATGCGTTCAACCTCCCGCTGCTCACGTTCGTCGACGTGCCGGGGTTCCTTCCGGGGACCCACCAGGAGCACGGGGGGATCATCCGGCACGGCGCGAAGCTCCTCTACGCGTACGCGGAGGCGACCGTTCCGATGCTCACGGTCATCCTCCGGAAGGCCTACGGGGGCGCGTACGACGTGATGTGCTCGAAGCACTTGGGCGGGGACCTGAACCTCGCCTGGCCGACCGCGGAGATCGCCGTGATGGGAGCCGAAGGGGCGGTGAACATCCTCTTCGGGAAGGAGATCGAGAAGGCCGCCCCCGAGGAGCGCGAGAAGCTCCGGACGAGCCTCGCGGAGGGTTACCGCACCGAGTTCCTCAATCCGTACCTCGCCGCCGAGCGAGGGTACATCGACGACGTGATCGACCCGGCCGAGACGCGCGCCCGGTTCGCGAACGGGCTCGCCCTCCTCGCGTCGAAGCGGGACGAGCGGCCGGGTCGCAAGCACGGCAACATCCCTCTCTGACGGGAACCCGGGTCGATGGTCGAGATCACCGAAACCGTGCTGCGCGACGGGCACCAGTCGCTCATCGCGACCCGGATGCGCACGCGTGACATGCTCCCGGCCGCCGAGCGCCTGGACGCGGTCGGATACCGCTCGCTCGAGGTCTGGGGCGGCGCGACGTTCGACGTCTGCCTTCGGTTCCTGCGCGAGGACCCATGGGAGCGCCTGCGAGCGCTCAAGCGGGCGATGCCGCGCACCCCGCTCCAGATGCTCCTCCGGGGTCAGAACCTGGTCGGGTACCGGCACTATCCCGACGACGTCGTCGAACGGTTCGTCGCCGAGTCGGCCCGCCAGGGGGTCGACATCTTCCGCGTCTTCGATGCGCTCAACGACCCGGCGAACATGGAGGTCGCTCTGCGCGCCGTCAAGAAGACGGGGGCGCGCGCCCAGGCCACGATCTGCTACACCGAGAGCCCGGTCCACACCCTCGAAGCGTTCGTCCGCCTCGGCCAACGTCTCGCCGAGCTCGATGCGGACGAGCTCTGCGTGAAGGACATGGGCGGGTTCATGCCACCCGACCGGGGGGGAGCGCTCGTGCGAGCGCTCCGCAAGGAGGTCGGGCTCCCGGTCGTCGTCCACACGCACTCGTCGAGCGGGATGTCGACCCTCACCTGCCTCGCGGTCGCGGAAGCCGGCGCGGCCGCGATCGACACGGCCCTGAGCCCGTTCGCCGGCGGGACGAGCCAGCCTCCCACCGAGGCGCTCGTCGGAGCGCTTCGAGGGGGACCTCTCGACCCGCGCCTCGACCTTTCGGCCCTCGCCGAGCTCGCCGAGTACTTCCAGACGGTGCTGGAGCACTACCGTCCGCTCCTCAACCTCCGGTCGCTCCAGACAGACCCCGGGATCCTGACGCACCAGATCCCGGGCGGGATGCTCTCGAACCTGCTCTCCCAGCTCGCGGAACAGGACGCGCTCGGCCGACTCACCGAGGTGCTGAACGAGGTTCCCCGGGTCCGCGCGGACCTCGGCTACCCGCCGCTCGTGACCCCGACGAGCCAGATCGTCGGGGTCCAGGCCGTTCTGAACGTCCTCACGGGAACTCGCTACGGCCAGGTGACGGACGAAGTGCGGGACTACGTTCGTGGTCTCTACGGGACCCCGCCCGGACGGATGGACCCGGACCTCGTCCGAAAGGTGACCGCGAACGCTCCGGCGATCTCCGGCCGGCCGGCGGCGCGCCTCCCTCCCGAGTTCGAGAAGATGGTGAACGAGGTTCGCGCGCTCGTCCCGGCCGCCGACGTCGCCGAAGCGCTCTCCTACGCCCTCTTCCCGGCCGTCTACCAGTCGTATCGACGGGCGGTCGACCGGGGACTGACGGGAGACGTCCTCACGTCCGCCGCCCTCGGCGTCCTCGCCGCCCTTCGTTCCCCCCCGGCCGCGACCGCGGCTCCTCCGTTGGCCCCGGGGGAGGGCGGCCCCGCGCCGAGTCCATGGGCGCATGCCGGCCGAACGCATTCCATGTCCCAGCGGAGGTGGCTCGATGCGGGTCGTGCTCGAGCGCGCGGGTAAGAAAGAGGAGGTCGAGGTCGCTTTCGACCTCTCCTCGGTGACGGTGGGCGGCCATCGCTACCCCGTCACGGTCGTATCGACCCAGCCGAACCGCGTCGAGCTCGAGGTCGACGGGGAGAAGGCCGTCGTCGAGAACTGGCCGGATCACTTCCCCCAGCCGTTCGGCCCGGTCGACGTCAACGGCGAGCGATGGTCCGTTGGCGTGGAGACCGCGGGAGCCGAGCCCGGGGCGTCCTCCTTGATCGCGGCTTCATCGAGTACTCCCGCTGTGTCGTCCCCGCCCCCTCCCGCGGGGGCTCCCGCGTCCCGGGAGAGTGCGGAAGGCGTTCCGGTGATCCCTTCGATGCCCGGTCGCGTCCTCGAGGTGCGGGTGGCGGAGGGGGACCACGTCGTCCAAGGGCAGACCCTGCTCGTTCTCGAGGCGATGAAGATGCGCGGAGAGGTGCCGAGCCCGGTGGAGGGGACCGTTCACGGCCTTCGCGTCACGCCGGGGGCGAACGCTCGGGCGAAGGAGCCGATGATGTGGGTCCGGCCCAAGGACGGCGGCCGCTAGGTCGCGTCGTCTCGAGGTTCGTGGGGTTCGGTCGGTCCCGTCGTCTCGGTGCCGCTCGGCCGCTCTTCCGTCGCCTCGGGGCGGGACGCGGTCGAGCTCGCCCGGTCGAGCTCATCCGCCTCTTCGACCGGGTCGACGAACGGCTCGTCGTCCGGAACGACGCCGGTTCGGCGGACGGGGACCGCGGTCGGACCGGCATGCGGCTCGTACGGAAGCGTGCGGTACCACGCAAGGTACGCGACGGCGATCGCGATCGGGATCGCGAGAAGATAGAACGACGCCGTCCCGAGCCCCCATGCTCTCCCGAGGAAGAGGAGGGCGAGGACGAGCACCGCGAGGAGCACGGCGACCACCGGAAACGACAGGATTGAGAAGCTTCGGTCGCCCACCGACCTTCCCCCTACCCTGGATCACCACTGAGGGAGCGTGTGGCCGCACGACGGACACGCCCGGGTTCCCGGAGGTACCGGGTTGGCGCAGTAGATGCAGAAACCGACCGCGCTCGAGGACGACGAGGAGGAGCCGCTCGGGAGTGGGGCCGATGCCACCGGGGAGCTGGACGGGAACGGCGAGGCGCCGCTCGGGTGGTTGCTCGGGAGCGGGGGACCGCGGGGCCGCAAGTAGTAGAGGACCACGAAGTTGGTGACCATCCATCCGATCAGGAGACCGAAGGCAACTTCGGTGTACTGAGAGTACGCGAAGATGATGTAGAAGGAGACCCCGAGGACGACGAGGCCCACGATCGAGAGCCAGAATCGTCCGTATCCGCTCGCCATCGGCCGTCGTACTCCGGGCCGTTACTTGTCGTTTTGTCCGAATCGGAGCCCTCGGTCCGGGGGCGCGGCCGAAGACCAAGGTAAATAGGGACCTCGGCTCGCGGCGCGCCGTGCCGCAGGNNNNCAGGTCCCCCGCCTCGTCGCCCGGGACGAGTTCACCTACGAGATCCCTCGCGAGGAGGTCCCCGGGATGCGCGTCCCGGGGGTGCTCTTCTCGGACGCGGCGCTCCTCTCGGGGGTCCAGGGGGACCCATCGCTCATTCAGCTCGCCAACGTGGCGACGCTTCCGGGCATCGAGCGAAGCTCGCTCGCGATGCCGGACATCCACTTCGGCTACGGGTTCCCGGTCGGCGGGGTCGCCGCCTTCGACCTCGCGGACGGGGTCGTCTCGCCGGGAGGAATCGGTTACGACATCAACTGCGGCGTTCGCCTCCTCCGGACGAACCTGACGGCCGAAGAGGTCCGTCCCCGGCTCGACGAGCTGATGGAGCGGCTCTTCAAGGAGGTCCCGTCCGGCGTCGGTTCGCACGGCGGCTACACTCTGAAACCCGGAGAGCTCGACGAGGTGCTCGCGAACGGGGCCGCCTGGGCGGTCGGCCGGGGGTACGGACGGCCGGAGGACCTCCCCGTGCAGGAGGAGGAGGGACGCCTGGCCTCGGCGCTGCCGGCCGAGGTCTCGGAATCGGCCCGCAAGCGCGGCCAAAAGCAGCTCGGGACCCTGGGGTCGGGGAACCACTTCCTCGAGGTGCAGGCGGTCGACGAGGTCTTCCATCCGGAGTTCGCGCAGGTCCTCGGGCTCGCTCCGGGCGGAGTCATGGTCATGCTCCACACGGGCTCGCGCGGGCTCGGCCACCAGGTGGCGACCGACTGGATCGGGACGATGGACCGCCGGCTCCGCGAGGAGCACGTCGAGCTCGTCGACCGTCAGCTCTCCTGCGCTCCGATCGTGTCGGAGCCGGCGCAGAGGTACCTGGGCGCGATGGCCGCCGCGGCGAACTTCGCGTGGGCGAACCGCCAGGCGATCACGCATTCGGTACGTCGGGCGTTCGCGGCGGTGTTCGCGCGGCCGGACACGGAGCTCGACCTCTCGGTCGTCTACGACATCGCCCACAACATGGCGAAGGTCGAGGAGCACCGCACCGAGTCGGGGCCGAAGAAGCTCCTCGTCCACCGGAAGGGAGCGACCCGGTCGTACCCGGCCGGACGGGAGGAGGTCCCCGCCGCCTACCGGGCGCACGGTCAGCCGGTCCTGATCCCGGGCGACATGGGGACGGCGAGCTACGTCCTCTCCGGGCTCCCGACCTCGATGGAACGATCGTTCGGTTCCTCCTGCCACGGCGCCGGTCGCCGACTGAGCCGCCACGCGGCGGTCCGGACGTTCCGCTACGAGGAGGTCACCCGTCGGCTCGCGGACCGGGGCATCATCGTTCGCTCGACCTCGCGGGAAGGCGTGACCGAGGAGGCCCCGGGGGCGTACAAGGACGTCGAGGAAGTCGTCAAGGTCGCCGAGGGGGCCGGCCTCACCCGGCGCGTCGCCCGATTGGTTCCGCTCGGCGTCGTCAAGGGCTGACGATCCCGCCCGCGCGTCGTCGCCGGCGGGTCCAGAGCACGACCCCCGCCGCGGCCGCCGCGGCCCCTCCGACACCGACGATCACGAAGACGAGCGTCCACGGCACGCTCGCCCCTCCGCTCGCGGAGGGCGGGCGCACCGTCACGTTCCAGTGGTCCGACCAGGTGCGGCCGAAGCCGTCGCTTACGGTCACGGTGACGTTGTAGGCGCCCGGCGAATCGAACGCGTGGGTCCCGTTCATCCTAGGGGCGAAGATCCCGTTGATGCTCGTGTTGTCACCGAAGTCCCAGACGTACTGATACGGCGGTCCTCCCCCGGTCGCCGAGAGGTTGAACATCAGGGTCAAGGGGGCCGTCCCGAGAAGGGGCGTGACGCTCCCGTTCGCTTGCAGGGCCGGCGCTACCGCGAAGGGAAACTCTCGCGTCGCCGAATCGCCCCAGCTGTCGCTCGCGTCGAAGGAGACCGTGTGCAACCCCGCGGGCACGAGCTGGTGGACCGAGAGATTGGTGGACGCGGTGCCGTTCCCGAACGACCAGGCCACGGAGACCGACCCCGGTCCGGTGACCGTCGCGTTGCCGGTCCAGGCCACCGGCGCCTCCCCCACGACCGGACCACCGCTAACGCGCACGCTGAGCGCCGACACACGAGGAAGGAAGCCCCCGGGCTCGGTCGCCGCAAAGTCGGGGAGGATGACGGAGTTCACCGGGGGGGAGGCGTCCCCGCTCGGAAGCCAGGAGAAGTAGGTGAAGAGCGAGCCATTGTCGAGGTCAGAGACGTTCAGGAACGTCCAGTTGAGCGCGAGCCGGTACGCTCCCGAGTCGTTCCCGAACCTCCACACCGGGGTGTTGGAAACGTCCGTCCCGTTGGTGAGGAAGAATCGTCCCGACAGGTTCACGCTCGCCCCGAGGGGCACGTCCACCGCCGGTGCGATGGTGGTGCCGAGGACCAGAAAGGGACCCGGTCCGGAGCCGGCGGGGAAGACGGTGATGACGAACGCCTCGCTGGCGTTCCCGTGGCCCCGGTCGCCTAGATGGCCGACCACCGTGTACTCTCCGGCCGCCGAGAACGTGATTCTCGCCGTCGCGCCGGAGACCGTGGACCAGTTCTGTAGGTGCATCGGAACGGACGACCACGTGGCGTTGGCCGCGCTCGCGTCGTACCCCCCGCGAGCGGTCGCCTGGAAGGTGATCGTCAGCGGGGCCACGCCGTAAGTGACGCTCGGCGAAAACGCAGCGACCAACGGCGGGGCGACGGTGATCGTCTCGGTCGCCGTCGCCTCCTGGTTCACGCTGTCGTTGGCGTACGCCGTGATCGCGTAGCTCCCGGGCGTGCGGAAGATCGAGCAGCGGCACGCCTCCGCGTAGGGGTCGTTGGCGGTGAACTCGAGGGAGGGCGGCAAGGAGCTCGCCCCCGAGGGCCCACCCGATACACGGAACGAGGAGAGGAGGTTCGGGAAATCCGCCGGGGCGTCCCGTGGCGCCGGGGCGGGGCCCGGCTGCACGACAAGACGGGTCGTATCGTTCTGACAGTCCGGAAGCGTCGCCCCGCCGGCCCCGACCGCGACCCGGGAGCTCGCTCCCCCGTCGACCGGAGTCGCCGCATCGGAGACGATCACTGCCGCGCAGTAGCTTCCCCGGACGCTGTACAAGTGGGATACCGTGGCCGCGGGGGCTCCGAACTCGAACGTGCCGTCGCCGAACGTGAAGTTGTAGGTGTACGGAGCGGTGCCGCCGACGACGGTCGCCGTGAAGTTGACCGTTCCCCCCGACGCGGGGGTCTGCGTGTTCGCCGTCAAGTTCACTCGAAGGGGCTCCCCTCCCCCGACCACGATCACGATCGGAGGAGAGACCGAAGAGTTCGCTCGGGAATCCGTCACGTACGACTCCGCGAGGTACACCCCGGGATGGAGGTACGTGTGCGAGGTCGCGCCGCCCGGCGCGAAGGAGGCGTTGCCGTCGCCGAACGAAACCCCCTCGATCGGGTAGACGCCCGTCCCCCCGGTCGCGTTGAGATGGAACGCCGTCGTGAGCGGCGCGCGTCCGAAGCGCGGCGCCCCGTAGACGAAAGTCGAGAGGTCGTACGGTGCGACCGGGGAGGGATGAGCGAGGTCGGCGACCAGCGAAGCGACTCGGGGAGTGCCCAGTCCCGTGACGGGGTCCCATCCCGGTCCCGCCGGGTAGCCGTTGTTTCCCTGGGTCACGTCATGGAAGTCGCGGGAGTAGCTCGACGGGACCGCCGCGATCGCGTAGAGGGCCGGGTTCAGGTCCCCGAGCGCAACCCCCGTGCTCTGGTCCGCGACCGCGGCGATGCCGGCCCAGATCGGGGTGGCGACGCTCGTCCCGAGGACGGCCGTCGGGATCCCCCCGAGGTAGATCTCGACCGCGGTCCCCGCGTCGAGCGAGACGTCCGGGACGCCCCGGCGGTCCGACCCGGACGGGAGGAGCCCGACCTGCCATGGGAGCTCGGGGAACGGAGAATATCCGCCGCCGGACCCTCCCTGGTTGGTGCACCCGGGCGACGCGCCCCCGTTCGGATTCCCGCTCCACCCCGACTCGCTGAGGTAGTTCCCGCTCGCGTCCACGCTGAGCACGGTCCCTCCCACGCCGGTCACCGTCGGATCCGAGGCGGGGAAGTTGGTCGAGAAGCCGGTGGTCCCATCGAAGGCCCCGCAGTCCCCGCTCGCGGCGAAGACGCTGATCCCCTCGGCGGCCGCGTACTCGAGCACCGGGGTGAGGATCGCGTACGACCCGTCCGTGGAGGCGTTACAACCGCTCGCGCACGGAGTATCCCAAGAGTTGAAGTCGCCCACGTCGGGCTCTCCCCAGCTCATCGAGATCACATCCGCGGCGTGATGGGCGACGACCCAGTCGACGGCTTGGTAGAGCCCGACCCCGCTGTTCGGGGAGAACGTCATCTCGACCGTGGCTCCCGGCGCGGAGACGTGAGCCCACTCGAGGTCGAGCGCATCCTCGCCGTCCCACCCGGGGTTCGAGCTCACGTTGAGGTTCCCTGAATTCGGAATGGGGTAGACGAACTGCACGTGCCCCACAGGGATCCCCGCGGCGAGTGAGAACGCCGCGAGGTCGGACGAGAGCGCGGGCTGACCCTCCGCCGAAGCGTACGGGTCGACCACAGCGATCCGGAAACCGGAACCGTTCGTGCCGGCCCCGATGAGGCTGCTCATGTTGTACGCCTGCCAGACCTGGCACGGGACCAGCGGAGCCGGGGTGCCGGAGCAGACGGGGCTCGCACGTACATCGAGCGGTGGGGACCCCCGGAGCGTCGGCGTGATCGGCGTCACATTGCCGAGGCCGAAGGCGCCCGACCACGATGCCACGGAGGGGAGCGTCGCCGGGGTCGGATGGCTCACGAAGGTGCGACCCAGCGCGTCTCGGTACTCGATGAAGTTCGTGTGGAACGCGTCTCCCAGCTCCCCGCTCGGTCCGCTTACGGAGAGAACGAGGCCGTCGGCGCTCACCGTCACCGAGAGTCCGCGCTCTTCGAAGTAGTCGGTCGCCGCCGTGACTTCGGTCGCCGAGGGGCCGAACGCAGACCGAAGCTCGGCCGGAGTTCGGAATGCATGGAACAGCGGCGACCCCGCCGCGTACTCGGCCGATACGAGACCCGCGAGAGCTTCCGGGTCCGGTGTGGAGAGACCCACCAGGACGGTCATCGAGGCCGAGGGCGAGTAGGGGCCGAGAGCCACGACGCTGGGGGCGGGCCGAAACGGCGCGGCGACCTCGACGCTCGAGATCGCGGAGGGGTTCGTCGCCCCTACGACCGATGTGGCTGGCGAAGAGACGTCTCCTGCTTCGTAGCGGGGGCCCACGGGGGCGGAGGACGAGGAGTAGGAGGACGGGACGACCGGCGCCGCGAGCAGGACCACGAGCCCGAGGAGGAGCGCGAGGGTCAGCCAGCGGACCTTGCGAGCCATCGTCCGTCCGGACCTCAGCGGGGAACCTCCATATTCCCCTTGCCGGCGTCGGGCTCCGCAAGACCTCTTAACCACGACGCGGCGTGCGTGGCTCCGGAACCCTCCGTGACCGACCCGTACCTCGGATACGAGATCGCGCTGGTCGCGGTCGTCCTCTACGCCCTCGTCGTCTACCTCCTCTACCGGACGGGTCGCCTCGGACCCGACCGGGCGTTCTCCCTGCTCGGTCCCGCTCTCATGATCAAGACGAAGCGGGGCCTCGCTCTCCTCGACCGTTGGGGGAGGTTCCGCCGGTTCTGGTCCGTCGTCTCCGACTTCGGGATTCTGCTCGCGGCCATCGCCATGGTCGTGATCATGGCCCTCCTCGTGTTCGGGGCGGTCGTTTCGTTCCACATCTCCGCCGCCCAGGCGCCCACGCCGACGGAGGCGATCGGCCTTCCGGGGATCAACCCGTTCATCCCGATCGGCTACGGCATCCTCGCGCTCGTGGTGGGGATCGTGCTGCACGAACTGAGCCACGGTGTCGTCGCGCGGTCCCAGAAGATCGGGGTCAAGAGCATCGGCATTCTCTGGTGCGTACTCCCGATCGGTGCGTTTGTCGAGCAGGACGAGGCGGACATGCTCGCCGCCTCCCGTCGTCGGCGCGACCGCGTCGCGGCGGCCGGGGTGCTCGCGAACTTCGCTCTGACGGTCCTGTTCTTCGTCCTTCTTTCGGGTCTCGTCGCGAGCTCGGTCGCCCCGAACGCCAACGGGGTCGGGGTCGCCTTCGTGCAGAGCGACACGCCCGCCGCGAACGTGACGCTGGCGCCGGGCGACATCATCACGTACATCAACGTGACCAGCGAGGTCAACGGGACGGTCGCGAGTACCCACACGACGACGGTCTCGTCCTTCCAGAACGCCCTCGCGAACTCGCGCCCGAACGATAGCGCCACCGTCACGTACTTCTCTGCCAGCCTCGGCCACACGGTCTCGGTGACGATCGCCCATCTCGCGACCAACCCGAACAACCGCTCCCGCGGATTCCTCGGCGTCGCCGTCCTGAGCCTCACGCCGAACGAGCTCAAACAGGTCCTCGTCTGGCCCGCGGGCAGCGACCAAGGACCGGTGGTGGGGACGGTCTACTGGCTCATCCTTCCGCTCGGCGGGATCGAACCGGTCTCGGGATACGCCACGAACTTCTACCATCTGACCGGCCCGCTCGCCGGGGTGGACGTCAACTCGTTCTGGGTCGGCGCGAACATCCTCTACTGGCTCGCTTGGATGAACCTCCTGCTCGGGCTCTCGAACGCCCTTCCGCTCGTCCCCCTAGATGGCGGGCTCCTCTTCCGCGACTTCGCCGCGTCGATCGCCGCCCGGATCCACCGCGGGTGGACCGACGCGAAGCTCGACCAGGTCGGCGGACGCGCGGTCACCGTCTCTTCGCTCCTCGTCCTCCTCCTACTCGTATGGCAGTTCGTCGTACCTCGGCTCCTCTAGACGAGCGCTCGCTCTTCAGCGAGTACCCGTTCCTCCCAGGGGCAGAAGCGCTCCTCGGGGAAGAGGCGGTCTCGGTCCGCGCGCTCCTCACGGACGCCGCGTTCGCGTCGGCTCGGTCGCTCGGTCGCGCCCGCATCCTCGCGGCGGCGGAGGACCCTCGCGGAGCTCGCGATCTCGAGGAGCTCGCGCGCGCCGACCCGACCGTTCGGCTGCTCTCGTTCCTGTTCGCCCGGGTGGTCCTCTCGGCCGCCCCGGCGCCGGCCGCCCTGCGACGATGGGCGGTCTCCGAGGCGAAGCGGAACCACGCGCGACTGCTCGTCGTCCCCCCGGAGGAGCTCTCGGAGGTCGCCCGCCGCCTTCGATTCCGCTTCGACCCCACCGCGGAGGGGGTCGAGGTTCCCCTGGTCGACTACCTGCGTCTTTCGGTTCCGATCCGGGAGGCCGAGTTCCGTCTTCCTCGCCAGGCCGTGCGCCGCGGGTCGGTGGTCGTCCGTCCGGCGCGGGCCGCGCGCCTCCTGCAGGAGGCGGTCCGCCTTCGGCTCGCCGAACCGCTCCCGCTCGCCGACGACGTGGTGCGGGAGGTTCGAGAGCGAGAGGCCGAGCTTCTCACCGAGCTCGCACGACGATCGCCGGCGCCGGTCGCTCGTTCCGAGTTCCGCGGCGGGCCCCTTCGCCCCGAGCTGTTCCCTCCGTGCATCCGGAAGATGCAGCGAACGCTCCAGAAAGGGGAGAACCTCTCGCACTCCGGCCGCTTCTGCCTCGCGGCGTTCCTCCACCGCGCGGGCGCGGACTTCGAGACGATCGTGGACGCCTACCGCGGCGCCCCCGACTTCGACGAGTCGGTCACTCGCTACCAGGTCGAGCACATCACCCAGAGGGACGGTGGTGCCGGCTACGAGCCGCCCGAATGCGAGACCCTGCGGAGCCACGGCCTCTGCGCCCGGGACGGGGACCCGACCGCGGACGACCCTCGGGACCGCGCCCGGGACGAACGGTGCTTCGACCCGTCCCTCCGCCATCCCCTACAGTACTACCGCTGGCGAGGCGGAACGGTCGTCGAACGGACCGACCGGGCCGAGCGTCCCTCCCCTACGGCTTCGACGGAAGCGCGCGGTAGACCTTCCACGCACGCGCGATCGCGGTCCACTGACCCGCGATGACGAAGTAGACGAGCGCGACATCGATCACCGTGAAGGTGATTCCGCCGACATGGAACCGGGACCACGGGAGCGACGTCGCCCACGGCCACGGGAGCGACCAGTCGAACTCGAGGAACGCGGCGACCGCGATCACGACCAGGCGGTCCGCGCGCGAGAGGAGGCCCCCGTAGAGGCGGCCGAGACCGACCGCCTGCGCCTGGGTCCCCATGTAGCTCACGAGGAGAAGGCTCACGAGCGCGAGGAGCGCGACGATCGGGTTGGCGTAGCCCGACGCGGCGATTCCGAGAAGGATCGCGACGTCGGAGTAGCGGTCGAAGACGTGGTCGACGAAATCCCCGCGGACGGACGAGCGCCCCGTCGACCGAGCGACCTCGCCGTCGATCACGTCGAAGAGCCCCGTGAGAAAGACGAGGAGCGCGACGGCGAGGAACAAGTACGGGGTCGTCCAGCGGACCAGGAGAGCGACCCCGCCGGCGGCGACCGCCAGCATGAGCGCGAGGAGGCTCAGGCGGCTCGGCGTCCATCCGAGGAACGGACGAGCGAGGCGGGCGATGTACGGTTGGACCTTCGCCCGGTATGATTCGAGGACCATTCCTCTCCCCCTAGTCCACCCAGTCCATGAGGTGCTCGGTCACCGTGGGGTCGCGGAGCCAGTCGATGTGGCCCCACCGAGGAAGTCTTGGACCTCCGGCCCAGCGGTCGACCTCCCGAGCGACGGAGTCGGGGGACCGGTCGCTCGTGTCGACCTCGAAGACGGTCCTGCGGCGCGCAAGCGCCTCCCACGTGATCACTCCGATCGTCTCCGCGAGAACGTTTTCCTTGCGATCTCGCGAAGCGCCCGTGCGCGCCGAGCGAAGCCGACGATCGATCTCCTCCGGTCGACACCGGAGCACGACGACGTCCTGGATCGGGAGAAGGTGAGCGAGATGGCCCACGACCACCTCCGCCCGGAACCGGGACGGATTCCGCCGAAGCGACCGGACCAGCCGGTCGAGGTCGACCGTCACTCCCGCCGAGGTGGGCCGAGCGCAGCGAAGCCGGCGCGCGAGCTCGCCCACCTCGACCACCTCGTGTTTCTCGGAGAGCGACCGCGCCACCGTCGACTTGCCCGTCCCGGGCGTCCCCGTAAGCGCGATCCTCCGAGTCACGCGAAGACCCGACGCCGACGGCCCTAATCAGTGTCGTCGGAGTCGCGACGCTGACACGTCGCTGGCGCGAGAGCCCCGCGCTCGCGACGGGGACCGTCCACCGGCGAGAACCACCGGTTATACCGATAGGCGGTAAGATGAGAACGACGCGAAGGTTAAGTAGCCGGAAGCATCCCGTAGGCTCATGCGACACGCCGGGAAGCGCACGGTGGGAACTGTAGCCATTGGCCTGCTGATTGCGATGTTGATTGCGGCCGTTTTCGGAGCTGCGATTCTCGCCAGCCCCCATGCGGGGGCACGGACCAGCGCAGCGGCGAGCCACTCGACGAATCTCGGGGCCGCGGTTCACCCGACGCCCGGGGCTGCCACCGCGTCCGTGACCATGGTGACCAAGCCCGGGGCCTACACGGTCCTTCCGTTCAACCTCGAGCTGCAGATCACCATTACGGGTTCGTCCATTACGACGAACACGTCGCTCTGGGTGACGGTGACCGACAACACCACAGGAGCCTACTGTACCACGGGCAGTCTCAACCAGACCCTGAAGGGCGGATTCTCGTTCTACAACCTGTCGCTCAACCCGGTGTCGATGGGCGGTGCGGCGTTCACGAACTGTCCGTTCATTGAGTCGGACCCCGTGATCCTCAACGCGACCGTCTATACGGACAACAACATCACGGGGACTCCCTCGAAGGCGAAGGACTCCGCGACCGCGATCACGTCCCTCGTCTACAACGCGCTGAACGTGAACCTCCTGACCCCCACGGTCGCTGTGGGCGCCGGGAACATCACCTTGATTGCAATCTACCAGGCGCAGTACGTGCAGAGCGTTCGGATGTTGATCTTCAACTCGGCCGGCACGAACGTGTACAACGGCAGCCTGCAGTGGACGAGTCCCACCTCGCCCGCTCTCGGTGCCTGGTTCGAAGCAACGCCCGGGGTCTATCCGTTCAAGCTGACGATCTCGACACCGTACGGCTCGTTCACGAGGGCCGATAACATCACCGTCCTCGCCCCCGGCGGTGGAACGGTCTACTCGAACACTTCGACCTGGCAGAATGCCTCGATCTTCCCCGGCCTCTCGGGAGCCGCCTCGGGAACCATCCTCCTGGTGGTCGGCCTGATCGTGGGGATGATCGTGGCGCTCGTGGTCGGGCGTTCCTTGATGCGACCCGCCCCTGTCCCACCGGCCCAGCAGTGGCAACCCGGCCAGACGGCGCCCGCCAACACGTGCAGCGTCTGCGGGAAGTCGTTCGCGACTCCGGAGGAGCTCAAGGAGCACGCGAAGTCGGAGCACGGGATCACCTCATAGGACGAGGCTGACCTCTCGGGCCCAACCCTTTCTTCCTTTCCTTTTCTTGCCTTCGTCCTTCCGGGCCGAGTGACACCTGGGCTGGTACGGCGGGTCGCTGGCCCGGCACGACAGAAAGGGCCGACTATGCGAACCGGAGCGCGGGGAACTCGCGGCGCCACCAGAGGACTTCGGGGGCGACCCGCTCGCCTTGCAGCCCGCCGCGGACCAGGAGGTCCGCCATCCGGTCCATCTGGTCGGGAGTGAGCCCCAGTCGGGTGATCTCCCCCGTGCCAACACGGCCGACAAGATCGAGGAGCAGGCGCTGCGCTTCGAGACGACGCGCGAGCGCTCCGGACCCCAGCCCATGGCGGCGTCGAAGCTCGAGGCGGTCGAGCAGGAGCTGGTGCGACTCCGTGAACCCCTCGGCTTCGGCGACGAGGGGAACCCCGCGGCCCGAGAGCGCGCGGCCGAGCGCCTGAGAATTCGCGACCACGGTGGACGCGTACTCCCGTCCGACCCTCTCGAACTCGAGGAGGGTCTGTGCGAGCCCCGCGATCCGGTTCCAGTGCGCGTTATCGAAGATCCGCCAGGTGAGCGCCCCATCGACCTGCTCGAAGAGGTCTTGGCGGTCGGTCGCGAGGAGCCCGCCCTGGGGCCCGAAGAACGATTTGTGCGTACTTCCATAGAGCACGTCCGCCCCCTCCCGAAGCGGGTCCTGGAACGCCCCGCCCGCGACCAGCCCGAGCACGTGGGAAGCGTCGTAGAAGACCAGGGCGTCCCGCGCGTGCGCTTCTTCGGCGATCTCGCGGAGGGGATAGGGGAAGAGGAAGAAGCTCTGGCCGAGGATCACGGCGTTCGGGCGCTCCCGTCGGATCGCCTCCCGCGCTTCCTCGGCGCGCACGCGATGGCCCGGACCCGTCGCCGGAAGGGGCCGGAGGGTGTAGCCGAAGACGGCCGGGATGAAGCCGGGTGCGTAGCCGTCGTACCCGCCCTCGTCCGGAGAGATCGCGAGGACCCGAGATTTCGGCGGGAGCAGCGGGACCAAGGCCGAGAGCGCGGCGATGTGCCCCGAGAGCGGACGGGTGGTGGCGTAGCGCGCGCGGAAGACCCGGGCCGCGGCCGCGTTCGCGAGCCGCTCGATCTCGTCGGTGTACCGAGTCCCGGAGTAGCTGTTGTCGAGCATCTCCCCGTCGAACTCGCTGGCCATGGGGAGGGTGTAGCGGCCCGCGAGGTCGCTCGCGAGGTACTTTCGGGCCGTCGGCGAAACCGCGTTCTCGCTCGGAAGAAGGTTGAAGACGCCTCGGCCGCGCCAGCGGTCGTGCGCCCGGACGAGCGCGGCGAGGCGCCGCTCCTCGTCAGTGGGCATTCGCGGGGTCCGACCCGGGCATCGGGAACGCCGGGCCGTGTGCGAGCTTGCGCTGCTCGCGGTGTCCGCAGCGGGGGCACTCGAGGCCCTTGGCACGACGCGCGAGGAGGTTGTGGCAAACCTGGCATCGCGCCGAGACCACCCCGAGCGAAGACGGGGCCGTGGTCAGCTTGACCGACGGGTGCGACTGGAGGACCTTGGCGAGGAGGATGTCGCCGACCGCGAACTCGTTCGCGAGCGACTCCGTGTACCCCTCTTTCGCCTTCGAGACGTGGACCGTGCCCTCGGGTGCTCCGGGGACCGGGCGTCGGCTCGCGGACGTGGTGAGAATCGTGCAGACCGCCATCGCCGTCTTGAGCTCATCGACGCGGGCGTAGACGATGTCCCCCTCCTCGATCTCGGGGACCGCGTTGCGGGGCTCGACCCGGACGGTACGGTCCCGCGGGTCCACGTGAGAGGTCCCGAGGACCGACGCGTAGATCCGCCCCCGGTTCTCGTACGTGCCTCGGCCGGGAAGGAACTCTTCCGCGGTGCCGAGATAGTCGCCCGGGAGGACTAGCTTCGACTCATCGTTCGGTGCGCTCATCGTTCGGTCCTGTTTCGAGTACCCAGCGATCGACGGCGAGGCGGACGCGCTCCGCACGGTGGTGCGCGAACGTCCGCGGAAGGTCCCAGGGGACCGACCCGACCTCGATAACTCGGGCGCCGCGCTCGAGCGCGAATCGCGCTATAAAGGTTCGGGATGCGGAGAGCGCGAAGGCCCCGACGGCGCGGCGGCCCAAGACCAGCGCGCGATCCCAGAAGGGACGGTCGGCGTGCCGGCGTTGCGCGCCGAACGGTGGGTTCATCAACACGATGTCCGAGGGGCGGTCCCACCGGGCGACGTCCGACGCGTGGAACTCCACGTGGACCCCCGCGGAGCGAGCCGCCGCGCGCGCCGCGGGAAGGAGCGAATCGTCGACCTCCACCCCGACCACCGGCGATGCCCCCCCGAGGGCCGCGGCGACCGCGATGCGTCCCGTACCGCACCCGAGGTCGAGGACGGAGCGGCCGGAGAGGCCGACCAGGTGGTCGACGGCCATGACGAGGTCCACGGCGGCTTCCGCCGGAGTCGCGACCTGCTCGAGCGAAGCGTCCGGGTCCGGGGGCAAGGGCACGGCCTGAACTCGGCGAAGGATCTCGCTCCGGCGCACGCGCCGGGACGCACGCCGAAGGAGAATACGCTAGCCCGCGGCTCGGGGAAGTGCGGGGAGCCGGATTTGAACCGGCGAACGCCTGCGCGGCGGGATCTCTTCGGCGGTGACCGCCGTTTAAGTCCCGCGCCGTTGACCGGGCTTGGCTATCCCCGCGTCCCTACCGGGCAGCGGGCGCGACCGCGGTCTCTTCCTTGGCCGCTCGGGTTCCGGCCCTCTTGACGGAGACCCGTCGGGGGAAGTACTTCAGGAGGACCACGTCGTTCACCGCGGAGACCCACCGATACGGGACGTTGGTGGGCCGGGAGTCCTCGACTAACATCGGGCTCGTCTCGTCGACGTAGAGGCCGTCGATCTTGGCCGCCTCGACGTCCACGACCACGTTGTCGACCTCTCCGAGCAAGCGTCCTTCCGGCGTGTAGACCTGTCGCCCCAGCAGTTCCGTCATCTCGACCAGCATGGCCAGTAACCGTCGGCGAGCGACGGGAGGCGACCTTCTTATGCCTTTGGGCCGAGGAGAACCCGCCGGGCGCCCCCGAGGTCGAAGCCGTTTCAGTTCCCGTTCGGGGAAGACGGGGCGGTCTCTTGGCGGACCTGTGACTTGTACATCTTGAGCAGCTCCGCCGAGGTGGTGGCCTCGGTCGGGCTCTTATCGTCCCGGAACCGCCCCGTGAATCGGGGGAACCTCAGCGCAAGGCCGGCCCCTTCGCGGATCGCCCCGAGGCACGCTCGGTGGATCGGGCTAAGCGTGAGCTCCGCCCCCCGCACCTCGAGGACGAGCTGGGGGCGGAACCACCGGTCCGGCGTGAGCTCGGTCTCCACCTCCTTCGGTCGGTCGTCCGTCTCCCACTTCGCGAGCCGCTTCGGCATCTCCGCGAGCTGCTCGTCGTCGAACCCCGAGCCGACCTTGCAGAAGCTCTCGAACCGGTCCTTCTTGAGGTCGTAGACGGCGAGCAAGAACGCGCCGTACCGACCCGCCCGGCGACCCCGTCCGAGGAACGCGCCGACGACCACGCCGTCGATCGAATCGGAGAGACCTGCCGTGTACTCCCGCTTGTACTTGATCCACCAGAACCCGCGGGCGCCGGCCCGGTAGGCGCTTCCCGGAGCGAGCGACTTCGCCATCACGCCTTCCCCGCCCGCCGCGATCGCCTCGTCGAAGAATCGCTGCGCCTCCCGTTCGTCGGAGACGACCTTCTGAACGGCGAGCCGGACGTGTTCGGTCGGGGTCAGCGCTTCCTCAAGGAGCGCTCGGCGCTCCGGGAACGACTTCTCGTAGACCGGTTTCCCCGCGAGGAGGAGGACATCGAATGCGAAGAGGCAGACCGGTACCTCGGCCTGGACTCGGGCCAGGTCGTGCTTCCGGCCCCGGCGGCGGGAGACCTGCTGGAACGGCTGAATCTCGTCGGTGTCGGGGTCGACGGGAACGCACTCTCCCTCGATGATCGCGGGGGTGGCTCGAACCGCTCGAGGAAGCTCTTCGATGAGCTCCGGGAACTGGGCGCTCGTCTCCTCGAGACGGCGCGAGAAAAGTCGCACTGGACCGGAACGGGGAATGTGCGCTTGGACCCGAAGGCCATCGTACTTGTACTCGAGCGCGGCCCGGCCTCCCATCCGCTTCAGCACCTCCCCGAGAGTGGGCTCGCGTTCCGCGAGCATCGGACGGATCGGCCGTCCCACTTCGAGCGTGATCTCGGAGAGGTGGTCCACGCCCTTTTCCGCCAGAACGTTCGCGACCAACCCGAGGTCGCTCGAGAGGTTGAAGGCGGCTTCGATCTTCGCGCGCGTCGCTTTCGAGCCGTCCCCGAACGCCTCGGCGAGGGCGTCCAGGATCGTCATCTCGCGGACGCCGACCCGCAAGGTCCCGAGCACGAACCGGACGATGAACTTCCCCTCGACCGGCGTGGCCCGAACGAGGAGCTCCGAGAGGATGTTCACCTTCGTGTCCTGGGACCCCGGTCCGGATGCCTGCGCGATCCGGGTGAACTCGGAGTACACGTCGGCGACGCGGAGCGGGGGGCCCTCCTCGAGGCGGCGAACCTCGGAAAGCATCTCTCCGGTCGTGGTTCCGAGGTCGCCCGACTGCTTCGCCCGCCGAGCGACCACGCTCCCCTCGGTGTGGGTCGCGGTCGCGACCGCACGACGCGCGAGAGAGTCCGCGACCCCGAGCTCGACCCCCTCGTACTCGGGCCGCAGCATCCCTTGCGCGAGATAGAGGACCCGTTCGAGTTCGGGAGGACGGAGCGGTCGGATCAGCTCGACCAAGATCGCGCGCATCTCGAGGCGCTTCGAGGTCGCCTCGAGCCGGTCAAACGCTTCCGCGAACCTACGGAACTCCATCGCGCGCTCCCCGTTCGACCGCCGCCCGGAGGCGCGCGAGGTTCTCGTCGACGCGACCCAGGGTGTTGTAGACGGAGTTCCCGCAGACGAAGAAGGTCGCTCCGGCGCGTGCGGCCTCCGTCGCGGTCTCCGGGACCACTCCGCCGTCGATCGAGACCAGCGCTGGGGAGCGCATCGAATCCAGCGCCGCGCGGGCCGCGCGCACCTTGGGTAGAACCTCGGGGAGGAATCGCTGTCCGGAGAAACCCGGGTGCACGCTCATCACGAGGACCTCGTCGATTTCCGGGAGGAGGGGCTCCACGGACTCGAAGGGGGTCGGTGGACGGATCGCCGCCCCGACCGCGGCGCCGGTGTCCCGAATCGCCCGGACCACTTCGCGCGGGGGGTCGTCCGACTCCATATGGAAGACGAGAGTGTCGCCTCCGGCCTTCCGGAAGGCCCCGACGTAGCGGAGCGGGTGCGAGATCATGAGGTGGATATCGAGTGGAAGCTTCGTGACCGCGCGAACGGCCGCGACGAGCGCCGGGCCGAATGAGATGTTCGGAACGAAATGCCCATCCATCACGTCGAGATGAAGGGCGTCCGCGCCCCCCGACTCGGCTGCGTGGGCCGCATCCCCCAGAGCGGCGAAATCCGCGCTCAACAGGGACGGCGCGAGCCAGAGCCGACGAGAAGGAAGTGACACGCGCGGCGGCAAGACTTCTAAGGGTATATATACCGCCTCCCGACTCGGGGGACCAGTGTTACCGTTCGGTAACCACCGAAGGTTTGGAAGCGATGCAGGAAGTGGATGAAACGCGCCCGGCCCCGGTCCTCCGGGGCATGGGACGAAGGGGAATGTCGCCGACGATGGCTGCGGTGATTCTCATCGTGGTCATCGTGATCGTGGGCGGCGCCGGTTATGCGGGGCTGAACTCGATCGGGGGGCAGGGGAAGAAGACCGTTTCCACCTGTACGCCTCCCTCGGCGCCAGCGTGCGGCGGTACCGGGAAACTGAACGACGTGAATCTGTTCGTGGCCTACCAGATTGGTGCCGGCCAGACCACGATTCAGCTTCAGCTTGGAGCCCTGTTGCCCGCGACGGTTTCTTTGGGCGGCGGGGAAAGCGCGTCTCAGTTCTCAGTCTCTTGGGGTGACGGTTCGACCACCAACGGGACCTCTGCCAGTTTCACGCACACGTACACCAAGATCGGCCTGTTCGTCGTATCGGCGACCGCGGTGGTCTCCGGGGTCACGCACACCGGAACGAAGTACCTGTTCCCGGTGAGCGTCATCCCGACCCTGCAGCAGGTGTCCACCGGGGACTTCCCGGTCGTGGCGACCACGATCACAAACGGGTCCGCGGCTCCGAACAACATCTATCCGTGGATCAGCGCGGGCGGTCAGGTCACGGTCGCGGGGACGTACACCACGCTCCCCACGGCGCCGGGCTTCACCGCGGGCGCACCCACGCTCGTTGCTCCGACGGGAGCCAGCCTCATCGGCTCGGTCGCGAGCACCCCGACGAGCGTCAAGGCGACGTACTCGTTCGCCCAGGCGGGTAGCTACCTCATCACGATGGTCGTGCCCACCACGAGCGGCACGGCGACGACCTACCAGAACTACACGTGGAATGTCTACGTCGGCGCCAGCGGGGCGGTACTCGGCTGTACCAACTGTGTCCAGAGGGGCGGAGGTGGCGGTAGCCCCCACCCGAACAACCTCTACGTCTACGAGATCGTTCCGGGCGGCGCGACGAGCCTTGACCCCGCGGTCGACTATGAGACCACCGGCGGCGAGATCATCGACAACGTCTTCGAGACGCTGATCCAGTACAACGCGACGTCGACGGCGACCTACGACCCGGTCCTGTCCACCTGCATTCCGGGGCCGTCCGCGAGCGGTCCGACGTCCTGTCAGTCGCAGTACGGGAGCGACCTCAACGCGGGACCGAACGGGACGTATTGGACGTTCCCGATCGACCCGAACGCGAGCTTCTACGACCAAGGGACGGGCGCCCACTGGGGCGTCTACCCGTCGGACGTGATGTTCAGCGTGGCGCGGACG
>OCOJ01033520.1_pt1 | contig 25492 bp, 18 predicted proteins | sample 1539251 | NCBI WGS metagenome assembly OCOJ01 (sample SAMN01911457, study PRJEB22624) | soil metagenome | biome: Soil | place: Malaysia | collected 2012-04-30 | depth RA_metagenome m
GAAGTGGAAAGGGTTGCAACGCTCGTATTCGCGCTTGCCAGTGTCACCATCACCCCGCCTGATGGCGCGGCCGAAGTCAGCGTCACTGTGCCCGTGGAGGTCCCACCCGGCCCGCCCTCGACTTCTGGCGGAGAGATAGAAAGCGACTTTACCGCGGGGGGCGGGGGAGGCGTCTGCACCTTTACTGCCTCTGGCACCCCCGAGCACGCCCATCCGAGAGAACAGACAACCGTCAGAAGGATGGCCAGACAGGTTTGATGCGTCCGCCGCTGGCTCATTACGGGCAGTACAGGAAAGTTCGTTCGTTGGTCCTGTCTTGGCATCGACCTGGTAGGGCTATGCGGTCAGCAATTTCCCGTGTCCACCCACGCTCCCACTGTGGCCTCGCGGCCGCTTACCCAACGACAAGGATACCCACGTTTCGGTCTGCCCCATAACTACAGCCCGAGAACCAGGACCCGGGGAACCCGCACTTTTAGCATAATCCGGACAAATAATTGCTTGGATGGAAGCTCTGCGCAAGGAATCTTAGTGACCGGTGAACCGGAAAGTCAACCTGTCCACCCTGTACTTAGGACTGGGCACAGGCACTGTAGTGGACCATTCTCTCGAACGGCCGCTGCCCCTTTAAGGCCCACAGGGGTAACAACCATTCCAGGAGCGCCGTGGGGGCGCACAGGGCGATCCCGCCATTCTTGGTGATTTCCGAAGCAACGAAGCCTATGCGGCGGATGTTGATATCGCGGTGCTCCCGCGAAGACCCCAACTTGGAAGAGAGATGTTTCCGAACGACGCCGCCATCCAGAGGTTTACGGGCTGCTCTCCATGCGGCGGGTTGAAGTGGTCTTGCATCCTGTTCACGCTTCCTTCCTAGACCTGCGCATCGTATTCCCTCGGGAGCGCCGTGCGCCTCCTGTCCATAGGCAGTTCTTTCGAGGCTCTTGCCGCGAAGGCAAGAGCCCGGCCAATTCCGGCTGTGATTTAAGACCGGTCAGCGGTTGGAGAAGCAATCGCCTCTCTCGAGGCCAACAGCCTCAGAACAGCTTGTAGCCGAGAAAGAGCAGGGCCGTCGCCAGGATTGGCTGCAGAATTCTTTCCGGAAACACCGCACTTATCCTCCCCCCTATCCAAACCCCCGGTAGCGAACCCACCAATAGTGCCCCCAGCAAATGAAAATCGATGTTTCTGATCCCGAGGTGGCCCAATGTGGAAAGCCCTACGAGCAGAAGAGCGTGTACCATATCGGACCCAACAATTTTTCGCATCGGTGTGAACGGATGGAGGACCACTAGGCTGGCCACGATCAAGCTTCCGCTTCCAACGGAAGTGAGACTTACAAGAAATCCGATGACCGCGCCTACCAGGGAAGTCAGCCATGCCGGTCCCCGTTGGTGAGCAGGCGTGTGAGTTTCGTCCCGGCGCGAGCCCCGCACGGCGCGGACAAACAAACTGAGCGACACGCAGATGAGCGCCACAGCCAACATCCGAACCAGAACCCGGTCCATGACCTCAGAGCCGCGGCTGTTCAAGTGGTTCAGCAGGACCAGCCCCAGCAAGGCGCCGGGGCCGCTGCCCATGGCTAGCCGCCGCACGATCGTCCAATCGATAGTTTTTTGCCGCGCGTGGACCACGGCGCCGACGGCCTTGGTCAGCGTTGACCAAGCAAGGTCTGTTCCCACAGCGATCGCTGGCCGGCTCAGTCCCAACAGGATCAGCGCGGGCGTCATCAACGCACCACCGCCCATACCCGTCAGCCCCACCAGAAGTCCTATGACCAACCCCAGGACTGAAAGACTAAGATTCATGCTCTTTCGTACCTTTCAGACCCACCCCCTGTTCGGTTCATGCGGCATATCATTTTTGAAGAAAGAAGTTTCCTAGGAATAAGGCATCAATTCCAGAGGAATAAAAGCTCCTCACGGCGTCACGCGGCGTGCACACCAGTGACTCGCCAAAGAGATTGAACGATGTATTGTAGAGAACCGGCAGCCCTGTTTTCTCGCCTGCTGTGCGCAGAAGCTTCCAATACAGCGGGTTGTCCGCCTCGGCCACAGTGTGTACGCGGATCAAGTCGTGCGCCAGAACAGCGCTTTCGAATGTCTTGCGGTAGTTTTTTCGCACCCGCCCGGCGGTGGCCAGATAACGCGCGCTCGGCCCGGCCTCAAAATACTCATCCGCCAGTTCGGCAGGCACGGAGGCTGCGAACTTGCGGAAGGATTCGCGGTGCTTGATGTAGGTATTGAGATTTTCCGCGGCGTGCGGGTCGTGTGGGGAGGCCAGGATGCTGCGGTTGCCGAGCGCCCGCGGGCCGAACTCCATGCGTCCGTGCATCCAGGCGACAATTTTGTTCCTGCTGAGCTGCTCCACGGTGGCGCCGATGACCTCCTCGTTCGTGAGCAGGTGCCGGAAGGTCAGCTTGCAATTTTCCAGCTCCCGCTTGATCTCGCCGGAAGAATAGCCGGGGCCCCAGCACAGGTTGCCCAGCGGAACGCGTTCCGACTCGCCATACAGTCCGTGCCAGGTTTCCAGCACTGCCCCCAATGCTGTCCCCGCGTTTCCGGCGGCGGGCTGCACGAAGACGCTTGAAAATTTGCCGGCGGATTCGAGCGATTGAACCAACAAAACATTCAGTGCCAGTCCGCCGGCCACGCAGAGATTCCCTCCTTCTCCTGCCATCGCAGCGACAGCCCGTTCCACCGCCTGCTGCAGGCTGGCGGCGAGATGGGCGCGGTCACCTTCGGGTATCACCGCGTGGTCCGGCAGTCCAATGCGCTTGAAGAATTTCGCGCTGAAGCCTCCGTGCATGGTTCGTTCGGCGTCAAAAAAAGAGCGATCCAGGCGTGGCCATTCGTTGCCGCTGAAATGCAGGATGTCCTGGAACACTTCTCGATACCGGTCTTCCCCGCCGGCAGACAGCCATTGCACCTTGTGCTCATCGGCATTGGCGGTGAATCCCAGCAGTTCGGTCACTCGTCCGTAGAGCTCGCCAAGAGAATCCGGTGAGTAGAGTTCCTTCTCGAGCTTGATCAGCTTTCCGCCGGACGCGCGCCAGCGCGAGCCGCACCGGAAATCGCCGCGCCGGTCCAGAGACAGCACAGTGGCTTCCTCGAAGGGCGAGGCATAAAACGCGGATGCCGCATGGGCCTGATGATGATCAATCACCGTGATCCTGCTGTTCGGGAAGCGGGTTCTCAAGCTCATGTGCAGCCCGCTTTCCTCCAGTGCCGGAAGCGGGCGAACCAGCGCGATGCAGTCCACCTGCCGGGGTTCGACTCCCGCCAGCTCCAGGCACATCGCCATCGATGCTTCGGGAAGACGTCCCGACTGCACTGGCCCTCGCCGCGCCAGCTTGGACTCCTCCCCCGCCGCCACCAGTTTCCCATCTCGCAGGAGCGCGCTCGCGGCATTGCTCAGAATGCCTCCGACTCCCAAAATGATCATCGTCTGCCTCTCATGGCTTCTCGATTTCCGCAGGACCTCACTCTGCCGTGCGGCCTCGCCAGCGGCCCTCTCTGCCGAGTCCTTTTACCTGCGACGTTCTGAATAGTCCCACCCCTTGCCCAGAGGCGCGTCCAGTTTGCTCATTCCTGCGTTGCGACTCCACAGTCTGCCCGTTGCCTCCCGCACGAAGGAACAGGGAACGAGACGCACCTTCATCTTGAACCGGTAGCTGCCGGCTGCGCGTTGCAACTCTCCCGCGATTGATTTCGCCCACGGTCTCACCGGTCGAAATAGCCGCGAGCCTCCAGCAGTTCTGCGTTCAGGATGGCGGCGCCGGCGGCGCCGCGAATCGTATTGTGGCTCAGAACGACGAAGCGGTAATCCAGAACGCCATCGGGGAAGACGCGTCCAATGGTCACGCTCATGCCGTTCCCAGCCTGGCGGTCCAGGCGCGGTTGCGGGCGATCCGGTTCATCCCGAACGATAATTGGCCGCTCCGGAGCCGTAGGCAGTCGCAGCTCCTGCGGCAGGCCGGTGAACGACGCCAAAGTCTCCTTCACTTCCTGCAAGGAGGCGCGCCGCGCGAGCTTTATGCGCACCGCGGCCATGTGCCCCTCCGAAACGTTTACGCGATGGCACTGCGCGCTCACGGGAAAGGCAGCGTTTTCCACCTGAGCGCCGTCCATTCTCCCCAGGATTTTCACCGTCTCCCGCTCGATTTTTTCTTCCTCATTGGCAATGAACGGAAGCACGTTGTCTGTGGCATCGAGCGAGGGCACGCCCGGATATCCCGCACCGGAAAGCGCCTGCAGGGTGGTAGCTACCGCAGCGGTGATGCCGAAACGCGTATGAAGGGGCGCCAGCGCCAGGGCCAGCATCACCGTGGAACAGTTCGGATTGGTGACCAGCATTCCGCCTTTTGCAAATCCCCGGCTCGCGCGCTGTTTCTCCAGCAACCGAAGATGTTCATGATTCACTTCCGGGATCAATAACGGAACGTCTGCTTCCATGCGCCAGGCCGATGAGTTGCTGATCACCGGAAATCCCTCGCGCGCGAATGCCTCCTCAGTCGCGCGGGCGCTCTCCGCGGGGAGGCTCGAGAAAATAACGTCGCAATCCAGCGGCGGCTTCGGAGTCACCACCTGCAGCGACTTCACGGATTCCGGAATTTCACCAGCTAGCCGCCAGGTGCAGGCCTCCGCGTACGGTTTTCCCTCCGAGCGATCGGAGGCAGCCACCGCCGTAACCCGGAACTGTGGATGCCGTTCCAGCATCTGGATAAATCGCTGGCCAACGGTCCCCGTTGCGCCGAGAATCCCTGCTCTGATCTGGCCGGGCATGAACCCTCTTGCTCTCCTGTCTCTGAGTAGAGATTCGCAGACACCAAGCAATTTCGAAAGCGGATACGGAAAACTATACCATCCGAGCGCAACGGCGGGAGATTCTCAGACCGAGCCCTTCTGCAATGCAGGATTGCGTTCCGCCAGGGCACATAGGATGTGGCCAATGGTGATGTGCGCCTCCTGGATGCGCTGGGAATCCTGCGAGGGAACATTGATCAGCAGATCCGAGCGTTTGCGCAGCGCCCCTCCGCTCTCGCCGGTCAGCGCGGCCACCCATGCGCCCCGCTGGCGGCCAGCTTCCGCGCCCAGGAGCACATTCGCACTGGCGCCGCTCGTGGAGAGCACCAGCAGAACATCTCCGGGCCGGGCCAGCGCCTCCACTTGCCGCGCAAAAACCTGTTCAAATCCGTAATCATTTCCCGCGGCGGTGAGTACCGACGTATTTACGGTGAGAGCCATAGCGGGGAGCGCCGGCCGGTGTTCCCGCAGCCTCACCACGAACTCCGCGGCGATGTGCTGTGCGTCCGCGGCGCTGCCTCCGTTGCCGAAAAGGATCAGCTTGCCACCCCCAGCCATGGTGCGGGCGATTTTGTCTGCCAGTGTAGCGATTCGCTCGATCAATTCCGGCGAAAAGCTGTGCTTGACCCGGCAGCTCTCTTCCAGCTGCTCGCGGACGAATGCCTCCGGGCTTTGAGCATGGTCGGTCATATCGCGGGCTGGATTCAGCAGCGGACCACTTTCTCAAAATTGCCCGTGATGTACTTGGTGGCATTGCGCGTATCCACCACCAGCCGCGCCGCATCCACGATGCCTTGATAGTCGTAGCTGGAATGATCTGTGGCGATGATCACCGCGTCGTAGCCGGCCAGCACCTCCGGCTTCAGGTCCACCGAGCGCAGCTTCAGATAGTCGTAGTGCCGCATCTTCGGCAATTTGGGGAAGTATGGATCGTTGTAATCCACCTGCGCTCCGCGTGCCAGCAGCAACTCCATGATTTTCAGCGACGGAGACTCCCGCACGTCGTCCACATCCTTCTTATAGGCCATGCCCAGCAGCAGCACCCGCGAGCCCTTCAGGCTCTTGCTGCGATCGTTCAGCGCCGCGGCCACCGCGTCCACCACGTGGTAGGGCATGGCAACGTTGATTTCCCCGGCCAGTTCGATAAACCGCGTGGCGAAATCGTATTCCCGCGCCTTCCAGGAGAGATAGAAGGGGTCCACCGGAATGCAGTGCCCGCCTAGGCCGGGGCCGGGAAAGAAGGGCATGAACCCGAACGGCTTGGTGGCCGCGCCTTCGATTACTTCCCAGACGTCAATGCCCATGCGCTCGCAGAGCAGCTTCAGTTCGTTTACCAGCGCGATGTTCACGCACCGGAAGATGTTTTCCAGCAGCTTGCACATTTCCGCGGCCTGCGTCGAGCTGACCTCCACCACCCGGGCCACGATCTGGCTGTAGAGCCCCGCGGCTGCCCGGCGGCTGGGTGCGTTGATCCCTCCCACGATCTTGGGGATTTGCGACAGGGAAAATTTCTTGTTGCCGGGATCTTCCCGCTCCGGAGAAAACGCCAGGTAGAATCCGGTTTGCGGATCCGCGGCATGCTTGTCTTTCTGCACGGGGCAGCGCAGGCCGGAGGCTTCCAGAATGGGCAGCACGAGTTCTTCCGTTGTGCCTGGGTAGGTGGTGCTTTCCAATACGATCAACTGCTCCGGCTGCAGGTGCGGTTGAATGGAGCGCGCGGTCTGTTCCACGAAGGAGAGATCGGGTTCGCGCCGCTCATCCAGTGGCGTGGGCACGCAGATCAGAACCGCATCCCGCCCGGCGATCTCCGCAAAATCCGCGGTAGCGGAAAATCGGTTCGCGCGGCGGTGCGCCGCGATTTTCTCTGCCGGGATGTGCTGGATATAGGTTTCCCCGGCATTCAGCTTGGCCACTTTTTCCGGATCGGTGTCGAAGCCTTTCACTTCGTGGCCCAGTTCTGCAAACCGCAGCGCCAGCGGAAGCCCAACGTAGCCGCAACCAATGATTCCAACTTTGATTCCTTTGCCCGTGAAGTACTCCGGTGACCGTCGAGTGGCCATGGGGGATTCAATGACTCCTTGGCGAAGATAAGAAACGAACCGAATTTTCAATATATCAGGAATGCTTCGCGCCGGACAGGCGGGCTGAGGGCAATGTCCCTCGCGGGTCCATAACCTTGTGAGTTAAGGCCGGGCATCAACGTTCCGGTGCCTCCGCTGTCGTCCATTTTGGGCCTGGCCGAATGAGAGCCTTTCGCAGGCCGGTGTAGGAGGATCGGCCCTTGGCCCGGCGATATCTGGGGTAGACTTCTCCCTCTTGCACGCGCCTCGTACGGCCGGAGGGAGTGCGGTTTGGGGTTCACTTCGCTTGATTGGCTGATCGTTGCCGTTTACCTCGTCGCTTCGGTTGCCATAGGCCTTCTGGGCAAACGGTTCATCGGAAATCTCTCGCACTACCTGGTCGCGGGCAGGGAACTGGGCGCGTACGTGGGCATCGCCACGCTTGCGGCCACGGAAATCGGAACCATTACTTTTATGTACAACGCGGAACTGGGCTACCGCTATGGCTTTGCGGCCTTCGCGGCCGCGCTCATCTCCGGCTTGGTCATGATTTTCGTCGGGCGCACGGGGTTTGTGATTCACCGCTTCCGCGAAATGCAGTTGATGACCGTTCCGGAATTTTTCGAGAGGAAATACAGCCTCGGGCTCCGCCTGCTCACCGGAATCCTGGTGGCCGTCGGCGGGATCCTGAACATGGGCGTGTTCCTGAAAATCGAAGGAGAATTCCTGGCCATCGTCAGCGGGACACCGATGCGCTACCTGGTGCTGGTGATGACCGTGATCCTTTCGCTCGAAATGCTCTACACCGTGCTGGGCGGCATGGTCTCTGTAGTGATTACCGACTTTCTCCAGTACGTCCTCCTTTCGGTGGCTACGATTCTGGTCTCCGTGGTTGCCGTGCGGCAGGCGGGCTGGGACAACATCCTCCACAAAGTCACCGCTACCATGGGATTGGCCGGTTACAGCCCCATTGAAAATCCCAAATTCGGCATGACGTTTCTGATCTGGCAGATCCTGCTCTGGTTCTCCGTCCACACCTGCTGGCAGACCACGGCTATGCGCATGTTTTCCACCAAAGGCCCCGAAACTTCCCGGCGCGTGATGACCATTACCGGCTTCATCTTTCTGGGCCGTGGCATGCTGCCCATGTTGTGGGGAATCGCGGCGCTCACCTTGTTCGGCAGCGGCGCCCTGGACAGGGGAATTCCATCGCCGGTGGTCAATGGCCAGACCCTCGCTCCTCTCGACGCCATGCCGGCAATGCTGTCGCACATCCTCGGACCCGGAATCAAGGGAGTAGTGGTGGCAGGAATGCTCGCCGCCACCATGTCCGTGAACAGCTCCTACCTTTTGGGATGGAGTTCCATCATCTCGCAGGATGTGATTCTTCCTCTCCGCCGCCTGCTGGGGCGGGATCCGCTCAGTTCGCGCCGCCAGATTCTTGTGAACCGGCTGGCCAATCTCTTTGTCAGCTTGTTCCTGATGTTCTGGAGCCTCTATTACACTCCTCCCGGCGCCGTCTACCTCTATCTGAATATCACCGCCACGATTTTCCTTGCGGGAGCGTTTGTTTCCGTGATCGGCGGGCTTTACTGGAAGCGTGCCAGCACGCTTGGCGGATACCTGGCCATGATGATGGGCGCAGCAGGCGCCATCGTGCCCTACTTCTTCCTGCATTGGAACGAGACGCTCGCGGGCTTCGGAGCATTTGGCCTGGCTGCAGTGGGTCTGCTCATAGGATCCGTCGCGGGGAGACAGGTCGGCCCTTCCACTCCAGGCGCGGATCCCTGTCTGGAGACGCGATGAAAGCCTGGCAAATCTTCTGGGCAGTCAGCTTGGTGATTTCCGGCGTCTCGTTTGCCGGCATCACGTTGGTGGTGGCGGTCCGTGGAGTGCGCGATTTGCGGGAAATGCTTCATCATTTGCGCGAGCGGAAGGAACGGGCAGAATGAACAAAGCGGTGATTCTGGCCCGCGGCCTGGGCACCCGCATGCGCCGGGCGGACCCTGCGGCCCGGCTGGACGCGGAACAGCAGGCCATTGCCGAAACCGGCTTGAAAGCGATGATTCCGGTAGGCAGGCCCTTTTTGGATTACGTGCTCCGCGGCCTGGCCGACGCCGGCTTCCAGGAGGCCTGTTTAATCATTGGATTCGAGCACCAGAATGTGGTGCATTACTATTCCGAAGCCGCGCCGCCCAAGCGGATTCAGGTCTGCTTCGCCGTTCAGGAGCAGCCCCGCGGCACCGCAGATGCCGTGCTTTCCGCCGAGGAATTCGCCGCCGGCGACGACTTCCTGTGCATCAATTCCGACAATTACTATCCCGTGGCCGTGCTGCAGGAGATGCGCATCGTAGGCGAGCCCGCGGTGGCTCTCTTTAGCCGCGCCACGCTGATGGAAAAAGGAAACATCTCCGAAGAAAAAATCCGGAAATACGCAATCTGCGACGTGGGAGAGGATGGCTACCTTCGCGCCATCGTCGAAAAGCCCGCGGATGCGGTGTGGAACACGGCCGCGAAAGATGCGCTGGTGAGTATGAATTGCTGGCGATTCTCCAGCCCTATATTTGAGGTTTGCCGCCACACTCCCCTTTCCCCCCGCGGAGAGTACGAACTTCCCGTGGCCGTGGGCGAAGCCATCCGCAGGTTCGGCCTGTGTTTTCGCGCCGTGCAGTGCGAGGAAGGCGTGCTCGACCTCTCTTCGCGCGCGGATATTGCCGCCGTGGCGGAGCGGCTGAAGGGCCTTCCCGCCGAGCCATGACTCCCGATCTCGCCGCCCGGTTGCTGGCCGCCGGGCTCAGCCCGGCGGAATCAGAGCAAAAGTCCGGACTCTTTCGCTTGGCGGCGCGCCGCCTCCAGGATTGGGCGGGAAAAGCACGGGAAGATAGGTTCCGGTGCTTCGTTCCTGGCCGCATCGAAGTGCTGGGCAAGCACACCGATTACGCCGGGGGACGCAGCCTGCTCTGCGCCGTCGAGCGCGGCATCTGTGCGCTTGCCGCGCCCCGCGCGGACTCGACGGTGCGGATCGCAGACGCCCGGCGCGAACAGGAATGCGAGTTCTCCATCTCGACCGATCTGGATCCGCGAAGCGAGCATTGGCCCATTTATCCCCGGACCGTGGCGCGCCGTCTCGCCCGCAATTTCCCCGGCCCTCTCCACGGCATGGATATGGTTTTCGCCAGCGATCTTCCGCGGGCTTCGGGAATGAGCAGTTCCAGCGCGCTGCTGGTGTGCGTCTACCTGCTTCTGGAAAAGCGCAATGACTTGCGCCGGCGGACGGAGTATCAAGAAAACATCCGGAACCTGGAGGAAGAAGCCGCCTACCTCGCGTGCATCGAAAACGGGCAGACTTGCGGATCGTTGGAGGGCGACGCCGGAGTCGGCACATTCGGCGGGAGCGAGGATCACACCGCAATCCTCTGCTCCCGGCCGGGAAGGTTGCGCCAATATTCTTTCTGTCCCACACGCTTCGAAGCGGAAGTATCCCTGCGCCCTGAATACGTCTTCCTCATCGCCAATTGCGGGGTGGCGGCGGATAAGACGGGCACTGCCCGCGAGCAATACAACCACGCCTCCGGCGCGGCCCGGGAGATTCTCAAAATCTGGAATGAAGCCACCGGCCGCGTGGACCCCTCTCTTTTTGCCGCTGCCACCCACGCGCAGGATGCGCCCGCGCGAATCCGCGAAGTGATTCTCAGCAGCGGCTCTGCTCCCTATTCCGCGCAAGACCTGCTGAACCGGCTCGATCAGTTCATCGAGGAATGTCTGTGCATCATCCCGGGCGCAATCAGCGCCTTGCAGGCGAACGACATGGAAGCGTTCGGGTGGCAGGTAAAGCGCTCGCAAACTCTGGCGGAGCAACAGCTCGGCAATCAGATCCCGCAAACCATCGAGCTTGCCCATGCCGCGCGCAGACTGGGAGCGATTGCCGCCTCTGCCTTTGGCGCCGGCTTTGGCGGAAGCGTTTGGGCCATGGCCCGCGCGGAGCAAGCGCCCGAGCTGTTGACCCAATGGGAAGAGCACTACCAAAATAAATTCCCGACTGAAGCGCAAAAAGGCTCATTTTTCATGAGTGGGGCGGGGCCCGGGGCTCTGGTGCTCTGAGCGTGCCTAAGCGGCCCTGGCGGGGCCGGTTGCATGAAGTAAGGCGCGACGGAGAGGAAGGTGGCATGAGTCGGTCTGGAAAGAGTGGAGATGAGGGCCGCAAGCTTACGGCATCGGGCAAGATCACCCGGCGTTCGTTTGTGCGCCGCAGCGCGCTGGCCTTCGCCGGTTCCTGCGCTCTGCCTTCGCTCTTGCGTGGCTTTTCCACCCAAAGCGAAAAGTCCGAAGCGGATGAGATCGCCGCCGGCGTAAACAACGGATTGCTCGTTCTGGAGAATCGCCTGGTATCTGCGGAGTGGGGGTTCGATTCTGGCGGGCTGCACGGGATGGCCGTCCGGGACAAACGCAGCGGGGCATCCCTGCTGGCGCCCGGCCCTGTGTTCCGGCTTGGATTTTCAGTCGGCGCAAGGGCTGATTCCAGCTCGCTTCGAATCGTCCGGGGGCCGCGCGTCGAGACGCTGCAGGGCCTCTCCGCCGCCTCGCGGTATTCCGATCGAATCCCGGGAAAGCAGCTTGCCGCGGATTTTCGGACTCCGAGCGGAAATCTGCAGGTTCAATGGCGGGCCATTCTCCGGGAGAACTCCCATTACATCCGCCAGGAACTGACGCTTACGGCTTCCGGCGGCGAACTCCCGCTCCGCGAAGTCATCCTCGTGGATCTCGAAGCTCCAGAGGCTCGGGTCGCCGGCAGCGTGGATGGCTCCCCGATCGTTGCGGGAAGCTGGTTCCTGGGGTTCGAGCATCCGCTCAGCCAAGGCTTGGTTGAGAATGGTCGCGCGCAGTCGAAGCTCGTCCGGCGCCTCCCGCTGGCCGCCGGGCATAGCATTACCTACTCGTCGGTGGCTGGCAGCACAGCGCCCGGCCAGCTCCGGCGCGATTTCCTGCGCTACCTGGAACGCGAGCGCGCCCATCCCTACCGGCCCTTTCTCCATTACAACTCCTGGTACGACCTGGGCTATTTCACTCCTTTTGATGAGGCGGCCGCGCTGGATGCGATCCGGGCCTTTGGTGGGGAACTGCGCGTGAAGCGCGGCGTCACGCTTGAGTCCTTTCTGTTTGATGATGGCTGGGACGATCACCACCTGTGGGGATTCAATTCCGGGTTTCCGCGCGCGTTCACGCCGCTAAAAGAAGCAGCCGCAAAGTACGGCGCCGCGCCCGGCGTCTGGCTCTCGCCCTGGGGCGGCTACGGCAAGCCCAAGCAGGAGCGCTTGGCCTACGGCAAAGAGCACGGCTTCGAGCAGAACAGCGACGGGCTGGCGCTTTCCGGCCCTGTTTACTACCGCAGATTCCGCGAAGTCTGCCTGGAGATGATCCGCAACTACGGCGTGAACCAGTTCAAGTTCGACGGCACGGGAAACGACGCGCGCGTCTTTCCGGGCAGCGAATTCGGCAGCGATTTCGAAGCCGCTTTGCGTCTGATCGCCGATCTGCGCGCGGAGAAGCCGGACCTGTTCGTGAACGTGACCACCGGCACCTACCCCTCTCCCTTCTGGCTGATGCTGGCCGATTCCACCTGGCGGGGCGGGGAAGACCACGACTTCGCAGAAGTGGGCACGCCGCGGCAGCAGTGGATCACCTACCGCGACGCGGATACCTATGCAAACGTGGTCAAACGAGGGCCGCTGTATCCGCTCAATTCGCTGATGCTCCACGGCTTGATCTTCGCCAGGCACGCCAAAAAGCTGGGAGACGATCCGGCGGGCGATTTCACATCCGAGGTGCGCTCCTATTTCGGCAGTGGCACGCAGCTCCAGGAGATGTACATCACGCATTCCCTGCTTTCCCCCGCCAACTGGGACACGCTGGCCGAAGCCGCCCGGTGGTCACGGCGGAATGCTTCCGTGCTGGTGGATACCCACTGGATCGGAGGAGACCCTGGCGCCCTCGATATTTACGGCTGGGCGTCCTGGTCCGCGGGGAAGGGGATCATCACCTTGCGCAATCCAAAAGACCAGCCGCAGACGTTCGAGCTGGACGTGCGCTCCGCGTTCGAATTGCCGGAGGAGGAAACACGCGGTTTCTCCGCGCGTGTCCCCTGGCAATCTGCCGCCAATTGGAAGCCGATTCGTCTGGAAGCTGGGGGGCCTCACCCGCTGACGCTGAAGCCGTTCGAAGTCCTGACACTGGAAGCGGCCCCGGAGCACAAGTCCTGAATGAATTCATTCGGGCCCAAGAATTGGGTTTTTCGTCGCGCGCGGAAGGAAGCACGGCCTGCACGGGTTCTTAAGGTTTGAGCCGCAGCATCACCACGCCGTGTGGCGGCACCCTGGCCGTAATTTCACCCGAAAGCTCACCCAGACCCTGATGCTTCCAGAGGTCGTGCACAGAGACCTTAGCAGTGATCCCAATGAGAGAGAGTGGCAACTTGATTTCGGAGTCCGTGTAGCCGCGGTTGAACAGACCCACCGCAATGCTGCCGCCGTTGAGCGGCTTCGCCCAGATTTCCAGCGGCCCCTCCTGCCACACACGGTGGCCCTGTTTGCCCAGCGCGTCCTGGTCTACGGCGATGACTTCGTGGTTGGTCAGCAGTTCGCGCGTTGGGCCATCCATTTTCGACAGGTCGTTTCCGGCCAGCAGCGGCGCGGCCAGGATCGCCCACAGGCTCATGTGCGTGCGGTATTCTTCCGTGTTCATCCCGCCGTTTCCCACCTCGAGCATGTCCGGATCGTTCCAGTGTCCCGGCCCTGCATATTTCTCCAGCCCGTTTTGTCCGAAGCCGATGTAGGCCATGGAGCGATAGTTGTCTTCGATGTCGCCGGTGGTGCGCCACAGATTGCCGCCCACCTCCGCACCCCAGCGCCACACGTTTTGATGTCCGTACTGGCACAGGCTCAACACAATTGGACGGCCGGTCTGCTTCAGCGCATCCGCCATTTTGCGGTATGTGCCCTGCATGTCCGCGGCCAGCGCCGGAATCTTTCCCGCCGAGCACCAGTCGTATTTGAGGTAATCGATGCCCCATTGCGCGTAACTGCGCGCATCCTGCGCTTCATGCTGGTAGCTGCCTTCGTATCCCGCGCAGGTCTTGGGTCCGGGCGAAGAATAAATTCCCATCTTCAGGCCCTTGCCGTGCACGTAGGCGGCCAGTGACTTCATGTCTGGGAATTTCTCGTTGGGGACGATGTTGCCCTGTGCGTCGCGGCCCTTCTCCCAGCCGTCATCAATATTGATGTAGCGATAGCCGGCCTCGCGCATGCCGCTCGACACCATGGCGTCCGCCTGCGCGCGGATCGTCGCGTCATCAATTTTCGTCTCGAAGTGGTTCCAACTGTTCCAGCCCATCGGCGGCGTTTTCGCCAGCCCCGGGTCCTGCGCCACCAGAATCCAGGGAATGCTCATCGCCAGAACAATCAATAGGACGCAGCGGATTCGCATGACATCTCCTTTTCCATCCGAAATTGCTTTATGGCCGCGGGAGCCCGTGGATTCCTTCCAGATGCTTCAGTGCGCGCTCTTTGAGCGCTGCATCCGCGTTCATGGCATCGACGTCCGCAACCATCCTGGCTCCCGATTCCTTTAGATTCTCGAGTTCCCGCCGCGCCGATTCCGGATGCAGGCGCATGCGTTCGCCGGTCTGCGCGGCGCGAATCAGCGATTCGGGCGGCCAATCCTTCGGCCAGGCGCCCGTCAAAACGTGCATCGCTTGCGTGAGGCGCGCGATTTTTCCCGGCGCGGCATCGAGCAGCTCCTCCGGGCCCTTCTCCAGCTTTACAACTACCTCCACCGTTTCGTGAACGCTGAACTCCGGCGTGGTAAGGATCGCCGTGGTGTGATTTCCGTCGTAGCGGATGGCCGCGGTGTCCAGTCCCTTGCCGTTGACCGTCGCGGACTCGGCGGGCCAATCGCCCACCAGTCGTATCTCGTAGGCCCGCCGCTCCGGCATTCCTGGATAGGCGCCTTCAATCGGAAGGATTGAAATGTGCTCCGTGCCGTCCTCGCTGCGGCTGTGGCGCACGGTTGTCCATGTGAATTCGCGCTCCTGGTATCCCAATGTGTTTCCCGCATCGTCGTAAATGCGCGTGCGGCCGCCCGCCCCCGGATGAATTTGCAGAATCAGCGGATTCACAGGCCTCTCCCCCGTGTGCCGCATTTTCGGTTGCATGGGGAGAATAGCCCCCGCACGGACGTACAGGGGCAATTCGTCGAGCGCAAACGTGCGCTTCACTTTGGACGGGCCGTTTATCACCGCCCCCGTGGACCATTCATACCAGGTGCCGGGCGGCAGCCAGATTTCTTTCGCCGCCAATTCGCTCGCGCTGTCCATGGCTTCGGCGACAGGTGCAACGATCAGGTCGTCGCCAAATTGATATTCATTCTTCGCGTCGTAGGCCTCGGGCACCTCCGGCCACGTGTAGTACATCGGACGGCACAGGGAGATTCCCGAGTCGTAGGCCTCCCGCGCGGCCGTGTAAATGTACGGCAGAAGCGCATACCGCAGCAGGTAGGCGTCGCGCATCACTTCCGCGAACGGCTCCGGATAGGCCCAGATTCTTCTCTCGGACTGTGGATTTTTGGTTGTGTGCGTCCGCAGGATGGGGCTGAACACTCCGAACTGGATCCAGCGCGTGTACAGTTCCGGCGAGACCGTTCCGGGCATGTGCCCGCCGATGTCGTGGCTCCAGTAGCCGTAGCCCACGTTCGCGGCCGTGGCCGTGAAATACGGCTGGAAGGCCAGCGACTCCCAGACGGATATCGTGTCGCCGGAAAATCCGATCTGGTAGCGATGGTTCCCCAGTCCGCCCCAGCGGTGAAACAGCATCCCGCGCTTTCCCCTCCGCTCCATGTCCGTGAAGTGCACATAGTTCAGCCACCAGGTGGGGTTCACCCCGGCAATCGCTGTGTTGGGCTCCTGTTGCCAGTCGAGCCACCAGAAATCCACGCCCTGCCGTTCCAGCGGGTGATGAAGAATTTCGAAATAGTTCTCCGCGAACTTCTTGTTGGTGATGTCGAACGGAACATACTTCTTGGTCGCCGCGTCGATCCCCATGGCCCGCGCCATCGCCGGGTATTGTTCTTCGTGCGGCTGCACGCCTGAGGCCGGATGCAGATTCAGCGTGGTCTTCAGCCCGTGCGCATGCACCCAGGACAAAAACTGAGCCGGATCCGGAAACAGCGTTTTGTCCCAGGTGTAGCCGGTCCAGCCCAGCGTGTGTCCCGACTGGTCTTTGGGCGAGGTCTCCCAGCGCAAATTGAACGTCTGGTGCCAGTCCATATCCACCACCAGCACGTCCAAAGGAACGTCGTGCTCCTCGAATTGCTCCACCAGCTCTTCGAACTCCTGGTCCGTGTACGACCAGTAGCGCGACCACCACGCGCCGAACGCAAAGCGCGGCGGCAGCGGAATCCGTCCTGCCACCCGGGTGTAATCCCCCAGCGCCTGCCGGTAGTCGTGCCCGTATGCGAAGAGATACCAATCCTGGCGCTCGCCCACGGGGCGCGGCAGCACCCAGGGCCAATCCGAGTGATCGAAGAGCGGCCGTGCGGAGTCGTCCACCAGCACCCACCCGTCGCGCGAGACGAGGCCCGGCTCCAGTTTTGTATTGCTCCCTTTCACCCCGTCGAGTGTCCGCGTGGTGCCCAGCAGGTTTCCGGTGTCCGCCATGCCCGGTCGCCAGCTCACCGATGCCCCGTTCAGGAGGAAACTCGCGCTGAGATTTCCCTCCGTGAACCGGCCGCTTTCCTTTCGATACTTCAGCGACAGTTTTTCCGTCTGGATGATCAGCCAGCCGCCGGATTCCGTCACCGTGAAGTGGGGTACCGGCAGCCGCCGGTTGATGAAAACTAGCGACGCATGGTCCTCAAACTTCTCATCTGCCGCCCATTCCATGCGGATCAGTTGCGGCGTCAGGATGGTGAACCGCGCCCGCCCGGAAATCACCACGGCCTTCGGATCCGCCACTGGTTCATTTCCTTGCGCCAGCGCAGGGCCGGAGGGAATAGCCAGTAGCAGTGCCACGAAGATTGGCCGGAAAATGTTCACGCTGCTCAGTGCTCCTTCGCCGCGGGGCCGTACAGGTCAATCATCATGCGTGCCAGAATCGTGTCCCACAGGTAGTTCTTCGGTGAATTGAGCTGGGTGTAGTCCGCGCTGTACGACTCCCAGAAGCGGTGATTGTTTTTCAACTGGAAGGTGACCGCGTCCACGTTGCGCCTCACGATCTCTTCCGCCTCGGCGCGATAGCCGTAGTCCAGCAGCCCTCGAAATACCAGGTAGTCCCACAAGAGCCACACCGCGCCGTTCCACTGGCAGCATTTGGTGATTTGCGGGTCGTAGTAGCTGTCCGCGGCGGAAAGTGTGGGCACGCCGAAGCGCCGCCAGAACGTGCCGGGAGCCTTCAGATTTTTCATCAGCCGCGCGGCCTGCTCTTTCGTGGCCACCCCGGCCCACAGCGGAAGAAATGTGATGATCTCCGGGCGCTTCAGGCTGATCCCGTCTGCGGTCACCATCGTGCCTGTATCCCGCGAAAGGTTGAAAAAGTATCCGCTGGCCTCGTCCCACATCTTCGTGCGGATGCGCTCCGCCAGACCGTCCGCCTTCGCGTCCCACTGCTTCGCTTCCTCTGCGCGCCCCAGTTCCCGCGCCATCGCCGCCAGCGAGCGCGTCTCCTTCACCATCATGCACATCAGGTCCAGCGCTTTCACCCGGCTGGGCGAATCCGTCCTGTCGCCGAACAACTGCCAGATCACGTCCAGCTCATCGCGCACGTTTTCGAGCATCGCATTGCCGCCCCAGACCAAAAAGCCATCGTGATCCTTGTTTCGCGTGCGCAGCACATAATTCGCGAGCGAGGAGGAAGATTTGTAGGCCTCCTCCAGGAACTTCCGGTCGCGCGATATCCGGTAAATCTCCCAGTTCTGCCAGGCGAAGAATGGCGCGGAAGTGGTGTTCTCGCCGTTGTAGGGGAACGTCTTGGTGACGTACGGCCCGATGCGGTAGGCGATGTACCCGTCCGGCGTTTGCCGGTCGAAATACACCCTCTGTGATTCCTCGGCGCTGGGCGCATCCATGTACGCGTAGCTCAGCATCGAAAGGCTTTCGTGGAACACCTGTCCCTCATGCCCCCAGCTCCAGGTCGGCTCGCGAGAGAAGAGATAGTAGTTGTGCTTGCTCTCGCCTTCCGGCGGCATCATCTGCTGGCGAACCAGCGAAAACGCGCTCCAGTAGGCCAGTTCCCAATCCCGGTTCGGCAGCGCAATCCGCGGGATGCTTTTGTATTGCGCCTCGCTCTGCTCGATAAGCGGCGCGAGCGGCTCGGTAATCATTTTCTTTGCGCCCGCCACCAATTCCGCCGGGTTGTCAGTCCATTGCTGCACCCCGCGGATCACCCGCAGAGTTTTCGTTTCGCCTGGAGCCAGCGTCCAGCGCTTCGAAAGCACGATGCCGCGCAACTGCCCATACGTCAGCCCGTTCAGGAAATCCCGCGTGGTGATCTCCCGGATGAGATCATCCTCACGATAGCCTCCCCAGGTATCCGCGGGTTCGCTGAGCATGAACAAATCGCGCCGGTTTGGGTCGTACTGTGGCTGTGGAGTTTCGAAATACGTCTTCGGGTCCTGCACGTGCCGGAACAGCGCGTATTGGCTCTCCTTAACTTCCGCTTCCATAACGGGCTCGACGTGCTGATAGTAGGCATACATCTGCAGCGGCTGCGGCTCGCTCGCGTGATTGGTGATGCGCACCTCGACAAATGCCAGCCGCGAGCTGTACACGGCCAGCGTTTCCCGCACTTCGATGGTCGTGAACGGCCAGTACTCCACCTCGGCGATGTCCGTGTACGAGCGGTGTATCACCGGTTTCCGGTAATAGTCGCGTGAAGCGATGGCCGTAAGCTTGCCGAGCCGCCAGCCCATCGCGAAATCTCCCGAGTAATCGGTGGTGTAGCTAACGCCCCGTTCCGGCGAGTAATAATTCAGGTGGTACCCCTCGTCCACGAAGTACTCCGACCGGTGCATGGGAGCCGCGTACGTGGTGTACAGCGGATCATCGCTCTTCGCATTCAGTTGCGAGAGCGGAAGATCCTGCGCTGCCGCGGATGCGGCCAGGACGAGCGCAAGCGCCAGCAGGCGTTTCATCGGCAATCCTTCAGGCGTGTGGCGTTGGGCATGGTCAGTACTGCAGCACGACGGTTTTCTCGACGTAATCGTTTCCGCCCTCGAAGGCGATCTCCAGAGTGAAGCCGCGGGCGGTCTTGCGAATCTTCCGCGCGCCCTCGGCGCGCACCTGCGGCAGTTGCGTGGCGATTTCCAGTTCATACACGCGCCCGGCAAGGCCGGCGAGATGAACCGTGACCCTTCTGGCGCCCTCATCCTGCGCCACATCGAGAATCTTCATCGAGGTATTTGCCGCTCCGCGCTCGGGGGTTGGCTTGATCGGGACGATGCTGATGGGCGCTTTCTTCGAGGCCTGCGCGAGCATCCCGCGCACCACGGGAGTAATGAGGCACCAGGAGGAGAACAATTGCCGCGGAACCGACCGCGCCCCGGGCTCGTTGCGATTCCCCACCATGTGCTCCGGCATGCCTCCGGGCACCTGCGCTCCGACAAGTTGCGCCAGGGACATGAGCGACTGGTATCCCGCGAGCGGCTGGCCGTTCAGGTATTGCGCCCAGGCGACAAATCCTCCCGCAAAGGGCCACGCCGTCCCGTTGTTGTAACTGAGCGGGTCGTATAGTGGGCTCTTGTTTGAAATCCACCGGTGGCCCCAGTCTGTTGCCAGGTCTGGCTGTGCAAACCGCTTCACGGCTCCCACATCTTTGGCTGCATCACCGCTCCCCCCTCCTACGGAAAGCAGGACCGCCGACCAGATTCCGGCCATCTCCGCGCGCTCGCCTTCCGCGTTCACCCCGAAAGCGAAATTCCGGCCGTCCGGATTCCACCAATGCAGTTGCAACGAAGCGGTAGCCTTCGACAATCGTTCAGCCGCATCTTCCGCCAGGGATGCGTCTTTCATGTCCTTTGCCGCCACGGCCATCGCGCGCAATCCGCCCAGCCAAAAGCCCTGAACATAAATATCCTTGGTCACTTTGCCCTTCAGCACGCCNGACTTCAATGGCTCCCAGCCCGGACTTCGTGTTGTCCATCAAGCCGTCGGCTGGGTCGAGCGTACCCACGCAGTATTGATAGGCCAGCCGCGCCGAGGGCCAGAACTCTTCCAGAAATGTTCGATCGCCCGTGCGCTGCCAATATTGGCCGAGCGAATAGAGATACATCGGCGTGGTGTCCGCATGGAGATAGCCGAAATGATATTGGCCCCACCAATCCACGATCCCCGTGGACTGCACCATCTCGTGCATCATTTTTCCGTCGGCGCGCTGGTGCGCTTTCAGGAAGCGCAGTTCGCGCAGCGCGCCCGCCGCATCGCCGTAGTCCNCCCCCCGCCGCATCGCCGTAGTCCAGCATGGCCCACGTGGCCATTAGCCCGTCCCCGCCGAACCACCAGGCGAATCCCGGCCGCTCGCCGTCGAACGAGGGACCGTAACCGGCCACAATTCCGCACTCCTCATTCCCCGGAAATGCGAACCCCTCCTTCGGAGTTGAAGGAGCGGGGGCTCCCGGCATTTGCGCGCTCGGCGGAGCGGTGCAGACCCAGCCCTCTTCGATCGACACCTTTGCCCACACGATGGCCCGGTCCAGTTCGGCATCGCCTGTTTCGATACGCTTCGTGTTTGCCAGGAAGTCGCGCCAGCGCTGCACTTTCTTCTCGTACAGCGCGCGCTGATTGACCAGCGCCTCGCGGTAGGCCGCGCGCGCTTCGTCCGCGCTGTTCATGCTCAACGTCATGACCAGCGGGTAGAGCGTCTTCCTGGCTTCCTCCGGCCGGGTGGCGATCCGCAGAAGCATCTCGCCTCCGATCAGCGAGTGGTCCATAAATTCCGTATTCGCGCTTGTGACCGGAGAGCCGATCACCGCCGTCGGCTTGTAGGTTCCGTCGCTCAGCGTGAAGGCTTTCTCTTCGGCCAGCCATCTGCTGTGCTGTCCGCCCATGGCCGCGGGCCACATGGGTTTGAAGTCCGGGACGAACTTTGCGGTGATCTCCAGCGGGCGGTCGGAATCCACATCGAACCATTGCACGATTGCGGGGCGGTCATCTCCGGTCCAGATGATCTGCTTCACCGTGAAGCTGGGGTGAACATAAACCAGGGTGGTCGATTCCGGGCGCAAAATCACTGTTTGCAGGAAGTTTTCTCCGCACACCGGCTCCGGCATGGTGTCCAGCCGGAACTCCAGGCGGAATCCGTGCAGCACCTTGATNCGGCCAGATCCACGCTTCGAACTTGCCGTCCTGCTTGCCGAAGACCGCGGCCTTTCTTCCAATTGCGTCTATGTAGTGCGCCGGGTTGGTGGATTCCTCCCACACCAGGCCGCTCTCGGATTGAAATCGGGGAACAACGGGGGTGGGAATAGTCTGCGCGCTTTGCGACGCCATCGGCGCGGCGCACATCCCTAGAGCAAGCACCAGCGCGAGCGCAATTCCAACGGGACGGACCACCCTGCCTCCGCACAAGTCGAAAAGCTGCGGCATTTGCCGGCGGTCGAAGAGCTTACTCCCCAGTCCGCGAGTTGGGAAGAAATGTCACGGCAGGACGCGGACGCGCAAGAGCAGCGGGAGCTATCGCGCCATCTCCGCTCTTCCGCTCCTCAGAGATTGCATCTCCGGGAACTTGCCGATAGGATGCGCGGCGAATGCTTTCCCGGCGCACTTTGCCCGCCAGATTTTTCGGAGATGTAGGAATGCGAATTTATCTTGCTGGATTCTTGGCAATCTCAATTGTGTTTTCGGCGTCTGCAAGCGCACTTTGTGCGCTGCGGGGCACGAAAGCTGTCGAGGTACGCCCTTTTGGCTCTGCCGATGGCAAGTCCGTTTTTCTCTACACCCTGAAGAATCACAACGGAATCGAGGCAACGCTAACGAATTACGGCGCCACGCTGGTTTCGTTGAAGGTTCCGGACCGCCACGGCAAATTTGCAGACGTTGTCCTGGGCTATGACGATTTGGACTCCTACGCGCGCGGCCATTCCTACTTCGGAGCGACCGTCGGGCGCTACGGAAACCGCATTGGCAACGCCCGATTCACTCTTAACGGCGTCACCTATCACCTCGCAAAGAACGACGGTCCCAACAGCCTGCACGGCGGCACAAAGGGTTTCAACAAAGTGGTGTGGGAGGGGCACGACGTCACCGCCTCCGGCGTACCCGCTGTCCAGTTCACATACGTGAGCAAGGACGGCGAGGAAGGCTATCCGGGGAATCTCACGGCGAAGGTGACCTACACGCTGACGGATTCAAACGAGCTCAAGCTCGAATACGACGTCACTACGGACCGTGACACCGTGCAGAACCTGACCCACCATTCCTACTTCAATCTCTCAGGCGCGGGCCACGAAATTCTTGGCCATGAGTTGCAACTCAACGCGGATCGCTTCACCCCCGTCGATGCCACACTCATTCCCACCGGCGAACTGGCAAGTGTGGAAGGTACGCCGTTTGACTTTCGCCGGTCCACGGCCATCGGCGCGCGCATCGGCCAGGCGAACGAGCAATTGCAGCGCGGCAATGGCTACGACCACAACTGGGTGCTCAACGGCGCCAGCGGCTCGCTGCGTTCCGTCGCCTTGGTTTACGAGCCTCTTAGCGGGCGCACCTTGGAAGTCTTCACCACTGAGCCCGGCATGCAGTTTTATAGCGGCAACTTCCTGGACGGCTCAGAGCACGGCAAGCGGGGAATCGCCTACGCTTACCGCACCGGCTTCTGCCTGGAAACCCAGCATTTCCCCGACTCACCCAATCACCCGCAGTTTCCCTCCACTACCTTGAGAGCGGGGCAACACTACTACTCCACAACGATCTACAAGTTCGCTTCACGATAATACCCGGTTCATTGGAACCGGCTGCGGTAGGGAGGGGAAGCTGCCTCTCGAAATCAGTTCTTCTTCAACGACGGATGCGGCTCCCGAAGGTCCCCGAGCACGGGTTCCCGCAAGCCGCTCACTTCCGGCTTCGGCATAGGCTCGAGGTCGAACACGACGATCTCATTCTCCCCTTGCTTCAGCCACGGGCCCGGCAGATAGAGCGTCTGCTGCGGGCCAATCTTCCAAAACCTGCCAAGATGGTGTCCGTTCACCCACGCGGTTCCCTTCGACCATTTCCCGAAATGCAGAAACGTGTCCCCGGTTTTTTTCAGACGAAATGTGCCGCGATAAAACGCCGGCCTGGTCGCCGCCGCACGGGCGTATTTGAACGCCGAAAGATCCGTCATCGGCAGGCAGAAGATTTGCCAATCGCTCAGAACTTTTCCGGAAAGCGTTACGTCCTTGGTGATGCCCTTGCGTTCCTCGCGCAAGGCTTTTGTAAAGTTTATCCGGCCGGTGTTCTCAACGAGAATGTCGAGCCGTGCAGTCTTGTCCAGTACGGATATCGGAAGCCGGTCCTGAGCCAACCTCCGGTCCAGCGTACCTACGAGCTTGCCGTTGAGATAAATCTGAGCGTAATCGCGCACATCGTGGATGGCCAGCTCGCCCTCCACAGGCCCTCGAACCTCCGTGCGATAGAGGATGTAACCATAGGATTGCCCGAGAGCTTCCATGTTCACGGGCTGCTTCCGTTCAATGGCACGGGGAAGATTCTTGAAGAGCGGCGCAACCTGATCTAGGCGAATCGCGGGAATCTCGATGATATCGGCAGGTGCCGGAACGGCGGGCAGCGTCTGGCCTGTGCGTTTGGCGATGACATCGCGGAAAAGGAAATACTTTTTAGTGGGACGGCCGGACTCATCCACGGCCGCGCTGTAATCGTAACTGCTTACCTGGGGCCAGTAGCCGCCCTCATCGCTATTGGCGCCGTTGAAAAAGCCCCAGCTCGTCCCTCCGTGAAACATGTAGATGCTGATCGAATATCCCTTGGAGAGCACCCAGTCCAACTCACTGGCTTCTTTCTCTCCATCCGTCACGTGGTGCGGGCGGCCCCAGTGATCGAACCAACCGGCCCACCATTCGCCCAGCATCAGCGGCTGGCCGGGATGAAACTTCGCCAGAATCTCCAGGCCGTGCTTTGCGTTTCCAGGACCGAGATTCACGGCCGCGGGAACATCGGGCAAAGTGCCTGCACCGAGCTGTGCCGGGCCGTCCGCGGTGTAGAGCAGTGATTTGTTGAACCCGGCTCTGCGCAGCGCGTCATAAATCCGCCGCATATACGCGGTGTCGCTGTCGAACGAGCCGTACTCGTTCTCGACTTGCACGGCTATGATCGGGCCTCCCTCTGCAAACTGCAGTCCGGCCAGCTCCCGCCCCAGGCGTGCAATCCATTTCTCCGCAGGACCCATGAATTTTTCATCGGTGCTGCGCAGAACGATGCCCGGATCCGCGAGCAGCCACGCGGGCAGCCCGCCGAGGTCCCATTCCGAACACACATACGGCCCTGGACGGAGGATTACATACAGCCCTTCTTCCTGTGCCATACGGATGAATGCCGCCACGTCCTGCTGACCGGTGAACTCATAAGTGCCCGGCTGCGGCTCGTGCAAGTTCCAGAAGACGTACGTGGTGATGGCATTCAGGCCCATGGCTTTGGCGAGCTTCAGCCGGTGGCGCCAGTATTCCCGGGGAATGCGCGCGTAGTGCATCTCGCCGGAAATGATCTGGAAGGCCTTTCCGTCCAGGACGAACCGCCCTTCGGCGATCGTTAGTCCGCGCTGGGAACTCCGGCCGGCCGGCACGGTCGCCATTACCGCCGCCAGGAGAAAAACTGGGAGGGACACGCTTGCGATGCGCTTCCGCATGCCCGCACCTTTACATACTGCTTCTTTGCATTCAAGATTTACCGCGCCCGCAGCGCAAAGTGCGTTGCTTCCTCCGGCATGGCGCAGCCGGAAACCTTGGAGCAGCGAAGAATGCCGGACGCATTCGAACGCACAAAGATTCCTGGCAGCGCCGCGGCTCTCGCGGAACAGCGCTTCCGGGAGATCTTCGGCGACGATCCGGCTCTATTCCGGGCTCCCGGTCGCGTCAACCTGATTGGCGAGCACACCGACTACAACGATGGATTCGTCATGCCCGCTGCCATCGGGTATTACACGTACACGGCCGCGCTCCCATCGGGAAATTCACTCCTTACGGTTCATTCCACCAGCTTCGAGGAAACCCGGGAGTTCGATTTACGCGCTTTGCCGGCAGGGAACACCGGACACTGGGGAGATTACGTTCTGGGCGTGGCGGCCGTGCTGCAGTCCATGGGCTGCGTGCTCCGGGGGACGCGGATGGTCATTGCCAGCGATCTTCCCATCGGTGCCGGGCTGAGCTCGTCCGCGGCGCTCGAAGTTGCCGTGGCCCTCGCGCTGCTCTCCGCATCCGGTGCGCGGCTCGAACGCCTCGCCATTGCCAAAGCCTGCCAGCGCGCGGAGAACGAATTTACCGGCACTCGCTGCGGGATTATGGACCAGTTCGCCGCCTGCTTCGGTGAAGCGGGATGCGCGCTGCTGCTGGATTGCCGCAGCCTGGACTACTCTGCGCTGCCGATTCCCGAGGACGTTC
>OCOJ01774303.1_pt1 | contig 25454 bp, 24 predicted proteins | sample 1539251 | NCBI WGS metagenome assembly OCOJ01 (sample SAMN01911457, study PRJEB22624) | soil metagenome | biome: Soil | place: Malaysia | collected 2012-04-30 | depth RA_metagenome m
ACCAGGGCGGAGGGTGCGCCTGCAGCGGCGGCTACAGATACGCGCTCAGCCTTGAGAAGGCGCCGGGAGAGTCAGACGTGGTCGAGGAGGTGAGCGGCCTGCGCATAATTGCGGCGAAGGCCGACGCCGAGATGCTAAGGGGCTCGCAAATCGACTTCATAGAAGGCCTGCAGAAGACGGGCTTCAAGTTGGAGAACCCGAACGTCCACGTCGAAGCCTGCGGCTGCGGCGGGCATTAGAATCACCAACCAATCTGGCAAATTCCTTAAGAGGAGTTGACGCTCCGCTCCCAACTATGAAGTACGTCGAGGGCTCGAAGCGCGTCTTCCTGAATACAGGAATAAGGTTCCCAAGGGAAATCATCTGGGCGGTTGGGGCGATAAAGTACTCCGCGGCGAAATCGAACGTAGAGCTCGGGCTGCTCGACAGGGTGATAGGAAGGGCGGTTCAGGCCAAGGCGAAGGAGCTGATGCAAGGGGCCCATGACGATATGATGTCAGTGGACGTCTTCCAGACGGGCTCAGGCACGGGGCTCAACATGAACGCAAACGAGGTCATAGCGGAACTTGCGTCAGAAGAGCTCGGCAGGAGGGTGCACCCGAATGATCATGTCAACATGGGGCAATCATCGAATGACGTCGGTCCGACGGCAATAAGGGTCGCGGCGGCCCTCACGGTCAGCAAGAACCTCATCCAGGCGCTAGATCGGATCAGCAAGAGCCTTGCTGAGCTGTCCAGGAAGACGTCAACGGTCTACAAGTCAGGGAGGACGCACCTCCGCGACGCGCTCCCGGTGACCATGGGTCAGGAGTTCGGGGCCTACGCTGAGGAGTTCGCCAGGGATGCGAAGGTTGTCAGGCAGGCCCTGGAGTACACGCTCGAGCTCCCGATAGGGGGAACGGCCGTGGGGACAGGTCTGAACGCCGACCCCAGGTTCGGGGGGATGGTGACCAAGGAGATTGCAAGCCTCTCGGGCCTCAGGTTCACGAGCGCGAAGAACAAGTTCAGGCCGACAAGGCTCCTGACAGACATGTCATCGCTCAGTGGCGCCATGAGGACGGCGAGCATCGACCTCTATCGGCTCTGTCAGGACCTGAGGCTGATGTTCTCTGGGCCACTCACGGCGCTCGGCGAGATAGATATCCCCACCCAGGAGGAGGTCGCCGGGAGCAGCATAATGCCAGGCAAGACCAATCCCGTCACGGTGGAGAGCGCGCTCCTGGCTGCAGGCGAGGTCATCGGGCTTGATGGTGCGAACGCGTATGCTGCGTCCTTGGGTGAATTCGAGCTCACCATGGGAGTTCCGTTGATGGGATACAACGTCGTCCTTCAAGCGAGGCTCCTGGCTGAGGCTCTGAACAAAATGTCATCGTTGGTCGTGGATCATGTTGTGCCCATGGAGGAGAAGGTCAGAGGTTACGCCGAGACGAGCCCTGCCCTGATCACCCTAGTCTCCCCCAGGATAGGGTACGACAAGGCGACAGAGATGGGGAAGCAGATGGCGAAGGGGACCTCAATCAGGACGGCGCTCAAGAAGCTTGGCTACAGGGATAAGGAGATCGACCGCCTTCTCAAAATGAAGGACCTGGTAGAGCCGGGAATACCCTCGAAGAGGGTATAGCCGTGTTTTCAGGCGGAAACGGCCGGTTTCAGCGCCTTGCCTTTACCCCTATCTTCTCCATGAGCTTGCCCAGCTCGGAGTCGTCGGCGGCGTCCATCCTGAGGTACCTCAGGATTTCATCCTCGTCCATCCCGACCCTCCTCGCCTCGGCCACCGTCGTCCTGTAGGCCTCGAGCTCCGTCGGCCGATCGACGTACTCAAACGCCTGATCGTAGAGCTCCTTTCCCTCCAAGAACTGCTTGACGTGGACCAATACGTGGATAACGTCGAGGTAGAGGAAATCGCTCTTGGCTGTAGTAAGGTGCTTCGAGCCTATGCATATGGTTCCCGTGTCCCTGTCGAGCCAGAGCCCGGAGTCGTTGCGCTCGATCCTGAGCTTGAGGTGCTTCACTATCTTGGTCATCTGGGACTTGGAGCCGAAAACCTTGAGCAGGGTGGAAGAGGATTCGAGACCGGCGAAGATTTCTGACAGCTTGTATTCTCCCACCGGCGCACTCCGCTTCACGCGAAATGATTTTACGTGCAAACGTGGCCTCGTGAGCCTCTCGGCAATCAAAAGCGCGGAACTCAAAAAGTAGTATTGCCACGGTAAAGAATGGTTCACACGGGCATGGCTTACCTCAGACTCTCACCTCTTCTTGTTGGGCCTAGGCTTTTCTATTGGCTCTTGTTCCAGCCTGTAGATGAACATCGAGGAGGCTTTCGCTCACCTCCCTTCCTTCAACACTGAACGCCTGCTGGTCCGTCCTATGAAGCTGTCCGACGCGGACGCGATGTTCGCAATCAAGTCAGATACCAAGGTCACCGAGGCGTACGGGACTGAACCCCACGAATCGATTGAGGAGACTCGGCTGTGGGCAGAGGGGAGGCTGAACGTTTTCGGCCGACGCGACTCGTTGTTCTGGGTGGTCGTGCCGAGAAGAGAAGAAAGGGCGATCGGAAGCTGCTGCTATTGGCACTTCGACGGGGGGTCGAAGTGCGCCGAGCTGGGCTACGAGCTACACCGGGCCCGCTGGGGCAAGGGAATCATGAGCGAGGCTCTCGCTCCCGTCTTGTCCTATGGTTTCGACAGCATGGGCCTCAACAGGATAGAAGCCTGCCCCTTGGCCGATAACGCGGCCTCCAACGCCCTCCTCCTCAGGCTCGGGTTCCGGTACGAAGGCAGCCTGCGCCAGCGGGTCTGCTTCAGAGGCCGGTATGTCGACCAGTTCTACTATGGGCTGCTGAAACCGGAGTGGAACTCCAGGGCCGTGAAGTGACACCCTGAAAAGAGAGAGGCCACCCCTTCAGAAAGGGATACCCCTAGTTTTATCTGCACTAGGAGCGTGAAAACTGGGGCGGTCGAGTTGATAGCGTCACTAAGTGGGATACGTGGTGTCCTGAACAGGGATCTTAGCCTCGATGACGTTTCGAAGTTCTCAATCAACTTCGGGAAGGCTACGGGCTCCAAGGAGTTCTTGCTGGCTCGCGACCCGCGGAGCACAGGCCCCGTAATCTGCAAGGCAGTCATAGCTGGACTCGCGTCCCTAGGTGGAACAATCTACGACTACGGGATCATTTCGACTCCCGCACTCTTCCGGGAGAGCAGGCAGAGGGGGTTGCCAGCGGTGATGGTAACCGCCTCTCACAATCAGCCTGAGTTCAACGGCCTGAAGTTCATGGTGCAGGGGGCAGGGGTGGGTCAGGAGTTACTCGACCAGATAGTCGGCCAGCTGACTGCGAGATCTGCCCCCTTCGAGCATGGAGCCTTGAAGAGAGCACACTCGCCCTCCTATGTGGGCGACCTCGTTGAGAGGTTCGGGGCCGGCTCTTGTGAGGGCGTGAGAGTAGCCGTGGACCTAGGGGGAGGTGCCGCAATTTCCCACGCAGTCCCGCTGCTTATGCGGCTCGGCTGCGATGTCACGTCAATGAACGACTCTTACGGGATTTTTGATAGGAGAGTGGACCCCGTGGCTGATGAGCTCGAACTCCTCAGGAAGACAGTCAAGCAGAAGGGGTGCGATGTGGGGCTGGGGTTCGATGGCGACGGCGACAGGCTCGTGATAGTGGACCCCCGGGGGAGGAAGAGGACGGGGGACTTTATGCTCACCCTTGCGATCTCGGAGATGTTGGCACGGACGGGAGAGAAGAAGCTGGTCGTTTCCGTGGACACGACCCAAGCTGTCGACGAAGTGGCGAGGAAGGCCGGGGCGCAGGTATTCAGGTCGAAGGTGGGCGAGGCGAACGTCGTTGGCCAGATGAAGGAAAGGGGGGCCAGACTCGGGGGGGAGGGGAGCAGCGGGGGCCTCATAGACGGCTCCTTCAACTACTGCCGGGACTCGATGCTCGCGGCCCTTTCAATCATAGGGGCGCTGAAGAGGGAAGGCAGGAAGCTGTACGAGTCGGTCCCGTCCTACCATCAGGAAAGGGTCGCCCTCGTTGTCCCGAAGGCGAATGCCCTGAAGGCGATCAAGAGGCTGGCTGCGAAGTATGAGGGGGCGGACCTCACGGACGGACTCAAAATCGTGCTAAAGGACCGAAGGTGGGTTCTGATCAGGCCGTCCGGCACAGAGGATGTGATCCGGGTCTCGGCGGAGGCTCCCTCCTCTGAGAAGGCGAGCCAGCTGGCGAAGTCATTCGCGAAGAAGCTCAAGGAGCTGAGCCGATAGCACGCCTGACGAGCTGGACGTAATCAGGTCAATCGTCGGCCGGGCGAAGAAGCTCCCGGAGGGTTACTCGAAGATCGGCGACGACGTCGCCCTGATCCCCACTGGGGCCGGCAGGCTGGTGCTGAAGGTGGACATGCTGGTGGAGCACACGGACGTTCCCGCAGGGATGACATACAGACAGGCGGCAAGAAAGGCGGTCGCAATGTGCGTGAGCGACTTCGCCGCCAAGGGGGTGAAGCCTGATTCCTTTGTTGTCTCCATCGGTCTGAAGAAGGGGGTCAGCCAGGAGCAGGTGGACGCACTGGCGTCAGGGTTCAGGGACGCCGAGAAGTGGGGTGTCTTTCTGGTGGGCGGGGACACCAACGAAGCTGATGAATTGGTAATAGACTGCGCAATGGTCGGATTCGCGAAGCGTGTTGTGACCCGAAGCGGAGCTGGGCCCGGGGACATTCTCGTCGCGACTGGCCCGTTCGGCTACCCGCCCGCTGGGCTGAGAATCCTGGAGGGCTCGGCCTCCGCCACGAAGGCGTTCGGGGAGAAAGCCAGGGCGAGCGTACTGGTCCCAACGCCCAGCCTCCAGATCGGAGTGGCGCTCGCTCCGTTCCTGACCTCGGCCATGGATTCCAGCGACGGGCTTGCCAGGAGTCTTCATACTCTCGCAGCCGAGAGCAGGGTCGGGTTTGAGGTGACGGAGCTGCCGGCGGCCAAGGGGGTGCGAGATTTCGCCGAGGCGAACGGGCTGAGCATGGAGAGTCTTGTCCTGCAGGGAGGGGAGGAGTACGTCATCGTCGGGACCGTCCCCAGACGGAGGGTCGAGGGCGCAAAGGCCGCGACCCGCAGGGCCGGGGGGACTCTGCTCGAGATAGGAGCGGCGACCTCAGCGCCTGGGCAGGTCGTGCTCAAAATGGGGAAGGCCTGGCGGCCAATCCGCGACGAGGGATGGACGCACCTACGCTGAAGCCGACTTCGCTATCTTTTCGAACTTCCTGACCAGTTGGTCCGCCGCCTCTTGGCTCTCCGCCTCTCCAAAGATGCGTATGATTGGCTCGGTGCCGCTGGGCCTGATCAGGACCCAGGAATGCTCGCCCGTCCAGAGCTTGACGCCGTCTATCCTCTCCACCTCCCCCTTCGCCTGGCGTTCGACGGCCCGCATCATGGCGTCCACATTCCTTCGGCCTACCTCCACCTTCGTCTTCGCCTGATAGTAGCGGGGGACGACGAAGGAGAGCGCCTTCGAGAAAGCCATGCCCCTCCTGGCGAGACACTCGAGCATCAGGGCGGTAGCCATCCCGCCGTCACGGACCGCGATGTGGGGCTGGTAGATGCACCCCCCGTTCTCTTCGAAACCGAAGACTGCCCCACGCTCCAGGATGGCGCGGGCTATCTCGACGCTCCCTACCTTCGTGCGGAGCACTTTCGCACCGTGCCTCTTGGCAACTGCCTCGATGGCCTGGCTTGAAGCAACCGAAGTGACTACAGTGCCGCCCCTGTTCTTGCCGAGGACGAAGTCCGCCACGAAGCACCCGGTCTGGTCGCCCCACAGCACCCGGCCGTTCTCGTCACAGAAGATGGACCGGTCTCCGTCCCCGTCGTAAGCGACTCCGAGGTCGGCGCCCACAGACTTCACTGCCGCTGAGAGGTCCTTCAGCGAGTCGGGGGTAGGTTCAGGTCCCCTTCCTGGGAAGTTGCCGTCTACGACGGAATTGATCGTGATTAGTTTGCACCCGAGCGACTCAACAAGATAGGGCGCGGCGACGGATTGGGTCCCGTTGCCCAGATCCATCACCACAGTGAACTTCCTGTCTGCTACTGCCTTGGCGTTGACCTTCGAAATAACCCCGTTGATGTAGTTCCTGACCACGGACGGCTCGGGCCGGGCGACCCCAATGGACTTCCAGTCAGCCTTCGTCTGGGATCTGTCGAAGTAGATCTTCTCTATCCTCTGTTCGTCCAGGCGCGGTACCTCGACGCCGTCGGAACCGGAGACCTTCAGGCCGTTGTAGTGTGGGGGATTGTGGGAGGCTGTCACCATGACCCCGCCTCTGAACCCCATTGTCTTGACCGCGTACTGCAGGGCCGGCGTGGGGACCAGGCCCGCCTCGGCGACGTCCCTGCCGGAGCTGAGCAGGCCCGAGACGGCAGCGTTGGCGAGGGCCGGGCTGGACAGGCGCCCGTCCTGGCCGAGAAGGATCTCGCCGCTCCCGAAATAGGTGCCCATGGCTTCAGCAAGGTTGATCACAAAGTCGAGGTCGTGGGAAACCCCTGGGACGAACCTGACTCCGTTCGTACCGAAGAGACGCTGCTGGGATGCGACCAAGGGCCGACGATGCGGGTCAGACGGGATAAAACCTTCCGATTCTGACATGTCTCATGAGAGCACGCCTGATTCAGAGCAGCAAACGCTTATGTCAAGACCCAGGGCGACGGCACCCGGGCCCGTAGCGCAGATCTTGATGGAGCGAATTACGGATAGCGCGGCAGCCTTCTAAGCTGTAGGTCGTGCGTTCAAATCGCACCGGGCCCGCGGTCAATAAGCTGGGTTCAACCTCTATTCGGCTGACGGAGCTTGTTTCCGGGTATTTGGATTCATATGAGTCGGGCCCAAAGTGTGGCAACCGGTCGAAGATTCCGAATCTGACAGCACACAGTTGCTTCCATGTGTTCGGTCAACGTTGGCCACGGCTGAAATTAGGGAGCCGATCCTCCTCCTTAGTGCAGCTTTCCAGCCTCCGAGCGGCACCGATGTCAGGATTGCAAAGAACGGGGAGAATGCGCGACGAAGGCCTACTCGTATGCGTGGCAAACGGCATCCCGAAGTAACCCAAGAAAGGGCACAAGGAACAACATCGACGCCTTCGTGTGGCTGGTTTGCGTCTGCTGGACGGAGATGTTCCTTGTGCTAGTCGATTTGCTGATTACCTACAGGCCGTGGCCCGGCGAAGTCGTGCCACTGCCAAAGGCAATGTAGGGACGTACGTGCTGACCCGGCAGGTCGGAGGAAATGCGGAGTTTCTGCTCATATCTCTCTGGAAATCCATGGATGACATCAAGGGATTCGCGGGAGAAGAAGTCGAGAAAGCTGTCTACTACCCCGCGGACAGGGAGTTCCTTCTGGAGATGGTCCCGACGGTGGACCACTATGAAATCGTCATAGCACCAACCGGGTAGGGCAGATGGATGTATGCGACCTGGGTCCCCTTGGGTTTTAGGGACATTTTTGATTAATCTCGCGACATTCGGAGAGGAACGTGAGCAGCCGTCGAACTCCCCGACGGTTTCGGGGTGAACATACATGAGAGGCTTCCTTGCTGAACTCGATGCCTCTCACGAGCTGGCACATGTGAGCAGAGAAGTATCAAGGAAGTATGAAATCGCAGCCGTGTCCAGCAGGCTGGACGGGAAGCCGATTCTTTTCGAGAAGATCGGGGAAGCGTATGGATACCGCGTCGCCACGGGTGTCTGTGGGACCAGGACCCTGCTAGCAAGATCATTGGCAATGGACCCTGGCGAGCTCCTCCCCAGAATACTCGACAGCATAGAGAGCCCCAAGCAGTTCCGAGTTGTGGATCACGCTCCATGCCAAGAGGTGGTCGAAGAAGACGTCGACCTGTACAGGCTCCCCATCCTGACTCATTGCGAGAAGGACGGCGGGCCATACGTCACGGCAGGCATCGCAGTGGCCCACGACAGGGAGTACGGCTACAACGCAAGCTACCACAGGCTGATGCTTCTAGGCAAAGACAGGGTGGCGGCGAGGATACTCCCTCGCCATCTTGACGAGTTCATCAGAAGAGGGAACCGCTACGTGGGAATCGCGATAGGGAACCACCCTGCTTTCCTGTTCGCCTCGGCGGTGTCCTGTGAGATTGGGAAGAGCGAACTTGCAATCGCGAACGCCCTGAAGGAGATGAGCTTCGTGAAGTGCACGACCAATGACTCCCTAATACCCGCTGATTGTGAGATCGTCCTTGAAGGGACTGTCACCGACGAACTTGTAGACGAGGGGCCTTTCCCAGACATCGTCGGCTCCTACGACATAGTGAGGAAGCAACGGGTAATCAAGATCAACAAGATCACTCATCGGAAGAATCCGATCTATCAGGCAATTCTCCCCGGCGGCATCGAGCACATGTTCCTGATGGGGACCCCGAGGGAGGCGACGATGTTCAGAGAGGTGAGCAAAGCATGCCAGTGCTTGGATGTTCGACTGACCGTGGGAGGGTCGTCGTGGCTGCATGGCGTCGTTAAGATCAGGAAGGAAAAGGAAGAAGACCCGAAAAACGCGCTTGAAGCGGCCTTCAGGGGACATCCGAGCCTCAAGCAGGCGATTGTAGTGGATGAGGACATCGACATAGAAGACCCGAATGCAGTCGAATGGGCCCTCGCCACGAGGACGCAGATGGACAAGGACCTCACACTGAAGCCCGGAGAGCTTGGGTCGTCCCTCGACCCGTCCGCGGACCAGGTCACACGGAAGACCTGCAAGGTGGCCGTGGACGCCACCATTCCTTTCGGGGCAAAGAGGGAGGGGTTCCTGAAGTCGGTTATCCCGGGCGCGAACGAGGTAAGGGTGGAGGACTACCTGGAGTAGGGACCCTTGTACCTTACCAGAGAGGAGGAGGCGATGCTCGCCGGGGAGCAAGGGCACGCGACCCAGAAGGCGATGCAGATACTTGTTGCCCTCGGGAAGATCTACGACGCAGAGAAGTTGATCAGGGTTTCGAGCGTCCAAGTTTCGGGTGTTTCCTACAAGAACCTGGGAGACGCAGGACTGGAGTTCCTGAGCGAGCTTGCCAGGGATGGGAGGGCGCGGGTGAAGACGACGCTCAACCCTGCGGGAATGAGTCTGACAGACTGGGAGTCACAGGGGATTGCAAGCAGGTTCGCGGAGAAGCAGCTCCAGGTGATAGACGCCTACGAGAAGCTCGGCGTCGATATCTCCTGCACGTGCACGCCTTACCTAGCAGGCAACGAACCCCGTTTCGGCCAGCACCTCGCCTGGGGAGAGAGCTCGGCGGTGGCCTACGCAAACTCGGTCATAGGGGCGAGGACTAACCGCGAAGGGGGACCGAGCGCGCTGGCAGCGAGCCTCACCGGACGCACTCCTCTGTATGGACTGCACATTCAGGAGAGCAGGGTGCCGACCGTAGCGGTTGATGTTGCGGCGCAGCTCAGGACGCCTGAAGACTTCTCCGCCATGGGCTATTTCGTCGGCAAGACTCTGAAGGACGGGATACCTTACTTCAGGGGAGTCGGGCGCGCGACTCTGGAGGATCTGAAGACCCTTTCGGCCGCCCTTGCAAGCTCGGGTGGAGTCGCCATGTTCCACATAGAAGGCCTGACGCCGGAGTCCGGGCTCGGGGCGAGAAGCCTCGAAGCATTGGCGTTCACCAGGAAGGAGCTGGTGGAGACCGATTCGATCCTGAACGACGAGGGAACGCCCGATTTTGTCTCAGTAGGCTGTCCTCACTGCTCGCTGGCCGAACTGGCAACGCTCGCGAAGCTCCTCTCGGGGCGCCGAGTGAAGCGCGAATTCTGGGTCTGCTGCAGCAGAGAGGTCAAGCGCCAGGGAGACGAGGCAGGCTACTCCAGGCTTATCGAGGAGAGCGGGGCGAAGTTCGCGTTGGACACCTGCATGGTGGTAGCCCCCGTAGAAGAGCTGGGATACAAGGTCGTGGCCACCAACTCGGCGAAGGCCTGTCACTACCTTCGGAACGCAGGACTGAAGGTCAGGTTCATGCCCCTGGAGGAGTGCGTGGCGGAGGCGACGAGAAGCGGTTGAAGCTGAAGGGGAGGGCGATCTTCGAGGGAAAGGCCGAAGGGAAGGCTCTCGTGACTTCGCTACCCATGTCCTTCTACGGCGGCGTGAACCCGGATACGGGGGAGGTGGTCGAGCACGGGAGCGATCTGGTCGGACGGTCAGTGAAGGGGAGGGTTCTGGTCTTCCCCTATGGGAAGGGATCCACCGTCGGGTCGTACGTCCTATACAGGCTGGCGAAGAATGGCGTCGCCCCCTGCGCCATCGTGAATGCAAAGTGTGAGACGATAGTGGCCGTCGGGGCCATCATCGCTGAAATCCCCTGTGTGGACTTGGTGGACGTGGGCAGAATCAAACCCGACGTCGCAGTCAGGGTCGACGGCGCGACCTTGGAGTTCTAGGCCCGTTCCACCTATCGGATAGGTTCTGGTCTACCCCCAGCATGCCCAGAGCCTTGCCCACCACCTGGTCTACGATGGCTTCGACCGTCTTTGGCCTCTGGTAGAAAGCAGGCATCGCTGGAAGGACGATTGCCCCCGCTCTCGTTACGGTCGCCATGTTCTCGATGTGTATCAGGGAGAGCGGCGTCTCTCGGATCACGAGCACGAGCTTTCGCCTCTCCTTGATGGTCACATCTGCTGCCCTCAGGAGCAGGTTGTCGGAATAGCCGCTGGCGATTCCCGCCAGAGTCTTCATGCTGCATGGGATAACAATCATGCCGTCGGTCGGGTAAGAGCCGCTGGCTATCCGCGACGCTATGTCGTCAGGTCTGTGAGTCTCGGTGGCAAGGCGGACAACGTCGGATTTCTTGAAATCCGTCTCAAGGCGCAAAGTCTCGAGAGCGGCGTCGGTGATGACGAGGTGGGTCTCAACGTTGAGCTCGTGCAGCACCTGCAGGGCCCTGATTCCGTAGACGGCACCACTGGCGCCAGAGATCCCGACAACGAGCCGCATGGGACGCGAGGTGCCCTTCGCCGATTTAAGGGAACCTTCGGGCTCGAACGTGGCGCTATCTCCATGTAGTGACTGCCACGGCTACGAGCATCATTCCGCCGCCCACCACCACCGTGGCGGTCAGGGGCTCGTTCAGAAGTAGCGCCCCGCCGATTACACTAACCACTGGGATAAGGTATAGCTGAATGGAAAGCCGGGTGACTGCTCCGCGGCTGACGAGGGCGTAGAACATCAGATAACCGAACACTGTGCTTAGCAGGCTGAGGTAGAGGACGCTGGCCCATCCTGTGAGCGAGAGGGCTGATGTCTGCGTGAAGAAGCTCGGCGAGAGAAGGGGAAGCATCATTGCGGTGCCGACGAGCGCGGCCATAATCGTCGTCGATGCAGAACCGTACTTGTGCACCAGCGGCTTCCCAAGCACCGTGAAGAGCGCATAGCAGAAGGCGGTGATGAGCGCCTCGACTATACCTCCGTATGACGTAAGATCGTTGATTGAGATCGAGCCCGTAGAAAGCACGATGGTCCCTGCTATGGCCAGGAGCAACCCAGCGAGAACCTTCTTCCCCGCCCTTTCGCTCAGAAGGAAGTAGGACAGTAATGCGATGAAGATTGGCCCGAATGAGGTGAGGAGCGCCGAGAGGCCGGCAGAAAGCGTGGTTTCGGCGTAGTACAGGGAGAGGTGATAGCCGGCTACGTTTGCCAGGGCCACGACTAGGAGCCTTGGGATGTCCCCCCGCTCGAACCTGGCCTTGGGCCTTCCGATGATGGGGAGTAGAACGAGAAACGGCACGCTTGCAACCAGCCATCTGAGCAGTGCGAGGTTGACTGGAGCGAGCTCGGTGACAACCTGCTTTATTGCCACAAAAGCCAGTCCCCAGATGACACTCAGGACCAAGAGCCCAGAGTAAGCAGTGATGCTCTTTCTCAGCTGAGACATTTTCGCTCAGTTGCCCGTCGAAGCGGCCAGGGCCCTTTCCGTCGAAAGCAGCACCTTCTTTCGACCTATGCCAAGGCCGTACCCCCCCAGGCTCCCGTTCTTCCTGATCACCCTGTGGCACGGGATTATCAACGGTACTGGATTCGAAGCGCAGGCGTTGGCGACCGCCCGGACAGCCTTGGGTTCGCCTATGATGCGGGCGATGTCGCTGTAGGACCTGGTTTCCCCCAGAGGGATTTCTCGGAGCGCCATCCACACTTTCAGCTGGAAGTCAGTGCCCCTGACGTCGACGGGGAGCCTGACCTCCTGGCCGCTTAGATGGTCGTTCAAGGCGTCGAGGAATCGCCGGGCTTTCCCGCCCTTCGTGATCCGGGCTCTGGGGAACTCTTTCCTGAGAGCCCGGACCAGCTCGTCATCGCTTCGGCCCGCCTTGACAGAGCAGACTCCGTGCTCCGTTGCCGCCACAAGGAGTCGGCCCAGTGAGGAATCGCCTGTCGCGTACGCTATCGTAGTCCCCGGCGCCCCGTTCCTATAGGTGGCCGGAGTCATCCCCAGCCGCGTCCTAGAGTCCTCGTAAAGCCAGCTCTGGGCGGAGTATCCGGTGCCTCTGAGGGCTCTGACCACGGGCTCTCCCTTGGCCAGGCGGGACCTCAGGTCTTGTAACCTGCATTCTTCGAGGTACTTGCGCGGCGACATCCCCATCACCTCCGTGAACACCCTTTGGAGATGGAACGGGCTTATTCCGAACCACTCCCCGAGGCTCTGAAGAGTGATCTTCGAAACGGAGTTCCCTCGGATATGGTCGCAAACCCGGCGAACTAACTCCGCGTTCCTCGCCGACCCCCTCGACTCCGAAATCACCCGCTGCATTTCCTGATCTGCACCGTGCTAGCGCCAATCGGTAATAAGCCGTTTTGTCGGAATCTTGCGAAAGAGGGGTCAGACTCAGGAGCGTCACAGAAAGGCCACCAAGGCGCCCTTGATGCCTGGAAATTCCGCGCTCACGAACGCGCCTAGAAGGAAGACAAGAATCGTGGTCCCGAACAGGATTGCCAGGATCTCGGCGAAGTCCCTGAGAAAGGGCTTCTGCCGTATGACTATGCTGTACCAAGTCGTGACCGCGAGTATTGCCACCGCCAGGGTCAATGACGCGCTGAGAGCGAGGACCATGTTCGAGGTTAGGAAGTACGGGGTGGCTAGCATGACTGCGGTAATGAAGTAGGAGACCCCGGTGTAGACCGCGCTCAGCCTGGCCGAACCGCTGAACCCCTGCTTAGCCTGAGCGAAGGCCGCGGAAGCCATGGCCAGCGACGCCGCTCCTCCGGCCACCACACCCGCGAGGCCCGCAATCTCTGTCTTCTCGAAGAGGCCGAGCCAGCCGGCGTGTATCCCCGATATCTCGACAAGGGCGTCTGCGAGCCCGAGCACCACGAATGATATGTAACGGATGGCGGAACTCTCGACCTTCATGGCGAAAGCCTTCTCATGTTCCCTCTCATCGGCGACCATCTCCTCGTAGGCGGGCCTGTCTGCTTCGGGAATCAGGCGGGTGAGCTCCTGGTACTCCTTGACGACGTTGCTTTCGTGCCTGTCAAGGTACCTGGTGGCGAACGTGAGCCCGAAGAACCTCCTCAGGAAGAGGACCCAGTAGAGTTTGAGCCTGGCCAGCTTCGGTTTCTCGCCAGGGACGTACCTCCTCCAAAACTCGAAGTGCTTTTGCTCCGTGGCTGAGAGATCCTCAAGGACCTTCCTGAAGGGGCTTTCGGGGCCAACCGTCATAGAAAGCCTCTCGTAAAGCGCAGAATCAGAGTACTCGTCGGACATCCTCACCCTCGCTACAGACTGGAGAGTCGCACCTCCCGACGACATTTGGTGCTGCGGCGGCCCCGACGGGCGTATTTGAACCAATACGAGCGGACTGTTCCGGCCGAATACGACCGACAGCCGCAGGCCATGGCGAGAGAGAGGACGGATTGGCTAGGGACGCAGTGGTTCGGGCCCACCGTGGGAAATCCATGACGGGGAGGGAAATCAGGAACCCACAGAGCGTGATGGTAATGAATGGAAGGCACGCCACGAAAGAAGCGTGCCCCGTCTGCGGGACGGGAATGCATCCGATCGCCGGCCAAGGGGCGCGGTTCTCAACCCCCGCCCCCGCTTTGTCCCGAATCCTATTCTAGGAAGAACCCGGGCTTCGTAGGTAGCGCTTCCCTTGCCCTGTTCGCGGGGTCGTGGATGTCCCTCGCCCCTGCCTTCTGGACCACGACCGGGATCCCGAGCTCTCCGGACAGGAAGTCCGACGCGTCAGAGAGGACATCGAACTCGTCGAACCCCCTGTGAGAGAGCAGCTTGGTGAGCATCTCGTCCCCGATTTCGAACCCGAGCCTGAACACCCTGTCAGGCTGAATCTTCAGGGATGCGAACTTCTTAACCACCTGGCCAACGTTCTCTTTTCTCCTCTTTGCCGTGGCCAGCTCGAAGAAGTAGGTCCTCGCCGAGTCGGAGGAGACGTAAACGTTGAGCCTAGTCCTCGGACCCTTCACGACGTTCATGACCTTTCGGGCATCCTCGATCACCCTGTTCAGAACGTCTTCCGCCAGCTCCGCTTCCTCGTCCAGCGGGAAATCGGCGGGGGACGGCCAGTCGGCCTGGCAGACGAGCCCCTTCCCACCCAGCTCGTGGTTCAGGTCTTCCGCCATGAACGGGGTGAAAGGCGACATCATCCTCGCCCAGGCGCTGAAGACGTCGGTCAGTGTCTGTTTCCTTGGGCTCTTCGTTCTGTGGAGGTAGTACCTGATGTCGTTCCAGACGTCAAGGAAAATGGTGGCTGAGGCTCGGCGTATTCTCATCTCCTCCATGGCCTCCGTAGCGGCGGCTATCCTCCTGCGGAGGGAGGAGGCCAGCCAGGCGTCGAGTTCGTTCTTCGCCCTGCCCGTTGTTGTTTTCAGCGTCTTCTTAACGAAGGGAATGACGGACTCGACCTTCGATCTGGCGTCCTGGGCCGTTCGGTCCCTCCAGTCGGCGTCGTCCATTCCGTCCGCCGTGAGCGCCAGCCCAAGCCTGAATCCGTCCGCCCCATACTTCTCCAGGGCGTTCCTCCAGGTGACGAAGTTCCCCATCGTCTTACTCATCTTCTTCCCTTCAATCAGAATCATGCCGTTGATGCCGAAACCTCGGGGCCAGTTCCGCTCTGGAAAGAGGGCGGCGTGGTGGAAGGCGTAGAATGTCAGGTGGTTCGGTATGAGCTCCTTCGCGGAGTTGCGGAGGTCGACGGGGTACCAGTAATCGAACTCCGCCCTGATCTCCCTCAGGCGCTTCTCCGTCATCTTCGCTGCCTTGGCCACGTTTGCAGGGCTCCCCTGCCCTAGCAGGATGTAGTCTAGCGCCTCAAACGTCAAGTTGTCGGGGCCGGCCTTCTCAAGGTTGATGAATTTGCTGATGTTGTAGTAGGCCATGTAAATGGTGGAGTCGCTTAGGGTCTCCACTATCCAGTCCTTGTCCCAGGGGAGCTTTGTCCCCATTCCCGAGCGCCGGGCGCAGGGCCAATCGTTGAGCCAATCTATTGTGGAGTAGAACCATTGGCGTGCTTCCTCAGGATAGACGGCGGCCCTCTCGACAACCAGTCTGGCCTTGGCCTTCCAGGATGGATTCGAGTAATTTAGGAACCACTGGTTCTCCAAGATCTTCACATAGCACCGGGTGGAGCAGCGGCAGACCACCTTTTCGGGGAGCTCCCACATCTTGCCAAGGCGGGCCGTCTTTGCCATCAGCTCCAGGGCCTTCGACTTGGCCTCTTCGACAGTCAGGCCTGCCAGGGGTCCGGATGCTTGAGTGAGGACCCCGTTGTGAAACTCGGCGCTGTATACCTCCTCCGTAGCCGCGTCCAGGTTCGGATCCGCGGAGTCCCTGATGGCGTGTCGCCTGATGGCGTCCTCCGCTGGAATCTGGGAGTAGCCCTTCACAGAGAGAATGGGAATAGGCACGAGCGTGTCCGCGATCTCCTTGATCTGCCTGGGAACCTGGGTCCTCCCCTCCTGGATGTCTCGAAGCCCCATCAGGTCATAGGGGGCGTGAGCTGGGACGCTGTACACAACTCCTGTTGCGAGGGAGTCGTCGACGAATTCCCCGGGTAACACGGGGAGGGATTTGCCTGTCAGAGGAGCCATGGCGTACCTTCCTACGAGGTCGGAGCCCTTGAAGGTACGCACCGGGACTACCTCGTGCTTCTGTTCGGAGAGCTTCGTCAGGGCCGAGGAGCTGACTATCCAGAGCTCTCCGTCAACCCGCGCTTCGCTGTATTCGGCGTCTGGGTTGACCCAGAGGTTCGTGGCACCGTATATGGTCTCGGGGCGGAGGGTGGCCGCGACGAGGGCGAACTCCCCCAGGTGGAACTTGATCAGGTTGAACTCTTCCGGTGAGACCCCTACTCCCTCCATCCTGTCGTGGTCTCCTGTGGGGCTCTTGTCGAATGGGCACCAGACCACCGGGTGAGTCCCCTGGACCACATAGCCCAATTCCCTCAGGTGCAGATACTGCCATTCGACGAACTTCCTGAAGGCTGGGTCTACTGTCCGAAACTCCCTCCTCCAGTCGATGGAAAAGCCGGTGTCCTTTATGACCTGGCGGCTCACCTTGGTGTAATAGGAGGCCAAGTACTCTGGATCGACGAATTTCTCGACCTCGGCTTCAGGAACGCCGTCGGCGGCGAACGCCCTCTTTGCCGAGGGGTCCCCCTGTTTCAGCCTCTGGCTCATGCCTACGATGGTCTTGCCTGTCCAGTGCCAGGCCCAGGGAAAGAGAACGTTGTATCCCTGGAGCCGCTTGAAGCGGGCGTAGAACTCGATCCGGGCAGCCGTGAAGGCCGTCCCGACGTGGACGGCAGCGTTCATGTAGGGGAAGGGGACTGTGACGAATACCTTCTTCTTGCCCGTGACGGGGTCTGGCTCGAAGACGCGCCTGTCACTCCACACCTTCAACCAGTACTTTTCTCTGGACGACATGCGGCTCAACTCTGGGCCGGGGGTTCGAGACTCTCGGCCAGGGACGCTGCCTCATCTATCCTATCGACATGGGGACCTCCGCCCTGCGCGAACAGGGGCGAACCTCCCCCCGAACCTCCGAGGATTGGGGCAAGCTTCCTGACGATATCGGAGGCGGAGTACCCTGCCTCCTTGGCAGAAGACCCCACGAAGCACACCATGCGTGCGGATTTGCCGGCGGGGAACAGTGCCAGGTAAATCAGCGACGGGTCAGATGAGACGCTCTTCTGGCCCTGAGCAATAATCTGTTCCTCGCCCATGGGAGGATTCCTGGCGACGTAAAGCTTTGCTCCCCTGAGGCTCTTCGCCGAGGAACCGATGCCCGCGGATGACAGCTCCGCCATTCTCTGGCCCAGGCTCCTCTCACGTGAGCGCGAGTCTTCCAGCTCGTCAAGGAGTGTCTTAGCAACTCTAGGGAGGTTCTCCCTCTGGGTGCCGAGGACAGCGGACAGCTCCTGAAGCTCCGAGTCCATCCTGTGCATGTACTCGATGGCAGCCTCTCCGGCTACGAACTCCAGCCTCTCGACGCCGTCTTGGACCCGCTCGGCCTTCGTTATCTTGATCAGGCCCACTTCTCCAGTGGTCCTGGTGTGGGTGCCCCCGCACGCCTCTATGTCCCACCCTCCGATGTCCACCACACGGACCAGCTTCCCGGCGACGACCCCGCCCTGGTAGAGCCTGAAACCGTACTTCTTTTCGGCGACCTGCCTGGGCATGAAGATGTTCTTCACGCGAAGGTCCTTTCTCACCATCTCGTTGGCAAGGTCCTCAATCTTCTGGACTTCGGCATCGGTGAGGTGCGCGAAGTGAGTGATGTCTATCCTGCCGTAGTCCTCCTCCTTGAATGCGGAGTGCTGCCAGACCCATGGGCCCAGCAGCTGCCTGGATGAGCCGTTGATGATGTGGGTGGCTGTGTGGATCTGGGTGATCCTCCTCCTTCTCCTCGCATCGACGTGGCACTCCACCCTGGCTCCTGCCTTCGGTGCTCTCCCCTCGATCTTGTGAATCACCACGTCGCCGTACTTTTCGATGTCGACAACCTTGGCTTCCCCTATGGTCCCCCTGTCGGGCTCCTGCCCTCCGCCCCGCGGATAGAACACGGTCCTGTTCAGGACGACGAACTTGCCGTCGAATACTCTGAGCACCTTTGCGGTGAAGTCCATGGGAGCCCCCTCCTCGTAGTACCAGAGCCTCGTCGGCGGGACCCTGCGCGTGTCGAACTGAGGGGCATGGTCCTCGACCTTCTTTGTCAGGTGCCTCGCCTGGACCTTCTCGTAGAAGCCCTCGGGCAGCGTGACCGAAGCGCCCGCCTCGATGAGCTGCTCCGGCGTAACCCCGTCGGAGTCGTACAGCTTGATCATGTCGTCCACCGACAGCCGCCTCCCTTCTGACGTGATCGCAGAGACTATCTTCGAGACCCTCTCGGCCGATGAAGCAAACCTGGACTCCTCGACCTTCAGCACCTCGGCGACGTCCGAGCGGTGTTCCTCCAGCTCCGGGTACATCCCCTTCAGCTGGTCTATGTGCCAGGAGACGATTGTCGGGATGTCTAGCTTGAAGCGGTAATAGTCTATGAAGTTTCTCGCCCGCCTGAAGATCATCCTGAGGTTGTACCCCCCGCCTGAGTTGCTTGGTAGCATGCCATCCGCTATGGCGAAGAGGAGGCTCCTCGAGTGGTCTGCTATGGCGTACATCGCCTCGAGGGCGCCGAACTGTCCTGTGAGGGAGGAGACTTCTGTGCCGAGGGCCTTGGCGATCTTGACCCTCGCCTCATCGAGGTCGGCGTACTCGTCCAGGTTGATGTCTCCTGCAAGCGCAGCGTATCTTTGGAAAAGGACCTCGTCGTAGTCGACCCTGTTCCCCTCCTTCATCCTCCTGAGGACGGGAGTGAAGTAGGCGTCGTATGCGGTAGGCGTCCCCTGGCTGAGCCAGGTGAAGCGCTCGAGGCCTGCACCCATGTCGACGACCCCCTCTTTCAGTGGGGCATACTTCTCGGGAGTCCCCTCGAAGGCAGTGAAAACGGCGTTCCCTGTCTCGAGGCCGCGGACGTTGTACTGAAGGGAGTAACCGAAGGCGCCGTAGCCCATCCAGACGTCCTCGTCGAAGGTGATCTCCTCTTTTGCAATGCCGAAGCTCTTGGTCAGCAGCTCGTAGTCCAGGTCGATGGTTCTGTCCTTCCAGTACCCCTCCCTGTTTGCCAGTGCCGTCTGGCCTATCATGCAGAAGGAGGTACCATGTTTGCCGTTGACCCCGACAGTGGGGACGTCGTTGAACCTGAGACACATCTGCGGCACCACCAGCGGGTTCGTGGGGAGCTCGAAGACGACCTTCCCTCCCTCCACCCTCTGGAAATCGATGATCGAGGCCACGGTGAAGTAAAGGTCGGGCCTCCACCTGCTGACGACAGGATACCGCTTGACGATTGCGTGGCCCTTCTTCGAGAAGAACGACTCGACTGCCTTCCAGGCGTCGACGTAGCTGAACCTCTTCGAAGTGGGGGGGTCGCCGATGAACGTGTAGGGAGAACAGGGCTGATCGTCGCACCTCTTCCTCTCCGGGTCCAGGGTCCAGAAGAATTTCCCGCAGTTCTCGCATCTCTTGCGGATGTAGCCCTCCCGCTTGAACAGGTCGACAAGGTAGTAGCGCCTGTAGTCTGCGGAGAACTTCGCTCTCAGGGCCTGCTTCTTGTCGTTCAACGGAAAGACAGCTCGCTTTCGGGTGTCCTCCCCTTGATGTAGATAAAGATGGGACGGGGACCCTCGCTCGGGTCACCCTGAAAGGCGTCTGTCAGGAAGACGGATGAGTGCCTCCTGACTGAGTCAAGGGGTGGTCGATCGAGGAGGTACCCCGAGGAGGTCCGCTGGTCACTCTGCGGGAAGCTCGCCCTCGAGACCGAGTACCGGGTAATGAACGGAAAGGCCTGTTAGCCTGGGTTCCGCGTTCAAACAGTTATATACGGAACTGAGAGCGCCTGCCTGCGAAATAACATGGAGTATGTTTACGCCGCCCTCCTGCTTCACAAGCTGGGAAAGCCCGTCAACGAAGAGAACCTTACAAACGTGGTCAAGGCCACGGGTGCCACTCCTGACGAAGTGCAGATCAAGGCGCTCGCTTCTGCCCTCGGCGAAGTCAACATTGACGAGGCTCTGAAGAACGCGGCGACGATGGCAGCTGCCGCACCTGCGGCCGCCGCTGCTGCCCCGGGAGCACCCGCCGCGAAGGCGGAAGAGAAACCGAAGGAAGAGGAAAAGAAGGAAGAAGAGGCTTTACAGGGACTCGCAAGCCTTTTCGGCTAGAAAGAAGAATTACTTTCCTTATTCGGTCAGGCCCTTCTTCTTAGCCTCGGCTGTAAGCGCCGCCGCTTCCGCTTCGGCCCTTCCAAGGATGATGGGCGCGGTCTCCATCGTGACGAACCCAGCTTCCACCGCAACAGCCATTGCCTGTCTGTACGCCTTTGCGATGATTTCCGGCGCATTCTCCTTCGTGACGTATCCTATGAGTATCGAAAGCCCTCTCGCCGAGTTATAGCCGTCGACCAGGCTCTGCCTGTACTTCTCGAGGTCGATTGCCACCAGGTCCCCTGCGTAGATGAGGCCGTCCTCGTAGGCGAGCGCGATGGTCAGCCCTGCTCGAATAGGCTTGATGTTGAGCTTCGACAGGAGGCTGGCAAGCTTGGGCGTCACCTCTCCGCCCTTCTTTAGCGCCACCGAGTCCCTGTTGACCCAGATGCTTCCGCCTTCGATCTTCGTGGAGATGCCTGCTTCCCTGAACTCGCTGAGCACGGGTCCTGCCGGGAGGCTTGTGTTCCCTGCGGGAACGATGATGTCGTTGGGGGCCTTGTCGCCGGCGCGGGCGTGGAGGTAGACGTGGCTCTTGTCAAGTGTGAGGAAGAGTTTGAACGGGTCGTAAGTCGAGAAGATCAGGGCGTTCTGGCCGGTGAGGTGAGAGAGGAGCTGGTCGGCGTTCTTGATACCGGCGTTCTTGAGGCCAAGGATTGCGAGCTTGTTCTTGACCACGTAGACCTCCGCGTGCCCCCTCAGGGCCTTCCTCACGGCCATGAGCTGGGTCGATCTGACCTTCGACAGGGTGGTGACCGCTATCACCGGGTACTTCTTGGCGAGGTCTGTGACCCTCTCGACTGTCTCCGCCTTCTTGGGGTTGTGCCTCTTCTGGACCTGGACTGTCTCGCTCATCCTACTCAACCGCCTGCTTGGCCGGCTTTCCCATGGTCGTCTTGACCATGATTGTCTTGATGTTCCTGTCTCCGTTCGGGAGCTTCTTCGAGACTGCGTTGACTACCGCCACGATGTTGTCAGCTATCTCCGGCTCTGAAAGCTTGCTGTCCCCGACTTTCGCCATGACACCGAGGGAGCCCCTGCTCCTGACCCTGACCGCTGTTCGCATCCTGGTGATCATGGCCTCGATGGGAGAGTTCGGCGGGACGGGTGTCGGAATCTTCCCCTTCGGACCGAGAGCCTGGCCGAGCACCTTTCCTATTCTGGGCATGAGAGCCGTATCTGCGAGGAAGAAGTCGTATGACCTGGCCAGCTTCTTCGCCTCCCTCTTGCTCCCGCCGTAGTTCTCGAGTTGAGAGGGGTCCATGACCAGGTTGGTATTCGCGTTCTTCGCCCTCACGGCGAGGTCCCCGGACCCGATGAAACAGAGCCTTGCCTGCTTCGAAGTCGGGTGCGGAAGGTAGACTATCTCATTGATGTTGAGATCGGTCTTCTTGGGATCGACCTCTTTCAGGCTTATCATTACTTCTACGGACTGGGTGAACTTGGTCTCCTTGGCCTGTTCCTTGCCCTTCTTGGCAAGCTCTGCGAGCTGCTGGTTCGAGAGCACTCTCCCTTCACGAATTCCTTGCCGAGCCTTGGAACATCGGTTAAAAGCCTTGTGTCGTTCTCATCGGCCTTGGTCGGGAATCCTTAGGTACTCTGCCCAGTCAATCTGATGAAGTGAGAGGAGCGCCGAAAGCACACCCCTGGGAGCTCGCCTGGAAGAGTGGGAGATGGAAAGGAACCTCGCCCCCGCTCCAGGCTGTCGAAGATTTTGCAGAGCATCTTCGGAAGAAGGGGATGAAACGCATCCTGGACCTGGGAGCAGGAAACGGGAGGCACGCGCTACCTTTGGCGATGGCGGGGTTCGACGTCGTCGCCCTCGACATTTCGGACACCGCCTTGAGGGCCCTTTGCAAGAAAGCACGAGAGGCAGGTATTCATAATCTCACCGTGGTGAGGCATGAAATGAGCGAGCTCCCGTTCGTCGATGGATATTTCGATGGAGTAATCTGCACCAATGTCCTCCACCATGGCACTTCTGGGGAGGTGAGGAGGGCATCCCTGGAGGCTGGCAGGGTCGTCAGGAAGGGTGGAGCGGGGTTGTTCGTAGTCGTCTCCGACAAGGACCACAGGTTCGGCACAGGGAAGCGGCTCGAAGCTAGAACCTTTGTTTTTACAGAAGGAGAGGAGAAAGGCATCGTCCATCACTTCTTCGACGCCGAGGAACTCAGGGGAGCACTAAGAGGGTTCGACGTGGTAAGAATGAAGGAGGAGTTCAGGGTCGACGGCGACCAGAAATGGGCTCACCTCTACGCCTTTGTGAGAAAGAAGTAACACCTACGCGAATTTCGAGTCCCACTTTCCTTCGTCTATCTCTTTCATGAACACCCTGGCGTCCTTCCCTTCGACTTTGACCCCCATGCTGACGCAGCTCCCGACCACCTCCTTGGTGGCTGACTTGATGCTGGCGGCGTAGGAGCCGGATATCTTGCTCTTTGCGATGCTGATTACCTTGTCCAAAGTCAGGTCCCCGACGAGATCTGTGTTTGGCTTGGCGGACCCCTTGGGCATTCCTGATTCTTTCGCTATCAGGGCCGAAGTGGTCGGGGTGCCCACAGAAATCGTGAACTGCTTTGTCTCCTTGTCGACCTCGACTTTCACCGGAACCCTCATGCCTTTGAAATCTCCGGTCTGTTTGTTAATCTCGTTGACGATGCCAAGGACGTTCACACCCAGAGGACCGAGGGCCGGGCCTAGGGGAGGACCTGCGCTCGCTTCCCCACCTGTTACCAGGACGTTGATGATCTGCTTTTCACCCATTCGCAATCACTTCGGTTGCTCCGGCTTCGCACGTTCCACGAGCTTGGTGAAGCTCGCGTCTATGGTGATGGGCATGGCGAAGGCTGTATCGAGCAGTGTGACTACGACCTCCTGCTTCTCCTTCTCCACTCTCGATATCTTGGCCCGCATCGTCTTGAAGGGGCCGGCGACTATCTCCACGGTGTCACCCTCATTCAGCTCGGCGACCATGGACTTCGTCACGAGGTACTTCTCGATGTCCGAGTACTGCATCATGCCTGGGATCTTGCTCCTTACGTGCTTGAAGCCTTGAATGCTCTCGTCGACCACTTGGCTGTTGGGTGCCTCGAACAGGACGTACCCCTTCCAGGTGTCAAGGGCGAGCACTGAATAGATGGGCTTCTTCTTCTGTATCGCCCTGTTGGCCACAAAGGTGGCAACAGTCTTCTCCTGACCTCCGGTAGTCTTCACCGGGAAGATGGAACTACTCCTCTCTTGCTCGCTCAAAACCGACACTTCGGAAACTGCCCGATTTTCGTTGGCCTAATAACCTTTGTTCACATTGGACTGACCAAGTCGCTATGGATGGTCGCCGAGTTCAAGTCCAATTTGGTTGATTGATTCAGCGCCTACCCCGCGCCTTCCTTTTCTTGCCTTTTGTCTGGCGCCTTCTCGCGGGCCGAGGCTGTGCCATCTGCTCCCAGAGAGCCAGCACGTTCCCCTCTGGATCGGCCCCAATGAAGCTCCAACCCTGCCCTGGAACCTCCTGCTTACCCACCACCTCGCTCCCTCCCGCACCCTTGAACTTCTCAATCGCAGCATCGAGCTTTTCGACGGCTATGAAGTTCCTAGGCTTGTCGCCCTCGCCCATTTTCGTGTACATGCCTCCTCCCACGCTCTTTCCCCTCGGCCCGGTCGAGATGAGCCAATATTCCATCCCTGGAATTGGGGCTTTCTCGAATTTCCAGCCGAAGACCTCGGTGTAAAAGCGCGAGAGCCTCTCGGCGTCATTGGCGGGTATCTCGAAATGAACTACGGTCTTGATGACCATGTTCAGCATGGAACGAATTTGGTTATTTAAGATGTCTCGGGATGACTATGGTTCGACTTCGGTAAAGAAGGGAGGGACTCGATGGGAGTCGTAGCAGGGGACTTGTTCGCATTCCTGTCGGCTTATGCCACAGGGACGCAAATCCTGACCAACTTGAGGAGGCGTGGTCGCAAATGTCATCCTGTGGGCAGGCCACAGATAGTCAAAGTTGAAGGGCCGCAGGAGCCACCGATGTTGAGTCTGTTTGCCTGCTCCAGGTCCAAATGCCCCCCTTTTCTTAATGGGAAATCAGCTGGTGCCAAAGCGATAGCAACATTTGTTCGCCATAGTACTGACTGAGAGTCAACACTTACGGTCGCCGGCTCTTGAAGCTGGTCGAATAACGCGAGAATGGAATCCACTCGCTATGGTGAGGCGTGGGCGAAAGTAAGGTAAAGAGTCCGGCCGCGAGCATTAGGTGGAAAGACATAGTAGATGCCCAATCACAGACGCAGTGGGGGAATGGGAGAGTGCCGAAGGTTGGGGTAAACGACATTCAGATGAACTACGAAGCGAAGGGCGAAGGTTTTCCCTTGGTGATGATCATGGGTTTAGGCGGGAATCTGGACTGGTGGGACCCTCGCATGATTCAGGGGCTCTCGAAGAGGTTCAAGACAATCATGATCGACAACAGGGGAGCAGGACGCACTGAAGTCTCCAATAAGGAGTACACCATAAGACTGTTCGCCGATGACACGGCGGGTTTGATGGATGCGCTGAGGATTTCCAAGGCGCACGTGCTCGGGATTTCGATGGGTGGAATGATTGCACAGGAACTCGCCCTCAACCACCCAGGGAAGGTCGAGAAACTGGTCCTCTGTTCAACTCTTTGCGGGGGCGAGACGGCGGTCATGCCATCCGAGGAAACGCTAACCACATTGATGCGCGGAGGAACCGTTCCGTCCGAAGAAGAAAGAGCCAGATTGACCCTTTCAATCTGTCTAACCAAAGATTTCATGGACAAAAACCCCGACTACACAGAGTCCATGACCCAGCGAATCCTGAAGGCCCCAATCTCACCTGAAGCCTTCCAGCGCCAATTGGCCGCAGTAATGAGCTTCAATACCTTCGACAGACTGTCAGGAATCAAGGCTCCCACTCTGGTGTTGTGTGGCAAACGAGATGTCTTGGTACCTGCGGCGAACGGTTCAATCTTAGCCAAAGGCATACCCAACGCTAAACTTGTGGCCCTTGAAAGGTCAGCCCACGGCCTAGCAGAAGATGAGGAAGAGGCGACCAGCGCCATTATGGAGTTTCTCCTCTAGCCCGGTTCAGCTAACCGCAGCGCTGGTCTTTCCAGGTTAGGGCGACTACGCTGGCAGTTCGA
>OCOJ01034748.1_pt2 | contig 25393 bp, 15 predicted proteins | sample 1539251 | NCBI WGS metagenome assembly OCOJ01 (sample SAMN01911457, study PRJEB22624) | soil metagenome | biome: Soil | place: Malaysia | collected 2012-04-30 | depth RA_metagenome m
AGTACGTCGCTATCCGCGCGGCGCTTGCGCAGCCAATCCAGCAGTTGTGGGGTCCCGCGCTGCGCCGGTACCACCACGATGCGCGGTTCGGGCGCATTTTCGTAGGTGTAATCGGCCACCAGCTTCAGCCCGCCGGAGGCGCGGATGGGTTCGCGCGTTGCCGCAACCGTGTAGAGATTGAAGGCGTTCCCGATTTCGCCGTCGGCTCCCCTGGCGGTCACATCGTGAAAGACCTCCCACGGCCCGCCAAAATCAATCACGGTGACGCCGTCCCCGATGACGAAGGCCACGGAAATGGCCTCTTTCAGGGGCGCGGTGATGCGGTGCGGGCCCTGCGCGGTCCGCTGCATGGGTCCGGAACCATCGGCTTTCGTGCCCCAGGAAAGCCCTCCCAGTGCGAGTAGCGCGGTGCATGCCAGCATCAGTCCTGTTCTCATAGGGAATTCCTCCAAACGGGATTGGCCCGCGGGATTGCCGCGAGAGCAGCCACACACATCAGGACCGCGGGCGCAAGAGCGTACTTGCGATTTTTCAGGTCCTCATCTCCTTCCCCCTGCGGACCGGCCGCCCTATTCCGAACGCAGGGCCACCAGCGGGTCCACGCTGGCGGCACGGCGCGATGGGACGAAGCAGGCCGCGGCGGCTACGGCCAGCAGGATCAACGCCACAGCGAGATACGTGGCCGGGTCGGTCGGATTCACCCCGAAGAGCAGGTCCGCCATCCAGCGCGTGAGCGGGGGCGCGCTGGCCGCCCCGATCAGCAGCCCCAGCAGGACGAGCACCATCCCCTGCCCCAGCACCATGCTGAGAACGTGGCCGCGGGAAGCGCCCAGAGCCATGCGGATGCCGATTTCGCGCGTGCGCTGGCTGACGGCAAGCGCGGTTACCCCACTGATCCCCGCGAGAGTAATGACCAGCGCCAGCAGGGCAAAGATGGCAATGAGGCTGGCGGTCAGCCGCGGCGAGGCCAGCCACTCGTCGTGGACTTCATCCAGTGTGCGCACGTTCACCACGGGCTGTTGCGGGTCCACTTCGTGCACCACGCTCAGCATGGTGCGGGCGAACTGGTGCGGATCCAGCGCCGTATGCACCATCAATACCCCCGCGTTCTGCGCGTTCTGGAGCAGCGGCCCGTAGAGCGTTTCCAGCGGCGGCTTGCTGAGCCCGTACTGCCGCACATCGCCCACTACGCCCACAATGGTGTTCCAGTGTTTGCCTTCGTCCAGGGAGATGCGCTGGCCCAGGGGATCGGTGTCCGGCCAGTGATGCCGCGCCAGCGACTGGCTGATGACCACGGCATCCATCGCCCCCTCCTTATCGGCGGCGGTGAAGAGACGCCCGCGCAGCAGGGGAATGTTCAGCGTCTTGAAATAGTTCTGGCTCACCACGTGATAATTGGCGTGAGGGTACGGCGCTCCCTTGGGCAGTGGACGTCCCTCGACGGTCAGGGTTCCCACCGCTGGATTCGTTCGCGTATCCAGTGGGAAGGGGACCGCGAAGGCGGCGGAAATCACACCGGGTTTGGCCTCCAGCCCATCCAGGACCTTCTGCCAGAACGCCAATTGCGTGCTGTTCTCCGCATACTTCGTGAAGTTCAGCACCACCAGGCTGGAGAGCACATTTTCGGAGCGGAAACCGGTGTCCACCGACTGCAGTTTGGCCAGGGTGCGCAGCATCAGGCCCGCGCCGATCAGCAGGATGAAGGAAACGGCCACCTGCGCGGTTACCAGCACGTTGCGCATGCGGTGCCGCGCGGCGGAATCGGAGGAGCGGCCCACACCCTGGTTGAGTGCCGCGGCCAGGGCGCGCCGCGCGCCCATCGCCGGAATGGTGCCGAACAACATTCCGGTGAGAATGGAAGTCAACAGTGCGAAGAGCAGCACGGCAGCGTCGATCCGGATTTCCCCGGTGCGCGGGGTGAAGCGCGCGGCGAAAGCCACCAGCAGGCTCATGCAGCCTGCGGCTACCACCAGGCCCAGGCAGCCGCCGGCCACGGCCAACAGCGTGCTCTCGGTGAGCAGTTGGCGGAAGACGCGTGCGTGCGAGGCGCCCATCGAGGAGCGAATGGCCAGCTCGTGTTCCCGGCGGATCTGGCGGGAGAGCGTAAGATTGGCCACATTGGCGCAGGTGAGCAGCAGGACCAGTCCGGCCGCGCCCAGCAGGACCAGGAAGGTGGGACGCGCGGCCTGGGTAAGCTCGGAGCCGATCGCAACCGAGTCCATGCGGTAGCCCTGCCCCGGCGGATAGAACGTTGGATAGTCCCGCGTCAGCGCGGCCGCTACGCCGGCTACGTCGTCCTGCGCCTGGGCCAGAGTCACCTCCGGCTTCAGCCGGGCGAAGGCGCTGAGCATGCGCATGTCGCGGTTCTCCTGCACGTGCGCGCTGGAGCGGAAAGGACAGGAAGACGCCGGCATGTAAATGAGGTTCGAATCCGGATAGGCCGGCAGAGGCGGCAGCACTCCTACAACGGTGTGCACGCGGTCGTTCATCTGAAACGTCTTACCGATGACGTTCGGGTCGCCGCCCATCACATTCTTCCAGTAGTTGTAAGTGAGCAGCAGCACCGGTTCGGCGCCCAGCTGATCCTCGCCGGGCAGGAAGAGGCGGCCGAGCGCGGGCTTTACCCCGAACACATCGAAGAAATTGGCGGAGACCACGCCGGTGAGCACGCGCTGCGGATCTCCCTGGCCGAAGTAGGTGAAGGACATGGAGTGGTACTCCACCACGTCCGCGAGCGAGTGGCTGCGCTGGCGCAGATCCGTGATCTCCAGGGGAGAGAACCCGGCATCGCTGATGCCCGCCAGTGGCGCCCGCTGGTGGAGGCGCACAATCTGCGCGCCATGTGCATAGGGCAGCGGGCGCAGCAGTACGCCGTTGATGACGCTGAATATGGCCGTATTGGCGCCGATGCCCAGCGCCAGCGTCAGCACCACCACCGCGGTGAACCCGGGATTCTTGCGCATCATGCGCAGCGCAAAGCCGGCATCCTGCCGGAACATTTCCCAATGTTCGCGCGGGGCAGTGGAGAAAATGCCCGCCAGCGTCTCCCACCACAGGCGCACAAGGCCGGGAGCCCCGGCGCCTTCGGCCTCGCGCCGCTGGTCGGCGAAGGTGTGCTCCATGTCCCGCCCATAGTCGGAGCGGAATTCAAAGGGGAAGAGGCGCAGCAGCGAGCGGAAGAGCCGGTCCTGGCGAGTTTCGTATTTCTCCGGTCCCATGTTTCCTTCTCCCTTCACTGAAAAGTTCCGGCGCTAGGCCGGCCGGGTGCGCGCGAGCAATTGCTTGGACCGCGCCAGCGCCAGCAGGTCTTCCAGCCGCCGCGCCTCGGCCACGGCCACGTCGCGGCCGAAATCCGTGAGGCGGTAATAACGGCGGCGCTCGTCATCGAGGGCCGCCGCCGGACGTTCCACCGATTCGACGATCATTCCTTCACTGACAAAACGGCGCACCAGGCCGTAGAGAGTCCCCGCGCTCAGCCGCACGCGGCCATCGGTGCGCCGGGCTACGTCTTTCATGATGGCGTAGGCGTGCTTGTCGCCGTCCGCCAGCGAGAGCAGAAAATGGAACTCGGCGCTGGTGAGCGGGAGATACGGCGCGGTATCGCGTTTCTTGCTGCTCATGTTGCTTCCTCTCTGCGTTCACGCGCCCCTGCCTTGGTCCGCGCCTGCGGACGGGGCGCCGGAGTGCGCGAGGCGAGCTACTGTATCAGATGCAAGACTACTACATCGCGTTTCGATGTAGTTGGGAATTTTTGCAGGGGGCGTGGAACCGGCCGCGCTACAACGCGGCTATTCGTGGCGCAGGGCAGCCAGCGGGTCCAGGCGGACGGCGCGGCGTGCCGGCAGGTAACACGCCGCGAGCGCCACGGCCGCGAGCAGCAGCGTCACTCCCAGATACGTGCCCGGGTCCGTGGGGGTCACGCCGAAGAGCATGCGCGTGAGCAGACGCGTCACGCCCAGCGCGGCCAGCAGTCCAAAGAGACTGCCCCACAGGAGCATGCGCGCGCCCTGCCCGATCACCAGGCGCAGCACTTCCTCTCGCTGCGCGCCCAGCGCCATGCGGATGCCCATTTCGCGCGTGCGCTGTTCGGTGCTGTACGCCACCACGCCGTAGATCCCCACGGCCGCCAGCACCAGTGCGAGCAGGCCAAAGGCCGCCGAAACCATCCCGGCCATGCGCAGGCCGAAGGTCACCGCAGAGATGCGCGCCTCGAGCGTCGCCGTGTCGAATACCGGAAGATTGGGATTCAGTTCGTGGATGCGCGCGGCGGCGGCGGCCGCGCCAGCCAGGGGATCTTCCGATACCCGTACATGCAGCGTGAGGTCCGGCGCGGGGAATTGCTCGAGAGGAAGATAGATGAACGTGCGAGGCGGCTCGTCCAGGTCGTAATACTGGGCGGTGCGGGCCACGCCGATCACCGTAGTCCATTTGCCTTCGATGCGCAGCCGCCGGCCCACGGCTTGCCGCCCGGGCCAGTAGCGGTCCACCAGCGCCTGGTTGACGATCACCACCGGCGCGGCGTCCGCCGAATCATGCTCCGAAAAATCGCGTCCGCTCACCAGTGGAATGGCCATGGTGGCCAGGTAGCCGGGGCTGACGTGGGCGATACCCGCCTCGATGGCTTCCTGTTTTCCTGCCACGTAGCCTTCCGGAACAAAAGCATCGGAACTGCTGCCAAAGCCGAGCGGCACCCAATCCGCCAGCGCGGCGTTGTGCGCGCCGGGCAAGCTGCGGGCTTTCTCCAGCACTTGCCGGTTGAAGGCTGCGGCCTGCGCCGGACTATACGAGGTCGCAGTGAGGTCATAGGATTCGAGAAGGACGTTACGCGGATTGAACCCGGGATCATAAAGCCGCGTGGCGCGGAAGCTGCGGATGAGCAATCCGGCGCACACCAGCAGGAGCAGCGAGAGCGCGATTTGGGCAACCGCGAGGCCCTGCGAGAGGAGTCCCTTGCGCCGGCCTCCCGTGCCCGCGGAGCCGCCCTTCATGGCGCCGGCCGGGTCCAGCGCCGAAGAGCGCAGCGCCGGAAGGCTGCCGAAAAGAAACGTGGCCAGGAGCGAGATGGCCAGGGTGACCGCGAACACGCGCTGGTCCACCGGCACAGCCACCCACACCGGTAGATTCGACACTGGAGCGAATTGCATGAACGAGCCCGAAGTCCACGCGGTGGCCGCCAGCGCGAGCGCGCCCCCGGCGAGCGCCAGCACCAGATTCTCGGCGAGCAGTTGGCGCACAAGGCGGCCGCGGCTCGCCCCCAGCGACAGGCGAATGGCCATCTCCCGCTGGCGTCCCGCCCCGCGGGCCAGCAGCAGGTTGGCCAGGTTGGCGCAGGCCAGCAGCAGAACCACTGCGGCGATGCCCAGCAGGATCGGCAGCATTTTGGAAAAAATGCTGTTGCCGCCGTTGGGGGCGCGCCACAGCGGGTAGAGCGTCACCGTAGCCGCGCCCTTGTGCTGATCGGGATAGGCGCGGGCGATCTGGGCGAACAGGCCGGCCATCTCTGCCTGCGCGGCCTCGCGCGAGGCGCCGGGCCGAAGCCGGGCGAGAGGATTCAGCCAGGTATCGTTGCGGGTGGCGAGCAGTTCGGCGGAATCCGGGGCCAGCCGCGGGATCTGCGCGATGGCCAGCCACAGGTCCATGCGCAATCCGGTGGCGCTGCCCTGGAACACCGCCGGGGCCACGCCCACGATGGTGTAGTCGCGGGAATTGATGGGCAGCGTGCGGCCGAGCACCTCGGCCGCGCCGGCGAAGCGGTCCTGCCAGATGCGGTAACTGATCACCACCGTGGGCGGCGCGCCGGGAGCATCGTCGGCGGGCAGAAAGCCGCGGCCCAGCGCGGGGCGCACGCCGAGCACGTCGAAATAATTCGCGGAAACCAGCATGCCCCAGGCCCGTTCGGGACGCTCGCGCCCGGTGATGCTCACGGGATAGAGGCCGGTGGCCGTGAGGCCGGAGAAGTCCTGCGCCCGATCGCGCAAATCGCAAAAGTCGGGATAGGAAAACGAGGCCGAGCGCCCGCGTTCCACGGCCACCAGGCTGCCCGTGTCCCGCGCGCCGGGAATGGGATTCAGTAGCGTGGCGTTGATCCAACTGAAGACCGTTGAGTTGGCTCCTATGCCCAGCGCCAGGGTGAGCACCGCCACCGCCGCGAAGCCCGCGTCTTTGCGCAGCGCCCGTGCCCCGTGCCGCACGTCGTTCCAAAGCAGGTTCATGCCACCCTCCTGCCAGTCCCTGGGATTTGGAAGGTGATACGCGGGAAGCAGGAAGAAAGTTCAGCCGCCGGCGGGAATCATCCCTTCTTCCAGTCGCGGAAGGCCTTCTGAAGGGTGGCCAGGGCTTCCGCAGAAACGCGCTCGGGCTCGATGCGGCCGAGGGCGCGCAAGGTGAGGCGCATCTGTTCCAGGTAAATCCGGCAACTGCCGCACAGCGCGAGGTGTTTCTCAAAATTGGCACGGTCCGTTTCCGCGAGGGCACCTTCGAGATAGTCCGTCACCAACTCGACAAGCTGGATGCAGTCCATTCCCCAGGGATTCATGGGTTCGCTCCCCGGCGCGCAAACTGCTGTTCCAGGGCGCGCCGCAGCCGGGAGCGGCCGCGATGCAACAGAACGCGCTGGTTTATTTCCGATAGCCCCAGCGCACCGCACACCTCTTCCGCGGTCCATTCCTGCCAGTCGCGCATGGTTACCACGGCGCGTTGTGCTTCCGGCAGGGCTTCCAGAGCGTGGCGCAGAAAGGCCAATATCTCGTTCGAAGTCACCCATTGTTCCGGGTCGTCACCCCAGCGCGGCAGCGGGACCGTCCAGTGGCCGGGATAAGCATCGGAGGCGCCGCGGAACCGGTCCGCATCCACCGCCGGCTCGCTGCCCTGCGCTTCCTCAGCCGCCAGCGCGGAGAACGCGACGGTGCGGGACTCGCGCTCTCCCCGCGTCCGCGCACGGTTGGCGAGGATGCGGAAAATCCAGGTTTTCAGGGAAGAGCGCCCTTCGAAGCGCCCGATACCTTCGAGCACGGCCAGCCAGGTTTCCTGCACAACTTCTTCCGCAACGGCATCGCTGGCCACGTACAACCGGGCGATGCGCTTCAACATGGCTTGGTGGCGTTGCACAATAGCCACAAATGCAGCTTCATCCTTCCGACGAAGCCCCTCAATGAGCCGCAGTTCCTCGGGAGAAGGAGCTTCCGCTGGGGCGGATTTCTCTCCCGTCCGGCCGGATGGGCCTGAGGGCGGCGGGGAGTTCAACGCCGGACCTCAGCGGGCCGGTTAAACAGTCTCCCAGAGCGAAGGGACGTTTCACATAGAGGCGGCATTTCCGGCCTGATGAGCGCCCGAGCGCGGAGGAGCCTCGCAACTCATCGTGTGGGCCCCCGTGTTGCGACGACGCGCCGAGTGTAACACTTCCGCAAACGGCGGCAGTCCAATCAGGCGTACTGGGACGGCCGCGCCACCCGCGCAGGCCGCGCGAGGATAGCGGCCCGAATACTCACGCTGCCGGGTGATTCCCCAGCAATGCCTGCACTTCGGCGGACAGTTGCGGAATTGGGCAGCACATACGGACGAAATGCTGGCGGGACCCCTTTTCGCGGGGTAGCATGGCCCAACCTTTTTCCCGCCGCTGCGGGATGCCGTACATGGGGCAACTGCATCTTTCAAATCGAGCTGCGGAGTTACCGGAGGCCGCGATAGCGGGCGAGAGCGCCATCCTGGAGCTGCTCGCCACCGGGGCTTCTCTGGAAACGATTCTGGAGCAGCTCTGCCGTCTTCTCGAGCGGCAGATGCCGGGGATGATGTGCGCGGTGCTGCTGACCGACGACAGCGGAATCCGCCTGCGCGTGGGCGCGGCGCCCAGCTTGCCGGCCGGTTGCCACGAGGTGCTCAACGGATGTGCCATCGCCGCGGACGCTTTGCCCTTTGGCGCTGCCGCCTATCGCCGGGAAATGGTGGTGGTGGAAGACCTGCTAGCCGATCCGGAGTGGGAGCGCAGCCGCGAAACGGCCCGCGCGCACGGCATGCGCGCGTGCTGGGCGGCGCCGATTCTTTCCGGCAAGGGCGTGCTTTTCGGAACCTTCGCCGCGTTCTACCGCGAAACCCACCAGCCCTCCGGGGAGGAGTTGCAGGCCGCGCGGCATGCTTCGCAATTGGCGCGTATCGCCATCGGGCGGCAGCGCTATGAGCGCGCCTTGCGCGACGCGGAAGAGCAGTACCGCACGATGGTGGAGCAGGCTTTTCCCGCGATTTTCCGCAGCACCCCGGAGGGCCGTTACCTGAGCGGCAATCTCGCGCTGGCCCGGTTGTGCGGCTACGACACGGTGGAAGAGCTGATCGCCCACGTCGAGGACATCGCCGCGCAGGAATACGTGGACCCCGCCAGGCGCGCCCAGTATCTGGAGCTGATGGAGCGCCAGGGCGAGGTGCGCAATTTCGAGTACGAGATGCGCCGCCGCGGCGGCAGCCATATCTGGGTATCCGAATCTTCACGGGCGGTGCGCGGTCCCGATGGGTCCATTGCCTACTTCGAAGGCTCGGCGGAGGACATCACCGAACGGAAGCGCGCGGAAGCGGAGCGCCACGCCATTTCGGAAATCATTTCCGGCGTGGCCTCCACGGGCAACCTGGATGAGCTCCTGAAGCTGATTCACCAGTCCATTCGCCGGGTGCTGTACGCGGAAAATTGCTTCATCGCGCTGCACAACTGGGAGACCGGCCTGTTCCATTTCCCGTTTTTTGTGGACCAGTTCGACCAGCCGCCCCCGCCGCAAAAACTGGGCCGAACCTGCACGGAGTATGTATTCCGCACAGGGCGGGCCATGTCCATCTCGCAGCGGGAATTCGACCAGCTCGCCGCCCAGGGCGAGGTGGAGCTGGTGGGCACGGCTTCGCCCTCCTGGCTGGGCGTGCCGCTGCGCACGCCGACGGAAACCATCGGCGTGCTGGTGGTGCAGCACTATACGGACGACCACGCCTATAGCAGCCGGGACCTGGAATTCCTGGGATCGGTGGGCGGGCAGATCGCTCTGGCCATCCAGCGCAAGCAGGCCGAGGACGCGCTGCGGGAAAGCGAGCGGCGCTTCCGGGCGCTTATCGACAATAGCGCGGACGCGGTGATCCTGTTCGACCGCACCGCCACGCTCACCTATTGCAGCCCCGCAGCCACGCGCATCCTGGGGTTCCCGTTGGACGAGTTGCTGGGCCAGGCGGCGCTCCGTTTTGTCCATCCCGAGGACCTGGAAACCGTTTCCGCGCTGCTGGAGGAGTCACGCGAGAAGCCAGGCCAGCCACTCGTGGGGCGCGGGCGGGTGCGCGCCCGCTCCGGAGAATGGAGGCTGCTGGAAGGCGTGGTGACCAATTTCCTGGCGGACCCGGCCATCCGGGCCTTCGTGGCCAACTACCGCGACATCACCGAGCAACAGAAAGCGCACGAAGCCCTGCTGGCGGCGGAAGGGAAATTCCGAACGCTGGTGGAGCAATTGCCGGCGATCACCTACATCGCGCAGCCCGGGCCGGAGGGCCCCTGGGAATACGTGAGCCCGCAGATCGAAACGCTGCTGGGATTTACGCCCCAGGAGTGGCTGGCTCTGGCCAGCACCTGGTGGAACCGCGTGCACCCGGATGACCGCGAACGCGTGGCCGAAGCCGAGCGCGTGTTTGAAAAGACCGGTAAGCCGCTGCGCCAGGAATACCGCATGGTCGCGCGTGACGGACGGGTCCTCTGGTTTCGCGACGAGGCCGTGCTGCTGTGCCGCGCAGCTTCCGGCCCGCCGGTGATGCAAGGCGTGCTCCACGACATCACCGACCAGCGCCGGCTGGAAGATCAGTTGCGCCAGGCGCAGAAGATGGAAGCTGTGGGACGGCTGGCCGGGGGTGTGGCTCACGACTTCAACAACCTGCTCATGGTGATCCAGGGGCACACCAGCCTGCTGGCCGAGCGCGTGGCGGAAGGCAGCGGGGAGCGCCGCAGCGTGGACCAAATCCAGAAGTCGGCGGAGCGCGCGGCATCGCTCACCCGGCAGTTGCTGGCCTTCAGCCGCCTGCAGGTGATGCAACCTAGAGTTCTGGACCTGAACGCGGTGGTCGCGGACATGGGCAAAATGGTGCGCCGGCTGATCGGCGAACACATTGAATTGATCCTGCGCTACGAGCCGGAGTTGGGACGGGTGAAGGCGGACCCGGGACAAATTGAACAGGTACTGCTGAACCTGGTGGTGAATGCGCGGGACGCCATGCCCAGCGGGGGCAAATTGCTGGTGGAGACTTCGAACCTGGCGCTCGATGCCGCCGGCGCCCAGCGGATGCCATCTCTGCGTCCGGGCGCGTACGTGGTGCTCACGGTGAGCGACACGGGCGTGGGCATGAACGCGGAAACCCAGTCGCACATCTTCGAGCCGTTTTTCACCACCAAGGACCAGGGGAAGGGCACGGGGCTGGGGCTGGCCACGGTCTACGGCATCGTGCAGCAAAGCGGAGGCCACGTCACCGTGTATAGCCATGAGGGGCAGGGAGCCACCTTTCGCGTGTATCTGCCGTGCGTGGAGGAGCCCGCGGACCGCGGCAGCGGTATCCGGCCGCGTCCCTCGATGCCCAAAGGTTCGGAGACCATTCTGCTCGCGGAAGACGAGACGGAAGTGCGTGAATTAGTGCGTGAAGCGCTGCGCCGCGGGGGCTACGCCGTGCTGGAAGCCCGCGACGGCGAGGAGGCCTCACGCCTGGCGGAAAACTACGGCGGCTCCATCCATCTGCTCATTACGGACGTGGTGATGCCCAGTCTGAGCGGACCGGAGCTGGCCGCGCGTCTTTCCAGCATGCGCCCGGCATTGAAGGTCATCTACATGTCCGGCTATTCGGAGTTCATCGCCGCCGGACACGGCGGGATCAGCCCATTTGCATACTTTCTTCAGAAGCCCTTTTCCCTCGAACTGCTCGGACGCAAAGTCCGCGAAGTGCTGGATGAATCGCCGGTCGGGGCCGCGCCGCCGGGAGCGCCGGCTGACTGAGACTCTGTCCTCCAGCTTTTCCCGCCGCTATCATTACCCTGAGTGAAACGAATTTAAGTCTTGCCGGACCATTCCGCGAACAACTACGCGCCAGGGTTCCGCAGGCCGGACAGGAGCGGCGTGAGCATTTTACAGTCGCTCAAGGAGCACTTGCAGGATGAGAAGGATGACCCGTCGAGCAGTAATCGGAGCATTGGCCGGGCTATGGGCGAGTCTGGCTCTGGCGGCCACTGCCTCCGGCTTGTCTGCCGTGCCAGTGGCGATCCTGGGTGCGGGTGTGGGCGCCGGATTTTCCATGTTCCTCCTTCCGCAGCGCGAGGACCTTGTAGACACGATGATGACCGGAGCGGCCTGGGGCGTGCCGCTGTGGGCCCTGTGCAGCTTGATGATTTTTCCCCTGCTGTCGGGAGCGCGCCCGCAGTGGGAAGTGGAGGGGGTAAGGGATCATTTTCCCGATCTGGTGGGATGGGTTGGTTACGGGGCTCTGCTGGGCCTGGCCATCCGAGCCCTTGGTCAGCTCGCGGAGCGCTGGTTGGGCGCGGAACCGGAGCCGCGGCCGGAGCCCGCGCAAAAAAAGCACCGCGTGGTGATCCTGGGCGGGGGATTTGCCGGCATGCAGACCGCGGCCAGCCTGGAAAACCTGCTGGGCGGCCACCCCTCCGTCTCCATCACTCTGGTGAGCGAAACGAATGCGCTGCTGTTCACTCCTATGCTGGCGGAAGTGGCCGGGAGCAGCCTGGAGCCGGGGCATATCTCCACGCCCCTGCGCACCGGCTTGCACACCGCTGCCTTTGTCCGCGGGCGTGTGCAGTCTGTGGACCTGGAACAGAAGCGTGTGCTGCTGGAATCGGAGATTCCTGCAGGAAAGGAGAAGGAGGCGCCGCGCGCGCTGGAGTATGACCATCTGGTGCTGGCGCTTGGATCGGTTTCAAATTTCCACGGCCTGGAAAACGTCGAGAAGCATTCCTTCAACTTCAAGAGCCTGCTGGACGCGATCCGCATCCGCAACCACGTGATCGAAATGTTCGAGCGCGCGGACCGGGAAGAAAACGCGGAGGCGCGCCGCGCGCTGCTCACCTTTGTCGTGGCCGGCGGCGGATTTGCGGGCGTCGAACTGGCCGGCGCGCTGAATGACTTTTCGCGCGGCATTCTGGCCGATTATCCCCGGCTGCGGCCGGAGGACGTGAAGATCGTGCTGGTCCATTCGCGGGACTTCATCCTGCCGGAGCTATCGAAATCGCTGGGCGAGTACGCGCGGCGCAGCATGGAAGCGCGCGGGGTGACTTTCAAACTCAACACGCGCCTCGTGGACGCGCGGCACGGAGTGGTGGTGCTGGGCGACGGCGAACTCCCCGCCCACACGCTCGTGTGGACGGCCGGCGTGGCTCCCAATCCTCTGCTCGCTACGCTCCCCCTCCCGCGCGACAAGCGCGGGGCGGTGGCGGTGGAGTCCACGCTGGCGGTTCCCGGAGCGCCGGGCATCTGGGCGCTGGGAGATTGCGCCGCGGTGACCGACGGAAAGACGGGGAGACCCTGCCCGCCGACCGCGCAGTTTGCGCTGCGTGAAGCGAACACGCTGGCGCGAAACATTAAAGCCGCGCTCGCGGGACGGCCGGCAAAGCCCTTCCATTTCGATTCGCTGGGCGCGCTTTGCGTGGTGGGCCATCAGACGGCATGCGCCGAACTGACTCTTCCCTTCGCGCGCGGGAAGTCTTTGCGCTTTTCCGGCTTGCTCGCCTGGCTGATGTGGCGGGGAATCTACCTGGGGAAGCTGCCGGGGATCGAGCGAAAAGTGCGCGTCCTGCTCGACTGGACCACCGAATTATTTTTCCCGAAGGACATCGTCCAGACCATAGACCTGCGGTAGGAGCCGGAATATGTCTTCCAGCGCTTTTCTCTCCCCTGAAGATTCACCGGCTCGCCGGCTCGCGGACTCTTCCGCGGCATTCCCGCTTATCTTTACCGCAGTGGCGGGAACCCTGATCGGCGCGGCCGGCGGGGTCTGCTACCAGCTTGCCTTGGGACAACCGCGGGCCGCGTTCGTGCTTCCAGGCGCGATCATCGGCCTGGTTTTCGGCTGGGGATTTGCGCGCCGCGCCACCAGTGCTGGGGCGGGGCTCATCTGGGGACTGGCATATGGGTTTCTGTTATGGGTGATTCTTTCCGGAGGGTTGTTGCCGCGCCTCGTGTCTCCCGGCGCCCCGCGCGACCCGATGTTGGACGCCGCCCGGGCCTCATTCCGCAGCCTGGTTGGCTACCTGACCTGTCTCGGCATGCCGCTCGGCCTTTCGCTGGGAATCCTGGGTGGATTGCGGCCGGGGGCACACCGCGTTCCTTTTCGTCTTTCGCGCGCCGTCACTGTGGGCGGCCTGGCGGGACTTGTAGCCGCCTGGGTTTTCGAAACCTGGATGTCTTCGGGAGGATTCTTCCCCCTGCTCGGCGGACTGGAGCTGCAGGACCCCCGCATCGCCGGCGTCAGTATGCACTTCCTGCTCGCCCTGGGCATGGGCGCGACTTTTGGCATGCTGTTTCAGCGGGACATCTACGGCTACGGCTCGAGTATGGGCTGGGGCGCCGGCTACGGAATTTTCTGGTGGTTCCTCGGGCCGCTCACGATCTTTCCCCTGGCCCTGGGCATGCCCCTCGACTGGTCCCGGCAGCGCGCCAGCGATCTGTTTGGAGCGCTGGTGGGCCACATCCTCTACGGGATCATTGTGGGTGTGGTGTATGCCGCTGTGGACCGGCTCTGGGTGCGGCTGTTTGTGGAGTCGGATCCGATCAACAGGGAGGCGGAGGGTCCGGGGTTGCGCACCATCCGCTCGCTCGGATGGGGAGCCTTGGCCGGCTTAGCGGGAGGTGTGGCGGCAATACCGGTCGTGCTCGCCTCTGGCGCGATCACCAGGATCGCCGGCCTGGAAGGCCCGCTCTCGCTGGCCCGCGGCTTGCTGCTTCACCTGCTGGTCAGTGCGGCGATTGGCATGAGCTACGGCCTGCTTTTCCGCAATGAAGGATTGCGCCTGGCACCCGGGATTTCCTGGGGCTGGGTGTTCGGCATGTTGTGGTGGTATATGGGTCCCATGACCCTGCTCCCGCTCCTGCGGACAGGAGAAGCGGACTGGCGGCCGGAGGCGGCGGGCGCTCTCCTCCCTTTGCTCGTGGGACATTTATTGTACGGAGCCGTGACCGCGCTGGTCTTCCTGCTGCTCCAGCGCCGGTATTCCCGCTGGCTGCTGCTGGACCCGCGCATCCTGGCGCGAGAGCAGCGGCGCTCGCGCCCGCAAGGCACTCCCGCCCCCGCCCTCTGGCTCTTCGTGCTTGGCCTGGGAGTACTGCTGCCCATCCTGCTGGGGTGAGCGTCTGCTCGGGTGCGCAGTTCCCCGTAAGCGCCTCTCCTGCAGGTTCCTCGGAAGCCCGAGCGAGGGTTGTCACAGGTTCTTGATTTACTCTTGGCGGATTAGGAGTACTCTATAGCACCGCTGGGTTGGGCTCGGCAGGCAAAGCTTGGGGAGGCACACCTTTGGACGATAGCAAGCTCGATCAGCTCGCAATCAATACCATTCGCACCCTCTCCATGGATGCGGTGCAAAAAGCCAACTCCGGACACCCCGGCACGCCGATGGCGCTGGCTCCAGTGGCCTACTGTTTGTGGCAGCGGTTTTTGCGCTTCGATCCCATCGATCCCATCTGGCCCAATCGCGACCGCTTTGTGCTCTCCGCGGGCCACGCCTCCATGTTGATCTACTCGCTGTTGCACCTGGCAGGCGTGCGCGCGGTGAATCCCGCGTACGAGCAACTGGGCGAGCTGAGCGTGAAGCTGGAAGACATCATGAATTTCCGCCAGCTCGACAGCAAGTGTCCCGGGCATCCGGAATACCGCTGGACTTCGGGAATCGAAACCACCACGGGCCCGCTGGGCCACGGCGTGGCCACGTCCGTGGGCATGGCCATTGCCGCGCAGTGGATGGCCGGATATTTCAACCGCCCGGATTTCGAGATGATCGGCTACCGGGTGTACGCAATCGGCGGCGACGGCTGCATGATGGAGGGCATTTCCTCCGAAGCGGCGTCGCTGGCAGGACATCTCAAACTGGGCAACCTCTGCTGGATCTACGACAACAATCACATCACCATCGAGGGAAATACGGCGCTGGCCTTCAGCGAAGACGTGGCCACGCGGTTCCTGGCCTACGGCTGGAACGTGCAGCGCGTGGGCGATGCGAACGACCTGGAAATGCTGGACCGCGCCTTCCGCTTCGCGCAGAACACCACCGACCGCCCCACGCTGATCATCGTGGATAGCCACATCGCCTACGGCGCGCCCAACAAGCAGGACACCAGCGGGGCGCACGGCGAGCCCCTGGGCGAGCAGGAAATCCGCCTGACCAAGAAGAACTACGGCTGGCCGGAAGACGCCAAATTCCTGGTTCCCGATGGCGTCCGCGAGCATTTCGAAAAAGGCATCGGCGCGCGCGGCCGCAAGCTGCGCGAGGAGTGGATGGCCAAGTTCGAGGAGTACAAGAAGAAGTATCCGGAACCGGCCGACCACCTCTACCGCATGCAGCACCGCCAGCTTCCCGCCGGTTGGGACAAGGATCTTCCCGCCTTCCCGGCGGACCCCAAGGGCATGGCGGGACGCGATGCTTCCGCCAAAATCCTCAACGCCGCCGCGAAGAANGCCGCGAAGAATATTCCCTGGCTGGTGGGTGGCGCCGCAGATCTGGCCCCTTCCACCAAGACGCGGCTCAGCTTCGACGGCGCGGGCGATTTCTTGCCGGAGAGCCGCGGCCGCAACCTGCACTTCGGCATCCGCGAGCACGAAATGGGCGCGGTGCTCAACGGGCTTTCACTTTCCAAGGTCCGGCCGTTCGGCTCCGGCTTCCTCATTTTCAGCGATTTCTCGCGGCCGGCCATCCGCCTGGCGGCGATCATGGAGATTCCGGTCATTTATATCTTCACCCATGATTCCATCGGCGTGGGCGAAGATGGACCCACGCACCAGCCCATCGAGCAACTCCCGTCGCTGCGCGCGATACCCGGGCTGCTCACGATCCGGCCGGGCGACGCCAACGAGACCACGGAAGCCTGGCGGTTGATTCTCCAGTTGCGGCACGAGCCGGTGGCCCTGGTCCTCTCGCGCCAGCCGCTGCCCACGCTCGACCGCACCAAATACGCGCCGGCATCGGGCCTGGCCAAGGGCGGCTACGTGCTCGCGGACGCTCCCAATGGGAAGCCGGAGGTAATTTTGATGGCCACCGGCAGCGAAGTGAGCCTCTGCGTGGATGCCTATGAGCAACTGAAAAAAGAGGGCGTGGCCGCGCGTGTCGTCAGCCTGCCGTGCTGGGAACTGTTCGAGCATCAGCCGGAGTCCTACCGGAATTCCGTTCTGCCGCCGGACGTGCGCGCTAGGGTATCCGTCGAGCAGGCTTCCACGTTTGGCTGGGCGTCCTACGTGGGCATGAACGGCCACAGCATCGGCATGCGGAGCTTTGGCGCCTCCGCGCCGCTCAAGGAATTGCAGAAGAAGTTCGGGTTTACAGTGGAAAACGTGATCGCCGCGGCGCGCGAGCAGCTGCAGCGTCACACGCGCAAGGCCGGCTAGCCGGCGCTCGCCGAGCCCGCCGCGCGCGGGTCTTTCTTCGTCGCCAGGCCCGCCGCAGCCCACAGGGCTGCCAGCGGGAGGGAGGCATTCATGAGTGCAGAGCAAGCGGGAAGCAGCAGCCAGGCCGCGGTGGCCAATCCGCTGAAGGCGCTGAACGAATTCGGCCAGTCCGTGTGGTTTGACTACATCCGCCGCAGCATGCTGGCCACCGGCGAACTGGACCGGCTGATCGAAGAGGACGGCCTGCGCGGAGTCACCTCCAATCCCGCGATCTTTGAGAAAGCCATCACCGGCAGCAAGGATTACGCGGACCAGATCGCCGTGCTCGAAAAACAGAACGTAGATGCCATGTTTCTGTACGAGCAGCTCGCCATCCAGGACATCAAGGACGCCGCGGACCGCCTGCTGCGCGTCTACGAAAGGACCCAGCGGCGCGACGGGTATGTGAGCCTGGAGGTTTCTCCCTACCTGGCGCGGGATACAAAAGCCACCATCAGCGAGGCGCGCCGCCTGTGGAAACAGGTGGGCAAGGCCAATGTGATGATCAAGGTTCCGGCCACGCCCGAGGGCCTTCCCGCCATCGAGACCCTGCTCAGTGAAGGCATCAACATCAACGTCACCCTGCTTTTCGCCCAGTCCGCATGGGAAGAGGTGGCCCACGCATACATCCGCGGGCTGGAAAAGTACGCGGCTTCCGGCGGGGATGTAAGCCACGTGGCCAGCGTGGCCAGCTTCTTCATCAGCCGCATTGACTCGCTGGTGGATTCCCTGCTCGAAGCGAAGATTAAATCCGCGGTGGGCACCGCCCGCTACAGCCTGGAAGACCTGCTGGGCAAGACAGCCATCGCCAACGCCAAGCTTACCTACGCGCGGTACAAGGAAGTTTTTTCGGGTCCCAAGTGGCAGGCGCTGGCCGCCAAGGGCGCGGTCACGCAGCGCCTGCTGTGGGCCAGCACAGGCACCAAGAACCCGGCCTACAGCGACGTGCTTTACGTGGAGGAACTGATCGGCCCGGACACGGTGAACACCATGCCTCCGGCCACCTACGATGCCTTCCGCTCGCATGGCGTGCCCAAGGCTTCGCTGGAAAAGGATGTGGACGCGGCGCGCGCCACGATGGACGCCATCCGCAAGCTGGGGATTGACTTCCAGCAAGTGACCGACAAGCTGCTGGATGACGGCGTAAAGCTGTTTGCCGAGGCCTTCGACAAGCTGCTGGGCAGCGTGGACAAGACGTGCAAGTTCTTTTCCAAGGAAAAGCTGAACCGGCAGGTCTACGCGCTTCCTGAACCCATCGGCAAAGACGTGGCCAGGACGCTCGACGACTGGCGGCTCACCGGCAAGGCGCGGCGCCTGTGGGGCCGCGATGCCGCGATGTGGACCGGCACCGACGAATCGAAATGGCTGGGCTGGCTGAGCATCGCCGACGATCAAATCGCCGTAATTGACCAGCTCTCCGCTTTTGGCCAGGAAGTGAGGAAGGGCGGGTTCACGCACGCCCTGCTTCTGGGCATGGGCGGCTCGAGCCTGTGCCCCGAAGTGCTGAAGATGACCTTCGGCAGGATTCCCGGCGCTCCCGAACTCTTCGTGCTCGACTCGACCGACCCGGACCAGATCCGCGCCATCGAGAAGAAGATTGATTATCCGCGCACCCTGTTCATCGTCTCCAGCAAGTCCGGGTCGACGCTCGAGCCCAACATCTTCAAGGCGTATTTCTTCGAGCGCGCCAAGCAGCTCCTGGGGCCGGAAGAGGCGCCCAAGCATTTTGTGGCCATCACCGATCCCGGCTCGCAGATGCAGCGGGTGGCGGAGGCGGACAAATTCTGGCGCATCTTCTACGGCTTGCCCAGCATTGGCGGCCGTTACTCCGCGCTTTCCAATTTCGGCATGGTGCCCGCGGCCGCCATGGGACTCGACGTCGGACGATTCCTGGACCGCGTCGAGGAGATGGTCCACGCCTGCGCCGCCTGCGTGAAGGCGGAAGACAACCCCGGCGTGACCCTGGGTGTGATCCTGGGCGTGAACGCGAAGCACGGGCACGACAAAGTGACGCTGATCGCTTCGCCCGGCATTCACGACGTGGGCGCCTGGCTCGAGCAGTTGCTGGCGGAGTCCACGGGCAAGGACGGCAAGGGCCTGATCCCCGTGGACCGCGAGCCGCTGCTGGGACCGGAGGTGTACGGAGACGACCGCGTATTCGCCTACCTGCGGCTGGAAACCGGCCCGGACGCGGCGCAGGATGCGGCGGTCGAAGCCATCGAAAAGGCCGGACATCCCGTCGTGCGCATCGCCGTCAAGGACATCTACGATATCGGCCAGGAGTTTTTCCGGTGGGAAATCGCCACGGCCGTGGCCGGCTCGATCATCGGTATCAACGCCTTCAACCAGCCGGACGTTGAGGCCAGCAAGATCGAAACGCGCAAGCTGACCGCCGAATACGAAGAGACCGGCAAGCTGCCTCCCGAGCAGCCCATTCTGGAAGAGAGCGGCGTCAAGCTGTTCACGGATCCAAAGAATGCCGCGGAGCTGGCCAAGGCCGCGGGCGGGCAGAAGACCCTGGTAGCCTACCTGCGGGCGCATTTCAGCCGCATCCAGCCGGGAGACTATTTTGCCCTGCTCGGCTACATCGATATGAATGAGGCCAATGAGCACGATCTCTCTGCCATCCGCAAGGACGTGCAGACCAGGAAGAAGGTGGCTACCTGCCTGGGCTTCGGTCCGCGCTTCCTGCATTCCACCGGACAGGCGTATAAAGGAGGGCCGAATAGCGGCGTCTTTCTCCAGTTGACGTGCGACGACGCCAACGATCTGCCGGTGCCCGGGCAGCGCTACACCTTTGGCGTGGTGAAAGCGGCACAGGCCCGTGGCGATTTTGAAGTGCTGGCGGAACGCGGGCGCCGCGCACTGCGCGTGCACCTGGGCAGCGGCGTGGCCTCCTGCCTGCGGTGCCTGCGCTCTGCGGTCACCGAGGCTTTGAAGTAGAACGGGAACACAGCAGGACGAAATCCCAAGCGAGGGGAGTAAACAAAGATGCAAATCGGAATCGTGGGACTGGGCCGCATGGGCGGCAACATGGCGCGCAGGCTGATTCGCGCAGGCCATCAGGTAGTCGGCTTTGCGCAGGACGCCGCCGCCGTGGAGGCTCTTAAGAAGGNACGGAGGCACCGCGGCCAGTTCGCTCGAGGACCTTGCCAAAAAGCTCAGCAAGCCGCGCGTGGCCTGGCTGATGATTCCAGCCGGCGATCCCACGGAGCAAAGCGTCATCGCCCTGAGCAAGCTCTTTGAGAGCGGGGACATCATCATTGACGGCGGAAACTCCATGTACAAGGACGACATTCGCCGTTCGAAGATGCTGGCGCCGCAGGGCCTGAAATATGTGGACGTGGGCACCAGCGGCGGAGTGTGGGGCCTGGAACGCGGGTACTGCCTGATGATCGGCGGGCCCACGGACACCGTGAAGTATCTCGACCCGATCTTCAAGACGCTCGCGCCGGGCGCGGGAGACGTGGGGCGCACTCCCGGCCGTCCGAAAGACAAAGGAACCGCCGAGAACGGCTACCTGCACTGCGGCCCGGTGGGCGCGGGCCATTTCGTCAAAATGGTGCACAATGGCATCGAATACGGAATCATGCAGGCCTACGCGGAGGGATTCGACCTGTTCCGCAGCTTTTCGAGCGAGAACATTCCTGCCGATCGCCGGTACAATTTCGACCTGGCGGAAATCAGCGAGGTGTGGCGCCGGGGCAGCGTGGTGGGTTCCTGGCTGCTGGATCTGACCGCGCAGGCGTTCATCGAGAATCCCACGCTCTCCAGCTTTTCGGGATTCGTGCAGGATTCGGGCGAGGGCCGTTGGACGATCGAGGCCGCCATCGAGGGTGCCGTGCCGGTCGAGGTTCTGGCCTCCTCGCTCTTCACGCGCTTCCGTTCCCGCCAGGAGCATACCTTTGCGGAAAAGGTGCTCTCGGCGATGCGGCACAAGTTCGGCGGGCACATCGAGCGGCCGGCCGGCGGATGAGGCGCCACCAGGAGAAAATGCGGTGGCCGGAGATAGGTCCGATTTTCCGGGAGAAAGAGGGAGTGTGGCCACACTCGAAGCGGTACGAGCGGCGCCGTCGGCAGGCACCCATCAGCCAAAGCCGCCGTGTGTGATGGTGATTTTCGGGGCCAGCGGCGACCTGACCAAGCGCAAACTGCTGCCCTCGCTGAGCAACTTGAGACGCGAAGGGCTGATCTCCGACAATTTCGCGGTGATCGGCTTTGCCCGTTCGAAGATGAGCCACGAACAGTTCCGCGAAAAGCAGCGCGCGGACTTGGCGGAGTACGCCACCTCCAAGCTCGATCCGGAGATCGCCGAGTGGCTGCTCAGCCGGCTCTATTACGTGGGCGGCAATTTTGACGACCCGGCGGCCTACCGCGAACTGGCCGCGCTGCTGGCCAAACTGGATGCCGAGCTGCAGACCGCAGGCAACTATTTCTTTTATCTGGCCACCGCCCCGGAATTTTTCTCCCTGGTCTCCGAACAACTGCATGCCGCCGGCCTGCTCGACGAAGAAAACGGAAGCTGGCGGCGGGTGATCGTGGAGAAGCCCTTCGGCCGCGACCTGGCTTCGGCCAAAGCCCTGAACCGCAAACTGCGCGAGACCATGCACGAGGGCCAGATCTACCGCATCGACCATTACCTGGGTAAAGAGACCGTCCAGAACATCATGGTCTTCCGGTTCTCAAACGGCATTTTCGAGCCCATCTGGAACCGGCGGTACATCAAGCACGTGCAGATTACCGTGGCGGAAACGGTGGGGGTGGAGACGCGCGGCGGCTATTACGAAACCTCCGGGGCCCTGCGCGACATGGTGCCCAACCACATCTTCCAATTGGTCACGCTGATCTCCATGGAGCCCCCCATCAGCTTCGATGCGGATGCGGTGCGCGACGAGCAGACCAAAATCCTGCGCGCCATTCCTCCCTATTCTCCCGAGGAAGTGCTCAGCCGGACGGCCCGCGGGCAGTATGGCGAAGGCGTGGCGGGCGGCAAGCGGCTGCTGGCCTACCGCGCCGAGCAAAAAGTGTCTCCGGATTCGCACATCGAGACCTATGTGGCCATGAAGCTGATGATCGACAACTGGCGCTGGGCCGACGTGCCCTTTTACATCCGCACCGGGAAGGCGCTGCCCAGGCGCGTCACGGAAATCATGATTCATTTCCGCCGGGCGCCTTTCGTGCTCTTCCGGCACACGCAGATCGAGCAGCTCACCCAGAACCGCCTGATCCTGCACATCCAGCCGGACGAAGGCATTTCGCTGCGCTTCGGCGCCAAAGTCCCCGGGCCCACCATGAAACTGGGCGCCGTGGATATGGATTTCTCTTACGCCACGCGCTTCGGCAGCACCCCTTCCACCGGCTACGAGCGCCTGATTCACGACTGCATGGCCGGAGATGCCACGCTCTTCCAGCGCGCGGACATGGTCGAAGCGGCCTGGGGCGTGGTGCAGCCTGTTCTGGACGTATGGCAGGCGCTGCCTCCGCGCAATTTCCCCAACTATGCGGCGGGCAGTTGGGGCCCCCGCGAGGCGGACGACCTGCTGGCCCGCGACGACCGCCAGTGGGTGAACGAGTAGCACGCGCATGGCTGCGACCTTTCCCGGCGTCGTCGTGTTCGAGGATGCGCCGGCGGTAGCGCGGGAGGGCGCGGCGCGATTCGTCTCCCTGGCGCGGGAAGCCATCGCCGCCCGCCACGTCTTTCACGTGGCCCTTTCCGGCGGAAAGACTCCTGCGGCGCTCTTCCGCCGCCTGGCGGAAGACGATCTCCGCGGCGCCGTAGATTGGAGCCGCACGCACCTCTACTGGTCGGACGAACGCACCGTGCCTCCCACCCACCCGGACAGCAATTACGGCATGGCCGCGCGCGAACTGATGGCGCGTGTCGAGATTCCCAGGGGCAACGTCCACCGCATGGAAGCGGAGCGCGCCGACCTGGACCGCGCCGCGCAGGAGTACGAGGCCCTGTTAAGGAAAAATCTCCCCGCGGGCCCCGCGGGCTTCCCCTGCTTCGATTTGATTTACCTGGGCATGGGTCCGGATGGCCACACCGCGTCGCTCTTTCCCGGCTCCTCCGGCCTCGCGGAAACGGCAAAGGCGGTGATCGCCCACCACGTTGTCCCGCCCAATTTTCCCCCGTGCAAGCGCATGACGTTTACGTTTCCGTTGCTCAACGCCGCGCGCGTGGTGCTGTTCTTGATCACCGGCGCGGACAAGAAGGAGCGCCTGCGCGAGGTGCTCGAGGGCACGCACAAGCCGCCGTATCCTTCGCAGCTCGTGCGCCCCGTCTCCGGCGAACGCATCCTGCTGGTGGACCGCGACGCGGCCGCGGCCCTCGGTTCGGCGCCCTCTGGAAGGTCTGGCACGTGATCCTGGGCGGCGACGTCGGCGGAACGAAGTGTAACCTCGCCGTTTTTGAGGAACGCTCCGGGGCATTGGTGGAACACGCCGGCGGAAAATTTTCCAGCCGGGAATTCGCCCGGTTTGAGGACGTGGTCGCCGCGTTCGTGCGCGCGGCCGACCTTCCGGCCGGAGCCCGCATCACCGCCGCTGGCTTTGGAGTCGCCGGGCCGGTGCGCGATGGCGTGGCTGTGGCCACGAACCTTCCCTGGCGGGTGGATGCGCGCAGCCTGGCCGCGCTGCTGGGCCTGCAGGCGGTGGCGCTGATCAATGATCTCGAGGCTACCGCGCGCGGCATCAGTGCCCTGCCGCCCACTGATTTTGAGGTGTTGCACGCGGGCGCGCCCGGCGCGCAGGGAACGCAGGCGGTAATCGCCGCCGGGACCGGACTCGGCGAGGCTGGCTTGTATTGGGACGGGAAAACACACCGGCCGATGTCGAGTGAGGGGGGACACGCCGGTCTGGCGCCCAACAATGAACTCGAGGATGCGTTGCTCGTCTATCTTCGCAACCGTTTTAGAGAACACGTGAGCCGCGAGCGCGTGCTTTCCGGCCCGGGCATCCGGAACGTTTACGAGTTCCTGCGCGACACGGGCCGCGGGGTGGAGGAGCCGTGGCTGCGCGATGCCATCCAGAGGGGTGATCCCGCACCTGTCTTTTCCAAAGCCGCGCTGGAGGGCACGAGCCCGCTCTGTGTTGAGACGCTGGATTTGTTCGTTTCGCTTTACGGCTCCGCGGCGGGCGACCTCGCCATCACGCTGATGGCCATCGGGGGCGTCTTCGTGGCCGGAGGCATTGCCCCCAAGATTTTGCCGAAGCTGCGCACCGGGCGGTTTATGGAGGCGTTTCTCTCCAAAGGCCGGTTGCGGCCGGTGCTGCAAGCCATGCCGGTGCGCGTGGTGTTGAATGAACGCGTGGGGCTGTTTGGCGCCGCCCGCGCCGCCATGCAGCCTTTGTAGCACAGGCTTTCAGCCTGTGCGCCTTTGCAGTTGAATTCGTCCCGGTGCACGCGGCCGGGCAGCCTGTGCACATCTGTGTCAGGCGTAGTGCCGCCCGCGCCGCGGGCGCAAGCGCTTTACGGAGCGAGCAAGCCGCCCGCGCGCGGCCCGTCCCGGTTCTTCGGGACGGCTGCGCCACGGAGAACAACATGAGCCCTGTACCGGTCACATTGAGCCGTCACATTCTTGAAGAAGGCCAGCGCCGCGCGGATATTGCCGGCGAACTCTCCACGCTGATCGCCCAGCTCGGCTTCACCGCCAAGACGCTGTCGCGCGACATGCGCCGTGCCGCGCTGATCGGCGAACTTGGTCTGGTGGGCGACCGCAACGCCACCGGCGACGCGCAGAAGAAGCTGGACGTCTTCTCGAACGAAACCATGGTCGAAGCCTTCAAGGCCACCGGCCTGGTTTCCGCCGTGGCCTCCGAGGAGCTCGAGGATGTGCAGTACATCCAGTGCGGCGGCGAGGGGCGCTACATCCTTTGCACCGATCCGCTCGACGGCTCCTCGAATACGGACATCAACGGCGCCCTGGGCACCATCTTCGGTTTCTATCGCCGCAAGCAGCGCGGCGGCACTCCCACCCCGGAGGAAGTTCTGCGCCCGGGCCTCGAGCTGGTTCTCGCCGGCTACGTCCTCTACAGCACCAGCACCATGCTGGTCTATTCCGCGGGACACGGCGTGCACGGCTTCACCCTGGATGCGGACCTGGGCGAGTTCCTGCTCTCGCACCGCGACATGCGCTGCCCCAAGCGCGGAAACACCTTCAGCGCCAACGTGGGCCGCTACCGCGACTGGCCGCAGGGCGTGCAGGACTACCTTTCCTACGTCACCGTGAAGGACAAGGGAACCGCGCGCCCTTACTCGCACCGCTATTCGGGCGCGCTCGTGGGAGACGTGCACCGCATCCTGCTCGAGGGCGGCATCTATTTCTATCCGCCGGATTCCTCGCACAAGGAAGGCAAAATCCGCCTGGTCTATGAGTGCGCCCCGCTCGCCTTTATCGCCGAGCAGGCGGGTGGCATGGCCTCCAGCGTCGGCGAGCGCATCCTCGATATGACCCCCAAGGCCGTGCACCACCGCTGCCCCTTCGCCATCGGCAGCGCGGAAGAAGTGGCCCTCTACGACCGCTTCGCCACCGGCAAAGGCGCGCCGGAAGGGAACTGAAGGTAGCCTCCCCGGTTCTTTGCGTTGGAGTTGGGTCGCTCTCGCGGGGCAGTTGGTCCGCCACATTGCTGCCCGATCAATCCGGCCTCCGAGGTTGGTACTTCGGGAAGGCTGGTTGGCACCGGTCATACATCTTTCCACAGCTTTAGTTCAGTTCAGGGCCTATCGCGGCCTCCAAAGTAGTCGTATTGGGAGTCGTATTGT
>OCOJ01038968.1_pt1 | contig 25375 bp, 23 predicted proteins | sample 1539251 | NCBI WGS metagenome assembly OCOJ01 (sample SAMN01911457, study PRJEB22624) | soil metagenome | biome: Soil | place: Malaysia | collected 2012-04-30 | depth RA_metagenome m
GCTGTCATCCTGAGCGAGGATTTTGCCCCGGCTTGCCGGGGCAAAACCGCAGTCGAAGGACCCCGTGCCACTTGATCCCAGCACAGGCTCGTCAGGGAATTTCCACCACGGCTATCGTGAGAATTCCCTTCTAATCTATCTCACCGCGTGCAGGCGCGGGGTCCTTCGACTCCGTAGCTGATTCGCTTCGCGAACCGGCTACTTCGCTCAGGATGACATGCGTTCTTGCGGCGATAAAGCTATCTGCTAATTGCCAATTGCTGATTGCCGTTTCCTCGCCACTCATCGCTCACGCAAATACTCATCTTTGTATCCCAAATAATTCCTTGCATAGCGCATGATGGTTTCCTGTTCCGAAGCGTTCAGCTTGCGGCGAAATTTTCCCGGAGATCCCATCCACAGCGAGCCGGGCTCGACCGCCGTTCCTTCCGGAATCAGCGTGCCAGCGGCGATGATCGACCCGGCGCCGATCCGCGCGCCATTCAGGATCGTCGATCCCATGCCGATCAGACATCGGTCTTCGATTACGCATCCGTGCAGCGTTACCGAATGGCCGACCGTGACGTATTCTCCAAGATACACGCCATATCGTTCTTTCATGCCGTGCAGCACGCTGCAATCCTGCACGTTGGAGTGCGCTCCGACGCGAATCTCGTGCACGTCTCCGCGCAGCACGGCACACATCCACACCGAAGCGTGTTCGCCGAGCACCACGTCGCCGATGATCTGCGCCGATTCGTCAACGTAGCAGCTCGCAGGGATTTTAGGGCGGATGCCTTTGTAGGGTCGAATCATGTTCGCGACTGTCATTCCGGCCGAAGCGAGGAATCCCTATCGCCGCCTTAATACGAAGGTCGTATCCTTCGAGGTCGCAAAAGCCCGCTCAGCGAGCTTTTGCTTCGCTCAGGATGACAGGATCAGAGCACTCAGAATGACAAATCTAACCCCGTGTCTGGGTGGCCACGAGTTGCGCCTCGCGAGGCTCACCCAAATGCTGCCGCAGAATGTTCAGCATCCTCCGCAATGGCTCCGCCGCACCCCACAATAACTGATCGCCCACAGTAAACGCCCCCAGATACTCCGGCCCCATCTTCAACTTGTGCAATCGCCCGATGGCCACGTCGAGCGTGCCCGAGACCTTCGTGGGCGTCAGGTCGCGCAGCGTCGCTTCTTTATTGTTCGGGACCACCCGCACCCACTGGTTCGTGTTGGCGATGATCTGTTCGATCTCCGGCAAGGGAACGTCGCGCTTCAGCTTGATGGTCAGTCCCTGGCTGTGGCAGCGCATTGCGCCCACCCGCACGCAGATGCCATCGACCGGCACGGCAGGATTGAGCCCGAGAATCTTGTTGGTCTCGGCCATGCCCTTCCATTCTTCGCGAGTCTGGCCGCCGGGTATTTCTTTGTCGATCCAGGCGAGAAGGCTGCCCGCCAGCGGCGCGCCGAACTCGGCAGTCGGCAGTGCCTTCGACCTCTGTGCAGTGATCACCATGCGATCCACTTCCAGCGCGTTTTCCGACGGCGACTTGCTCACCGGATCGACCAGGCAGTTCATCTGCTTCACCAGTTCGAGCATCTTGGCCGCGCCCGCGCCCGAAGCCGCCTGATAGGTCATAGTCGACATCCACTCGACCAGCCCAGCCTGAAACAGCCCGGCCACGGCCATCAACATGAGGCTGACGGTGCAATTGCCGCCGATGTAGTTGCGCAGCCCGCGCTCGAGGCCGCGCTCGATCACCGCCGCGTTCACCGGATCGAGAATGATGACGGCATCGTCAGCCATGCGCAGCGCAGAAGCCGCGTCGATCCAGTAGCCGCTCCAGCCGCTCTTGCGCAGCGGCCCGAATATCTCCGTCGTGTAATCGCCGCCCTGGCAGCTGATCAGCACCTCGCAACTGGCGAGCTGCCTCAGATCGTGCGCGTTTGACAAAGCCGCGCCGCCAGCCTCCGCCGGCCCGACTCCGCCCTTGTTCGACGTGGAAAAGAAAACCGGCTCGATCCCGGCGAAGTCGTTTTCCTCACGCATGCGCTGCATGAGGACGCTGCCCACCATCCCGCGCCAACCGATGAATCCGACGCGCAACATAGACTCTTAGTGTACTAGACGCACCAAGCCCACTTCCCAGAGTGGGAAGCCTTCCCGAAAAAATCCCGTCCGCTCACAGCGTCACTCGCTGCACGCGTGCTATACGGGAATCAGTTTCCCCATCCACGCGCCTCCCGGTAAACCGCGCGGGACGTTGCCTCTGAGCCCCATTTTCTTATGCAGGCAGGACTCCTAATATGTCGCGGGCCTCGGAGCGTTTCTTCTTCAGCCTTCTTTTCTCCCTGTTTTCCTTCGTCGCCGCATCGTCGGCTCAGGACGCCGCCACCGGCGCCATTCGTGGCGCGGTGCTCGATCCCTCGGGCAGCCGCGTTCCTCAGGCCAGCGTGGCGATCGTTAACCTGGCCACGGGCGCGCGCCACGCAACTGCCAGTGACGCCCAAGGCCGTTTCGCCTTCGAACTGCTGCCGCCCGGCGACTACACCGCTCGCGCCGTGGCCGAAGGAATGTCGCCGCAAATCACGCCCCAGCTTCATGTCGATGTCGGCGGCGCGGCCGAACTCGATTTCCATCTGACTGTGGCTGGGGCCAAAGAGAAAGTTACGGTTTCCGGAGCTCCCCCACTGGTTGAAACTCAGCCCAGCGCTGTCTCGACCGTGCTCGACGAACGGGCGATTGCCGACCTGCCGCTTAATGGACGGCGTTTTGCCGATCTGGCCCTGTTCTCGTCCGGAGTCACGCAAGACCCGCGCGGGCTGAACTCCTCTAGCAATGGCGATCTTTCGTTTGGAGGGATTCGCGGCTTCCAGAACAGCTTCCTCGTAGACGGCGGCGACAACAACAACGCCTTCTTCGCCCAGGCTCGCGGNACGCTACCGGGCCCCTTACCAGTTCTCCGATGAAGTCGTGCAGGAGTTTCGCGTCTCGTCGAACTCGTACGGCGCGGAACTTGGCCGTGCCGGAGGCGCTGTCATCAACGTGGTCACCAAGTCCGGTTCGAATCACCTGCACGGCACGAGCTTCTACTTCTTCCGCGACAGCGTGCTCGGGGCCGACGATCCTTTTCTCGCCTTCAAACCCCACAACCGTCAGCAGCAGATGGGAGGAACCATCGGCGGTCCCCTCAAACAGAACAAAGCTTTTTTCTTTGCCGGATTCGATCAGCACATCTTTCACTCGCCGAACGTCGTCGAGTTTCTGAACGGCAGTTCGCGAGTGATTCCTCAACCCGGCACTGGTCCATACACGCCTGGGGACTACGAGGCCACTGATCAGGCGCTGGTTTTCGCGACCGCTGCTCAGCTCACCTCCCTCGCAGGAGAGTATCCGGCCGCGCAGATCGGAAATTCTTCGTACGGCAAGCTCGACCTGAATCTCACGCCGCACCATCAACTCGCGCTGCGCGTGAACACGTCCCGTTATTGGGGATCGAACAACGTCTTTCTCGACCCCGCCAGTCCGGTCACCTTCGATACGATCACCGACAACGGCCAGGAAACCGTGGCCACTGAAACCGGCTCGCTCTCCCTAACCAGCAGCCTTTCGCCGCGGTTGATCAGCCATCTGCGAGCGCAGTTTTCCCGCGACTTGCAACGGTCTTTTTCCAATACCAGCGATGTTTTAGTGAAGATTCCTACCATTCTCGACGGCATGGGACGTTCTAATCTTCTTCCGCGCCAGACCCGCGAGCACCGCCTGCATCTCGCCGAAACCCTCAGCTTTGACGCCGGCCGCAATTCCTGGAAGTTTGGCGCCGACTCGCTGCGCACCTGGATCTATGACTTCTTCCCCAGCCAGCAAAGCGGCGAATATCTTTTCTACCCGATCAAGGTCGACCCCTTTACCTATGAGCCCATGGAAGCCGGAATGTTGCTAACGCCTTTGCGCGCCTATGCTCATGAAGTCCCGCACTACTACTTGCAGAATTTCGGCAGCGCTGCTTCTCATCCTGATTCCAACGACTACGCCACCTTTGCTCAGGACACGATCCGCGTGACCGACCACCTCGCTGTGAATCTCGGCGTCCGCTGGGACTTGCAAACCTTCACCACGGCGGGTCTGCTTTCGAATCCCCTGTTCCCGCCGTCGGGCAAAGTTCCGTTCAACCCGTACAACTTCGCTCCGCGTGCTGGCTTCGCGTATTCCTTTGGCAAGACGCACCCGCTGGTTCTTCGAGGAGGATACGGCCTCTTCTACGTGCGCATTCCGCAGATCTACAACTCGGTTGTCGCCACGGAAAACGGCATCACCGACGCGCAGGTCTTCCTCAACAACACGAAGTACTGGGATCGCCAGGTTTTTCCGACCTATCCCAATCCGCTGGTGAGTTGCCCGCAGACCGCCGTTTCTTGCGCTCTGCCGGCCGGCTTCACCCAGGGCGTTACCAACGAAGTCTCCGCCTTTGCACCAAATTTCGTGACGCCGAGGGTGCAGCAGGCCAGCGTCACGATTGAAAAGGAAGTCGCCGACCGTACCAGCCTGGCCGTTTCGTACCTCTATGTGCATGGTGAGCATCTCATCCGCGCCCTCGATGTGAACTTGCCGCCGCCCGCAGCCTTGACATATCCCATCATTGATTCCACCGGTTTGGCTGGTGGAACTTATACCGTCGATTCGTTCGCCAGCTGGCAGTTCAGCCGTACGCTCGATTGCCCGTGGCCGCCGTGCATCAATCCGCTGGGACGTCCCATCGCGCAACTCGGCGCCATCAATGAGTTCCAGAGCGCCGCCTCCAGCGTCTACAACGGAGGCACCCTTTCGCTCAACCGACGCGTCTCTCGCGGCACTTACCTCCGCCTCTCATACACCTATGCCCGCGCCATCGACGACGGCCAGGACGCCCTCGTCGCCGGCGCACCCGCAACGGTGCAGAATTCCTACAACCCTTCGGCCGAGCGCGGCCCCAGCGTGACCGATCAGCGCAACCGCCTCGTCGCCGCCTTCTCGGTCGAGCCCCATCCTTTCCATCGCGGGCATGAACGGCTTGGCGCTCTCTTCAATGACTGGAAATTCTCCAGCGTGTTCAACTATGGCAGCGGACGCCCCGTCAACGCGTCAGTCTCTGGCGATCCCAACCAGGACGGCAACGATACCAACGACCGACTCCCCGGCTACACGCGCAACGGCTTTCTGGGGCCCGACTACGCCACCACCGACCTCCGTGTGACGCGCCAAATCCGGTTCAGCGAGCGCTACAAGCTCAACTTCATCGCCGAGTCGTTCAACGTGTTCAATCGCGATAACCAGCGCGTCACGGTCACGTCGAATGGAATGGTTGCTACGGCCGCAACATTCGTGCAGAGCTATACGACGGTAGGCAATACGCCGTACCCGGGTTACTACCAACTCACCTCAAATTTCATGAAGCCTAATGCTGCCTACGCGCCAAGACAGGTCCAACTCGCACTGAAATTCATTTACTAGAAGGAACGAGAGATTCCCCTAACCGTCTCAAAATGAAACCTTTCCGTCCTTCCGGCTCCGGGACGATTTGCAAAGAAATTCAGCGCTGCCCCTTGACTTCGAGGGCAAAGCTTGTAATAACTATCCGGTCCTACTGGACGAGTCTGGGGGTGTTTTCGTTTGGCGGAAGTCCGAATTCAGGAGGGCGAGTCGCTGGAGAACGCGCTGCGCCGCTTCAAGCGCAAGGTGCAACAGGAAGACATCATCAAGGAGGTCAAGCGCCACTCCTTCTATCTAAAGCCCGGCGAGAAAAAGCGGGTCAAGGCTGCCCTCGCCCGCAAGCGTGCCCGCAAGAAGACACGCAAAGAACAAGAATGAAGCATGAAAGGTCGCTCCCTCCAGGGGCGACCTTGCTCTGTTTGGCCCCCACCAAACCGAGCTGCAAGGGGGGACGATTCATACTCGCGTGATTACGCAGTTCATCCGGCATTAACAGGGCAGTATCCCGCGCCGTCCGAGGCGCGTGGCGGGCCGAGTCCAGGGGCAGGTTGAGGGGGATGTACACAAGCAGTATTTTTTCCGTGCCACCGCAGCTTCTTCCCCGCGTGTGGGCGCGCGGACATGGGCTGAAGGGAGCCATCCTCAATGGAATTCCAGGACAAGGTGTTGAAGTGCGTCGACTGCGGTGCTGACTTTATCTTTACCGCGGGGGAACAACTTTTCTTTCACGACAAGCAGTTCAAGAACGAACCCAAGCGTTGCAAGGCCTGTAAGGCCAAGCGCGTCGCCGTCCTGAGCGCTCCTCCCACGCCGGGACAGAACCACCACTACACCAAGGTAGAGACCCGAGCCACGTGCTCCCAGTGTGGCAAGGAAACCACGGTTCCCTTCCGGCCGACGCAGGGGCGTCCGGTTTTCTGCCGCGAGTGCTTCCAACAGCGGAGGACCGCAGCTACCGCCTGACCCACCCCACTTTCCCCGTGGGCCACTGTAGGGTTGTCCCTCCTGCATGAGCGCCGGTGTCCCTGAATAGTGGTCAGTCGACAGTGCGCAGTGGTCAGCAAAAGACCAATGCGCGCTCCCCGTCACGTATCTCTTGCTGCTGATCACTGACCACTGGCCACTTGCCACTGCAACCCGCTACCATACAAACGTGCGCAGCTATTTCGTGGAAAACTTCGGCTGCCGTGCCACCCAGGCCGATGGAGCCTCGCTCGAGCGCCAGTTTGAAGAGCGTGGCCTCATGCGAGCTGCGACATCGGCGCAGGCCGAGTTGGTCGTCCTGAACACTTGTACGGTTACGGCCGCGGCCGATCAGGACGCGCGCGCCGCCGTTCGCCGGGTCCGGCGCCAGAATCCCGAAGCGAAAATTGTTGTCACCGGCTGCTACGCCCAACGCGCTCCGCAGGAAGTCGCAGCTTTGCCGGGTGTGAGTTTCGTCATCGGCAATTCGCACAAGCATCAGCTGGCTGCCATCGCGCTTTCGGAAGAACGTGAGGCGCGAACGGCCTCATCACCGCGGCTCAATGGGCATGAGGCTCTGGCGGGCGAGGTTCCCGCTTCGTCAAAGCCGAGCTTTCTTCCCGTGGATGTCCTGACTGCCAACTGGCCACCGGCAACTGACAACCGGATTTTCGTCTCCGACATTTTCGCTCACACCGAGCTTCTGGCTGCACCGGTATTCGAGGCGGCAGGGTTCAGCGAAAGGGAACGTACCCGCCCGAACCTCAAGGTCCAGGACGGCTGTGATAACCGCTGTTCGTTTTGCGTGATCCCCTACGTGCGTGGCGAAAGCCGGTCGTTGCGTGTGGAACAAGTTCTTGAGGAGGTGAATGCCTTAGTGGCGGCCGGATATCGCGAGGTCGTCATCAGTGGCATCAATCTCGGGCGCTGGGGACGTGATCTGGAAGACGGTTTTCGGCATCCGGCATCCGGCGTCCATTCGAAGGATGCCGGTCCGAACAACCAAGTTCAGAAGCCGGCTTTCGAGTCGCTTCTCCGAGCCATCCTCGACCACACATCGATCGAAAAGCTCCGCATCTCGTCTGTCGAGCCCATGGATTGGACCGACGACCTCATCGCTCTTGTCGCCACGTCTCCGCGCATTGCCAAGCACGCCCACGTACCCATGCAATCGGGCAGCGACGCCGTCCTGCGCCGCATGCACCGCAAGTATCGTCCCTGGCACTATCGCGAGAAGATCGAAAAGATTCGCGCCGCCATGCCTACCGCCGCCATCGGAGCTGACGTCATGGTTGGGTTCCCCGGAGAGACGGACGCCGAANGAATTTGAAGCCACGCGCCGCATGATCGAAGATTTGCCCTTCACCTACCTGCACGTTTTCACCTACTCTCCGCGTCCGGGGACAGCTGCCGCCGCAATGCCGAATCAGGTGCCGGTGCAGGTGGCGCACGAGCGCAACCGTATTCTGCGTAATCTTGCGGCTGAGAAGAAACAGACTTTTATGCGCAGTTTTGTCGGCCAGACCGTCGACGCCATCACGCTGAATGCTGTTCACGAAAGAAACGACGGCCCCTGCACCGAGGCGCTCACCGACAACTACCTGCAGCTACGTTTGCGAGGACGCCACGAACCGAACCGTTGGCTCCGCGCCCGTATTCAAAACGCAATCGACGGAGCTCTCGTGGGCGAGGTGACAGACCCCGCGTTTGACGAGGCTCGCTAATCTTCTCCTCCCTTCGAACTTCAATAACCGAGTGTGACCGGCCGGACTCCAATTGCTCACCTGAGAGCAATCGCCTTCCCATCGCGCATGTCCTCGAGGGGCGATCACACATAGCAGTGATGCAGATCACACAGTTGTGTGTGAAATCCCCCATCGGAAGCAGGACGAAACCGCGCAATGAAACCCCAAACCATCACCCCTCCTGAAGATAACTTGCTTCTTTTCTTATACATGGGAAAGTCCCGCCGCGGCCGATGAGTGGCTCGGGATTGGCGTGCCGCGTGCCCTTACTCTCTCCGTGGGCAGCAGGCTGGCACGGACGGATTCGGCACAGGCCCCACAAGGGAGGTTGCTTATGCGGGCTCCTTATGGTCTGAATGTTCTGGATAACTGCCAGACGTGTCCGTTGCGGGGAGAACATCTCTTCTGCAATCTGTCGGCTCACGCCGTGCAAGAGCTGAACGAAATCAAGGCCACCGCCGTTTATCCCCGCGGCGCCATGCTTTTCATCGAGGGACAGCAACCCCGCGGCGTCTTCGTGTTGTGCACCGGCAAGGCGAAACTTTCGACCTGCTCGCGCGAGGGTAAGACCATCATCACCAAGATCTCTGAGTCTGGAGATGTCCTGGGTCTGAACGCCGTGGTCTCCAATCGTCCCTACGAAGTCACCGCCGAAATGATGGAGCCTGGCCAGGCCAACTTCATCCCCCGCGATTCCCTGCGACAGTTTCTGAAGAACCATGGGGAAGCAGCTCTGGCCGTCGCCGCCCAGCTAAGCCGCAACTATTACACCGCCCACGAGGAGATCCGCACGCTCGGCCTTGCCGCCTCGCCATCGGAGAAATTTGCCAAGCTTCTGCTCTCCTGGTCGACTCGCACCACGCAAAATGACGGATCCACCCAGTTTAAGCTTACGCTGACTCACGAGGAGATTGCCGAGGCCATCGGTACGACGCGTGAAACGGTCAGCCGCCTATTTTCCGAATTCAAGAGGAAGCAGTTGCTGCAGCTGAAAGGGGCGACCCTGGTGATCCGCAGCCGCCCGGCGCTGGAGAGAATTGTCCAGCTCTAGCTTCGAACACCTGCTGATCGAGAAGCTATCAATGTTCCGCAAGCGATTTGGATAAGGCTTGGCTTTAGCCCGGCCGCCGAACATCAGTGGGGACGCAGCCTGCGGCTCTTGAGGGAACGCCTAGTTGGCGGGAGCCCGCAGCACGGCGGTATTGCGCTCGTCACCGGCGATGATGCGATAGAACTTCTTCAGATCTTCAGCGCGACTCACAGGCACCGACAGCTCCTTTATTTCGAATGTCCGCGTGTAGCTGATGACATTTCCTTTGACCTGCGTTTTCGAGTGATAGCTGGCGAAGTCGTAGTCAGCATCGACTGCCGGAGGCAGGTCATCGACTACGTAGCCAGAAGGGATTGTGATCTCAAAGGTGTCAGTATCGCGCGCCGGTCCTTCGAACTCAATGGGGAACTTCCGCGGCTCCTTGGTTTCCAGAAATGAATATCCCTTATTCCCAAGAACGCGCGGCCTCACCAGCAACAGCCCGCCGGCATTCTTCGCGTAATTGGGGGACTCGAATCTGTAATTAAACCCGAAAGGCTTGTCCGTAAGCTTCATGTTGACCACGCTGGCTTGCGTGATGCGGAAACTGGAAAGTGAGTTGGCCAGCAGCGTTTCGATGGGTTTGATGCGGTCGGCATCTTTGGTTGCCTCTCGTAACGCCCACCGTTCCGAGGAAGCGCGCTCGCCGAGACGAACCTCTGTGACTTCCCCTGCCAATGTGCCCTTATTGTCGAGCGTGAGCTTCGCGGTGCGCTCGATACTATTCATGGCAGAAGGCTGCTGCGGCAAGGCAACCAACTCGCCTCCATCCGGTGTAACCAAGAGCGCATAGTTTGCCTGCAGTTCTCCTCGAATCTGGCCGAATGGAATCATTTCATCCGTGGGATCGAAAAACAGAATCCTGCCGAGTTTCGGATGCTGCAAAACCGCAACCAGCGAGGGATCGTCGAGACCGTCGGGCACTTTGAGAGCGAGGATGTTGTGATTGAATGAAAAATTGTGAGGAGGAGTTGCGGGAAGGATGGCTCCGCGCTCGGTATTGATCGCGACTTGAAACGAATCGACACCAATTTCGTGCAGCATGGATCGCATCAAGAGTGCTTTATCCTTGCAGTCTCCATATCGATGGGAAAAAACCTCAGGGGCAGGATGGGGCTGCCAGCCGCCGATCCCGAGTTCGATGGCGACATAGCGGATGTCATGCTGGACGAATTGCGCGATGGCCTGCATCTTTTCTAATGGGGTATTCTTCCCCGCGGTCAGCGTGGTGACTTCCTGCTTGATCTCGGGGGAAGCTTCCCCTCGTCCGGCCAGGAGTACGTTCACCCATTTCCCGAGATCATTCCATTCCGCAAAACCATTTTTTACTCCACCTGGAGCGAAAAACGTCACGACCATCTGCCCCATCGCTCCGCGGACGGGGGGCATGGCAGGCTCCGCGCGAATGGCTTTCACATCGCTCACCGCCCACTGCCAGAGATTGTTTCCCGTCACATTCTCCTTCACCTCAGGATGATTGAGCCATGAGGCCTTGAACTCCCAGCCAGGCGGAAGCTGCAGGGAATAGTGACTCTCCCTTACCGGCTCGTGCTCCTGGAAATACCAAATTTCCTGCAGAAAGAACGGCCGTTCTTCCACTTCATATTCGTAGCCGATGATGTTTCCCGGCTCCGCCGCCGGAATCTCGATCACTCTGAGTTTGGTGTCGTCGATAAGTTCCGCTCCCTGCATGTTCAATGAAACATCCACCGCGTCCTTGTCTTTGACTTCGTAGTCTTTGCCCTGTGCAGGAATGCACCAGCCATGCAAGCTTTTGATCTTGCGCTGAGGATTGAAAAACACGCTCACTCTGCCCTGACGGCGCCCCTCAGGACGCAGAATCTTGTAAGCTTCGCGAACCTGCGTCCTGATTTTGTCAGCCGAAATCACGGTAACGTTGGTCTCGGAATACAACAGGACGGCGTTCGTTTTCTCGTCGTATGCAGGCAGAGTCACGTTCGCTTGCGCGCGCATCCACTGCGGAGCGTCGCCTGCCAAAGCGCAGGGCACGAGCCACAGCAGCCAAAAGCTGGCCCAAGCGAGCAGGCGTGTCTTCGCGCTAATTGCTGGCCGACGCCGCTCCAGGTTGCAGAAGAATCTGTTGCTCGTCACCGGTTCGCACCGCCTGAAAGAAATTACGTAATGCGGGGTAGTATTTCGGGTCCAGCAAAAGAAAATCGACGTTCAGTTGGCGAAAAATGTGAAGCGTATTCTTATCGTGCTCCACCTTCAAGTCATAGGCAATCACGTGGCCGTTTTGCGCTTGCGGCGGGGGCACGTTGCTAACCTGCCAACCGTCGGGCAATTCGACTCTGACATCGTCGATTTTTTCGTAAGGAAAAGTAAAATAGATGGGATGCACACGATTGGCGTGTTCGAAGACTGTCTTTTCGTATGCGCTGAACAAACCAACCGGCATCAGGGCGCGCTTTCCCGCGTTTGACGCCCAGCCCGGAATCTTCAGGTGCAGGACCGCGACCAATGGTGTTTCCGAGCTGTTCCAGTCTGGCTGATTTGTAAGTTCCAATTCCGCGGCAGCTGGTATCTGTTCCTTCACAGAATCTTCCAAGTATTTCTTGCGCGCGGTTTCATCCTCATGAAGCTCTTCGAGTCGATGATACATGGCCTCTAAGCCGGTATAGGTAACGCTGAGGTCTCCCTCGATATCGCCCGTATCAGACAGCTTGAGCTTCGCCTCACGCTTAATCTGCGACTCCGAGGCCTGCGGCAGCGTTGTCTCTACCCAGCTTCCTCCATCTTTGTCGAGCTTCAACCCGATAACGCCAGTTTCGGACCATGTCAGCATGCCAAAAGGTGTGAATGCGGCTCCGGGGTCGAGGTAAAGATCCTTGCCGTTCAACTTGACCAGTACCACATTGGAATTCAACTTTGATTTCTGCGCGGTCGCCTTGTTGAAGAAGTAGTGACGGCGATCAGAAACCCAGCATCCATAAGCTTCAAATCCGGCGGCCCGCACCAGCCCCAGAAACAGCCAGGTGAGCGTTACGCCATTGCCGTAGCCATGCTTCCACACGTCCTGAACATTCTCTGCCGCTTTCTCCTTTTCGCGTTTCTCCTCTTGCTCGGTCTTGCGAATCTCATAGGAGGTGTTGCGCATTTGTTGCACCCGGTCATAAATCTTTCGCAGCTTTACCTCCGGAGGGTCAGTCGGCGAGATAATCTGAGCTGCAGCTTGCTCCATGGCCTTGTTCTTTCCGACAAAACTTTCCAAATATGAATTCCACTGCTTGCCTACTCTTTTCCAATAGCTGTCAACATCCTTGTCTGGAGCTTCGTCTGTGTAAATGAAGTCGACTCGCGCCTTCATTTCGTTCTCTGGCGGCATGAAGTCTTCCGTCGGGAAAGCCGGGATATTGGCTGCTTCCATGCGAATTACGTGATCAGGACCTTCCGTGGGCTGAGACCCAGCCGGCAGGAGATGCCAACTCCAGCGCAAATGGAAAGGATTTTGGAATGAGCCGGTGTAAGGTTTCAGAGAAAAGCGGGCGCTCTTTGTAAACAACTCATCGCTGAGGATCCAGTTAGAGTCAAACAGGACGTGCTCCCTGAAGTCGTAGGTGTATTCATATTCGATTACGCTGCCCACCTGCACATCGGGGAGTGTAAATGTCTTGGCCAGATACTTCACGCCTCGAGCCTTGACGATCGATTTTTCGAAAACCTTGCCATCGAAGTCAGCGATCTTGCCGTCGGGCCGGATCGAGCGCGCATGAACTGCGACTACGTTCGCGTTCTCCTTAAAGAAAGGAATCTCGACGTCGGCGTACTTGCGGCCTTCCTCGGTCAGGATTTTTATCCGGACATAGTTGTCCTCGTGTGAAGTGCGGCCATTGTCATCCCGATCAACCTGCCGGTAGAGAATGATCGCTGGGGCGCCGGGAGCCAGCGGCTCGCTGGTCATCTTCAGCTCATCCGGGTTGACGGGTTGAAAGCCGACGCCTCGCGCACTCCCCACGAGCACTGCAGCGGTTAAAAACGCATGGACAAGTAGACAGCGAGCACGAAAGAAGTGAACACTAGGCATGGCACACCTCACCTCGGTCGCGCTGCCAGGGACCAGCGGGCCTTAGGGGAAGGAAAGGCCGCACGCAGGGCCGCGAGCTGCAGCGCTCTGGTACAACCTGAAAAGCAGTACAGGGCACAATACGCCGCACTCACGCGAGTGTCAATGAAAGAGCGAGCGCTCCCGGAGCGCGAGGGCGACGGCTGCAGCCGTCGCTTCCGTGCTATAATCTTGCATTCTCAGTCGCTTAGAGCAGGGAGGACGGTATCGACAAACGTTTTATCCGCACCAATGAGCGCATTCGCGCCCGCGAAATCCGCGTGATTGACGATGAGGGGCAGCAGATCGGGATCATGCCGCCTTACGAGGCGCTCAGAAAAGCCCGCGAAAAAAATCTGGACCTGGTTGAGATTTCGCCCACCGCGCAGCCTCCAGTGTGCCGCATCATGGACTACGGGAAGTATCTCTACCAGCAGGAAAAGAAGGAGCGCGAAGCCAAGAAGCACCAGAAGACGATTACGGTCAAAGAGGTCAAGTTCCGCATCAATGTGGACGACCACGATTACGAGACCAAGAAGAATCATGTGGTGCGCTTCCTGGAAGAAGGAGACAAGGTCAAGGCGACTATTTTCTTCCGCGGCCGCGAGATGACGCGCACCGGCTTGGGACGCCAAATCCTGGAGCGTCTGATCAAAGACGTGGAAACGCAAGGGATTGTGGAGTTCCGGCCCAGACAGGAAGGCAACACGCTGCACGCGATCCTGGCGCCGAAAAAAGCGGAGGGTGGCCAAAAGGCTAAGCAGGCGCCGCAGGGAGCACAACCGAAACCTGTAGGCGCCAACGCTCCGAATCTAGGAACGCAGCCGGAACAGGTAGCCAAGCCGGCGTCGTAGAAATCAGGTCATCAGCAGTCCGCACTCGGCTTTTAGCCAGTGGCGAGAATCCCTGGGTAACGGTTGCGCCGTCGCATGTTGATTGTCGAGTGCTGAGGTTCATCCCACTTCTCGCACAAGCGGCGAGAAGTGGGGCACCCAAGTTCGTTGAGGAGTCTATGCCGAAACTCAAAACGCACAAGGGCGCTTCCAAGCGCTTCAAGAAAACTGCTAGCGGGAAGGTGAAGCGTGGGCGCTCGTTTCTGCGCCACATCCTGACTTCCAAGGACAAGAAGCGCAAGCGCAAGCTGGGCAAGGCCACCTTGGTCAGCGACGGCGATCTCGCCAAAGTGCTGCGCATGATCCCGTATCAGTGAGAGCAAGTAGTCAGTGGCTAGTGATTAGAAGCCGGCCAAACATCCTGGTTTTTTACTGGCCACTAACCACTAATCACTGGCCACTGCTTTCTCGGCGTGCGAAGAGGTCAGATCGCATCCTTACCTCCAGCCGTCAGCAAGTTTGAAAGCAAAAAAGGAGAAGCTCATGCCTCGTGTCAAACGCGGAACCAAACGCCGCGCCAAACGCAAAAAGATCTTAGATCGCGCCAGCGGGTACTTTCTTACCAAGTCGAAGCTCTACCGCTCCGCCAAGGAAGCCGTCGAGCGCGGGATGAAGTTCGCCTACGCCGGGCGCAAGCAGCGTAAGCGGCAGTTCCGCTCGCTGTGGATCGTGCGCATCGGCGCCGCCGCCAAGCTCAACGGATTGAGTTATAACCAGTTCATCCACGGCTTGAAGAAAGGCGGCGTGGAACTCGACCGCAAGATTCTGGCCGACCTGGCGGTGCGGGATCCCGGCGCGTTTAAGAGCCTCGCCGAGCAGGCGAAGGCGGCGCTGGCCGCGTAGGCTGTCAGCTTTCAGCCGTCAGCTCTCAGTACAATCGGGAAGGGCACGGCTTGGAGTCGCGTCCGGCAAGGTTCGTATCAGGGTGCGGCTTTCAGTCGTGACGGGTTGCAGTTCTCACAATCTGTCGTTCCGAATCGCTCGCGACGGCGCGAAGCGCCGGCGGGAGCGGCGAAGAACCCGCTCTCTTAGGTGGAAATTCCCTGCGGCGTCCGAAGCGGCGTGTAGCTGAAAGGGATCCTTCGACTGCACAAACCGATTCGCTTTGCGAACCGGTTTTGCTCCGCTCAGGATGACATTCTGTAGAATCCAGAAGAAGAAATGGCCTATACCGTTCCCAAACTGACGGATTATTCGGCGGCGGCGCTGGAGCAAGCCGCCGAGAAATGCCTCCGCGCGTGCACCGAAGAGGCGGGGCAGATCTACAACGACGCCGACCTGAAAGCTTTCCGCGATCGCTGGTTGGCACGCAAGAACGGAATCCTGACGCAGATCAATGACGGTTGGCTCAAGGGCGCTCCGAAGGAAGCGAAGCGTGAGACGGGAATTCGCGTCAACGAACTGAAGGCTCGCATCCAGGAACTGGTCGAGAACGCACATGTTTCCCGAACGACGACCGAAGTTGCGAGCAAAGAGTGCGTCGACACCACCCTTCCCGGCATTCGCCGTCCGATCGGCGCAGAACATCCCATCGTCCGCACGTCGAATGAGATCGTTGCCGTTTTCCAGAGGCTCGGCTACTCGGTCGCAGAGGGCCCGGTGGTCGAAACCGACTACTACAACTTTGAAGCGCTGAATTTTCCGCCGAACCATCCCGCGCGCGACACGCAGGATACGCTGTTCATCGCCGGGCAGGAGTCGAAGCCTCTGCGCGAGCGGCTGCTGCTGCGCACGCACACTTCTCCGGTGCAGATTCGCACCATGGAGAAGTTGCGGCCGCCGATTCGCATCGTGATTCCCGGCCAGGTCCACCGCAACGATCCGCCCGATGCCAGTCACTCGCCCATGTTTCACCAGATCGAGGGACTTGCTGTCGACACAAACATCACGTTTGGCGACTTAAAAGGGACGCTCGATCACGCCATGAAGGAACTCTTCGGCTCGAGCGTGAAGACCAGCTTTCGCCCGTCGTTTTTCCCGTTTACCGAGCCAAGCGCCGAGCTCTACGTGACGTGCTTCGTCTGCGGAGGCAGCGGCAAGCGCGGCTCCGACCCGTGCCGTCCCTGCAAGCAGACGGGATGGATGGAGGTGCTCGGCTGCGGCATGGTGGATCCCAACGTGTTCGAGTTCGTCAAAGACAACGGCTACGACCCGCGGCGTGTGTCGGGATTCGCCTTCGGGATGGGTGTCGATCGTCTGGCATTGTTGAAGTATGGCGTGGATGATTTGCAGTTGTTCTTTCAGGGCGATGTGCGGTTTCTGCGGCAATGGTCCTAAGGGGCTGTGTCATCCTGAGCGAAGTGAGAAGTTCGCGAAGTGAAATTCTCACGGAGTCGAAGGATCCCTTTCAGCTGCGGGGGATTTGTCGAGGCATTTTCTCTACGACTGTTCAAAGAACTCTTGGTTATGCCGGTGCGGTGACTAAGATAAAAGAGATCCTTCGACTGCGGTNCTTGCCCCGGCAAGCCGGGGCAAAATCCTCGCTCAGGATGACAGCGCCCAGCAATGAAACTCTCTTCCCATTGGATTCGCGATTTTGTCGATCTTCCCGCGGCCGATCGACGGTTAGCTGAAGCTCTGACCGCTGCTGGCCTCGCGGTCGAGGGCATCAACGGCTCCGGCGACGACACCGTCTTCGAAATGGAGATCGGCACCAACCGTCCCGATGCCATGAACCACTATGGCGTCGCGCGCGAGGCTGCTGCGATCTTTGATCTGCCGCTGAAGTCAGTCTCCGGCATCCGGCAACAGGCGTCCGGGCAAAGCGGCACTTCAACTGTGGCGGCAGCGTTCCCCATCATCGTCGAAGAACCCGAACTGTGTCCACGATTTTCAGCGCGTGTGGTTCGTGACACTCATATCAAGCCATCGCCCGAAAAAGTCGCGCACCGCCTGCAATTGCTCGATCAGCGGCCGATCTCGAATGCTGTTGACGCCACCAATTATGTCCTGTGGGAGATCGGCAAGCCCACGCACGTCTTCGACCTCGACCTGCTTGAGGGCGGCAAGATTATCGTGCGCCGAGCTCGCGATGGAGAGAAGCTTAAGACCCTCGACGGCGTCGAACGCAAACTGACTTCGGAAGACCTCGTTGTCTGCGATGCGCGGAAGCCCGTCGGCTTGGCCGGGGTGATGGGCGGCTACGACACCATGATCACCGACAAGACACACAACATTTTGATCGAGTCGGCGTGGTGGGATCCGATCACCATTCGCAAGGCTTCGCGCCGGCACGGGCTGCACACTGACGCTTCGCACCGCTTCGAACGCGGAGCGGATTTTGAATCGACGGTTCTCTCCTGCGATCGCGTGGCCGAACTCATTCTTGCCTCCGGCGGAGGCACGCTGCACGGCGGCGTGGTCGACGTCATCTCAAAAAAGATGGACCAGGCCCCGGTCGTGCTGCGCCTCACCGAAGTGCGCCGCATTCTGGGCTGCGACCTCGATCCCGGGGAGATTCTTCGCATTCTGAGAAAGCTTGGCTTCAGCCCGATTCCCGATGGGCAGGGCGAAGCCGAGTTCCACGTCCATATTCCGAGCTGGCGCCTCGATGTGGAGCGCGAGATCGATTTGATCGAAGAGATCGCGCGCCTGCACGGTTACGACAAGTTCGAAAACACTCTCCCGTCTTACAGCGGTGCAGTAGTCGAAACGCCTCACGCCGCCATCGACGCCGCGGCGCGCCAACGAGCCTTAGCTCTGGGCTACAACGAAGCCGTGTCGCTGACCTTCATTTCCCACAGCGATGCGGAGAAGTTTTCTTCCGCCTCTCCCATGATGCAGGTGCTGGAGTTGGAAAACCCGCTGAGCGAAGAAGCCTCGGTGATGCGTACGTCGCTTGCACCCGGCATGCTCGACATGCTGGCCTGGAATCTGAACCGCGATTCAGAGGACGTGCGCCTGTTTGAGATCAGCCAGGCCTACGGCCTGGTGGAGGGCGAAAGGGTCGAGCCGCGCCGAATGTGTCTGGGAGCGACACTCACGGCGGTGAAGAACTCCTTGCCCGCGGCGGGCGTGCTCGACGTGAGCAAGGGCGAACAAGCGGCAGCGGCTGAGGCGTTCCGCAGCTTCAAAGGCGATATTGAGAGTCTGCTGGCCATGTTCGCCTGCGACAATCTGAATTTCGACCGCGAGACTGCGGAGTATTTCCATCCTGGCCGCTCGGCACGGGCGGTGGCAGATAGCGTGGCGGTGGCGCAGTTCGGGCAGATTCATTCCGATGTGGCCGCCGCGCGCAAATTGCGACAGGATGTTTTCCTTGCCGAGTTTGATCTGGAGCAGCTCTATAAGCGTGGGCTACGCCCGGTGAAGTTCACGCCGCTGGCGAAATATCCTGCGGTGGAGCGTGACTTCTCGTTCATCTTCGCCGACTCGGTTTCCTTCGACCAAATCAAGAAGGCTGTGGCCGCGGTGCGCGTGGAAGAATTACGCGACTTCAAACCCGCCGAGATTTTCCGCGGTGGCGCGATTGCTGCTGGGAAGTATTCCATCCTTTTGCGCGCGATGTTCCAATCCACGGAGCGCACGCTGCGCGAAGACGAAGTTGCCCAGTGGTCGCGACAGATCGTCGCAGCCCTGCAATCGTTGGGCGGAGTGCAGCGGGCGTAGCCGTACTCCGTGCAAAAGAAGATGGTTCGATCAACCGGAGGTCTTGCTGGTATCTGCGCAGGCGAGCACCGACGGCTCCAGTTCCGCGCACGATTTGAATCCGCTCAGGCCCAGCGTGAGATCGAAGTCGGTCAGAAAATTCTGCACCACATCGCAGACACCTTGCTCGCCAGCGACGGCCAGTCCCCAAACATAAGGACGCCCCAGCAGCACGGCGCGAGCGCCGAGGGCAAGCGCCTTGATGGCGTCAGAGCCGTAACGAATGCCGCTGTCGAACAGCACGGGGATCTTCTGTTCGATCTCGGCAACCACTGCGGGCAGCGCATCCAGCGCCGCGATGGCACCATCCACCTGGCGTCCGCCATGATTCGAAACAATCGCTGCACTGGCTCCGCAATCGACAGCCTGTCGCGCGTCGTCGGCGTGAAGAATTCCCTTGAGCACGATGGGAAGTTTCGTCTGCTGCCGCAGCCACTCGAGATCGCGCCACACCAGCGCAGTGTTTGAGAACAACGACGCCCAAAGGCGGATGGCCGACACCGGATCGGCCAGCGGCGCCTGCGTCAGCCGCGAACAGAACACCGGGTCGGTGAAATAGTTCGCCAGCCCATGGCCGAACAGAAACGGCAGATAGGGATGCTGCAGGTCCCGTTCGCGCCATCCCAGCATGGCCGTGTCGAGAGTCACCACCAGCGCCGTGTAGCCAGACTTTTCCGCACGCTGCAACAGGCTCGTGGTTAGCTCGGGATCTTTTCCCCAGTAAAGTTGGAACCAGCGCTCGCCGTTGCCCATGGCCTGCGCCACTTCTTCGAGGGGACGGGACGAAAGCGTGCTCAGGATGAAGGGTACCCCCAGCGATGCCGCGGCGCGGCCCGTCGCAACTTCGCCTTCAGAATGCAGGATGCCCTGCACGCCGATGGGACCGAGCAGGAGCGGAACCGGAAGTTTCTGTCCCAGCAGTTCGATGCTCAGATCGCGCTGCGAAACGTCGCGCAGCATGCGCGGCACAATGCGCCAGTGATGGAAGGCTTCGAGGTTGGCCCGCAGGGTGCGCTCCCCCGAAGCGCCGCCGGTCACGTAGTCATAGGCTTGCGGGGGAAGAACCTCCGCCGCCTTCTTCTCCAGTTGCGCCAACGGGATCGGGATCGATAGTTTCTTGCCCATCATCCCGAACTGATAGATTTCGAGCTGGCGCTGCATGCCGGGACTGGCAGCGGTAGGGCTGGGAACAGAATGAGTCAGATCGGGCAGTGGATTCGTCATACGGCTATCCCGCGCGATTGCCGCAGATCATTTTATACGCGGGGGAAGGCATTTCCAGCAATGCCGTCCCGAAAAACGGGCATTTCTTAGACTCTTCCAAATGTTCAGCAAACATGGGGAAAGAACAAGACTGCAGTTTCTTGTTCTGCTGCCGATAGTCACTACGTGGCCAACTCGTCTGTCAGTCCTGCTCCCGTCCGTCCCCGCGACGCGAAAACGCTGCGCTATGTAGCCCGGCAGCCGATTTTCGATCGTGAAGAAAGGGTCTTCGGCTATGAACTGCTGTTTCGCGANTGGCTTCGAGAACGCCTTCACCGGCCCGGATTCCGACGCCGCTTCGCGGGCTACGCTCGACAGCTCGCTGCTGGTGGGCCTGGATGTCCTCTGCGACGGGCGCCGCGCCTTCCTCAACTGCACCCAGGACACCCTGATCAAAGGACTAGTCTCGCTGCTGCCGTCGCAATCTACGGTCGTGGAGATATTGGAGAGCGTCCAGCCGGACCCGAACGTGATCGCGGCCTGCCAGCAGCTGAAAGAGGCCGGCTACCTGATCGCGCTTGATGACTTCGTGAGCAGTGATCCGCGCGAGCCGCTGGCTGAGATGGCCGACATAATCAAGGTGGAATTGAAGCTGACCACGGTGGAAGAGCGTGCCGCCTTGATGAAGCGCTACGGTCCCTGGCGTTGCCGCATGCTGGCTGAAAAAGTCGAGACTCGTGCAGACTTTATCGCCGCGCGGGAGCAGGGCTTTGTTTATTTTCAGGGGTATTTTTTTCGTAAGCCGGAAGTGCTGACCGCCCGCGACATGCCCGCCAACCGGCTCAACTATCTCCGGATGCTCGAGGAAGTGTCTCGTCCCGACCTGGATGTGCCCGCGGTGGAACGGCTGATCAAGGGCGAGGCGTCGATATGCTATCGCCTGCTGCGGTACATGAACTCCGCCATGTTCAGTTTCAGAAGCGAGATTCATTCCGTGCGCCATGCGCTCTCGATCCTGGGGGAGCGGGAAACCCGGCGCTGGGTGCGGCTGATCGCCGCCGTGGGAGCGGGCCAGGACAAGGCCAGCGACTTGGTCCTGTCCTCGCTGGTGCGGGCGCGTTTTGGCGAACTGCTTGCGCCCCAGGTGCCGCATGGCAAGTCCGATTTGTTCCTTCTGGGCCTGCTTTCGCTGATCGATGCCATGCTCGAAGTGCCGATGGCGGAGGTGCTGCAAAAGATTCCGCTCGACCACGAAACCAAAGCCGTGCTGCTGGGCCAGACCAGCATGCTGCGGCCGGTCTACCAGCTGATGCTGGCGCACGAGAGCGGCGAGTGGGAGGCGGCTGCGCAGCTGGCCCACGGTCTTCGCTTGGACGCCGAGGAAGTGGCCGGCCTCTACTGGCAGGCGCAGCGTTGGGCGCGCGAAGTTTCTAGCGGCACTTGACGGCAATTTCCAATTGCCGATTTCCGAATGCCAATTCTTGTCGATTGTGGAATCGGATCTTGGTTCTCCAATCGGAAATCGGCGCTCGAAAATCGTAAATCGAAGTCCTTGCGACCGGCGCGTCGCTAAGCTACCGAGCATCGCCGGAGGGTGGAGTCTCCTGTCTTATTGGAAACTTTCGGGGTTGTCCTCCTGTGCAAAAGGCAGGTCGGATTGCCCCTTGCGCGCGGCATCGCCGTCGGAGTACCATGACAGTGTTCTCATGTGGCCTCGTTCCCGCGCAGGCCTTCCGCGCCCAACCCATTCCGAGGCGGCGCGACGGATCCGATAACGGCAAACCGACACCAGAGAGTTTCGAGTTCGTTCGCAAGTTAAGAGTTTGGTGCAAGAGTTGGGGTTCGTTCCAGAGTGTGTCCAACCGCAAGCCGCGATCACGTGGCACTTCTGCCGGTGCCATGGCCAGCGTCGCCTCAGGCGCAAGCTTGGCGCGTGCGCTTGATTCGGCTACCCGGTTCGCCGCAACTCGGGAAGTGGAAGTCTTTGCCACTTGCAGCATCCCCAAGGGAAGAACCACGCGGCATAACAACTTGAGAGGACTATGAACGCAGGACCAGGAAGGCCCTCCGGTGGTGGAGGGAGAAACCGGAGGCGGCGCGGACGCCGTCCTCACAACCAGCGCGGACCACGTCCCGGACAGGGACAAAACCGCCAGAACCCCGACGGCATCTACACCGCGCCCATGGATCACAGCTACCGCGCTACCCTGAGTGACAAAGGCAGCAACGGCAATCGGCCCGGCCGCCAGCGTCCCGGGTTCGCTCCGCAGTATCCACTGCCAGAACCCGAACCTTTGCCCGCGCGGGAAGACGCCAACTCGCGCATCTTCGCCTTCGTCGATGACCTGTTCTTTCTCGCCAAGATTCAGGAGACGGCGCGCAAGTTGAACGTTAAAGTCGAGTTCCTGAAAACGGACAAAGACTTGCTCGACCGTGTGGAACAGAACGGCGAAGAAAAGCCGTCGCTGATCATCTTTGACCTCAATAACAATAGCGTCCGCCCGCTGACGCTCATCCCGAAACTGAGGGGCAAGTTGAAGAAAGGGACGTCGATCATCGGCTTCCTCTCGCACGTACAGGGCGATCTCAAACAACGCGCGCACGAGGTGGGATGCGATATGGTGCTGCCTCGCTCCGCCTTCTCGCAGAACCTGCAGCAACTGCTGCGCCGCCACGGTGCGCAGGAGGACGAAACGCCGACGGAGCAGTGAACCGGCTGTATCTCACAAAGGGTCTTGGTCAGGGGACGGCGTCAATCGCTTGGACCCGACCCTGGACGTTCTACCCCGGCGGCCACGACAGCGAACGCCCGCCAATCAGATGAACGTGAAAATGGAAAACGGACTGTCCTGCGCCGGGGCCAACGTTGAGGACAGTGCGATATCCGCGCTCGATGTTGCGCTGGCGCGCGATCTGCGCCGCGACCAGGTGGCAGCGGCCAATCACCTCTGCATCTTCGGCCTGGGCTTCTTTCAGGCCTGCAAAATGTTTCTTCGGAATGACCAGCACATGCGTGGGCGCCTGCGGATGAATGTCTTCGAAGGCGTAAACGTGCTCGTCCTCGTGGACTTTCTTCGACGGCACCTCGCCGCGAATGATGCGGCAAAACACACAGCTGGCGCTTGGATCGGTCATAGGTGGTCTAGGTGAATTCGTCCCTGTGTCCGAAAGATAGCATTGGCCCCGCGCCCTGTCATCCGTGGGCGAACAAGCGCGAAACCGGCTATCGATACTTCGTAATCAGATCATTGAACGGCGTCGATTCCACGTTCCATGTGCCTTCGAAGGGATTGTCCAGATCAGTCAGCACGAAGTTGGCGAAAAACAAGAGCATCGTGGTGATCGCAATTGACACCAATCCCAGCGCCAAATTGTGAAAAGGGTAGAAAAGGAGCAGGAACAGAATCGTGAACGCCGTGAGAGTCACGAAGAGAAGAAGCGTGCGGGGAATTCGCTTGACGCTGAGCGCGATGCGCTCGTCGCGATGGGCGCTGGCCTGGTGGGCAATCTCGAGCAGCCGGTCGTAGAGTCTGCTTTCCGTCTCGTCTGCCGGCTTGGCCTCGGCTACGCTCGCAATAACTCCCGAGAAAAGCTTATCGGTTCGATCCGTGTCCTCACGGCGCGAGAGCATGCCCCACTCGCTCTCCGTGACCCCGCGGGCGTAGGCTCGCACCGCCCGCACGATCGGATCGCGGGCCGCCTCTTTGAGTTGCCGGCTGAAGAGGATGAGGTCCTTCAGCNGCCGGATTCTTTCTGGATTTCGCTTTCGACGGCGGCAAACTGTCCCCAGATGACGTAGGTCGCGAAGGCGTAAACCACGCTGTAGAGCGTGCCGACGATCTGCAGCAGCGCGCCAACTCCCTCGCCGTCGTCTGCAAAGAGCTTATGGAAGCCGGCCAGGCGCAGCGCCAGATAGAGCGCCGCCGCGACCACCATGAGTTTCAGGCCGCGAAAGCGAGTGGAAGACGGAATGATTTCGATGGCACTCATCTCAGTTCTGGCCGCGCGTCGTATATATTCGTGAAACGAGTCATTGTGATATAGCGTTCGTTAATCACGCAATGGATAAGATCATTCACACGCCCCAGCTTCTCCTCCTGCTATTCGCGCTCTCAGCTCTCCTGTTGTGGCTGGTGTATCTGCTGTTCCGCCTTTATCAGGATCGCAAGACTCCGCATGCCGGTTGGCTGCGCGCTCTGGAAGTTGATCCCGAGGAGCTTGGCGGCTCCCGCTATTGGTGCCTGGCGCTTATCAGCATGCTCTCGCTTTTCCTGGAGATGATGATGATTCGCTGGATATCGTCGGAGATTCGTGTCTTCGCCTACTTCAAGAATTTGGTGCTTGTGGCCTGCTTTCTCGGCTTTGGCCTGGGCTGCTACCTGTGCCGGCAGCGCGTGCAGCTGGTGGCTATGATCGCGCCGTTACTGGTCGCAAGCATTCTTCTGAGAACGCCGGTGTCGCCGCTGCGGCAAATCATGGCGGCGCTGCCGCAAATGCTGGGCGGAGGGACGGAGGTGCACATCTGGGGCGTGCCATCGCTTCCTACGAGCTGGGCGGGCACGTTGCTGGCCCTCGCCGTCATGGTGCCGCTGTTTGCGGTGATCGCGATGGCGTTCGTTCCCGCAGGACAACTGGTGGGCTGGTATCTGGAAAAAGCTCCAAACGGGGTGACTGCGTACACCGTCAACGTGCTGGCGAGCCTGGCGGGGATCGCAGGCTACACGCTGCTCTGCTTTCTATACCAGCCACCTGCGATCTGGATATTGGTCGCGGGGGCGCTCGCCATGCTGGTGTTCTGGCGTAAATCGCGGGCGCGCTGGGTGCTGGGCGCGAGTTTCCTGGCTTGCGTACTGCTGCTCAGCCTGCGCGACCACCGGCAGACCACGACCTACTGGTCGCCCTATCAGAAACTGGACCTGCGCCCAAACTACGACAACGGCAACCTGGTCAGCTACACGTTGAACACGAACGATTCGTGGTACCAGCAAATCATCGATCTGTCGCCGGAATTCGTGCAGGCGCATCCGGATGATTTCCGCGAGCGGCCCGCTGCCTGGAGAGCCTACAACCTGCCCTACCAGTTTTATCCCGCGCCGCCATCGGTACTCGTATTGGGATCGGGCATGGGCAACGATGTGGCCGCGGCGCTGCGCAATGGCGCCGGCCGCGTGGTCGCCGTCGAGATCGATCCGCTGATCCTCAAGCTCGGTCGCGAGCTACACTTCGAGCATCCGTACCAGTCGCCGCGGACGCACGTGGTTCTTGACGATGCCCGCAGCTACATCCAGAACAGCAAGGACCGCTTCGACCTCATCGTCTTCTCGC
>OCOJ01036211.1_pt2 | contig 25363 bp, 19 predicted proteins | sample 1539251 | NCBI WGS metagenome assembly OCOJ01 (sample SAMN01911457, study PRJEB22624) | soil metagenome | biome: Soil | place: Malaysia | collected 2012-04-30 | depth RA_metagenome m
GAGATGAAGAATCGTTTCGCGCGGAATCCCTACTTTCATTTTCATCCGCTGCATTCGCTCTACGCGCTGATCATGGTGCTGATCCTCTTCGGCCTGTTCTCGTGGTTCGCATTGACGGCGCGGTAGGCGCTTGGCCTTGCCGCGATCGACTGGACCAATGACAGGACCTCGGAGAACGCACGCCGAGTGGTGCGCTATTTGCAGTCGTGAGTCGCGGTCGTTGAGCCGCCACGCGTCTGCTTTTCTCTCCGTAGCCTCTATTTGCAGTTGAAGTATCTTTTTCGCCCGTTCGCCTGCCTGCGTTTGCAGAACCACGCCGGACGGAAGAAGATATTACCTTCGGAAGTTATGGTGGCTAGTTACGACCACCAGAAGAGGCTCAATGTATCAGAAGAAACCCGGAACTTTCATGGCTCAGTGGTGGGACGCCGACGGCCAACGTCATCGCAAACAGTTCTCAAGCGCTCAAGAAGCACGCCACCACGAGCATCGCGAGACTGCGCTGGCTCATGCGGAACGGGCCAGCCGCGAGATGAGATTGGCAGGACGGACTGGTGGTGGAACACAGCAAAGACCGGAGACCAGTAACGGCGCCATTGCTCCCGCAAAAGGAAAGCTTGGCGTGATGATCCCCGGCATGGGGGCAGTGGCGACGACGTTCGTCGCCGGCGTGGAGGCGATCCGCAAGGGGCTGGCCAAGCCGATCGGCTCGCTCACGCAGATGGGCACGGTGCGTCTGGGTAAGCGCACCGAAGGCCGGTCTCCCAAAATCAAAGAGTTCGTGCCGCTGGCCGGGCTCGACGACCTCGTCTTCACCGGCTGGGACATCTTCGAAGACGACATGTACGAAGCAGCGTCCAATGCCGGCGTGCTCGATCACCGGCTGCTCGAGCAGCTCAAGCCATTTCTGTCTTCGGTGAAACCGCGGGCGGCGGTCTTCGATCACAACTATGTGAAGAAAATCGACGGGCCCAACGTGAAGAAGGGCAAGACAAAGATGGACTTGGCCGAGCAGCTCCGCGACGACATTCGCGAGTTCAGAAAGTCGAGCGGCGCCAGCCGCCTGATCACGATGTGGTGCGGATCGACGGAGTCGTTCATCGAGCCAACCGAAGCGCATCAGTCGGTGAAGTCCTTCCAAAAGGCGCTGCGCGAAAACGATGAGATGATCGCGCCCTCGATGATCTATGCCTACGCATCGTTGATGGAGGGAGTGCCGTTCGCCAATGGCGCCCCGAATCTCACCGTCGACCTGCCGTTGATGCACGAACTGTCGCGCAAGAACGAGGCTCCGATTTGCGGCAAAGACTTTAAAACCGGGCAGACGCTAATGAAGACCGTACTCGCGCCGGCTTTCAAGGCGCGTTTGCTTGGGTTGAACGGCTGGTACTCGACCAACATTTTGGGCAACCGCGACGGGGAGGTGCTCGACGATCCGGGGTCGTTCAAGACGAAGGAGGAGTCGAAACTGGGCGTGCTGGAGCACATCCTGCAGCCCGGTCTGTATCCGGAGCTGTACGGCAATATCTTCCACAAGGTTCGGATTAACTATTATCCACCGCGCGGTGACAACAAAGAGGGTTGGGATAACATCGATATCTTCGGGTGGCTCGGCTATCCCATGCAGATCAAGGTCGATTTCCTGTGCCGCGATTCAATTCTGGCCGCGCCGATCGTGCTCGACCTCGTGCTGTTCCTCGATCTGGCGCAGCGCTGTTCGGAGCTGAAGGGGATTGGGATTCAGGAGTGGTTAAGCTTTTACTTCAAGTCTCCGATGACCGCGCCGGGGCTGTATCCCGAGCATGATCTGTTCATTCAGCTGATGAAGCTGAAGAACACGCTGCGGCATTTGAAGGGGGAAGAGCTGATCACGCATTTGGGGTTGGAGTATTACGATTAGCGCGTGGCGCGGGCGCCCTCGCCCGCGCTAGTCCTTCAGCGCTTCCCAGTCGTCAATTGGCGTGATCGGGGACACGATATCCCCAATAATCTGAATCTCGCCCTTTAGCTGGCCGAAGAATCTGTCTTGAGGTCGGCGCTTTGGCTCTCGCGGCTTCCGCGTCGGCCGCTGCTTTCGGCTCGGCGTTTTCTTCTTCTGCATGCTTTCTCGTCTTCCCCGAGAACAAAGAATAGCCCAACTAACTGAGCCTGGTTTACTGGTTTCATAAATGGAATCGCACGTACGAAAACTGAACCCCAGGGGCTAAAGCCCCGATTTGACGGCCTAATCGGCACGGCTGAAGCCGTGCCCTACCCAAGACAATTTATGAAGCCGTTCTGGTGACTCAGGTAGGGAGATTTTGCTCTCATGTCGAACCTCCTTACGCGACGTTCTTCTCCCTTTTGTACTCGTCGAACTTCTCGAGAAACCGGTCAATGTCCTTCTTCTGCAGGTAATACGGCGTCGACAAGCGCAACTTGTGGGGGTCGCCGCCGCGGATGCGGATCTTGTGCGTCTTCCACATCCAGGTTTCCAGATCCATGCGCTCGATCGGGGGCACGTTCACGCTGACAATCGCGCAACGCAGAGCAGGGTCGGGCGAGGTCCACGACTCGGCTCCACGTTTTTGCATTTCCTCAAGAATGTAATCGGCGAGCTGCCGATGGCGGCGTTCGATGCGCTTCATGCCAATATCGTTGGCGAGCTTGATCGCAGCACGCAAACCCCACAGGCAAGGGACGTTCGAGCTGCCGATGCGCTGGAAGCGCTCGGCGCGCAGTTTCGGCTCGTCCCAGCCTTCGGTGGCGATGGTGTTCCACAGGCGGTCGATCACTTCGTCACGGACGAACAGGAAGCCAGAGCCCTTGGGAGCCATCAGCCACTTATGCGGACTGGAGGTGTACATGTCGCAGCCGAGCTCGTCTACGTTGACGCGCATCATGCCCGGAACGTGGGCGCCGTCGACAGCCGAAAGAATCCCTTTGGAGCGAGCCAGCACGCTCAATTCTTTGGCGGGTAGCACGACGCCGGAGAACGTTGTGATGTGGCTGAAGAAGATCACGCGTGTGCGCGGGGTGATGGCATCGTTGAAAAGATTGAGGACTTGTGCCGCGTCCTTGACCGGGCGGGGAAGCGTGACTTTCTTCACCAAGATCCCGTAGCGCTTGGCCTTCAGATTCCAAGGATGTTCGCCGCCGGGATGCTCCTGATCGGTCATCAGGACTTCCTCGCCGGGCTTCATGTCGATGCCGTTCGCAATGTAGCTGTTGGCTTCGGTGGCATTGCGCAGCAGGGCGATCTCATCGCGATTGCAACCGACGAAGGTCGCCAGTGGGTCGCGAAATTCGTTCCCGGCAGCGTATCCCCAGATGGGGTAGTCTTCCGGATCGGACTGGTCCATCTCTTCGGTAGTGGTATNAGCCGTCGAAAACCGCGCGGAGCACGGGCGCGGGGCTGGAGCCCACGGTGCCGTTGTTCAAATAAATTTCGTCCTCGGGAATCAGGAACTGCCTTCGCATCTCGGCCCAGTAGGCATCTTCGTCGCGATCGAGAAGAGAATGATCGGGAAGTGGCGGCACTTTCTCGAGCTGAGCCAGCAAGTTGCCCTTGAGCGTGAGCATAGCCGCCAGACTAGCAGCACCGGTTGTGAGGAAGCCACGGCGATCAAGCATAGGCGGTTCCTGTGGGAAGTGAGAAACCGCGCTATGTTACGACTCTGAGGGGCTAGGAGCAAGCTAACGTGACAGAATCGCAGCATGCTCTTGCCCGCCGGTGGCACATGAGCCGTGTGGTTCGGCCGTCCCAAACTGCAAGAAACCACAGGAGATGGATAACCCGAATCCAGTCTGCAGGCGTCTAACTAATCGGGTTAAGCTTGGGGTTAGGCGGTTCGGGCGGGAGTATAATCTTGCCAAGGAGTTTCCTATGAAATTCAGGTGGCTGGCAATTGGGGTGGCCTTGCTGGCGTTCAGCGCGGGCCCGTGGATCGAGGCGCAGACTCAGAATCCGGGTCAGAACCAGAACCCGAACGCGGGTCAGGGTCAGAGCCAGGCTCCGGCTCAGAACCCGAATCCGGACCAGACCAACACAAACAAGCCCAAGGCGGGCGACGTGCAAGCTCAGCCCGCGCCTCCGCCACCGGTCTTACCCACGGCCGACGACAGCCAGATCAAGCATAACGGCGGTACCAGCGACGTGGATGCGGTGGGGAACCGGAATGTGGGCTGCGGACGCGGCATCGGCAACTGGTATAGCGTGGAGAGCCAGGTCGCCATGGGCCGGCAGTATGCTCAGCAAGTTGAATCGCAGGTCAAACTGATCAACGACCCCGTGGTCACCGAGTATGTGAACCGCATCGGGCAGAACCTGGTGCGCAACTCGGATGCGCAGGTGCCTTTCACGATCAAGGTCATCGACACCGACGTGGTGAACGCCATGGCGTTGCCGGGCGGGTACTTCTACGTGAACTCCGGCTTGATTCTGGCGGCAGATGAGGAAGCCGAACTGGCCGGCGTGATGGCCCACGAGATCGCACACGTGGCGGCTTGCCATATCGCCCGGCAGATGTCGCGGGCAAACCTGGCGCAGCTGGCGACCATCCCCCTGATCTTTGTGGGAGGCGGCATCGGTTACGGAGCCTACGAACTGGCGGGCCCGGCCGCCTTGCTCTCATTGATGAAGTTCCAGCGCGGCTTCGAGGCGCAGGCGGATTATCTTGGCGTGCAGTACATGTACCGCGCCGGATACGATCCCTCGGCCTTCGTATCCTTCTTCGAAAAGATTCAGGCGATGGAGAAGAAGAAACCGGGGACGATATCCAAGATGTTCGAATCCCACCCGCAGACCCCGGATCGCATCGAGAAGTCGCAGGAGGAGATCCGCCAGATTCTTCCGGCGAAGGCGGAATACGTGGTGACCACGTCGGAGTTCGATGAGGTGAAGGCGCGCCTAGCTGCGATCGAGAACAAGCACAAGATCATCGACCAGAAGGACGCCAACAAGCCCAGCTTGCGGCGCACTTCGAACCCGGATGACAAGAAGGGTCAAGACAACAAGGACGACGATCGTCCGACGCTGAAGCGGAGGGACGACTCGTCGAACTAAGGAGATTTGAGCTGAGGAACGGGACCGGCGGCTTAAAGCCGCCGGTTTTGTTTTGGCTATTCCGCGCCGGGGTCACGGACGCGTGTGACGAGAGTCACAGAATCCCATTGTGGAACCGAAATAGGCTCGGATATGCTTGGAAACCAAGGGGTGCTGAAACCAGCGATGCGACAGGGAGAGGCCGCTATGCCACAAAACACGCTCACGATCACGGATAACCGGACCGGGCAAACCTACACCGTGCCGGTAGAGAACGAAACGATTCGAGCCATGGACCTGCGACAAATCAAGACCAGCCCGGACGACTTCGGCCTGATGACCTACGATCCGGCCTTCATGAATACGGCTTCGTGCAAGAGCACCATCACCTTCATTGACGGCGATCAGGGAATCCTGCGCTATCGCGGCTATCCCATTGAGGTGCTGGCCGAGCGTTGCACTTTTCTGGAAGTGGCTTATCTGCTACTGTTCGGTGAACTGCCCACTGAGGCCGAACTGAAAGACTGGGTCTACGAGATTACCCACCACACCATGCTGCACGAGAGCACCAAGAAGTTCATGGAGGGCTTCCACTACGACGCCCATCCCATGGCGATGTTCGTGAGCACGGTGGCGGCGTTGTCCAGCGTGTATCCGGAAGCCAAACAGGTGCACGATACCGCGAACCGCCTGCTGCAGATCAAGCGGCTGATCGGCAAAGTGCCGTCGATCGCGGCCATGTCATACCGGCACAGCGAGGGGCTGCCGTACGTATATCCCGACAACGATCTGAGCTATACCGAGAACTTCATGAACATGCTGTGGAAGAAGGTTGAGCCGAAGTATGTGGCCAATCCTGCGATCTCACGCGCGCTCGACATTCTGTTTATCTTGCACGCCGACCACGAGCAGAACTGCGGCACCAACGCCATGCGCGCCGTAGGCAGCGCGCATACCGATCCCTTCCTCTCGATGGCGGCGGCCGCCGCCGCGTTGGCCGGACCGCTGCATGGCGGGGCCAACGAAGAAGTCTTGAAGATGCTCGACGAAATCGGATCGAAGGACAACGTGCCCGCCTACATCAAGAAAGTGAAAGAAGGGCACATCAAACTGATGGGATTCGGCCACAGAATCTACAAGAATTACGATCCGCGGGCGAAGATCATCAAGTGGACGGCGGAGCAAGTATTTTCGGTGACAGGCCGCAATCCCAAACTGGAGATCGCGCTGGAGCTGGAGCGGATTGCGCTCGAAGACGACTACTTTGTGAAGCGCAAGCTCTATCCCAACGTCGACTTCTATTCAGGAATCATGTACCAGGCGATGGGATTCCGGCCGGAGATGTTCACTGTGCTGTTCGCCATCCCGCGCACGGTGGGCTGGCTGACGCAGTGGCAAGAGATGATTACCGATCCGGAACAGAAGATCGCGCGTCCGCGGCAGGTGTATTTGGGACATGGCGAGCGGGCGGTTGTCCCGATCGAAAAGCGTGCCTCAGCGGAGGTTTCGGCGCGCTAGGGGGGAAGTGTCTGGAGCTTCACAGCGGCACGACCCGGGTTGGTGGTCGGCGCCGAAAATCAGGCAGCTTCTTTGGTGGCGAGCGAGGCTACGTATTGGCGCCTCTCCGCCGAGGATGTGATGACCTTCATTTCCTGCCAGTCATAGGGAAACTCGCGGCCACAATCCAGGCAAGCGACATAAGTTCCGGTCAGAGCTGCGGCCTGGGGGCGGCGCGCTGCTCCGCGAATGGTGACGGGAAAGCTGTAACGAGAATGTCGGCATCCGAAAACGGCTTCTACGAGTCTTGCAATCATGACCCACCTTCCACCTGCGGGATGGTTTGCCCGCGAACCTGACAATTCGAACTGAGTACCCGTTCCCCCTCAAGAGATACTCTGCGCTCGTTCGATCCTTCTTTCAAGTTAGATTCATCGACCGGCGAAAGGGTTTCGCTTTTCGCGGCCGCGTCAGTCGCTGCCCGATACACGCTGATTATGTTCTAGCGTAAGCACTTACGTGCAGATTAAGCACACATTTGCACAGTGCGAGGGAGTGTATTTGCAGGTTCCCAAGAAGGGAAAGCATGCAAGATCTCCCGACCGCCGAGCCGCAGTGCGGCAGGCGGGCGAATAGCTTCAACCGGTCGTGGGATGCCTCGTCCTGCATTCCCGAGCGTAGGAAAATCTCCCAAGGCAATGATAAAATCCGCCGACACTTTGCGCTGTTANTTGCGCTGTTAGCGAATAGAACGGCGCAAAACGCGCGTCTTGGAACGCAAATTCAGTACCATGGAGGAAACTATGGGCAGTTGCAGAACAAGCAACGGGATTTTTGGGCAGTGCTGCGGTTTTCTGACGAAACTGGCGCTCGCGACATTGTGTTGGTTGACGGCCGCACATCCCGCATCGTGGGCAGAAACTCTTTATGTCGCCAACAATGGCGTGGACACGGGATTGTGCGGCGCGAAAGCCAGTCCCTGCCGCTCCATTTCGATAGCCTTGGCGCGGGCCGCGTATGGCGCCACCGTCGTTGTGGGCCCTGGAGTTTACGGCGACCTGAACGGCGATGGCGTGCTCGGTGACAGCCCCGGAGAGGAAATCCAGGCGGAAGACTGCTCCTGTATGATTCGAATCGAGAAGCCTGTGAAGCTGATCTCCAGCGGTGGAGCTGAGGCGACGATTATCGACGCACGGGCTCTAAAAAACGATCTGTATACCGTCCAGATTTTTGCGAACAACGTGACCTTTGGAGAAGCCGGAAGGGGATTCACGGTAACGGGGACGAGTGGGACGAGTAATGCGAACGGCACGGCTTACGCCGGCATCTACGTCTCGGCGGGAACTAACATTACTGTCGCCGGTAATCAAGCTATAGGCATCAGTTGGTTTGAGCCCAATTTTGGGTCTTACGGTATAGAAATCGGCCCCAGCGCCGGAGTCGTTCAAATCCAAGGGAATCAGGTGATCGGTTGGATGCTTGCCGGCATTTCTGCGGGGCCACAGACGACGATCAGCGGTAATACCATCACACTGACGTCGGCCGCCGGCGCTGGAGTCATAACGCTCGGAGCCAAAGTCACCGGGAACATCGTGACGGGGAACTTCCTGGGCATCTACCTCGAGCAGGGAGGCACGGTAAGCGGCAACGCCATCCTCGGAAACTACAATTTTGGGGTCTACGCCCTTGATGCGTTGGGAAGCGTTGAGGCAAACAATATTTTCGGGAACGGTTGCGGGCTCTATGCCAACGTGGCCGGCCAGGTCGCCGATAACAACTACTGGGGCGCTGCCACCGGCCCAGGAGCTCGCCCGGCGGATAGTATCTGTGCCGGAAGCGCCTCGGCGGTCGTGGCTCCCTACGCGACCACGCCCTTTACTGTGAAGGTGCCCATCGTTCCCTAACAGCCGGTGCAGAAGGGGCATACGAGCCACGATTTTTCCTGTCGCGTATGCCCTTTTCGCAATTTCGGATGGGGAGAAGTACCAACGGGGAGACCTGCGGCGACCGACGTCGTTTGCGCGATGGCAGCAGCCGCTAACTCCGGACCAGCATCGCGGCGTGGCTTTGCCGGATGGACAGGCGGTCGGACAGCTTGAAACCAGCCTCGGACGCAGCCTTCAGTTCAGCTCCGAAACTCGCCTGATCCACATGGCCCCGCGGTTCGGCGAGCAACAGGTGTGCTCCCCGTTTCGCGGCTTCGGCGGCTTCGGCGAAGAATCGGCCTGCGTCAGGGAACTCGTGCACCATGGCGAAGGCGAGAATGAAATCGACCTTCCCATTCAGGTCCCCGATACTCATCGTCTCCGCACAAGTGATGCGCGTGTCGATGCGATCGAGGAGGCCTGCCTTCAGCGCGCGTTGTTTCAGGCGATGAATCATCTTCGGCTGCACATCGACAGCAACGACGCGACCCGATGATCCGACGAGCCGTGCGAGCGGAAGAGTGAAGAAGCCCATGCCCGGACCGGGCTCAAGCACGGTCATGCCTTCGTGAACATGCGGTGCGAGCAGTCGGCTAGGGTCCCCGAGAAAAAGCCGCCGCAACGGACTCACGAGAAAATATCCGATCCAGGGAGGGCAGACGCGGTGGGCCATCTATTAATTCCAATTACTCCTCTGGCGCGCCACGGTAGCACCGAGCTTGCATAACGGCCAGTCCCAGAAAGCCGGGCGATAACAGAAGTGTTCCGTGAACTCTGAGACAAACAATGTGATCACACACTCTGCGGGCCGCGCTTCTTCTGCTGCTGGCACTTGGTCATGATGGCGGAGCGGAGGCGGGTACGGAGGTCTTCGGGAAGAGTGTAAAGCTGGGAATCGCGGTAAATCTCGATGGTCTTCTTGGTCGTGTCGCAAACTACGTAGCAGTTGTGGCACCAGGAGAGATGATTCTCCAGTTCGACTTTTGTCTTCTCGTCGAGGACGCCGTCCAAGTAATTGGTCAGCTCCTGTAAAAACTCAGAACATTTCACCGGTTGCCATCTCCACTCTCGCGTTTCTGGAAGTAGCGTCCCAACCGTTCGCGCAGCTGCAGGCGAGCCCGCAACAGCCGCGATTTTACCGCAGGTACGCTCAAATCCAGAGCGGCCGCGGTCTCTTCGGTGGAAAGTCCTTCCACGTCCCTCAGCACGAACACAGTCCGAAAGCCCGGGGGCAGGCCCTGGATCGTCTTGCTCAAAATCTCCCGCAGCTCGGATTGGTTATACAGCTGTTCCGGATTGGGGCTCCAATCGGCGACCTCGCGGGGAAGAGAATCGTCTTCCGTCTTGATCTCTTCATCCAGCGAAACCGTGCGCTCAGGCCGCCGGCGCCGCAACTTCATCAGCGCTTCATTGACGGCAATGCGCACCAGCCAGGTGTAAAACTTCGACTGCTCCTGGAACTGGGCCAGATTTCCGTACGCTTTTAGGAACGCCTCCTGCACCACGTCTTCCGCATCTTCGCGGTTCTGCGTGATGTGCTGTGCGATCCGAAAAACGTTGCGGTCGTAGCGCCTGACCAGCTCTTCGAAAGCTGAGTCGTCGCCGCGTTTCGCCGCCTGCACCAGCGCCAGCTCGTCAGTAACAGGCTGTTCCAGTTTGTTTTGGATGGCTCCCATCGTATTGGCGATGCAGTATTTTCCGTCCGATCTGCGCGCGAGTCGAACTGTTATTCTACTTGGTAACCTGGCAGTTTGCCCAACCGCTTTGACTGTAGGCGGCAGGAAAAGTTTGCGATAAAGTCCGAGGGTGATCGGATACGCGGTCGAACACGTCCGGAAGTACCCTGAAGCGTGTGCACAAGTACCGTATAATCAGTAGTTAGGTCAGGGTCTTTCGCGCGGGGCGGAGGAGCGGTCGCGACGAACGAAGAACTGGTTCACTAAGCATGGCGGAAGCAAGCGAAGTGCGGAAGACGGTGGAGCGCGCGGTCGCGCAGGTGTTGGAGCATCAGCTACCGCGGTTGCAGGCTGAGCTAGTGCAGCACGTGTTGGAAGCGATGCCCTCGTCGGCGAGCAAGCCCTCCGCGTCGACTGCTGGCACCGCAGACGCGGGCAATCTGCTGGCGGCCGTGGGAGCGGTTCACGCGGGTACGACGCAAAAGGAAATTCTGCGCGCCTTGCTGGAGCAAGGAGGCACGTACGGCGCGCGGGTGGCTCTTTTCGTGGTCAAGTCGGGCGCGGCGACGGGATGGCAGAGCCGCGGTTTCGGCGATGAGGATCCGGTCAAAGACTTCGTGCTAGACATGAATGCCGGCCCAGTCGCGCATGCCTATCAGAACCGGGTGGCAGCTCCGGCCAATATCGCCGAGATGGGCGGACGCTTTGTGGAGCAGTTTGGCGGTCCCGCCAACGAGCAGGTGCTAGTGCTGCCGCTGGTACTCAAGGACAAAGTGGCGGCGCTGGTATACGCCGACGGCGGGGCCGATGGGAAGCTAGACGCGGCTTCGCTCGAATTGCTGGTAGTGGCTACGAGCGCATGGCTGGAAGTCATATCGCTGCGAAAGCAGGCGCATCAGGCGCACCGAGAAGGCGGTGAAGGCGCAGTCGAGCGTAGCATCGTGGCGCCGCCGGCCGTGCAAACCGTGAGTTCGTTTTCCGATCCGTTTGCGGCGCATGCCCCAAAGCACGCAGCGGCGACGGTTTCAGAGCCGGAACCGGCAGCGGAAGTCGTGGAAGTCGCGGCCATGCACGGTGGCCCGACCGCAGCCGCAGCGCCGGCCACGGCGGCCGACCCGTTTGCCGGGCTTTCTCCCGAGGACGCGGACACGCATCGCAAGGCGCAGCGCTTCGCACGGCTGCTGGTGGACGAGATCAAGCTTTACAACCAGGCCAAGGTTGCGGAAGGCCGGCGCCACAAAGACATTTACGATCGCCTGAAAGCCGACATCGAAAAGAGCCGTTCGACATTTCAGAAACGCTACGGCAACACCGCGGCTGCGAGCTCGGATTATTTCCAGCAGGAACTGGTGCGCAGCCTGGCCGAGGACGACGTCGCGCTGATGGGCGCCAACTTCCCGCATTAAGATTTCTGGGTCAGTCTCTGGCTAACGCGTCTCCGCACGCGAAAGAAAAGTGGTTCGATTGGGTCGCAAGTTGTGGTGGGTGGGCACGGTTGGAATGGTGTGCGGATTGGTGAGTGGGCCATCCTTCGCCGATCGCACAGTTCCCTTACAAGCTTCCTGGTCGCAGTCCTCTGAATCCTCCGAAAAACAGGCATCTCCCCAGGGCGGGAAAGGCACAGCTTCTGGCCAGGAAGCTCCCGGCGAGTCCAAACAGTCGAAACAGGCCGCCTCAACCAATCCCAAGAAGAATGCGAGCAGCGCGACGACGGCGAACAAGAAGGCTCAAAGGGCCCACCCAGCCAGCGCGAGGCGGCACAAACGGCCTATCTCGCCGCGAGTTCGACGCATGCGGCAGGCGTTCGTAGCCTCGGCGAATCTGCGTCCCATGGCCCGGCAACTGATGCAGGATCGCTCCCCAGCGGCCTATGCGGGCGTGGAAGCCTATGCGCGGGCCCACGCCAAAGAAGATGCCGGAGCTCTGGCNCTGGCTGGTTGTCGGTTATGCGCGCGTGCTCGACCATGATTACGCTAAGGCCATCGATCCCTTGAACCACGCCAAGCTGCGCGCCGGCGATCTGGGCGACTACGTCGACTATTACCTGGGAACTTCCTATCTACAGACGGGACACACGGCCGAAGCGCTGGTGGCGCTGTCGGGGTTTGATGCCGCACATCCCGATTCGCTGCTGCTGCGCGAGGCCCACGTAACCTACGCATCGGCGTTGATAGCCGAGGGTCGCGCCTCCGAAGCCGTCGCTATTCTCGAAAAAGACCGGCTGCCCGCGCGTTCCGACGTGGAATTGGCCTTAGGTCGCGCCTATGCTGCGGCGGGCCAGAACGAGAAAGCTGCGGAAGCGTTCAGCAACGTGTATTACAACATGCCAACCAGCGCCGAAGCCGATGCGGCTTTCACCGAGATGCGGCGCCTGTCTTCGCTGGTGCCGGCGACAGCGGAGCAAAGAGAAACGCGCGCCGATCTTTTGATGAAGGCACGACGCTACGGCGATGCGGCTGATGCGTATCGCGACCTGCTCATAATAGCGAGCCCGGCGGAACGAGTTCCCGCGCAGCTGGCGCTGGCGGATGCGCTGCATCGCAGCGGACAGAATCGCGAGGCGCGGCGGGAGCTGGCTTCAGTTCCCGCCGTTGCAGGAGAGCAAAACGCGCAAAGGCTTTACATCCTGGGCGAGATCGATTGGGCCTTCAGCGATAACGAGGCGTTCTACGGCACTGTCGATGAGCTGCGTAGAACGGCATCCACCACCTCGTGGTTTGAACAGGCGCTGCTGTCGGCGGCGAATCTGCATCTGGTGCACCACGAATACGACCAGGCGCTCGACGCCTTCCGGGAGCTCCAGCAGCGTTTTCCCAACGGAGCGCGGGCTTCGTATGCGCATTGGAAAGCAGCTTGGCTCACCCTACGCCAGGGGCGCAACGACGAAGCCAAGAAGGCATTCGAGGAGCAAATCGCACTGTATCCCAATGGCGCGGAAGTGCCCGACGCTTTGTACTGGCGCGGTCGGATGGCGGAGGAAGACAACCAGCCCGGCATGGCCCGGGCTTTCTACGAAAGGCTGTCCCAGCGCTACCGCAACTTCTACTACGCAGAACTGGGACGGCAGCGGCTGAGAAAACTTCCTGCCGCGACCGAACCGGCGCAGCACTACGCGTTGCTGGATCGCGTGCCGCCGCTCGACCGCAACGACAAACTCACCTTGGCCGATCCGCCAGCGGACGATCTGCAGCTCGAAAAGGCCGATCTGCTCTCGAATGGCGGCCTGGTGGACTTTGCCGTGCGCGAAGTGCAGGCCGCGGCCAGCGCGGATGGCGGCAATTGGGGACCATCGGTGATCGCCCAACTTTACCTCGACAACGGACTGTACGACCGAGCGATTGAAACCATCAAGAAATCGGCGCCCAATTACTTTGCCCTCGACATTCCGGATCTGCCCCGCGTCTATTGGGAGGCGCTGTTTCCCAAGCCTTATTGGACAGACCTCAAGCGCTTTGCCGCGAACAACGAACTGGATCCCTATCTGGTGGCGTCACTGATCCGGCAGGAATCAGAGTTCAATCCCAGCGCGGTTTCGCGGGCGAATGCCGTCGGACTGATGCAGCTGCTGCCCAAGACTGGTAAAACCGTCGCGCGGCAGGCAAAGCTACGGCGGTACAACGCCAGCCAACTCTACACGCCAGCGGTGAATCTCGAACTGGGGACACGCTACTTCCGGGGCATGGTCGACAAGTTCGGCGGATCGTTCGAATATGCCCTCGCGGCCTATAACGCAGGTTCCGATCGCGTAGAAGAGTGGCTGGGCCAGGGGGAGTACCGCGATCCGCAAGAGTTCGTCGAGTCGATTCCGTTCACCGAAACGCGCGAGTACGTGCAAGCGATCCTGCGCAATGCCAACGTCTACAAGCAGCTCTACGGGACGCCGTAGGCCAGCTTCTCACGGATTCACGCGGATGACGCGGAGGCTCGTTCATTTCTCTTGGATCGTGCCGGGATCGCCGTGCCGATGTGGTCTTCCAAGCAGAATTTCCAGCACTAGCAGACCCGCACCGATCACGATGGCACTGTCGGCGAGGTTGAACACTGGATACTGATACTGCTTGATGTAGAAGAGCAGAAAGTCGACGACGCGGCCGCGGGCAATTCGGTCCCAGAGATTTCCGGCGGCGCCTCCCAGAATGAGCGATAGGGCAATCCCCGTCATGGTGAAGACGTGGGTCTGCTTCCAGAGAAGGATGGAGACGACGATCATCGCGGCTACTGAGAAACCGATGAGCAGCACAGCCTTCCAGTGGGCCGGGGAGTCGGCAAACAGGCTGAAGGCCGCGCCCGTGTTTTCGGTGTGGGTGAGGCGGAAGAATCCGGGGATGATCTGGATGTGGGAGTAGAGCGCGATGCGGGTGGCAACGAGATGCTTCGACCAGCGGTCGATCCCCACGACGGCAAGAGCCAGCAGGAAGTAGAGGGCGCGGGCACGATGTGCGGACATTCGCTGCTATTGTAGCGGTTTCTAAGTGGCGGTCTTCGCGCGGGCTTGGGAGCCTAGCGGTCCAGAGTTTTTCCGAATGAGATCCCTCGCCTCGCTGGCAAAAAACGCGAGGCTTCGGGATGACGCCCCGAGTTTATTGGCCTCTCGTTTCAGCCTTCCAGTTCCTTCAGCACCGCGCTGCAGCGCTCGCAAATGGTTGGATACGCCTTGTCTTCGCCCACGTGGACGGAATAATTCCAGCAGCGCTCGCACTTGGCGCCATCGGCTTTCTTGACTTCCACGCGCACGCCGCCGGTGCCGTTGCCTGAGCCTTGAACGAGCGTGACCGCCGAAACGATGAAAAGGTAGCGCAACTGGTCGGCGTAGCGCTTGAGCACCGAATGAACCGGATCGGAAACAGTGACTATGACCTCTGCTTCGAGGCCCGTGCCGATCAGCTTGCCGTTGCGCGCTTCTTCGAGCGCTTTCAGCACTTCGTTGCGGGTGCCGCGAAGAGTGTCCCAGTCTTTGCGGATCTCTTCGCTCCGTGCAGATTCCTGGACGAGGCCAATGCTGCCGTCGAATATTTTCTCGTGGGGCCAGAAGCGAGAAAGATGTACACTGGCCTCGCGGTCAGCAGTTATCGGCAGGTACTGCCACACTTCCTCTGCAGTAAAGCTCATGATTGGGGCAACGGCGCGGACCAGCGTCTCTCCCATCTTCCACAGAGCCGTTTGGGCGCTCCGCCGTGCGCGCGATTTAGGGGCTGAGGTGTAGAGCCGGTCCTTGAGCACGTCGAAGTAAAATGCGCTGAGGTCAACGATGCAGAAATTGTTGACCCGCTGATAGACGCGATGGAACGCGAACGCCTGATAGAACAGTTCGACGTCCTGCAGAAAGTAATATGCCTCATGGAGCATGTACCGGTCTATTGGCTCCATTTCCTCCACCTGTAGGGAGTCTCTGCGCGGATCGAATCCGTCCAGATTGCCGAGGATGTAGCGGAACGTATTTCGAATCTTGCGGTAGTTTTCCGCGACGCGCTGCATGAGCGTTTCCGAGCCCACCACGTCTTCGCGGAAGTCAACCGAGGCCACCCACAGGCGCACGATTTCTCCGCCCAGCCGGTTCGCGATGTCGACCGGATCGACGTCGTTGCCGCGCGATTTCGACAGGGCCTGGCCTTTTTCGTCGAGCGTCCAGCCGGGCGTGACCACGCCTTTGTACGGAGGCGTGCCGCGATTACCCATGGCGCAGAGCAGGGAAGACTGAAACCAGCCGCGGTACTGATCTCCGCCTTCGAGGTAGAGGTCGGAGGGCCAGGGATACGACGGTTCGTCGGCCGTCTTTTCCTCGGAGATCAGCGCGAGATAGCTGGCGCCAGATTCGAGCCACACGTCAAAGATGTCCGTTTCCTTCTCAAACTTTGTGCCGCCGCAGTGCGGGCATTTCGCGCCTGCAGGGAGAATTCCGTCGGACTCGGACGTAAACCAGACATCCGCTCCCGACTTCTCAAACAGCTCGACAACTTTGCGGTTGATGGCGCGATCATTTAACGGCTGGCCGCAGGCCTCGCACAAGAACACAGCAATCGGCACACCCCACACGCGCTGGCGCGAAATGCACCAATCCGGACGGGTGGCGATCATGTTCGACAGGCGCTCTTCGCCCCAGGCCGGGTCCCACTTCACGTTCTTGATCTCTTTGAGCGTACGCGACCGAAGAGTATCGTTCTTCGAGGTTCCGCCCGGCATGGGCGTTTCCATGGAGATGAACCACTGCTCGGTGGCGCGGAAGATCACCGGATTGTGGCAGCGCCAGCAGTGCGGATACGAGTGTTCGGTCTTTTCCGTATGCAGGAGCGCGCCGCGCGATTTCAGCAGATCGATGATCGGCTGATTCGTGTCCCAAACGCATTTGCCGTTGTACTCGGGCAATCCATTGCGCAGGATGCCTTTTTCGTCCACGTGGCTGCTGGCGTCGAGGCCATACTTCATGCCGATGGCAAAGTCTTCGGCACCGTGCGAGGGCGCGGTGTGAACGACGCCGGTGCCCGTGTCCATGGTGACGTAGTCCGCAAGCACGCCCAGCACTTTGCGGTCCAGAAACGGATGCTGGAAGTTAAGCCGCTCCAGTTTGCGGCCGGGAAAGCGAGCGAGTTCGCGGGTGTCGGCAAGGCCGCACTTCTCGGTAACGTCCTTCGCGAGCTTTGCGGCCACGATGTAGACTTCGCCGCCAGATTCCAGCGCCACGTACTCTTCATCGGGATGAAACGCGACTGCCATCGATGCCGGGAGCGTCCACGGGGTCGTCGTCCAGATGATGGTTGAGACTTTCTTCCGCGCTAAAGCGGGGTCGATCTTCGCCGGATCGTCGGCCAGCGCGTACTTCACCCACACTGTCGGGCTGGTATGGTTTTCGTATTCGACTTCGGCCTCGGCCAGCGCGGTTTCGTCGTGCATACACCAGTAGACGGCGCGCAGTCCCTTGTAGACGAAATTGTTCTCGTAAAATGAAAAAAACGTCTGCAGCACGACCGATTCGTACTGCGGAGTCATGGTCGCGTAGGGCCGGTCGAAGCGTCCGAAGACGCCGATGCGTTTGAACTGCTGCCGCTGCAGGTCCAAGTATTTCTGCGCATACTTGCGGCACTCGGCGCGCACATCCCTGGGACGCATCTGCAGTTTCTTGCCGCCCAGCTCCTTGTCGACCTTGATCTCGATGGGCAAGCCGTGGCAGTCCCAGCCGGGCACGTACGGCGCGTCGAACCCCGCCATGGTCTTCGATTTGACGACGAAATCCTTCAGGCACTTATTCATGGCTGTGCCCAGGTGAATGGGACCGCTGGTGTAGGGCGGTCCGTCGTGCAGGATGTACTGACGACGGCCCTTGCTTGCCTTGCGAATGCGGTCGTAGATGCCCATCTGCTCCCAGCGCTCGAGCATTTTGGGCTCGTTCTGGGGCAGGTTGGCCTTCATGGGAAAGGCAGTTTTGGGCAGGTTAATCGTGGATTTCAGGTCCAGCGGCACTCGGTTCGCGTCTCCCAAATGATTGAATCTTTTCATTATAGGGAGCGCCGAGGGGAACGTCTACGCAGGCTCCCAACAACAGGAAGGACATGTCTCTTCTGTGCCGTGGAATTTCGAAATGTACTGTTGGGAAGGCGTTGAATCGAGGTACAATCTAACTAACCAGACAGCTCAAGGGAGCGACCTGCTCGGAGGAAGGAGATCGCTCACGCGGTGCGCTGTGCAGATTGAAGGCAACTTAGGGCGTGGACCGCTCATCTGTGTAAATAGGGCACTTAGAGGTGAGTTGTGCCTGTTTTCGAGTGCTTGCACGGGCCGTCCAGGCCAGCCATTATGGGATCAGTACAGATGAATCCGAACGCCCCCGGCACCGAGCCAGAGCTGCACCTGCTGCTGGCGCAGGAATTTGAAGAACCCCTGTGGAAATCGCTTTTCCGGCAACTGGATGATTTTTTCTTCCCGAAGAAGCTTCCGCCGCTGAAGCTGGAATCTAAGCCCGAACCGGTTAAGGACATCTGGGGGTTCTACAACTACAAGAAAGACGGCGTACTGGGTTCGACCGGCGTACATGTCCTGATCGCAGGGCTGATCGTGGGCGCGACGTTTCTGGGACGGCGCATTGTGCAGGCAGCGCCTGCTCCCAAGGCAACCGTGACCTTGGTGGATCCAGGCGACCTGCCGGCGATCCAGCCTGCGAAGACGCAGGTCGGTGGAGGCGGTGGCGGCGGAGATCGCGATGTGCTGCAGGCGACCAAGGGCAGATTGCCGAAGTTCTCGATGCAGCAGATCACGCCTCCGATGGTCGTGGTGCGTAACGAGAATCCGAAGCTGGTGGTGCCGCCGACGATCGTCATTCCGCCAGAAGTCAAGATTGCGATGAACAACATGCCGAACCTTGGCGATCCCATGTCGGGGGCGATGCTGCCGTCGAATGGGACCGGCTCGGGNTGGTGGTATTGGGACAGGTTCTGGCGGCGGCATTGGATCGGGCAGAGGCCCCGGTTTTGGGCCTGGCGAGGGCGGCGGGACTGGCGGCGGCATCTTCCACGTCGGCGGAGGCGTTTCCCCGCCGCGTGCGATCTATGCCCCCGAGCCGGAATTCTCTGAGGAAGCGCGCAAGGCGAAGTATCAGGGAGTGTGCACGCTTGGCTTGGTTGTAGGTGTGGACGGCCGGCCCACCAACATCCGCGTGCTCAGCAGTCTGGGCATGGGACTCGACGAAAAGGCAATCGAAGCCGTAAGGAACTGGAAGTTTGAGCCCGCCATGAAAGACGGCCACCCGGTTCCAGTGGAGATCGCCCTGGAAGTCGATTTCCACCTGTACTGAGACAACGCGCCGCTGATTTCCAGTTTTCGCCTAGGCACTGATCTTACGGATTACTGCGTAGTGTCCTCGTTTCCGCTCGCGAAATCCCAGCCTCTTGTACAGCTCGATCGCGCGCGTATTGTCCGCCCGTGAGTGCAGGAAAGGCGTTTCGCCGCGAGCGCGGATCTGCCGAATCAACTCCGACATAAGAGTGGCAGCGTAGCCTTTGCCGAGATGGTCTGGGTGCGTGCAAACGGCGCTGATTTCGGTGTGGCCTGGGACTTTGAGCCGCTCTCCCGCCATGGCGATCAGCTTTCCGCCGACGCGAATCCCAAGGTACGTTCCCAGTTCGTGCGTTCGGTTGCCGAACGGGCCTGGCTTCGTCAGAGCTGCGAGTTCCTGCATCTCGGGTGAATCGGCAACGCCCAGCGGGACTAGTTCTATGGCGGATGGCGGCAGGGCAGCGCCGTCTTCGTAGATCATCTGCAACAGAGGAGCGCCCGCCACGTACTCCCACCCCGGGCGCGGCTGATACGGCTCATCCAAAAATATACCGACTGCGCCGATCGGACCGAGCAGCGCTGCCAGTGATTCGTACCCTTCGTCGCTGGCTTCACTAAACGCGCCCAAGGATGTGACCTCACGCGGGAAACGGCGGGCCTGGCCGCAGGATTCGGCGAATGCAGTTTGGCGGGTGGTCAGCGCCTGCCAGATAACGTTATCTAAGGGATGCATGGTCTCGGGCCGCTTGTATTCGATGGGAAAGTGGCGGCAGCGGACACAGTAATTTCAAGCCCGATCCGCAGGCTATCCGAATGTTGCGCTAAGACTGGCCGCTACTCTTTCAAATCGACGTGCTGGACATCTTCGATGGAACGACCGAGGAAACGCTCCCCGAGACGGCGAAATTTTTCAATTGAGTCAGTCGCGAAGAACCGGAGGCGAGGAGCCGCACGCCGTTCTTCATCCGCAGGCGCGGGAGGTAGCAGCTGCCGCAGATGAGAGGCGACGCTTCGGGCGGTCGATTCGGCAGAGTCGACGACGGTCACGTGCGCAGGTGCTACGCGATGCAGCAAAGGCTTGAGCAGGGGATAGTGCGTGCAGCCCAGAACGAGAACATCGGCGTCATGGAATCCGTCGGCGAAAGCCTCATTCAGATAGATGCGAGCGACCTGCTCGGTGACCGGGTGTTCCACCCATCCTTCTTCAACCAGCGGGACGAGCAGCGGGCAGGCTTTTTCGCGCGCGTTCAGGCCCCGCGCGACGAGAGCCTTGTGATAGGCATGACTGCTGACCGTGGCCTCGGTTCCAATGACCACGATTCTCTTGTTGCGGCTGGCGGCGGCAGCGGCCTCGGCGCCCGGCTCGACCACGCCCACAACCGGCACATGCGATGCGGCTGTGATTCGATCCAGAGCTAACGCCGTGGCCGTGTTGCAGGCGATGACCAGCATCTGCGCGCCGTGGGACTCAAGGTAATGGGCGGCTTCCACGGCGTAGCGGGCGACGGTTTCCACCGATTTTGAGCCGTAGGGCAGGCGGGCCGTGTCGCCAAAGTAGAGGTAGTCGGCTTCGGGGATGAGTTCAAGTAAAGCTTTAAGGACGGTCAGGCCACCAAAGCCAGAGTCGAACACGCCGATGGTGGGGCGACGGATGGGCATGGGAACGTCAAGATGATAGCAGTGCGGAGGCCGTCAGCCGATGATTACCCTTGTTCTGAGGAGGGGTCAGCCGTGCGCCCTGGAATCGGCGGTAACCCGGGCCAATTCTAGGGTCCGTCCGCAGCAGGGGCCCGGCGGGATTGGTGCGCCGTGCGGGCAGGTGCGGGGGTGCCCGAGGAAGGTGCAGATTTTGTCTGTGGCTTCGGGCGAGAGGATGTGCTCGAACTTGCAGGCCTGCTGCTCGATTTCGGTTTCGCTGTCCATGGCGAGGCTGTCGGTGAAGAGACGCTCCGCCAGGCGATGGCGGCGAATGATGCTACCGGCGCGCTCGCGCCCTCGCGAAGTGAGTTCGACGATCAGTGTGCCGTCGCCGGTTGACGCAGCCACAGGCTTGAGCGCTTCGTGGCACGGATTCACGAACGGCTTGTGATCGTGGGCCTGAGGCGGATGTGGCGACGAGACCACCAGCCCCAGCTCGATCATCTTCTCGATTGCCAGAGTGACTGGCAAAGCACCGTGGACCTCCATGCGCTCGACCTCGGCGATCTCCCCGTGTTCTTCCAGCACCCAGAGCTCTTCCAGAACCTCGTCGATCTGCTCCTCGTCGGCCATGGAAAAGACTTCCTGCGACGCAACTCTGCCGTGGTGCAGTTCGATGCGGCGGTCGGCAAGCCGGGCCACGACCGGGTCGTGCGTGACCATCACGATGGTGCGTCCTTGCTGGTGAAACTCACGCAGGAGGCGCAGAACGATTTCCTCATTTTGGGCGTCGAGATTGCCGGTCGGCTCGTCGGCGAGGACGATCCGTGGATCGTTGATCAGAGCGCGCGCGATGCAGACGCGCTGCTGCTCGCCTCCAGAAAGCTGGGAGGGCAAGTGATGGGCGCGGTCGCCGAGGCCGACGCGGGCTAGCGCCTCCAGAGCTTCTTTCTCGTCGGTCATGCTGTGGAAGTACTGTGCCAGCATGACGTTTTCGACGGCGGTCAGGAATGGAATGAGGTGGAATTGCTGAAAGATGAATCCGATTTTCTCGGCGCGGACACGATTCAACTCGCTTGAGGAAAGGCTGGCAACATTCTGGCCATCAAGCCAAATTTCACCGGAAGTCGGCCGGTCGAGGCAACCGATGAGATTCACCAGCGTCGATTTGCCAGAACCCGAGGGTCCCATGATGGAGAGCCATTCCCCCGGCGCGACGTGGAGGGAGATGTGGTCGAGCGCGTGGATCGAGCCGTTGTCCTTGCCGTTCGTGGCGCCGTTGCCGGCTTCCTTCGCGGGATAGAGCTTAGTGACGTCCCTGATGTGAATCATTTCACTCTCCCCTCAGGATAACCGCCGGCTGCACCCGTCGCAGCAGCGAAATGGGAAGAATTGCCGAAATCAGCGTTACGAGCATGCTCCCGGCCAGCACTACTGGCAGGACACTATAGCGCGGCACGACCGGGGCGTGGAAGTTGACGCGACCGATCCAGGCGGCAATGCCGATGCCGATCAGGAAACCGAACACGGCGCCAGTGGCTCCTAGTGCCGCAGCCTCAGCGGCGAAGAAGGCGTTGAGTAAGCGACCGGACGCGCCCAGTGCTTTCATGATGGCGAAGTCGCGGCGGCGGTCGAACACCCAGCCCAAGAGCGTCGAGAGCACGCACAGAGCGGCCGTGAGGATGATCAGCGCCGCGGCGGCGAGCAGCGTGGCGCGCGTCTTACCCAGCACGCGGGCTTCGCCTTCCATGATCTGGCGCACCGGACGGACGTCGGCGGCGGGGATGGCTCCGGTGAGTTGCTTCATCACCGCCGAGACTTCTTGCGGCGAGCCGGTAGCCGCGACCTCGATCGTAGAAGGCTGAATTCCACTCCAGGCGACGAAATCAGGGAGCGAAAGATAGATGCGGCTATCTTCGGCGGCGCCTGTCTGCACTGTGGCAGCAGGCGTGACATGAATGGTTCGTCCCTGAAAACTCAGATCGAACGGCTGATTCTTCGGCGAAATCGCGGACAGGGCACGCACTCCGATCAGGACCTCGTGCGGTTCTGAAGGCCAGCGGCTCACCGACCACCAGCGGTCCAGTTGGCGAACGCGACCAAAATCTGTGCCGGCAACCACGATTGGCTGGCCATTGCCGGTGCGCGCGACCACCAGCGCAAACGGCGCGGCGATCCCGCGACCCGCCAAGGTCGTCTCTGCCTGCGAGAGAGCGTCGGGGGGAAGGGAAGCGCCGTCTTTGCCGACGACGATGATGTTGGCCCCGTAGTTACGAAACTCGCGCTGCAGCTTGGCCTGCACGTCGACGTAAAGGTTGATCATGGCGGTTGCAACAGCCGCGGCGACGATCATAGCGAATAGCGCAGAGGCGGCGCGTCCGCGACGGAGCACGGCGGCGCGGACCAGCATGCGCACGAACATCGAGGTATGCGGAGAGCGCGATCGAGCAGCAGCCAAGTCTGGTGCCACCCCACCCTGCGGAACGCGAGAAAAGGGCGTGCTCACAATTCACCCCGCAACGCAAACACGGGGTCGAGCGTTACCGCGCGGCGAATCGCGGCGGCGCTGCCGGCGAAGGTTACAATGACGGCAATCGTCAGGATCACCGGCAAGAGCACCGGCGGGATGGCAATCTGCGAACTGAAGATCGAGCGGCCGATTTGATGTGCAAGGGCCGCTCCCGCTGCGAATCCCACGAACCCTCCGATCAGGGCGAGCAGAGCGGCTTCCGCGAAGAAGACCGATGCCACGGCGAGTTTTCCAGCGCCTAATGCCTTCATCAGCCCGACTTCGGTGCGCCGTTCGAATATCGCGGTAGCCATCGCCGCCGAGACGGCGAGCGCAGACGCAAACAACGCGGCCAGCGTGACCAGGAAGATGAGTCCTTCAATTCGCGTGAGGACTGCGCCTTCGTTCTGCGCGACCTGACGAATCTGTTCAGCGTGCGAGTGAGGAATCGCTTCTTGCAGTTGATAGGCAATCGATTGCGGATAGGGCGAGCAATACCAGCGGTCATACATGGGGCCGGAGAGGCTCTTGGGATCGCGGCGGGCGAGAGCGTCCTCGGGCTTGGTCAGCGCGCTGACGAAGACGCGGCGAACCGCGCCGGGTTTGCCGAGAATCTCCTGCGCCAAAGCCAGCGGAGCGACGATCTGATCGTCTTCCGGCCCGCCGGTGGAGAGAACGCCACTCACGTGGAGAGGGTGGGCCATCATGAGTTCATCCCCGGCTTTCTCGCCGAGACGGTTGGCCAGTCGTTCCCCGAGCAAGACATCGCGCGAGTTGTCGTCCGGCCACGCGCCCGAAACCCCCCACCACGGATGCGTGGTGCGCACGCCAGCGGTGAATCGTTCCTTTCCGAAGGAAAGTTGTTTGGCGAAATAGGTTCCAACCAGTGTGACGTCTAACCGCTTGCCGTAGCGCTCGATGGTAACGTTCACCGGCAGCATCGGCGCAAAGCCGGTGATGTTGTTATGCCAGAACGTGCCTCGGATCTTGGGCAGGTCGGCTTCGTTGAGGAAGGCTCCGTCGGTGGGCGGCTTGAGATTCACCCCGCCAATTTCAACGTCGAGCGAATCTTCCTCAGGCGTAACGACCAAATTCGCACCGATGCTGCGCAATTCGCGGTTGATCTTGTCGCCGATGTCAGTCGCCACCGCGATCATGGCCGTGGCGACGGTGACGCCGAGCGCGATCGCGGTACCGGCGAGCACTTTGCGGCGCTTTTGGCGGCGAAACGATTCATACACCAGGCGGGCGAACATCGCTAGGGTTGCGCGAACATGCGGCTGCCGGCCGCGATGTCGGCCTCCTGAATGATGACCTCGTCGGCGGTCTGTGTTGCCTTCAGCGGAACCGGATTGCAACCGCCGGGGGTGCCAACCGATTGCGGGTTGATCGGAGCAGCGCAGTTCTTGCAGATCACGCCGTTGCCGCTCTTGTAGAAGCCGACTGCTCCGCAGATTTCGCAGGCATCGAAGACCGTGGCGATCCTGCCGTCCGGCCTTTGGTAGAGCCAGAAGCGAACCTCGGTGCCGTTTTCTTGAGCCTGGAAACGGTGCAGGTCGCCGTCAGAGATTTGTGCCAGAGGGATGCTGACTTGGCCGTTGACGAAGGTGACTTCGATCGCCGGAGAGAGTGCGCTCACGCTCTTAGCATAGATAAATTCAGCCGTCACCATGACGATGAAAACGAAAGAGAACGTGTAGACCGAGGCCATCCACAGGCGCTCGCGACGGGCGCTCCAGGCGGCTTTGCGGCGGGCCGCGGGAGAAAAGGATTCGGGCACTCGCTCCCGGCGCTTGGCATCGAACAGAACCATCAACGCCGCCAGGGCGAAAATCGTCACGAAAAAGAACAGATCGTTTCGCACAATCGGACCGATGACCGCCATCTCGCGCTTCGAGGAGGCGATCACGCCCGTCTCGGACAACTCGTGCAAACCGGCAACGATCAGTTGCACCGCGACCAGGAACATGATTGCGGTCGTGATGCGGAAAAACTTGCGCAGGTTGATGCGCACGCTGCCCTTGACGAACATGACACCGAAGCCGATTGCTCCAAGCACGCCGAGCAAAGTGCCGAGAAAGCTCATCAGTTCGCTGGAGTTGAGCGACACGGCGGAAAGGATCAGCACCGTCTCGGCGCCTTCACGCAAAACCATCAGGAAGATGAAAATGAAAAGTCCGAACCATGCGTCATTGCCCGCGAGCAGGCCGACCTTGCCTTCGATTTCTCCCTTAAGCTTGCGACTGGTCTTCATCATGAAGACGACCATGCTGACCACGAAGAAGGCCGCCACCAGCATGATCCAGCCTTCGAAGACGTCTTCGTTCAGGTG